>Ga0316363_10000135_pt1 | contig 113789 bp, 92 predicted proteins | sample Sb_taG_3_FD_200459 | JGI IMG/M metagenome (GOLD analysis project Ga0316363, IMG submission 200459) | Peat soil microbial communities from Weissenstadt, Germany - Sb_50d_a_PC metaG (v2) (version 2) | ecosystem: Environmental > Terrestrial > Soil > Wetlands > Peat | place: Germany: Weissenstadt... | reverse complement strand
TCAAGCGGAATCCGGCCAAAACGAGCATCGCACGGAAACGCAAGGCGGCTGCCTTGGACACGGGTTTTCTCGAGGAAACCTTGGCTGGGGCACGAAACCTAGAGAAAGTTTGATGCGTTCGCCCTGATATTACGCCTTATTTCATCTATTGATTTACGAAGCCGCCCGGCTATTTGTTCGAGATGAGCGACTATGGAAACTCACCAATAGAGCATACGGTCATAGTGAAATGAGCCGCATATCCAAGTCGTTTGCCAAGAGTGAATGGCCGAAGGCATTCGATCCAGTCAAGGCGGTGATGCCCATCCCGCAAGCGATCAGGGATGTCGCTGGCGCGTTCGTAGATTTACAAGACGCTCGCCACGACGCGGACTACAATCTTGCGATGGTCTTCACTCGTGGTGAAGCCTTGGCCCATATTGAGCGGGCCAAGCAGGCATTTGATGATTGGGAAACCGTTCGCACAGTGGATTTGGCGAGGGTCTACTTGGGCTGCTTTTTGTTGTGGGATCAATGGAACAAGAATCGGTAGTTCTTGCCGAAAACGCGGAGGCGGGGGATGGCAACGTGATCAGCAGCCTGGCAGACGCGCCGGCTGGCGGCGGCATTTTTACTATATTTCTTTGGTTGATTGGTGCACAGGGCGCGAGGTTCATAACAGCTTGCAGAACTTCGATTCAAGACACTCTTTCGTAGCAATGCTTACTGCGAGACCACCATGAAACGACATTTCGTAATCGCGATGTTTGTGCTCGTGTCGGCCGTATGCACTTTGCATGCGGAGTCACCGAACGAATTCTTTTTCAAGAAGAACGATCGCATCGTCTTCCTCGGCGACAGCATTACCGAACAATACCAGTACTCGACCGACCTGGAACTTTACCTGACCACCCGCTTCCCTCAATGGAACCTGACTTTTTTGAATGCCGGCATTGGCGGTGATACGGCTACGGGCGGATCGACTCGCTTTGCCAGCCACGTACTTGCCGAGAAGCCAACCGCCGTCACCATCGATTTCGGCATGAATGACGCTGGCTATGGCGGCTTCAATCCGGCTGGGCAGGCCACGTTTCTGAAAAACACCGGACAAATGTTGGATGCAGCCCGCGAGGCAGGAGTGCGCGTAGCACTCATTTCCCCCAACGCCGTGGATCGCCGCGTCAACGCTCGCTTCAAACGCTATCTTGAAACCCAGCAGCAGTTCTACGCGCCCTTGAAGGAGTTGGCTGTCAAGCATGAGTTGCCGTTCGTCGATCAATATGCCGTGACCCGGGCGGTTCTGGAAAAACTCGAAACTGCCAAGGCAAACGTGAAGCCCTTCCCCGATGGCGTTCATACTTCGTCCGCCGGCGGGCTGCTCATGGCGCACACGATTTTGGTGGGCCTTCATGCTCCGGGCCTTGTCAGCGACGTGAGCATCGATGCTGCATCTAACAAGGTCGAAAAGAAAGCCTGCACGGTGGAGAACCTTCAGAGTTCGGCGACGAGCGTATCTTTCGATCGCCTGGATGAAGCACTGCCGCTGCCGGTGCAACCCGATTGGCTGGTCATCCTTCCCTACGTGGATCAACTCCGCGACCTCAACTGGTACGGACTGAAGGTCACGGGCCTGGCTTCCGGAAAATATGCCGTGCATATCGACGGCAAGGAGATCGGCACCTATTCAACCGAGCAATTGGCGGAAGGGGTGAACCTCGGCAACCTCACGTCCGGCCCGATTTTCGACCAGGGCCGGAAGGTCTTCACAGCAATCAATGACAAGAATTCCCTGGTGCATCAGCGCTTTCGCGGCATCGTGATGTTTCAAGCGCCGGATTGGCTTGCCGACGTGGCCGCCGAACGCAGATCCGCCGAGCTAAACAAACGCGCGAAGCAAATTGCCGACCGGCAGGCGGAAATCTACAGACAGGTTCAACCAGCAGCGCATCATTTTGAAGTGAAACAGCAGAACTGATCACCGAGAGTCTGTCCGACAAGCTCTCCCCTCGCCCCTGTACTCGGGGGAGAGGGGTTGGGGGTGAGGGGGTTTTGCCAGGGTAAACCATTCCCCCTCACCCCAACCCCTCTCCCGCGAGTGCGGTGGAGAGGGGCTAATCGGACAGACTCTCACTGGGATAGGTTGAGATTTCATGGCCGATCGCGTGGTCGAAGAGCTTCTCCACCTCAATCAGCGTCTTCTGGACAGCATTGCCCAGGCCGACTGGGCCACGTACCAGGAACTCTGCGATGCATCCCTGACCGCCTTCGAGCCCGAGGCCGTGGGCCAGCTCGTGGAGGGGCTGGACTTTCATCGCTTTTACTTTCAGCTCGGCGGCGCTAAGAATTCCCACAACACGACGATGTGCGCGCCGCGCGTGCGCGTGCTCGGCGACGCCGCCGTAGTCACCTACGTGCGTCTCAACCAGCGCACCACGGATGCAGGCAAGCCTGTGACGACCGCGTTCGAAGAGACGAGGATATGGCAGCGCAAGGATGGCGGCTGGAAACACGTGCATTTCCACCGGTCGACGGTGGAAGCGTAATCCTTTGATTTGCAATCGTCCCGAATGGACGAATTACGTCAGGTGGGAGCTGTGTGCATCCGTCGGCGCCGGCCGTTGCCGTAGACTGGGGGCAAGAGCTGACCTCCGAACCAGCCGCCTATCACGCCCAGGGCGAAGGCACTCAAGAGCATCGCCGGCAGCACATAAGCCTGCACGTTCAGGCTGGCCAGCTTGATGCCCATTACCAACGTGCCCGCGCCGATTCCGACGGCAAGCCCCTGTTTCAGGCCGTTCCAGGTGGTCGCCCCCGCGAAAGCGCTGCCCGCCAACAGCGCCAGGGCTTGAATTTCCCAGGTCACCAGGTCAGCTTGCAGCCTTGTGTCGATTTGCAGGTTGCCATTGCTGGCATCGATGACCCATTCGCGGATCACGTCGGCAAACATCACGCCGCCGACGGCGAGCGCGACTCCCGTGATCACCCGCGTCCATGCAATGGGCCCTGACAAGAGCGAGGGACCGCTCCTCCTCGAAGTCATCAACATGGTCGGCGGAGCTTGTGTCGCGTACACAACCGCTGGGAGAGGCTTCCAAATCGATTTCCCCGCCAAACCGCCGAGGGCCCCGAAGGCCACCTGCAAGATCGGTTCGCCAAAGGAATTGATCGCGGTTAGCGCCTGTCCGGTCCAGCGTTGAACTATCAGGAAGAACACAGCGTTCCACATGCCGACCGCGGCACCAAAGATGAAGCCCCGCTGCTGGCCCGCGCCGGTAAGCATCCCGGCGCACAGGATGCTGACTGCCTGCAGAATCTGCAACACGATCAGGCCGGTCAAGGTGCCCCAGACGCCGCCTGCGCCTTCCTCGTGAGCCACCAGGGCCCCTGCGGTGCAAAGATGGCGCAACACGTAATACAAGCCCTGGCCGAGCAAGACGCCCACAAATAAGCGACCCCAGGGCGTCTGTTGCCAGGAGTCTTCGGAGGTGGAAGCGCTAGATGCGGGCCGCGCGCGCGGGGTCTCGTATTCCAGACGGCTGCCGCAGCGCGGGCAGAGGAGCCGTTGATCGAAGGAATCGTTGCATCCGGGGCAAACCATCGCCATTGCCCAGTCCACCTGTCGTTGAGAAGAGTCCAACCCAGCCGTCCCACCGAAACCAGGCCGGCGCGCGAGTCTTGGTACGCACTTTCAACCAGCGTTCGGAAAATGCGGCGCTCAAATATAGGTTATTTCTTGCTGGATTGTGAAAAATCCATTCTTTGCAGGTTGCGTCGGACGGCATGTTGCCAAGCGGCACAGCACACAGGACAATGCGAGGGGCCCTGGGAACGCGTCGAAACGGGAATCTTACCGCCTGGCGTTCTTTTGGCCGTCAGGAGGACCAGCCGCGCTGAAGGCGGAAACTGACAGCGAGTTTTTTAATCCGCCCCAAGAATTATGTTCTGACGAAAACTAGACTTCAGTCGAGGAAGCCGCACATGTCCCTCTCCTATGTCCTGGCAATTGATCAGGGAACCACTAGCACCAGGGCCGTGGTTTACGACGCAACCGGGCGCTGTCTTGGCAGCGCGGCTCAGGAAATCACACAATACTACCCCCAACCCGGCTGGGTCGAACACGACGCGGAAGAGATCTGGGGCTCGGTGGCGGCGGTCGTGCCCAAAGCGCTCGACGCCGCCGGCATCAAGGCTAGCGCTCTGGCTGCCATTGGCCTGACCAACCAGCGGGAAACCAGCGTGCTTTGGGAGCGAGGCAGCGGCAAGCCGGTCGCCCGCGCCCTGGTGTGGCAAGACAGGCGGACTGCCGATTTCTGCCGAGCACATCATACGGACGAGAACTGGCTTACCGGCAAGACGGGCCTTGTTTTGGACCCGTACTTCTCCGCAACCAAGATTCGCTGGCTGCTGGAAAACTCAGCGGACCTGCGCACGCGCGCCGAGGCCGGCAGCCTGGCGTGGGGGACCATTGATAGTTTCTTGATCTGGCGGCTGACCGGCGGCCGGCTCCATGCGACAGACGCCACGAACGCGTCGCGTACACTTCTTTTCAATCTGCAGAAGGCGGCCTGGGACGACGAGCTCTGTCGCTACTTTCAGGTGCCCCCTTGCATCCTGGCCGAGGTCCGGCCCAGCGCAGCAGATTACGGCAAAACCGCCGGTCTCGATTTTCTGCCGGACGGCATCCCTATCACGGGAGTGGCCGGCGATCAGCAGGCAGCGCTGTTCGGACAATGCGCCTTTGCACCTGGCGAGGCCAAATGCACCTACGGAACCGGGGCATTCTTCCTGATGCATACGGGCAACCAGCCAACGCGCTCGAAGAATCGTCTTCTGAGCACGCTGGCAGCGACTCTGGATCCGCGTCCTCAGTATGCCCTCGAGGGAAGCATCTTTATCGCGGGAGCAGCTGTCCAGTGGTTGCGGGACGGTCTGAAGCTGTTCGACGCCGCTCCCGCGGTCGAGGATCTGGCTGCCAAGGCCGACCCAGGCCAGGAGGTGATTTTCGTTCCCGCACTGGTCGGTCTGGGAGCCCCGCACTGGGTCCCGGAGGCACAAGGCGTCATCTTCGGAATCACACGAGGCACAACGAAAGCTGAATTCGCGAAGGCTGTCCTGGAAGGGGTCGCATTCCAGGTAGCGGACCTGGTCGATGCCGCGGGCGCCGATGCCGGCAGCCCGCTCAGCAGCATGCGCGTCGACGGCGGCATGGCGCGTAATGCGTGGTTCTTGCAGTGCCAGGCCGACATCCTGGGCCTGCCGGTGCTGACAGCAGCGCACAGCGAATCGACGGCACTCGGCGCAGCTTACCTGGCAGGACTTCATGTAGGCGTCTGGCCCAATCTGGAGAGTCTGCGCCGACTTCCTCAGCAGACGCAGACGTTCAAGCCCGTGCTGCCGGATAATGAACGGCAGCGACGCCTGGCTGACTGGCGCCGAGCTGTCAAGGCGGTGATCAGCTATTACACTTCCTAACGCTCCTCGCCCTCCGGCAATTCGATCACGAAGACAGTCTCGAGTTTCCGGACTGCCTCGCCCGGATGCTTGTGGATCGCTTTGATGATGCCGCGAACCCGGCTGCGGATCTCATAGCTGTCGAGGACAGCTCGTGCCTGTTTGAGTTCGAGCCTCGCGACGACGACGGCTTGTTCCTTGTTGCGTACGTCAGTGTTACAGCGATCGTAGGCCATTTTTGCAAAGCGGAGGTCATCAAGCCCGCCACAAAAACGCCCTGAGTTAATCAATCTTTCCTGGACGCCATAGCGCTCCCGAGCCTCAAAGCAGAGTGCTTCAGCCGCCTGCTGATCCGTCAGTGCGGCGGCAACTTTTGCTTCTTTGGTGTCCGCGTCGAGGTGCGACAAACGATCTTCCAAACGCCCGAGTATCTGGCCTTCCTCGATGGCATCGCCAATTCGCAGCTTGCGATACCAAATCAGCTTGCCATCCATTTTGGCTGAGCCGATCCGTTTCTCCGGCACCTTATCACCAGGTCGGAGCGGCGTTCCCAAGAACAACATGATACCCTCCTGCTCGCTGACTACGGTTGTTTGCTCAGCGGCTGCAGGATGTGCCGTTGGCCCCTTCGCTGCCGCGAGGGCGTCTTTTTCGCCAGCACGCAAATTAGCGACTAGCCCGGTGGCCAGCAAAGCGAGGACGAATGCCAGGAGCGCCGGAAAGAGCGAGTTCTTAGAAAACATGGGTGTACGTTCTCGTTAAGCAGGGCCGACGAGATCAGGGGACGGAGGAAGGCCGAATTCGATTCTGCTCAAGAGTATAAGACGGCTCTCAAGGGGTCCTGCGCCACGGGAACTCGCAAATTTGTCGAATTGACCCGCCGGGAGCCTTTGGCGAAGCCTTGACACCCAGCGATGAAAATGAACAATCGTTGGGCCGGACCAACCCAAGGGCTTCGATGCCGGCAAGCTCAGAGACCGGCGCTCGCAAGGCGGCCAGCTGTTTTTGCCAAACGGTTGACTCGACATGGGTTTGGATTGTGTGCCGTTTCGCCAGTTGCGTTGCTGACGACGGATTCGCCCGCCATGCCGCAGGCGCTGGCAGCCCGTGCAATTCGGGCTGCGTCTCACTGGACAGTCCACGGGATGGAGACCGGAATCGTTTCAACTCGCGTGGCGTCGCTAGCAAAAGGAGTGCTGGAAAGCATGTTGGTATCCAAGCTCGTGCCGGTCGCAGCCGTGATCATCGGGATCGTTCTCAGTGCGACAGGGCTCTTCGGCTACAAGATCGCGGCCAGGGAGAGCGATCCACCTACCTCCGTATCGGGAGAGACTCAAGCCCCGGTTGAATTCCCGCCCGACAAGCCAAAACCGCCCCTTACACCGGCAAAGGAGCCTGAGCAGCGTAAACCGAGCGCGAAGGAGGCTGCCGCAAACGATCGCATGGAGGTCGTCCTGCGCGAGTGGGCAAAGGCCGACCGCGATATCAACGATCTGCATTGCAAGTTTCGCCTGATCAGCGAGGATCGTGTATACGGGACCAAGGAGACAAAAGATGGTGAAGCGTGGATCAAGAAACCCGATCTTTGGCGCATCGACATCAAACCTGCTCGGACCGGGGCTACTCAGATTTACGTTCTGACGGATAAGGAAGTTGGCTGGACGCACGGCTCCGAGAAGGTGCACATTTTGGCTCTGCCACCAAAAGGCATTCATGAACCTATTAAGTTCTTGTGGGGTACGTTCGATCTTGCATCTCTGCTTCGGGCCACCCCGTTTGGCATCCCGGTCGGCGATCTCCAAACGTACTACGCGGTGCGTCTAGTTGGGGAGGACAAGTACTACTCGTACATCGAACTTCTTCCAAAGTCAGATAATGACCGAGCGTCGTTCACTTCCACGCAATTGGCCCTGACGCGTAAAACGCAATTGCTGAGGCTGTTCACGCACTTAGAACCCAACGGCAATCGAATTACGTGGGACATTCTGGATCTGCAGACAAACGTGAACCCTCCGATCACTCGAGCCATCATTCTCAAAAACTTGCATCTGGACCGCGGAGAGAAGAAGTAACCGGAAAATCATTGGTCCGCTTTAATCTGCACATCGCCCAGATTCTTCGTCTCGCCCAAACGGAACCCGTCGCCAAGGTGCAGGTCGCCATTGCCTGTGTTATCGGAAAGGTAGAACTCGTAACCTGGCAGAAGAGTCGAGAGCTTGAATTGGCCTTGTCCGTCCGTCGTAACGACCTGGCCGAAAAGAGACCAGTTCGACTCATTCTTCGGGCGGGCAAAGACCATCAAGCCGACGCCGGCCCGGGGCTTCCCGCCTGCATCCAGTAGCCGGCCCGTAACCGTCGCGCCGGGCTGCAGACGCACGGTAACGGAGCCGCCATTTTCCTTCGGAGGTCGCGCCACTCCGATCAGCCCTATCTCCGGGTGCTGGAAGAGAACGTCGCGCGGCCGTCGCGGGTTGAACCAAGCCGTGAACTCGGCCGTCTTCAGCCGCTCGAATGGAAACAACTGGTGTGGAGTCGAGTCGAACCCGGGACTGAGGTAGATAATCCCGGCCCCGGCCAGAGGTTTGCCGTCTGGCCCGCGCACCGTGCCCGTGAACCTCCAGCCCGGGTCGAGCGTCACGTCTCGCTTCACCGAATCGACCCCTTTGGCCGGGTTGATGCGGGCGAGGGCGCTGTAGTGGCTCGACGAAATAGCGTTCGGAATCGTGTTCAGGAAGGGCTCCTTGGTCCCGTACTCGTCATCTCGTTCCCGGGCACGCAGGTAGCGGTCCTTTGGAGGCCACACGGCGATCAGGCCAGGCCCAGGCCGGCCGAGGACCCGGTAGGCCCCGTACTCTTTTGCACCAAGGATGCGGTCGTCCATCAGAGAAGGAACCGGCAAACCCGGAAAATCGTGCAAGTCCGCGTTGCTTTCGAGCGCGAAATACTCCACGGGTACTTTCAAGGGCTTGCCTGTCGCCTTGTCAATAATCTTCCCCTCGATCCAGATGCCGCGTTTCAGCTCGAAATCGACGGTCACGGGGTCTAGACCTGGGCTGTCCGGCACCTTCTTACCGGCGCTGCCGTAGGGCTGATCGCCGCCCGCGAAGGCCACGATCGAAAAGCCCTCACCTTTGGGCAGGCCCGTAAGCCGGTAGCGCCCTTGGGAGTCGGTCGTGGTCCGGACGATGTCATGCTCGACCGAGATACCCTGTCCGAGGGTTTGGCCGCTGCTCTGGATCGTAATTCCCGACAGCGGCTTCTTAGTGTCCTGGTCACGGACCACGCCCACGATTGGCTTGGTCGGCGCGGCGGCGAGGCGAAACTTGGCCCCGTAATAAGTGGTGACTCTGCTCGGGAAGCGAGCCTCCGGTTGGCCCTGGGATTCCAGGACCTGGATCGCTTCTCCCGGTCGCGTCAAGATGCAGAGCTGCTGGCTGGCGACGGTCGGCCCGTCGAGTTGCGCCCGCACCAGGCGGTTGCGGCCGATGCCGTTCAGTTGAAACCGGCCGGCGGCATCCGAAGTGACCTGGAGAGGCACGGCAATGGTGAACTGTTTGAAATACTGGTTCTCCAGGTTGTAGCTCAGCTCTTTCTTCCGCTTGGCTGCTTCGAGCCAGGGCCCGAGGTCGTCCCCGGGGGCCGCGTTGATTTGCATGAGGCGCAGGGTCGCACCAGCCACCGGCTTCCCTTCGAGGTTGACGACCTGGCCGGTGATGGGCCCATCATCGCTCACCATTCGCACGGTCAAGCCGTCCCGCTTGCCGTCGGCCGGGACGTTTACCCAGCCGACACCGCGGTGAGCCGCCGCAGCGGCGATGGTGGTGAACTGATCGTCGAATTCCGCTTTCGGCACCCGGAATGCAAACCGGCCATCGGGTGCGGATGTTGCATATTCGGGCGACGGGGACGGGCGGTGGGGATAGCCCCATGCCAGCGTCATGTACAGTTTCGCCCCGGCCACCGGCTGGCCGTCCGGCCCAAGTACGCGTCCGCTGTAGGTGAGCAAATCTTGCGCGTCGTCGGGCTTGTCCGCCTCTTGCTTACCCATTGGCTTGGGCAGCGCGACCTTCTCGGAGACCGGGGGTGCCTGGGCAGTCATCTCCGTCTGGCGGGCGCTCAATGCCTGATGGGTCAACGCGCCGCCGGCAACGAACACGCCGACCCCGATGAGAAACGCTGTCGCGATCTTGATCTTGGCCAGGAACATCGCTCTGCTCACGCCTGCCGCCAACGCGGCAACATGCCGGGGTATCAGCCCAGCGGCCGGTTCACCGGTGGCGGCTACGAACAGCCCGGCGCGAACCTTGGCCAGAAAGGCTCGCACTGCCGCGTTGCCGGCGCTGTCACTGACGGACAGGGCCGCCAGCAGGGCCGAAAGCTTGATGCCCCGGCGCGTGAGCCGTTGCTGCAGGCAGTGCCGGGCCCTGCTCAAACGGCTCCCCACGGTTCCTGCCTTGACCCCAAGCTCCGCGGCAGCTTCGGGCCCACTCTTTCCCTCGAGGACGCAGAGCACGAATGTGGCACGAAAGGGAGCGGGCAGGCGCTGGATTTCCTCGTCAAGGACCTGCTGCACATCGTCCCATGTCGGGCTCTCGATCGACTTCGGCGTCAATGCGCCCAGCCGCGCTACGTGATTCTGTCTTCGGGCTGCAGTTCGTTTTGCTTTCATGGCAGTTCGATAAGCTACGCCGTGCAACCATCCGGCCAAGGCTTCGCGTTTGCGGATCGAGCTGGCGTTTTGTGCCAAGACCAAGTACACGGCTTGGAAAGCGTCCTCCGCATCTTGTTCGTGGTTCAGCACCCGCCGGCAGACCCGCAGGACCATTGGACCGTGGCGAGCAACCAGGGCAGCGAACGCGGCTTCATTGCCGCGGACGGAGAACTCTTCCAGCAGCTCGCAATCGGTCTTATCGTGGGCCGAGGGCCCTGCCGTCAGCGTGTGGATATGCCGTATGAGCTTGCCGAATTGGGTCGCGGGCATAACCATGGTTCTCCTGGATTAAGAGGCGGAACGAAGGAATTCATCCAGTAGTTCCCGCTCGCGCGCTACTCTTTCCCGAGATTCTTCTCGTTCTCAGCCCAACGGTGCAAATTTCGAGTCGAGCACTTCAATCCTCCTTGTCCTCGTCATCCTGGTTCTTCTGGGGCAGTTTGGCCCCGTGCTTGACCACGGCCGCTCGCAGCACGTATTCGATCTGCCCATTCAAGCTGCGCAACTCCTGGTTCGCCCAGCGCTCTAGAGCGTCGAGCAGTTCCGAATCGATTCGCAGCAAGAACGGTTTCCGTGCCATGAGCGCCGGGTGCCCTCGCCTCAATTGTGCAGGGTACCGGTGTTCAGAACCGGTTGCGGGACGGCATGGCCGCACAGCACCACGAGCAGGTTGCTGACCATGGCAGCGCGGCGCTCGGGATCAAGGTCGACCACGTGTTTCTCCGAGAGCATTTGCAGAGCGTGCTCGACCATGCCGACTGCCCCCTCGACAATGCGGCTGCGAGCGGCAATGATCGCCCCGGCCTGCTGGCGCTGCAACATGGCAGCGGCGATTTCTGTCGCGTAGGCCAGGTAGCTGATCCGCGCATCGAGGATTTCGACGCCGGCCTGGTGGATGCGCTCGTGCAGCTCGGATTTGAGCTGCACCGCAACAGCCTCGATATGGCCGCGCAGCGAATGCTCGTCCCCTTCAGGTGCATCGTAGCTGTAACGGCTCGCAAGATTGCGCAGCGCAGCATCGGCTTGCATCTTGACGAAGTCCACGTAATTATCCACTTGAAACATCGCCTGCGCCGCATTCGCCACCTTCCAGACCACCACGGCGGCAATCTCGATCGGCGTACCGTCCTTGTCGTTCACCTTGAGTGGTTGACGCTGCTGCTTGGCCTCCTGAACGACCCGCCCCGTGGCATCTTTCCGCTCCTCGGTCGAGGTCACGCCGGTCTCCAGGCTGCGGATGCGCAGCGATACTTTCGACCTGAGATAGAATGGGTTGCCATAGAAGAAGCCGACATCCTTGAGCGTGCCCACATAGGCGCCAAAGAGCAAAACGACCCGCGCCATGTTCGGTCCATTGACAATGAATCCAAGCAAGCTGATCACCCAGGCCAACGACCCGGGTATGATCAGCCAAAGCAACGCCGGCGACTGGCTCATGATCGCCGCGGCAATCAAGGCGATGAGCACGCCCAGCCCCAGCAAAACCCCGACCAGCGCCGCCCACCCAGACACCAATCTCAATTCACGATCTTCCATTGGCAAGCTCCTCTTAAGTTTGATATCGCTATGATATCATTCAGATATCATCTCTTCGAGAGGTAATTCGGCGATCGCGGTGAAAGATTGAAAGAGACGACCATTTTCTGACCCTGCGGCACCAGGTGGAACGAAATCCTTTGTGGTTGAATCTGGTCAGGCGGGCCCAAGAATGGCCGTGATCGAGTCTGCGCGCGCCGATAACGACGAATCTATGGTCGTCCGTGCATGGGGGACCGGAGACTCGACCACCCCAATTGTTCCTGTCGAGTTTACAGGAACGCTAAAAAGCCGTGTGGGATTCGACTGTGGGTCAGGTTTCCAACCTGACCGGACAGATTGGAAATCTGCCCAACGCAGCAGCCGACAGGACATATTCGTGACGGAGCACTCCTTGCCGGTCGATCACGAAGATTGCCGGGATGCCGTGACTTGCAACTCGGTAGCGCTCGGCGATCTTCCCTTCGTCGTGGAGGCCGTCGTGTATGATCGGCCAGGTGATCGACTGGCCTGCCGCGACCCTCCGCGCATCCCCGGCCGTGGCGTCACAGTTCGCTCCGAGCAGGGCGAACGGTTTTTCGGCCAGGCGGCGGCCCAGAAGCAAGCGATGCGAGGAACCGGTGGAGTACCCGCACGGACCCATTCGGCTGATTCTTGGAACACCGTCCTGGCTGGGTTCCTGGAACAAGCCCGGAAGTTGTCTTCTTCTCGTGAGAACCTGTCTGTATTCGATCAGTTTGACCCTTGTGCCCCACCTGACTGCAATACCTGCGCCGCGGCCACTGCTTGTTTGAATTCGGGCAATTTGCGAAGCGGATCGAAGTCGGAGTCCGTAGCCACGATGTCCAGGCCAAATCCGCCACGCAAGGCTGACGACAGAAGATGGAGCGCTTGCAAGGCGTCATCCTTGTTTTGTTTCGAGGTCAGCGAGTAGATGCAAGCAACCTGGTAAAGCGTCGACGGGCTGGTGTCGAGCAGGAGCGCGGCCCTGGCATCTGCGAGTGCCGCGTCGCGCTTTTGGATGCGGGCCAGGAGGACGCCGCGACCGCCGCGGGCCAGAACCGATTCGGGATAAAGGGTGACGGCCTGTTCCAGTACCTTGAGCGATTCGTGATCCTTGCCGAGCCGATCAAGCGCCGCGGCCTTATTTTGCAATCCCTCAAACGAGCGCGGGTTGATTTTCAAGGCTTGCTCAAAGTCCGCCAGCGCACCCGCCACGTCGTCATTCTGTTTGGCCAGGCCGCGGGCGATCCAGCTCGCCTCATCCGTCGGCTCCCAGGCGAGTCCCTTGTCGAAATCGCGCTGGGCGCCCGGCCTGTCACCGGCCAAGGCACGCGCCTCGGCACGCAGAAAATAGACACGTGTCAAAACCTTGTCGCCGCTCAGGGCCCTCGTAAAGTCATCGATCGCCTCCTGGTATTTCCGCAAGCCCTCCTTTGCCTTGGCGCGGCTGATGTACGCGTCCACCAGGCCCGGCTGCAGGCGGAGGACCTGGTCAAAATCGTCCGACGCCTGGCGGTAATTGCGCAGCCGCAGGTGCGCCAGTCCGCGATTGAACCACGACCAATGGAATTCCGGCCGGAGAGCGACGCACGTGTTGTAGCACGCGACTGCGTGTATATCCTGCAGCAATTCGTAATAGCAGTTGCCGCGCACAAACCAGGCCGAGAAGTTACGCGGATCCTCTTGCGTCGTTTTCCGTAGTCCTTCCAGAGCCTCGCGATACTTGCCTTCAACCGTCTGTTTGTGGGCGATCAGGTAAAGGTCCCTGGCGGAGCTTGCCGGCATGCTTTCGAACCGGGCGGCATACTCTTTAGCCTCGTCGTCGTGGCCAAGAAGCTTGGCCAGATCGGCGCGTTGCTCCCAGAGCGCCTTGGGACATTGATCCTTCGCGAAACACTTCTCGGCAAGCAAATTGAAATGCAGGGCCTCCTGTAGTTTCTCTTCCCGCAAGGACGCCGGCACATAATACTGCGCGTGCAGTGCCGTGGCCTTGGCCAGCAGGAATAGGAGCTCGCCCGCCTGTTCGTCGAGGCGCTGCTGATCCTCCCGTGGCAGGTGCCTGACAGCGGGTAGTTCGTGCCACTGGTGATTGTCAAGGACGTCGTAGAGCCCAAGCGTGTGCCGGCAGCGTTCGATGCCGTCTTCCAGTTGAGCGCGGTCGGCGTGCCGGCTATAGAGCTGGAACTGCGCGGTTTTCATTTCATCCTGGAAGTGCTGGAGCGTCGCGCCGGCTTCAAACCGCGCCAGTTGCCGGTCGCGGAGAACCAGAGCGCTTGTCAACACCAGCAGCAACGCACCAAGCAGGCCGGCGATCGTGGTCGAGGACGCCAGCCGGGGATGCCGCCGGCTCCACTTGCCGAGGCGTTCGCGCAGCGATGGTTCGGGCGCGTATTTCAGCACCTGGCTGAGTAGTTGCCGTTCCAGGTCCTCCTGCAGTTCGCGCGCATTCTGGTAGCGCTTGCCTGGATCGGCTTCAAGGCAATGGCGGACTATCGACTCCGTCGCCCGGGAGACCACCGCATTGAAGCGGCAAACCTGTGGTTGAATTTTGGCCCGGTCCGCAATCATCTTTTCGAGCGTATCCGCGCAGACTTCGCGATAATTCGGAAACGGCGCCCGGCCTGTCAAGAGTTCGTAAAGGATGACGCCGAGCGAGTAGATGTCGCCCCGTGCGTCCAGCTTCTTGGCGCCGCCACGGAATGCCTCAAGATGTTCCGGCGCCATGTAGGGCAGGGTGCCGCCGATCGAAGCAGCCGCGGCGTTTGCGCGCAGTTTCGTGTCCTCCGACAAATTGAAATCGAGCAGCATCGGCTGACCATCATCGGTAAGCAGGATATTGGCCGGCTTCAAGTCGCGATGCAGGATGCCGTGCTCGTGCGCGTGCGCCAGTCCATCCGCCAGCCGCGCGACCATCCAGAGCACGGCCTCGACATAGGTCATGCCCTCAAGTTTCTGCAAAGTCGCAGATGCATCCACGCCTCTTGGCAATACGGACGGGCCATCCTTGGCATCGGCCGCGTCAAGCGCCGGTAGCAGTGCCCATTCGCGGAAGGAGTGAGAGCTAACAGAACGGCGCGTGGAAAGCATTCGGTCATTCACCGTGCTCACGAGCATCTTGCCCGAGTGCGGCAGCGACGTCCCGCCATGCAGTTGTTCGAGAACGTCCGCCAGTGTGGTCGCCCCAAAGTAGGGCATGCAGACGGCCTGAAATGGCGAAGCGCGGTGAATCGAGTGGATCGGCACAATGTTGGTGTGTTGCAACTGGGCAAGGGTTTGTGATTCGCCAAAAATGTCGGTTGCTACTTTCAGGACGACGCGGCGGTTCGCGAGGTCGCCCTGCTCCGCGAGGTAAACCTGGCCAAACCCGCCCCTCCCCAGGAGAGCCACCAGACGGAAGCCGAGAAAATGCTCGCCCACTACCGGAAGCGAGGTCGCAGCGCGTGTCAGCCAATCCGCCGCCATCGCATCGGTGTCGTACATTTTGCAGGACAGCTTTGCCGGGGCGCCGCCTACAGGATTGCACCATGAATTCACGGCCTCTGCGGCGTTTCCGTTAACTTCCCGGCGAACGGTTTGACATTGCTGTGCGGCCGCCTGCATATCGGTCGACGCTGGAACAGCCACGATGCTGGCCAGAAGCCTGCGCCTCCATTGCGGATCCTCTGTCTTTTCATCCTCCTTACTTTTTGAAGCGGATTCGGCCGGACTTGGGACTGCTTCCGGGTCAAAATTGCCCGTGCCGTTGCCAGTCTGGCTCGCGACCGGGCCAGTATCACGCGAGTCGACGCCGGTTGTGACGGTATTCAGTTCCAAGTTCTTGTTCATCTTTATACTCGAAGGCTATTGACCTTCCCTTTGACGTGGGCCACTACTCTAAGTGTTCTGTCAAACTTCGACTGATGGATTGACCAGCGACCCATGCCTATTGAACGCTGCGCAACTAATGCAGCAAGGCGGATTACTCCCCTCTCCCTTGTACTCAAGGGAGAGGGGTCGGGGGTGAGGGTTTTAGACTCCTGAAGGTTCACTGAACCCCTCACCCCAACCCCTCTCCCCTGAGTACAGGGGCGAGGGGCCAAGAGCGGTGCATGATGCATTACTTGCGCAGCACTCAATAAGAGAATGAATGAAAATGAAGAGTAAGATTTGGAATTTGGAACATGAATAGGAGCACGAGAAAGAGCGGGACTCAATGGGCGGCGCTGGCGCGACATCCTACTCCTAATCTGGATCGTGCTCTTCCTCCTCTTCGTAATCGTAATCTTGCTCCTAAGACTTACTCTTCCTTTTGCTAGCTTGCCATCGACAAGCATCTGGTCCGGCAATGCGCTTGGGTGAGCAAGTAGTGGCATAGCGGCCGGCTAATAGTAATACGGTGGGGATCCGCCGTTGTTTGGCCCGGTGACCGTAAGTCCCCCCGACATCGTGAGGCTGCCGGCGGTAAAATATGCCCCCTGCGGATCGCTGAAGATACCAGCCGCGAGTTCAAACGCGACGGTTGGAATGCTGCTTCCGCCTGGTGCACCCTGACCCAGGCTAACTAGGAAAGTGACGTTGTACGTCCCGGCTCCGAGGTAGTAATTGAGCGTGACCGGCGGCTGCCCGGCTATGGCAGTCAAGGTAAAGAGCGTCTGACCCGTGCTGTTCGTGACCGTCATGGTCACGTTCACGGGCACAGTGGAGCTGCCTTCGTTTGCCCATAGGGACAACGAAAGGAGTCCCGCCTGGGTCAAGGTCATCGTAGCCGTGGTTGTTTGATTGCTTTGACTCAACGTGCTGCCAACCACGGCAGCAGCCTGGGTGTATCCCTGGGCTGCAAAGCTGATGCAGAGTTCATAGTTGCCCGGGTTCTGTTGAGCGCTTGGCGATTGGTGCGTTGTCTGCACGTAGTAGGTCTCGTTCGGGACGAGACCCGTCACCTGGATCGCGTATTCCAGGCCGCCGTTCGTGAGATACTGGAAAGGCTGCGGATTGCCATTTTGGTCGTACACATGAACGCCCGCGGCACTACTGCCGGTCTGCAGCGACAGGACGCTGACAATCATGGCCTCGGTCGTATTACTTCCCATGGGAGGGGCCACGAACTGGTAGTAATGCGACCCGCTCGTGTCGCTCATGGTCCCGTAATAGGAGTAGTTATAGGTCGCAACGGAGGAAGCGGAATACGTGAGAGGGGTGGCCGTGGCCAGGGTCGCGTTCGTGGTCTTGTCCTGGTTCACCGACGGTTGCTGAGGGTTGGGCGGATTCTGTTTGCCCACCTCGAGCTGGAACCCACCCATGCCGAACACGTTGGTCGCGGCACTGGCTACTTGGATGTAATAGGTCTGTGTCGTCGGCTGGCCGCCGAAATTGACTGATGCATCCTGGATCCAGGGTTGGTTCGGGTTCGCGCTCTTGAGCAGATTCCCACTGGCGTTGTAGACCTTCAAAGTCGGGATCAGCAAACTATAACCGGCCGTGTGCAACGTGACGACGAGGTTCTGTCCAGCAGGCACGCTCACGGCGAAGTACTCTTGCTGACCCATTTGCGTCAGGTCCCCGCTCAGCACGGTGTTGGCGGTAAGTGCGACCGGCGCAGCCTTGGCAAAGGTACCGTTGCCGCCGTTGTTCTGGAAAGAGTCCGGTGTCGGCGCACCATAGACAGCCTGCAAAGCGGCAATGTCGCCCGCAGAAAGTCCCTTGAGCGGTCCTTGGTAGTTGGCGAACATGACCGAGGTGGGGTCGCTGGTCTCATCGGGGAAGCCAAAGACGTGACCGGCTTCGTGCAAGGCGACGCTATACAAATCGTACTGGTTCCCTACGCCACTGGGATTTATCCCAATATTCTGGTTCGTGTTAAAGACAACGTCGCCGGAAGCGGTACCGAGCGACCAGTTGAAGGGCGCGCCGACTGCCACGACCTCAGGGGTCAAGGCCGTGCTCCCGGCTACGCGAATATCGCCGAAGCGCGCGTCGCCCTGGATCAGGCCGGGGCTGCCCAGCGGATTATTGCCCTGTTCGCCGACAAGCGCGATATTGATTTTGGAGGTGACGGCCCAGGTCTGGAAGGCCCGCAGGATTTCCTCTTCACCGCCGGCCTGCGTCGCGCGGAGGTTGAGGAATTCCAGCAAGTTACTGTTGACAGAGCCAACGGCTGTTCCGTCTGAAGGGAAACTTAGCGTCAGGTGCTCGGGATTGAGCCACTGCTGGCCGTAGGCGGAAGGTGTGAGGCGGTTTTCGAGTTGCTCTACGCTAAGCCAGCGCCTGACCTTGGGGCGGGGATGCATCATTCACTCTTCTCTCAAAGGAGGTTGCGGGCGGACTAACTCGAGCACACGCTGCACGAGACTTTGTAAGTCCGCTCATCCCTTCGGCAGCCTGGCGACCCGCGCGGTCATCTGATCATGCGGGCCCATAGCTTTGCGCCCTCGCCTTACGACGAGTTTGCCTTTTTCGAGAATGAAGAGTTCATCTTGTCACCGCCACTAAATCGTCGCGGATTCAACGGGCGGAGTGCATCATCCCACCATAGGAACCGTGGAATACAAAATCATGCCCGTCAAGCCTCGGGCTATTTTTTCTGAAGAGGTTAGATAGATTGCTGGTCGTGATGCCGAATCGGTTGAGGTGGCAAGAGATTTCTTCGTCGCAGGCCCTTTTTTGAACAGGAGGCAACGGAGAGAACAGAGGAATGACTCTCTGTTTCCTGTTCTCTCCTGTTCAGTGTTTTGCGAATGCCTGCGGATCCTCATGCGGGCATCCGGCCGCGCAGATGGGCAACCTGTCGTGGTAAAAGACGTGCCGGAAACGCTTCCCAGCTCGGTCGGGATGCTATCGCAGTGTTGACTGCCACTTTACTACGGTGTCAACCCTGCTGCCCTGTCGGGTAGTGTCTCACTTTGCCAAACCGGCATCCATTTCTCATAGCTCAAGCTGCCAGCTTGAGCTACAACCCACTCGCGCTTGGCGCAGGTCTCCTGACCTCGCCACAACCCCCCCCACCTCGGGGGAGACCTGCGGTCAAGCGGAGTGCTGGGTCAGGAGACCCTCGCACAGCTGGAGTTTAGGGCGCATCCGCTGAAGCACTGCGGGAGCACTCCAACGGATGCGTTTCCAGTCTCTTACTACTGGAAGATCGTGTAGAACTCGTTCTGGGGAGCCGTGCTCAAGTCGGCAATGTTGTTCAATTGCATCAGTTCAATGGCGGCGGCCGGCCAACCATAGGGGTTCGGCGGGTTTGTGGGCAGCGGATTATCGACCGGCGTCATCGACTCGACGTGGCCATCGAGAAAGAGCACGTTGGCCGTGCCGCTGTGGCGGAACTGCACGTTGGGGAACTGGTCGGACGGCCAGGACAGAACGTAGCTCTCGCGCACGTAAGGCGCGATTTGGTTGTAGGAGCTGTCGTACCACCAGATCTCAGCGGAATCGACCATCGCGATCGTGCGCGAAGTGGCCGACACATTGACGATTTTCACGGTCGAAAGGACGGGGTTGTAGCTCGGCGGCGGGTAGTTCACGGTGCCGAGGGCGTAATTGTACGCATAACCTGCGCTGATCCTGGGACCATTGAAGGCCGATTGCACATTGTCGGGCAGGACTGGGCAAGCTTCGATCCGGGTGTTGCCTTCGATGTAGGGCAAGAGGATGCCGGTGTTGGGATTGGCATTGTCGGAAGCATCGACGGTGCCGAACCAGTACTGGATGGAGCCGTCGCCGGCGGGCACAAAATTGGTGGGCGGAAGGATTCCCGTCGCCGTGTCGGCATAGTGGTTGATGGCGATGCCGAACTGCCGGAGGTTCGACTTGCATTGGATGCACAGGGCCGCCATGCGGACCCTCTGCACAGCTGGCAACAGGAGCCCGATCAGGACGGCGATGATCGCAATCACCACCAGCAATTCGATAAGGGTGAAACCCCAGACGCGGCGCACCGCGAGACGAGAGGAACGCATGACACAGATCCTTTCTGCCGGGCCGGGCAAAGAAGTCCGCTTCGGCCTTCCGAATTGGGCATCGGCCCGTGCAGATGGACTGCGCCTATGCCGTTCGCATGCTTGCGGCCGAAGCATCGGAAACGTCACTCGGCAGGCAGGTCTTCTGGCTTACGGCTCATAGCGGCCTTCGAACGACCTTCCCGCAGCTGGCCTTGGTTAGGTTGCCTGCAGTGGTCTTTTCGTGTTCGAAGGCCTGGCCGATCACAGCGGCGGCCCCGCAACGGATTCACACCGTTTTCCCTTTTGTTCCCAGCTCTCCGGGCGGAAAGCGGGAAACCTGTCGAGACTAAAAAGATTGTTAGCGATTCGGCGAAAGAAGTCCAACAATCTTCGCCCTGCGGCGAACATCGATGGACAAACGCACCAATCATGTACAAAAGGTCCCGGCCCGGATTATTCACTTCCGAGGAAAAATGGGACAGTGCGTGCCACACTAACCCGCTGCGTGAGCGAGGGTGTGGCCAGGAATTAACCTCGCTGACGCGTCGGGTTAGTGTGGGACTAATCCGACCTGGTACGTCCTTAAGTCCTGATTTGGGGGCAAAGGCAGGTATTCAAAATGGTCGGAAATGTGTACATTTGTATCCATGACATATGTCAGGTAGCACTTTCATTCTTCCAAGTTCCTGGTCGCGACGTAACTCATTTAGGAATAAAAGCTTGGGAATAGTCTCATTGTGTCAGACAGTTAGTCTGCCTGCCCCCCTTTTACATGACATAACATGACATTTATCGTTTTCGATAGTATCGCCGAGTGTCGCTCGGGCCTCGTGCCCGGAGCCCAAAAAAGTTCGTCTTGAAGCGGGTATCAAAATTCAAAGTTGGCTTGTTTTCTGCGTTTCCTTTTCAAGCCAGTGCAGCCAGAGTTCCGCCTGGGCATCACTGGGCATCCGCCAATCGCCGCGCGGCGAAAGGCTGACGGAACCGACCTTGGGGCCGTCGGGCAGGCAGGAGCGTTTGAATTGATTCGCGAAGAAGCGCTTGAGAAAGATCGCGAGCCAATGACGCAGGTCCTCTGCGGAGTAAACCCGCGAAAACCGCGCGTGCCCGGCAAGGTAAAGGATCTTCTCCGGGGGCTCGCCATAGCGGAGGAAGTGAAACAGGAAGAAATCGAGCAGTTCATAAGGGCCGATCACCCGTTCCGTGGCCTGCGTGGCCTTGCCGTCTTCCCCGGTGGGTAACAATTCCGGGGAGATTTCCGTAGCGACTACATCCAGCAGGATGCGGCGGGATTCTCCCTCGAACTCATTCTGCGCGACCCACTGAACGAGGAACTTGACCAACGTTTTAGGGATGCTGACGTTGGGGTTGTACATGCTCATGTGGTCGCCGTTGTACGTGGTCCACCCCAAAGCCAACTCGGAGAGGTCGCTGGTGCCGACCACGAATCCGGAGTTCATGAGGATGTTCGTGCGCATACGGGCCTGGACATTTTCGAAGACGAGATCCTCACAGCGCTCGGCCGGCACTTGCCGTAGCTTGGCAGTGAATGCTTCGACGGTCAGTCCATTCAAATCGATGCCGAACGGCCGATGACCGAGAGCCGCCATTTCCTGCAAGCAAAGTTCCCGAATGTCAATTTCACTGCCGGAGACGGACAGGTGCTTGATAAGCGCCCGTGCGTTATCCCTGGTCCGTGAGGTCGTGCCGAAAGCCGGAAGGGTGAAGGCGCGCAGGTGTTCCCGGCGGACGCCGAGGGCATCGAGGGTTTTGCATGCGACCAGGAGCGCAAGCGTCGAGTCGAGGCCGCCTGAGATGCCAATGGCCAAAGGGGGTCTACCGATGTGCTCCAAGCGCTTGGCAAGACCGGCAACCTGACAATTAAAGATCTTCTGGCAACGTTCACGAAGCTGGTCCTGACCGCTGGGCACGAATGGATGGGCTTCCACCTCCCGCAGAAGATTCTGAGGGGTATGCTCCGGATCGAGCGAGAACCCCACTCGCGTAAAGTCCCTCCGCAGATCTGCGAAACACTGCGCATCGCCAAAGCTGTTCATGCGCATCCGCTCGCTGCATAGCCTCTCTAGATCGACGTCGGCCGCGATCATAGCGTTCTCCCTCGCAAACCGGGGTGCTTCCGCCAGGATGACGCCGTTCTCCGCGATCAGGCAATGCCCGCCAAAGATCACGTCTGTCGTCGATTCCCAGACGCCCGCGGCGGCATAGAGATAGGCGGCAACACAGCGCCCCGACTGGTTCTGCACCAGTTCCCGGCGGTAGGCGCTTTTGCCGATGACCTCATTGCTAGCCGAGAGGTTCACGAGCAACGTGGCGCCGTGCAACGCCTGAAAGGAACTTGGAGGGATAGGCACCCAGAGGTCTTCGCAAATCTCAACGCCTATGATCAGGCCTTTCACATTGTCGGCTTCGAAGAGCAAATGGGTGCCGAATGGAATCAAGACCCCATCGACACGAATCGCCTTGCTACGTGCCGTGGCGGCGCCGGCAAACCAGCGCCGTTCGTAGAATTCCTTGTAATTGGGGATGAACGACTTGGGCACGAAACCTAAGATTTCGCCGCGCTGCAGCACGGCTGCACAATTGAAGAGTTGATCGTCCGCGGCCAAAGGTAGGCCGACGATGGCCAACCCGGAGAACAGTTTTGCCGATCGCCTGGCAACTTCCGCCAGGGATTGCAAGGCCCCCTGCTGAAGGGCGATCTGTTGAAAAAGGTCGCCGCACGTGTAGCCGGTGAGCGAAAGTTCCGGAAAAGCCACGACGGCGACCTGGCTTTCTTCAGCCTCCTTCAGGAGGCTCAGGATTTGCTCTGCGTTGTAAGCGCAATCCGCGACGCGCAATCTCGGCATCGCGGCGGCCACACGCAAGAATCCATGTTTCGTCATCGTGGTTTCCCGAGCCAGCTCCAACCGACGACTCCCGCTACATTTTCGACATCGTAATCATAGAGAATCACGGAACATCCTAGAATGAACGATAGCAGCGGCTTCACCTACAAACCAGGAAAGCGATGAACGAACTCAGTCATTTCGATGAACGCGGCGCCAGCCGAATGGTCGACACCAGCGAGAAACCAGAAACACTCCGAGTGGCTCGAGCTAGCGGATTGGTTCGCCTTGCGCCTGCGACCGTTACTCTTATCCGCGACCGGGCACTTGCCAAAGGAGATGTGCTGGAGGTGGCTCGGCTTGCCGGGATCATGGCCGCCAAACGGACCGGCGAATTGATCCCCCTCTGTCACCCATTGCCCATCACGGGCGCTTCCCTGGATTTTGCCTTTGCCGGCGATTCCTGCCTGCGCATAGAAGCCACGGTGCGTGTCTTCGGCCGTACGGGCGTTGAAATGGAAGCTCTCACGGCCGTCAGCGTGGCAGCCCTGACAGTCTACGATATGTGCAAAGCTGTCGACAAAACCATCACGATCGAGCAAATCCGTCTCGAAGAAAAGACCGGCGGCCGCAGCGGCACCTTTCGCCGAAATGATTGACAGTCTTTCGGTCGGTTGCTATCGTTCAAATTAGCCTGAAAGTTCAGAAAGATGTTGCAAGATTGACACGTCCAAACTGCTCATCCACGGTGGGGAGGTCATGAGCACGCTGCAAACGGCACCGGTCGGCGCAACCTCGCCCTCCAATCATTTTTATGGCCCGGTCGCCACCGATCTGGAAGAGGTTGAACGCATCCTAGCGCGTGCCTTGCAAAGCCGGCGAGCCTTTGTTTCTCAACTCCTCGGCCATCTACGCAATTACGGCGGCAAACGCCTGCGGCCCGCATTGCTCCTGCTGACCGCGCGCGCCTGTGGCCGGGTGATGCCCGCCCATCATATCCTCGCGGCGGTTGTGGAACTGATCCATACTGCCACTTTGGTGCATGATGACGTGCTGGACTCGGCGGCGGTACGCAGACACGTGCCAACGGTGAATGCCGGCTGGGGAAACCAGACCAGCATCCTCCTGGGTGATTACCTTTTCACTCATGCATTTCACCTGGCTAGCAGCGTGGACGCGGAAGCGTGCCGCATCATCGGCGAGGCCACGAACCGCGTGTGCGAGGGAGAACTGCAGCAATCCTCGCAGAGGGGCAACCTCGAACTCAGCGAGAAAGAGTATTTGGATATCGTCGACGGCAAGACGGCAGAACTGACCTCTTGCTGTTGCCGGCTCGGCGCACTCTACAGCGGCAGCTCCCCGGAGGTCGTCGAATCTCTTGCCCGTTACGGGCGCTCACTGGGGATCGCCTTTCAAATTGCGGACGACCTTCTCGATCTGGTCGGCGAAGAGTGCACCACCGGCAAGTCCCTGGGCACCGACCTCGATCAGCAAAAGCTCACACTGCCGATTATCCACCTGCTCAGTCAGGCTCCATCCGAGATCGCTTCCAGTGTGCAGCAGATCCTGAAGAGCCCAGGCAATCATAAACGCGAGGCGCTGCGGCCCTATTTTGCCGACAGCGATGCCCTGGCTTATGCGGGTAGCAGGGCCGAACAGTTTGCCAATCATGCTCAAGCGGAACTCATCTGCCTGAACCCTTCTCCCTTCAGAACCATTCTCGAGGGTCTGACAGGCCGCGTCGTGCACCGCAATACTTGAAGGCCTGCACCTGGGTTCGAATCGAACAAGAAACCGACCCTCACCTGAGTCCGAGCAGATCGAGTAACTCCGGGGCGTTCAAACCCGGCACGATCGCATCCGCGCCGCCAAGATTGTCGAGCGGCACCCGTGCGTGTGGCACAACGACACAGCGGGCACCGGCGGCCTTGGCTGCCCGCAGGCCGTTGGGACTGTCCTCGAGCACGACCATTTCCGCCGCCGGGTGTCCCAGGCGCGCAGCCGCCTTTTCGTAGATTTCCGGAGAGGGTTTGCCCAGGCGCACATCATCACAAGTCAAAACAAAGGCAAACCGATGAAGGATGTGATGGGGAGCAAGAATCCGTTCGACGTAGCGAGCGCTCGAAGAAGTGGCGATCGCCTTGGTCAGACCGCGCGCCTCGATCTGCTCGAGCAACTCCCCGAGGCCGATCATCAAGGGCGCATTTCTGCCGTCGAGCACTTCGAAGAATAGCTGCGAACACTCTGCCGCCAATTTCTCGACGCTTTCATGTAGACGATGGTGCTGTCGAAAGATCTCGAGTGCCTGCCGGGCCGGCGTTCCCATCATTGCCTGGAGGATTTCCGGCGCCGCGCTTTGCCCGCGCCGCCTCAGTAGTCTGATGGCCGTCTCCTCGAAGATTGGCTCGGTGTCAATCATCAAGCCATCAAGATCGAACACGACCGAACGTGGCGCGCGCGTAACGATGGGTTCTGCTGACATGCAGTTTTTCTAGAAGGCATGCTTGAAGCAAGCAACCACGCCACGATATCTTCATGTTGTTGAGGCGATATGCAACAGTCCGCTGGATGGCTCGGAACGAGCCTCGCGCTGCGCCCTCTGGATTCACCGCGGCGAACTCTCCGCAACAACAGCCAGACACGAACTCGGGGTAGTTTCGGGCGCCTGAATCAATGAGCCTTTTTGGAGTCCTCGTCCGGGTAGACGTCCGGCAGCGCGTTAGCTTGCAGCGGTGCCGAGGGACGAACGTCCGAGTCATCGAGAGGTGAGCCGCGCTCAGGTTTCCGCAGCATCTCGGCAATCTCCTGGGCATCAAGCTGCTGCGTGTGATCTCCCTGAACTGGCGGGGCTGCTTCCGGGCCGATGTGGATCGTGAATTTGTAATTGGCAATTGTCAGCTGGTCGTGCGGCAGCAAAGCGGCCCGGCGGACGCGCTGGCCATTCACGCGCGTGCCATTCGTACTCCCCAGATCGCGAAGCAAGAGCAGCCCGTCCGTTTTGACAATGACGCAATGCATCTTCGAGACGCTCTTGTGGCCCAGGCGCAGGTCGCATTCTTCTTTGCGACCGACCAGCGTCAGTTCCTTGAGTAGCTCGATGGGTGGAGTCCCGTCGAGGGGAATCAGTTGAGCCCGCATAAATGGCTGCAGCACCTGGAAAGGCAGGGACGTTTGATCGGCCGAACGTGCAGTCTCGGCAATCCCTAACGTTCAGACTGGCTGTGCCTTAAATCATGCCAGAACTAATACTATAAACCGGCACGCGCCTGGGTCCAAGTTCCAAATCCGCGGGGCGCGCTAGAAACAGAGTAGGTCTGGAGCGGCAATGCCTGAATATCTCGGAAGTCTGTTTCTTACAATAAAGCATGGGCGAGAGACTATTCGCTTTTGCCTTGTCTTTTTACCAGTCCATCGATGTCTTCGTCATGAAATCACGTCGAGCCGATTCTATTCGTTTGCCTCTTCTCGCCGGTGGGGCGCTGCAGGCGTACGTTTCCTGCGAAGACGATCTTAGCGATTAGGTCGTCGTCTGCGTTCGTGGGTTCGTTCGGTTCCACGCGGGTCGGCCTGAAGGCCCAGGCCCTGGGGGCAGCCTGCGCTCGCCGGGGTGGACTTATGGCTCGGTTGATTTTCGCGCGTATGGGGAATCGGCCAAAAGAGGTGTCAGGAACATTCCTGACACCTCATGCTTTCCTCTGACACCAGTTTTGCCGACTTCTCATGGAGCGCAATGCTCAACTTATGGTGTAGACTCCGAAGATGTCGTCAGCGCCTGTAGACGCAAAATCGAAAAAGACGTCCGTCGACTTGCTGAGCGTCACGCTGGCACCGGTGTCGATATAGAGGCCGCCGCCGACGCCCTGGCCGCTAGCACCGCCGGTACCGCGGGAACCACCAAGTGCGGCATTGACGAAGATTCCCGTGCTCGCGATGGAGGCGGTGGTTCCGCCGAGCACGTAGACGCCGCCGCCCAGGCCGTTGCCGCCGTTGCTCCCCGATCCACCGGCGCCGCCCTGGGCCACGTTGAAGATCAGCGTGCTGCCGGTCAGGGAGACGCTCGACGTGTCAGCACCGAACCCCAGGAAAATGAGCTCGAATGCACCGGCGCCGCCGCCATTCGCGAGGGCGCCGCCAGCGCCGACACCGCCTGCGGCACCCAGCCCGCCGGCGCCGCCGACAGCCTGGTTGCCGGCGAAGAAGGTGTTCGAGACGACGGCGGTCGAGTCGACGCCATTGTAAAAGCCGCCGCCGAACCCACTGCCGCCAGTGCCGGGGTACCCCGGGGCGCTAGTGCCGCCGCTGCCGCCACGCGCCTGGTTGCCGACGAAGGTCACGTCGGTGAGGGTCGTTAGAGCAAAGATTTCCGCAGCGAGGCCGCCGCCCGCGGCCGGAGCGCCGGGGCCGGTGGCGGAGTTACCGCCGATGGCCTGGTTGCCGCTAAAGATCGTGTCGCTGATCGTGAGCGGGCTGGCGAAGTTGACAAGGCCGCCGCCGTAAACCTCGCCGAGGACGGGGTTGGGGTCAAGGCCGCCGACGTTGTTGCCTTGGTCGCCGCCCTTGGCCAGGTTGTCGGTAAACGCGCTGCCGGTGATCGTGAGTGGGCCAGCATTGGCGACGGCGCCGCCCAAGGCCTCACCGCCGAACAGCGCGGCGGAGTTGTTGGTGCCGTTGGCCCCGACAGCCTCGTTGCCGGTGAACGTGGAGTTGGTGATGGCCAGCGCGGGCGCGGCGAAGGTTTCGTTCTCGCCGGTGCTGATGGCGCCGCCGTTGGTGAGGCGGCCGAGCGCCTCGTTGCCGGTGAACGTGGAGTTGGTGATGGTCGCGGGCGAGCTGCTGTTGATGGCGCCGCCATTGCCTTCACCGGTCCCCGTCGCGGGGCCGACCGCCTCGTTGTTGGTGAACGCACTGTTGGTCACAGTCAGTGAGGGACCCTGGCTGTCGATGGCTCCACCGGCAGAGCCTTCGGTGATGGGGCCGGTGACGGAGGCGGCGTATTGGCCGCCGGAGGCAACGTTGTTCCAGAAGGTGGAATCTGCGACGCTCAGGCTGCCGTCATTCTCGATGCCGCCGCCGTTGCCGTAGTTGCCCGAGGAGTCGGCGTAAGCGCTGTTGTCGGCCACGACGACCTGGTCGAGGTTCAGGGCAGCGCCCGCGTCGATGAGAATGCCGCCCCCGTTGGCGGCGGCTTCTTGACCATCGGTGATCGTCAGGCCGTTGATGGCCACGTTGCCCGCCGCGATCTCGAAGACACGGCTGGCGTCGTGTCCGCTGACGGACAACCGATTCGCCCCGGGGCCGTTGATGGTCACGCTTTTGCTGATTGACAATTCGCTGCTTAGCGTGATGGTGCCGTGCAGCCCCGGCGCAAAGTCGATGGTATTGTCGCCGGAGAGAATGCCCGCCCGCAGCGAGCCGGCGCCGCTGTCGTGCAGGTTGGTCACCGGGAAGGTGCTGAGCAAGCTCCGGTCCTCCAGCGCTTCCAGGCGCGGCAAGAGCGAGCGCCGCGCAAGAGTGGGTCGTGGTCTTGGGCGACGCGACCGAGTCGGAGAGCCCGTTGTCAAGCGTTGCAGCCAGGATGCAAACAACATGATGCAACCCTTTCATGAAGAGAACCGATCCGCGTGAAGAACTAGCCGTCCCCGGCGCGCGGATCCAGCGCCGGAGTTGGCTGCCTCGATCCTGTTCACGGTTCACGGTGGGTGGCACGCCCTGAGGTACTCCGAAGGGCGTGCCACCCGACGCTTTTCGTTCACCTCGTTCCCACACGTAGTTTGGCAACGAGTGCAACGCGAAGACGCAGCTCAAGTCACGGTGACGTAGGCCAGGGCGGTCAGGCCGTCGGCCGAGACTTCCACCTCGAAGTTGCCCGTGCCTGTCTTCGGGGCCTTGTACAGTCCGGTACTGCTGACCGTGCCGCCGCCGCTGCTGACGACCTGCCAGGTGAAAGTCGGTGCCATCGCTTGGCCAAACTGGTCCAGGGCAATGGCCGTGAATTGCTGCGTCGCCCGATCGGCCAGGGTCACAGTCCCGGGCGTTACGCTGAGGCTGGTAACAGTCTGAACGACGGTCACGGTGACGCTGCTGACGGCGGTCAGGCCCCATTGGTCGGTGATGGTGGCCTGGAAGGTGTAAGTGCCGGCGCGGTAGAAGGTGGCCGTGGCGTTCTGGGCCCCATTGGTGCCGTTGCTGACCCCGCTGGCGAACGTGAAGGTCGGAGTGGCGGCGCCGGCAGGCGCGCTGGTGACGGCCCAGGTATAAGTGAGCGACGCTGCGCCCTCGGCGTCCGCGCCCAGGACGTTCAACGTGGTCGTGGTGCCGGTGACGGGGTCGGGATTGGCGCTGGCCGGGGCCACGACGGTCGGCGGTGAGTTCTTGACCGTGACGCTGGCTGTGCCGCTGAGATTCGCGCTGGAGTCGGTGGCACGAACGGTGTCGGAGCCGTTGACGAACGGGGCGGTGTACAGACCGCTGGCGCTGACGGACCCACCGGCGCCGCCGGCAGCTACCGTCCAGGTGATGGCCGGCTGGGTGGCCATCGCCTGGCCAAACTGGTCCCGGGCGCTGGCGGTGAACTGCCGGCTGGTGCCCCAGTCCAGACTGGCGGTCGCGGGGCTGACGCTGATGCTCGTCTCCGTCTGGTTTACCGTCACGGTGACGCTGCTGTCAGCGGTCAGGTGATACGAATCGGTGAGCGTGACCTTAAACGTGTAAGTCCCGGCGGCGTGGAAGGTGGCCGTGGTGTTCTTGGATGCGTTGATGCCGTTGCTGCGGAAGGTGGGCGTGGCAGCGCCGGCAGGGGCGCTGGTGACGGCCCAGGTGTACTTGAGGTAAGATTCGCTGCCGTTGTCGGGGTCGCTGCCAAGAACGCTCAGGCTGGTCGTGGTGCCGGCGACGAGGCTGGGACTGGCGCTGGCGGCAGTGACCACCGTCGGCGGCTGCAGGGACATGTTGAGAAGGGTGTACCCGCCGTCGATGTTTGCCGAGGTTCCGTTCAAACCGGTGCTGTCCGTGTTGTTGCGGGTGTTGGCGACGGTAGTGGAATCGAGGTAGACGATGGCCGCGGTGTACAGGCCCCCGCCGGACCCAAAGCCCCCGTCGTTGCTGGGTGTGCCGCCCTGGGCGGTATTGGAGGACACGGTGGTATTGGTCACGCTGACGGTGCCGCCATTCGCTTGCAGGGCGCCCCCGTCGCCGTTGCCGGCGTAGCCGTTCTCGCCGCTGGAGCAGTTGCCGCCCTGAGCGGTGTTGGAGGACAGGGTAACGGTGGCCAAGACGAGAGTGCCGCTGCTCACCTGCAGCGCGCCGCCGTTGGCGTTGCCGCCGTAGCCGAAGCCGGAGCCGGCCTGAGCGGTATTGGAGGACAGGATAGCGCTGGTCAGGCTGACCGTGCCGCCGCTTACTTGCAGCGCGCCGCCGTTGCCGGCGCCGCCGTAATAGCCGTAGCCGCCCTGAGCGATGTTGGAGGACAGGGTAGCAGCGGTCAGGCTGACCAATCCGTCGTTCACCTGCAACGCGCCCCCGTCGCCGGGGCCGCCTTCGGATAAGGCGTACGTGAAGCCGTCTTCGCCTTCGGCGTAGTGGCCGCTGAAGTAGGCGTTGTTCCCGCCCTGGGCGGTGTTGGAGGACAGGGTAGCATTGATGAGGCTGACCGTGCCCAAGTTCACCTGCAGCGCGCCCCCGTAGCCGCTGCGGCCCTGAGCGGTGTTGGAGGCCAGGTTAGTGCCGGTCAGGCTGACCGCTCCGCCATTGACCTCCAGCGCGCCCCCGTACCCGAAGCCGCCCCCAGCCCCGAGGCCATTCAGCCCGTAGCCGCCCTCAGCGGTATTGAGCGATAGGGTCGAGCTGTACGCGCTGGCCGTCCCGCCGCTGACCTGGAGCGCGCCCCCGAACCCGCTGCCGCCGTCGCCCAAAGGCCCGTCATCCAGCACGTTGCCACTTTGACCGCCCTGAGCGACATTGGCAGAAAGGGTATCGTTGCTGAGTGTGACCGTACCGCCGGCGACCTCCAGGCCGCCCCCGTACCCATTGGCGCCGGCACCCGCCGCGTAGCGACTGTTATATCCCGTTGATCCGCCGACGCCGCCCTGAGCGGTATTAGAGGACAGGATCGTGTTGTTGAGCGCGGCTGTTCCGCCGGCCACGTATAGCCCGCCTCCGAACGCGTTGCCGCCGGGCCCCCCAGTAGAAGACAATTCGGGAGTGCCGGCGCTTCCGATGGCCTGGTTGTCCTGCACAGTCACGCTGCTCAGGGTCAGGGCCCCCTGGCTATAGATCGCCCCGCCCTCAGCCGACACCCCCGCACCCGTCGCCAAGCCGCCTTGCAGCGTCAAGTTCTGCAGCGTCAGGGACGCTCCGGTAGCCACGTCGAAAAGCCGGAAAGCTGCTGTTCCCGAAGCCGTGCTCCGCTCGATGGTGTCGCCGTTGCCGACGATGCCGCCGATGGTCAGGTTGTCGTTGGCGGCAATGACCGGCAGCCCCGTGGCGCCATCGGTGGTGTTATCCACCACCGTCAAGATATACGGCGAAGCGGTCGGGGCCGTAAGGGTGATGGTGTTTGACCCGCCGGCCGTGTTGGCCAGGTTGATGTCGGCGATTAGGTCCGAGACGCTGGCCGCCGAGTAATTCGACAGCAGCGCTCGGTCTTCGAGATGTTCCAGGGTGAGGCGCCGTGCCCGGCACGCCGGCCGCGGTTGCGGACGCGGGCTCCGGGAGTGCCCCGATTTCCATGACGCCAATAAAGAATGAAACCACATGGTTAATCTCCTTTGTGGAGGCCGATTTCAAATCGGCCGCCACCAGAGGCTCGTCTGCGATAGAATCGCCGGTGCAGGTTCCCCGGCGCGCAAACTGAGCGCCAGGGGCCAGCCGGGCCGGTGAGACTTCTGCTTGGCGGCCAATTGCTCACCGGCCGCTTTTCATTTCGTGTTCACCTGGTTCCCAAACCCTGTTTGGCAACCCACTCCCCGAAATTCCGTTTCGCTTCGGCGCGGCAGCGTCATTCACTTGGCGTCGCCGGCCTTCTTCAGCACTTCCGCCACATCGCCCCACAGTTTCCGCCACGCCTCCAGCTCCGCGGCCGACAGCTTTTTCAGCGCGTCCGTTTCACGCACACCGGCCAGGTCGCTGTCGCGCTGCCAGTGGTCGAGCGTGTTCCGCACGACTTGGCGATCCTCTGGCTTGCCGCCCTCCAGTCGTTTGCTCCACAGGTCCAGGTCGGCCCGCAGCCAGGCCAACGCCTGTTGGCGCAGCCGGCGGTGTTCCTGGTCGTCGAGTTTGCCGGCGTCGGTCCCTTGACCCGCCGCGGCCAGGGCGGCGAAGCAGGCGGCGTTATAACGATGCCCTGCTTTCAGGTCATCTGCCAACTTCGGGTCGGCGCTGAAGGCGTCGGCGTAGAGCCTCGCGGCGGCGACGTGCCGGCGTTGCAGCCCGCACACTTCCCCGAGGCCGAGGCGTTCGCGGTTGTCCGTGGGCGTGGTTTTCCCCGCGAGAACATCGGCCAACTTCGCCTCCAAACGCACGAGCCGTTCGGCGTTGGCTACCCATTGGGCCGACGGGTAGTGCCAGTCCTGGCGCTTGCTGCCTATCGCGTGTCCTCGTTTATAGAAATCGAGCGAGGCAGATAATTGGCCCTGTAAGCGAAAAACCCCGGCCAGATTACAGTGCGCTTCGGCATAATCTGGTTGAAGATCAATGGCCGTCTTGTATTCCGCGCTGGCTTCGCCCAACTGGTTCTTGGCCTCCATTGCGCGGCCGAGGCTGTAGTGGGCCGGTGCGAACTTGGGATCGAGTGTGATGGCCTTCTTGTATACGGCGATGGCGGCATCCCATTCATTAGTGTCCATCAGGGCGGTGCCAAGGCTACAGAGGTTCGGCGCGTTCTGGAGACCGAGGTCGATGGCCCTGCGGTATTCGGCGCTGGCTTCGGCGAATTGCCTCTTGGCGTGCAGTCTGACGCCGAGGTTGAAGTGGGCCGGCGCGAGGTTAGGGTCGAGGTCGATGGCCTTGCGGTATTCGGCCATGGCTTCGTCGAATTGTTTCTTGGCCTGCAGTACGACGCCAAGGTTGAAGTGGGCCGTGGTGTAATCAGGATCGATGCGGATGGCCTCGCGGAACTCGATGATGGCCCCGTCGTAATCGTGCTTCACATTAGAGTGGATCGCGCCGAGGCCAACATGGGGCGGCGCGAGGTTGGGATCGAGTTTGATGGCCAGGCGGTATTCGACCATGGCCTCGTCAAACCGGTTCTTGAGGTCTAATATACTGCCGAGGTTGCTGTGGGCCGGCGCGTTCTTGAAATCAAGTTTGATGGCCTCGCTGAATTCGTCCATGGCCTTGTCCCACAAATTCTGGGCCCGTAGAAGGAGGCCCTTGCCGACGTGGGCCGGCGCGAACTTGGGATCAATCTTGATGGCCTGGCTGTATTCGGACATGGCCTCGTCCAACAGATTCTTGTCCCGCAGTGCGTTGCCGAGGTTGGTGTAGAACGGCGCGTAATTGGGATCGAGTTGGATGGCCGTCCTGTATTCGGCGCTGGCGTCGTCCAACTGGTACTTGGCATGTAGTGCCTTGCCGAGGTTGCTGTGGTACCATGAGGATTTGGGGTCGATTATCAGCGCTTGCTTGAATGCGTAAATGGCAGCGTCTTGAGCATCGGCTTGGTTCTTCGCAAGCAGGGCGAGGCCGAGGCTGTTGTAGGCAGCGCTTGCTTTCGGACGCAGCGCCAAGGCCGTTGTGTAACAGCCGATCGCTTCCTCGAGTGCCGACGCGGACTGTTCCCGTCTCTCCTCCAGGACATTGCCCAACACATAATTGACCCAAAAGTCCCCCGGGTAGCGGACGCGCGCCCAACGCAGCAGTGTCAACATCTCCGCGTGCTCGCCTTGGTGATCAAGACTCCAGGCCAGCAGTACCAGACTGGAAGCCGGCAAGGACAGTTGGCGTGCCTCGCGGCTCAAGGCCAGCAGCGCCGCGGCGTTCTTGTCGCTTGCCGCGGCGCGATACTTCTGCCGCCACGGATCGTCATCCGCGGCGCCGGCAAGCGCTCGCAACTCCTTGGCCAACTGCTCCGTCTTCGCATGCACCTCATTGGTGCTCCTATCGTCCAGCGCCACGATCAGGGCTTCACGGATGCCCGCTTCCTCAGCGCGGATACTCCGCGCCAATTCCTCCGTTCGTCCCGGTTTCACTTCCAAGTCGTAGGCCGCGAACGCTACGGTGTATTGCGCCGCTGCCCCGGCGTGGTCGAAATCGTTTTTGTTTTCGATCCAATTGGATCTGCTTAGACGTGCCTCATCCAGGTCGCGCAGCAGCTTGGCCTTGCGGTCCGCCTGCACGCGTTGTCGTTCGCTCTCCTGCTGCAGGTCCAGCACCTGCTGACGCAGAAGGTCGTTTGCGGTTCCGGTCTTCAAAGCAGCCAGCGCCGGGGCCAGCGCCGCTTGCGCTTGCTGCCACACGGCCAGGATGGCATCCGCCTCCTCGCTCGTCCACCTCGGCATCCTGCCGGCCTGGTCGCGCAAGTTCTCCACTGTGACCAACGCCGCGCTCACGGTCCGTTCCGTCTCTGCCTGGCGCGTCGCCCGATCCGACAGCGTCCAGCTGACGCCGACGACGGCCAGGAGCAGCACCAGGGCTGCCGCCGCGGCTATCTGTAGCCCCGCCTTGTGCCGCCGGGCGAACTTGCGAAAGCGATACGATGCTGAAGGCGGGCAGGCCAGAACCGGCTCGTCGTGCAAGTAGCGCTCGACGTCCCGCGCCAGCTCGTTGGCCGTCTCGTAGCGCCGCCTGCGGTCCTTGTCCAGCGCCTTCATCACGATCCAGTCCAGCTCGCCGCGCAAGAGCAGGCTCAGCCGCTTCGGATCGCTCTGCCGCTGCGCCGATACCGTCGCCGCTGCCTGGCCGAGCGTGCTCAAACGGGTGCTCGGCCTCGGCGGCTCTTCTTCCCGGATGACCCGCCGCATTTCGTCGTAACCCACTGCGCGCAGCCGTTCCTTGTCAAACGGGGTCACGCCCGTCAACAGTTCGTACAGGAGCACGCCCAGCGAGTAGATGTCGCTGCGCGTGTCGATGTCCAGACCGCTTAGCTGGGCCTGCTCCGGACTCATGTACATGGGCGTGCCGACCATTTGCGCAAAGCCGGTAACCAGCGTCTTGTCGGTCAGATGCTGGCCCAGCGCCTTGGCGATGCCGAAGTCGATCACCTTCACCACCGGCACGCCGTCGTGCAGCGTCACCATGACGTTCGAGGGCTTGATGTCCCGGTGAATGATGCCCTTGTGGTGGGCGTGCTGCACGGCCTGGCAGACGTGCACGAACAGCTCCAGCCGCTCGCGGGTGGTCAGGCGGTTCTGGTCGCAATAGTCGGTGATCGGCACGCCGCGGACCAACTCCATCGCGAAGTACGGCCGGCCTGAGCCGGTTTCGCCGGCCTCCAGCACATGGGCGATGTTCGGATGGTCCATGAGAGCCAGGGCTTGCCGCTCGGCCTCGAAGCGGGCGATCACTTGCCGAGTGTCCATGCCGGGCTTGAGGACCTTGAGGGCCACCTTGCGGCGAACCGGCTGCTGCTGCTCGGCCATGAATACGATGCCGAAACCGCCCTCGCCAATCTCCTCCACCAACTTGTAGGGCCCGATCATCGTGCCCGGCCCTTCCGAGATCGGCTCATCGACGGTGGCGACCGAGCTGGATCGGGGCACCTCGTGGAAGGAACCCATTTCTGACTGCGCGCGCAACAGGTTCTCGACCTCAGCACGGAGGAGAACATTGCCGCCACAGGCTTGCTCCAGAAAAGCCGGCCACTGCTCCGGCGCGTTATCCTCAATGGCGGCCAGAAAGATCGATTTCGCGTGGTTGCACGGCTCGCTCATGATCATCGCTCCCGCGGCACGGATTCCGCTCTATACAGCAATGCGGATTTTGGGTGCCGATTTTCTCACGACCGACGGAAAGAATTGAGAAGGAACCATTCATGGATCACGACTCCACGGCTCCCAGAAGCTCGCTATGGAGCCAGACGCGCGCGTAATTCCAATGCCTGTAAGCTGTTGCGGTGGAGATGCCTAGGGCTTTGCCTGCCTCGTCTACCCTTAATCCCGCGAAGTAACGTAGCTCGACGAGCCTTGCCGCGGCCGGATCCAAGCGGGCCAGCTTGGCCAGGGCCTCATCGATCGCCAGGAGCTGGTCTGGCGTGGCATTGCTAGTCAGATCAAGGGCATCAATGTCGAGTCTCTTGCGGGTGCCGCCGCGCTTTTCAGAGCGCTTCTGCCGCGCACGATCGATGAGAATGCGGCGCATCGCCTCCGCCGCGGCAGCAAAGAAATGCCCCCGACTGTCCCAACGCTGCTCTCGATCCGCCGCCTCTCCGCTTTCCACGAGGCGCACGTAGGCCTCATGCACCAGCGCCGTCGCCTGCAGCGTCTGGCCGGGCCTCTCCTGAGCCAGCTTCTGTGCCGCCAGCTTGCGCAGCTCCTCATAGACGAGCGGCAACAGCTGTTCGGCGGCGTGCGGGTCGCCTTGCTCGATCGCGGACAGAATGCGGGTGACGTCGCTCATGGGCAGCACCCATAGGCTCGAAAACGCCCGGGGGCCTGGCCTCCCTCGGATCCGGGGCCGGAGTTCGGAATCTGTCGCCTCCAGGGGCGTCGAACCTGGTGAGCCGCCAGGTCGTTTTTCTCCCCCCAAGACAGCCGCTGAGTATACCATCCGCCTGACGGCAAGTCCTGCACTCACCACCAGCGAGCCGGAAGCCACGATCGCGAACAACGGCCGGCTGCACATTCAGAATCAGTGCTTGACTCGCTCCGCGGCTACGAGGTAGCCATACGACCTAAGTTGTGGGAAAAGGCCCGGGAAACGGAGCCGGCCGTCGGGCCGGAGGCTGACAGGCTGGACTTCAAGGATGCGAAAACCAGCGCCTCGCAAGCTGCGCAGGAGTTCCCGGCGCGTAAAGAGATGGAGCGACAAACCTGCTATCCCTTGATGCACCGGCATGATGTAATCTCCGCCCTCCTTGTTCGAGAAAACGCGCCCCAGCAGGTCCTTCGCCTGCCATTTTCTTCCCTTGGAGTTCCAAAAATTGAACCAGAGATTGTGTGCGTGCAGTACGAATCTCCCGCCTGGACGCAGGAGACGGTGGACATGTTCGAGCATGCGCTGACGCTGGGCTCCCCCCACAATCATGCCAAGTGTACTGAACAGGCAAGAAGCATAGTCAAATGTCTGATCGGCCAGGCCTGCCAAATCGACCAGGTTCGCTTTGAGGCGCTGAACCTCGACGCCTGCCTCCTTGGCCTTAATCGCAACCTGGTTCAACATCTCCTCGGACAGATCGACGCCTAACACCCAGTAGCCACGCCGGGCGAACGGGACCAGCAGCCTGCCGGTTCCGCAGCCGAGATCGACCAGGCGGGCAGGGCGATCGAAAAAACGCTCCGCGAACTGAAGATCCACCAAGCACAAGGAAGAGCCCAGCAACGACGCATCGTAGTCGCGCGCAATATCCGGATCGTGCAGGTAATCCCACAGCCCGGGATTGACACCGGGAGGGCGCTGCCACGCTGGAGGGATGGATGCCATGGTTCTTGATAGAGTTTGACAGACAATGGTAGATTGTGCTTGACTATACCGCTACTTCCGTCATATCTTATCGTAGTATGCAATAAAGTGATCAAATTATTTCACAAATGTTTGGAATCTTTCAGTGCTCGTTCAGGAACGCCGTCAGCGTGTGCTCGATCTGGTAAGCCGTAAGGGCTTCATGACGCTCGCCGATTTGGCGAAGGCGGTCAAAGTTTCCGAGTCCACGCTGCGCCGCGACTTGGATCACTGGAACCAACAGGGGCTGATCAAGCGCATCCACGGCGGCGCGATGTTTACAGGCGATGGCTCGGCGCTACCTGCTTTGGAAGAGCGTACGACCAGCCAGATCACCGAAAAACGCGCCATCGCCCGCGTAGCCGCCTCACGCATTCGCAACGGCGACGCCGTCCTCCTTGACGGCGGCACCACAACGTTGGAAGTGGCCAAGCTGCTCGTGGGCCGGCCGTTGCAAATCGTCACGAACAGTCTGCCGATCGCCAATCTGTTCGCCAGCAGCCGGGAGACCGACCTGGTGATGCTCGGCGGGTATGTCTATCCCCGGACCGGGGTCGCGCTTGGGCCGCTCGCGGTGCGGATGATGGAAGATGTCCACGTTCATCAAACCATCCTGAGCGTCGCCGGCATCACGGCCAAGGGCCTGTTCAACAGCAATCTGCTGCTCGTCGAAACGGAACGGCAAATGATGCGCTGCAGCGATCAAGTCGTCGTGGTCGCCGACCATACGAAGATCGGCAAGCAATCGCTGGCATTTCTCTGTGAGCTGTCGGCCGTCGACGCCTTGATCGTCGATGAAGGGATTACGCCGGAGCAGCGGGAACTGATCGGTCAGGCGCCTGTGCGTCTCGTGGTGGCAGGCGCGACCGGCAATGGCGTGGCTGTGGAGGGGCCCGATTCATGACTACCGCTACGTTGGATCGCTCGCTCGTGGAGCGTCTGGTGCGCAGTGCACTGATCGAGCGTCTGGCAGCCAACGGGCACCCAACGGCGAATGGCCGGGCGGGCGCGCCCCAATTGGTGGTCAACATTTCCGCCCGGCATTGCCATGTCACCCAGGAGGATCTGGAGCGCCTCTTCGGCAAGGGCCGCCAGTTGACCCCCTTCAAACCTCTCTATCAGGATGGCTTCTTTGCCGCTGAGGAGTCTGTGACCATCATTGGTCCAAGGCACCGGATGATTCCCAATCTGCGCATCCTGGGTCCGTGTCGCGATCACAGCCAGGTGGAGTTGGCGTTCACGGATGCCATATCGCTGGGACTGGAAGTCCCGGTTAGGCGCAGCGGCGACCATCGGGATTCACCTGGCTGCTATCTGCTCGGCCCGGCTGGAATGATCGAGCTGCCGCGCGGCGTGATTCGCCACGAACGACACGTGCACATGGGCCCGGCGGATGCCGCACATTTCGGCGTCAAGGACGGCGACCGGCTTAACCTGCGCGTGGTGAGCAGCTGCGGCGCGGTCCTGGAAGACCTCCTGTGCCGCATGGCACCGACTTCAAAGCTGGAAGTACACCTGGATACCGACGAGGGCAACGCCGTCGATTTGCCCCGTGCGACCAGGGTTGAACTCTTTCGTTGATTCTGTTTCGAGCCGCCGGCTCGATGATTGCGTTTGTGAACTCGGCACTCATGTACGACTGGAGAACTTGAATGGCAGGTACACACATGGAGGCCCTTGGCATGATCGAGACCAAGGGCCTGGTGGCATTGGTGGAAGGCAGCGACGCCATGCTCAAGGCGGCGAACGTCACCTTCCTCGGCTGGCAGAAGATCGGCAGCGGTCTCGTGACCGGGCTGGTCGTTGGCGATGTCGCAGCGGTGAAGGCCGCTGTCGATGCCGGCGCGGCCGCCGCGGGCCGCGTTGGCGAAGTAGTCGGCGTGCAGGTCATTCCCCGCCCGCACGAAGATGTGAGCACCATTTTGCCCGGTGCCGGCAAGAAGGCGGCCCAGGCCGCTGGCGTCAGTTGAATCCCCGAGAAATCATACTAGGAGCATATTCCATGGCCACGAACAGCAGCCGTAACAGCAGCAACAATCATGAAGCCCTCGGACTCGTCGAAACCAAGGGCCTGATCGCAACCATCGCCGCCACCGACGCCATGTGCAAGGCGGCCAACGTTGCCCTGGCCGGCCAGGTGCAGATCGGCGGGGCCTATGTAACCACGTTCGTCCGTGGCGACGTCGGCTCCGTCCGCGCGGCCGTCGACGCGGGCGCCCAGGCCGCCAGCCAAAATGGCGAGCTGGTCAGCTCCCACGTCATTCCCAGGCCGGATGAAACGGTCCTCGATGCTTTCCTGGGGAGGTAAGCAACGACGTGTAGGACAGATTTCCAATCTGTCCGGTCAGGTTGGAAACCTGACCCACAGCTGAAATTACAATGAAAATCCTCGTCGCGAACCTCGGCAGCACCAGCTTCAAGTACCGCCTTTTCGACATGGCGGACGAGCGGGTGCTTGCGCGCGGCGGCGTGGAACGGATCGGCTCGGCGCTCTCTCGATCATATGCCCAGACTGAGCGGGGTTCGCGCGAGCAACAGATTCCTGTTCCGGATCATGCGGCGGCGGTCGAGGCTTGTTTGCAGCTCCTTGCGAATTCGGACATTGCTGTGCTTGAGGACCCGAAGGAGTTGGCCGCCATTGGTTTCAAGGCGGTGCACGCCCAGGGATTGACCGGCGTGCACCGAGTGGATAGCAGGGTGCTCGCCGCCATGGAGGCATACAACGACGTGGCGCCGGCTCACAATCCGCCCTACGTACGGGCGATGCGGCTGCTGAAGGAAAAGTTACCTCACATTCCGCTCGTCGCGGCCTTCGAGACAGGTTTTCACGAGGATATTCCCGCAGCGGAAAGGCTGTATGCCGTGCCCTTAGAGTGGGTACAACATGGCATTCAGCGCTGGGGCTTTCACGGAGCCAGCCATCGTTACATCGCCGAGCGAACAGGCCAGCTGCTGAAGAACACCCAGGCACGCATCATCTCATGCCATCTAGGGGGCAGCAGCTCCCTTTGTGCGGTCAAGGCGGGATACTCTTGCGCCAATTCTCTGGGCATGAGTCCGCAGAGTGGCCTGCCACACAATAACCGCGTCGGCGATTTTGACCCGTTTGCATTGCCCGCCATCATGCGGGCCACGGGCAAGACGTTGGCACAAGTCCTCGACGACCTGGCCAACCGGTCGGGACTGCTTGGCCTCAGCGGCGGTCACAGCAATGATCTGCGCGATCTCGAGCAACGGGCCAAGGAGGGCTGTCCGGTTTCTCAGCAGGCCATCGATGTGTTTGTCGCTTCCGTCAGACATTATCTCGGGGCCTACCTTTTGCTATTGGACGGAGCAGACGCCATCGTCTTTACCGGCGGCATTGGCGAGAATTCCGCGACCATTCGGGCCGCCGTCTGCGCCAACCTGGATTGGTTCGGCATCTTCTTGAATCCGCTGCGGAATGAAAGCGCCAAGGGCGAGGCTGCCATTCACGAAAGCAAGAGCCGCGTGCAGATCTGGATCATGCCGACGAACGAAGAGTTGATCGTCGCCCGGCAGGCGAAAGCTTTACTCTCCGCGTGAGGGAACCATGTTTCTCGCCAAGGTTACCGGTAGTGTCGTCGCGACACAGAAGCTCCCGTCCATGACGGGGAGAAAACTATTGACGGTCGAGCCGTTGCGGGTCGATCCGGGGCAGCGTGACCACCTGGTGTCCACAGGACGCACGTTTGTGGTCGTGGATACTGTCGGAGCCGGGCTGGGCGAAATGGTGTTGATCGTGCAAGGGTCGAGCGCACGCTTGACGCCGGAAACGGAAAAACTGCCCGTGGATGCGACGATTATCGGCATCGTAGACACCGTGAACGTCGAGAACCAGACCATTTTCTCGGCGCGTGCATAGAACGCAACGAACCAAGGAACGAATCATGCAAGTCACTGAAGAAATCGTTCGCAATGTCGTTCTCGAAGTTCTGAACAAGGTGCGAAACGGCCACGCCCAGCCAGCCAATGGCCAAGCGCAGGCTTGGGGAGTATTCGAGAATGTTGACGGCGCGGTAGCCGCGGCCTACGAAGCGCAGAAGGAATTCGAAACCCGCGGCCTGGACGACCGGCGCAAGGCGGTCACCTGCATTCGACGAATCTGCATCGATCAAGCCGAGACGTTGGGCAAGGAGGAATTCGAAGAGACGCGCATCGGCCGGCTCAAGCACAAGATCGAAAAACTGATCGTCGCCGGCGAGCGGGTCCCGGGCGTCGAGTTTCTGCGCACCGAAGCATGCTCCGGGGAGAATGGCATCACGTTCACGGAGTACGCGCCATTCGGGGTTATCGGCGCGATCACGCCCGTAACACACTCCTTGCCGACACTCGCCTGCAATGCCATCAACATGCTTGCGGCCGGCAACGCAATCGTTTGCAACCCGCATCCGGGCGGCGCACGCATTGCTTGCCGCGGTGTACAGCTCTTCAACCGCGCCATTCATGAAGCCATCGACATCAGCAATCTGATCACCATCATCCGCACGCCCACGCTTGAATCGGCCCAGGCCATTTTCGATCACCGGCAGATACGTTTGCTCTGCGTGACCGGAGGACCGGCGGTGGGGCGCGCCGCTCTGCGCAGCCCAAAGCGCGCCATTGTGGCCGGGCCCGGAAATCCGCCCGTGGTGGTCGATGAAACCGCGGATCTTGATCGAGCGGCACAATCGATCATTCAAGGTGCTGCCTATGACAACAATCTCCTCTGCATTGGCGAGAAAGAAGTGTTCGCCGTGGCTTCAATCTTCGATGAGCTGCTCGAGGCATTGACGCGGCACAAGGCTGTTCGACTCGATCGCGCGCAAATCGATGCTTTGACCAAGGCGGCATTCGTCGCTGGAGCCGACGATCCGAAAAAACTGGTCGTCAACAAGGACTTGATCGGGCAGGACGCCGCTGTGCTTGCGAAACATGCCGGAGTAAATATCCCGGAAGACACCGAAATCGTCTTTGGCGAAACCGAGGAAGGGCACCCCTTCGTCGAGCACGAGCAGATGATGCCGTTCGTGCCTTTCGTGCGCGTTCCGGATGTGGACGCCGCGATCGCCTTGGCCAAGAAATACGAACACGGCTTCAAACACACCGCCATCATTCATTCACGCAATGTCGAAACTATCACGCGGATGGGGCGGGAACTGGACACGAGCTTGTTCATTCAGAATGGACCGAGCATGGCCGGCCTGGGCAGCGGCGGAGAAGGCTACCTCAGCTACAGCATTGCCACGCCCACTGGAGAAGGTGTCACGACACCGTTGACATTCACTCGCCAACGGAGAACGACTACCGTAGGAGCGCTGCGCGTTCTTTGATTTGCTGCCTCGGAGGTCGCTGGCATGGATCAGAAGAAACCAAGTAACAAGAAGGTCTGGTTGCTGGCCTTTGTGCGAGCGGCAGGTTGGGTGGCCCTCTATGGTCTATTACTTCTGGGAATTGGAGTGATCCTGAAGCCGATTTGGAGCGTGCTCAGCGACCTGGCACGCCTCGTGGTCCTGTGCTGGGCGCCCCTGGTGCCCATCGTCGCAGGTCGCTATCACCGGTCATGGCGAGTCGGCGTCGCGGTTCTTTTGCTGGAACTGGCTGTGGCCCTAGTCGTCTACATCCTTATGCTCTTCGGCAGGCTCAATGCGACTGCCTGAGGAAGATTGCCAAGCGAGGGTTACGTGCAACTGGGTCAAGTAGTTGGTCAAGGCGTTGCCACGGTGAAGCACCCCAGCCTCCAGGGCTGGCGCTTGCTTCTCGTGCAACCGCTCACGGCCGAACGCAAGGAAGACGGCGAACCGTTGCTGGCGATCGACAACCTTGGTGCTGGAACGGGGAACCTGGTGATACTGTGCAATGACGGCGCAGGCGCACGAGAATTGGTCGGCTCGCGCACGTCGCCCGTACGCTGGATGGTCATGGGAGTCTGCGATTGATGAATGACAACGGCCACCTTCGCGCCACCTCTCCCAGCGGGCCAGTCCTGCGCTGGGCGGGTCGAGTAGTCAGCGCGGAGGAGCTGGGCAGGTCGCTGAACGGTCATCGCGAGATCTTGCTCTCTGCCCACACGATCATCACTCCGCTGGCTGCTGAAGAATTGCGGGCGCGCGGGGTTCGAGTCAGCCGAGAGGCGGTCGAAAAAGAAAAAAAGACTGTCGCGCGCTGGGGCCTGGCACAGGAACGGCAGCATCCTTACGTAACGAGCGCGATGCAATCGTTGGAGCGCGAAGGGATTTCCTTCGTGAAATTGCAAGCCGACGGAGCTACCTCAGCATCGCCCTGGGCCCGCGCGGTGGCGCAGTGTATCTCCCGAGGCGAGTGCACGGGCGGCGTAGTGTTCTGCGACGACAGTGGCCTGGTTTGCTGTGTCGCCAATAAGCTGCCTGGACTTCGTGCGGCCGCCGCGGCCAACGTCGGCGATGCAGCACGAGCGACCGCGAATTTCGGAGCCAATCTGGTCGCGGTTCAGATGCCGGGCTGCACTTTTTTCGAAATCCGGCAGATTCTTCAGACTGTATGCCGGATCGGAGATCCCGCATGCCCGGCGAACGTTGCCCATACGCTCCAGGAGTTGGACGGCCATGCGCATCGTTGAAGTAATCGGCACCGTGACTTTGTCTCGCTGCCACCCGACGCTGACGAGCCTGCGCCTGGTGATTGGCGTGCCGTTCAGCTTGCGAGCGCTACGTGAGAACAAGGGCCCGGATGGAGAGGACCTGGTGATTGTGGACACCCTTGGGGCCGGCAACGGCAGCCGGATCGGCATCAGCGAAGGCGGTGAGGCGGCGGTGCCGTTCTCACCCGAGCGCAAGCCGGTGGATGCGTATTGTGCATGCATCCTGGATCGATTGACGGTCGATAGGTCATTGGATGGACGGACAAGCCATTATTGATTGTGCGCATCAAATACGTCATGCGTGCGTATTCCCCTCTCCCCCGTACTCGGGGGAGAGGGGCTGGGGGTGAGGGGGTTAAGCGACCTTCAATAGTCCAAAACCCTCACCCCCAGCCCCTCTCCCGTGAGTACACGAGCGAGGGGAGAAAGCAGGCTCGTTGCACTAGTTGCGCAGTCCTGAACGATCAGAAAACGAAGACAGCAAATGAAGGATGAAAGACATGGCTAGCGAGTACCAGTTGAAAGAGCAGATTTGTGAGATCGGCAGGCGCTTGTACAACAAGGGATTTGCCGCGGCGAATGACGGCAACATAACGGTGCGCCTGAACGACAAGGAGGTCCTGTGCACGCCGACAATGGTCTCGAAAGGCTTCATGAAGCCCGAGGACATTTGCAAAGTTGATTACGAGGGAAAACAACTCGCGGGCAAACGAAAGCGGACTAGCGAAGTGCTCCTGCACCTGGCCATCTACAAACACCGTGCGGACATTCAGTCGGTGGTTCACTGCCATCCGCCACATGCCACTGCGTTTGCCGTCGCACAGGAGCCGATTCCCAAGTGCATCTTGCCGGAAGTCGAGGTCTTCTTGGGCGAAGTTCCAATTGCGAGGTACGAGACTCCAGGCACCACGAAGTTTGCCGAGACGATCATCCCCTTTGTCAAGGATTGCAACACGATCATCCTGGCCAACCACGGCACGGTCACGTTTGGCCCGACTTTGGAGAACGCCTACTTCAATAGCGAAATCATCGATGCCTATTGCAAGATCCTCATCCTGGCCCGGCAGCTTGGCAAGGTGAATTACTTCACCGAGCAGCAAACGCGCGAGCTGCTCGACATGAAGAAGCGGCTCGGCTACGACGATCCGCGTCTGCGCTGCGAAAACTGCGATCTATGCGGCAACGGCATCTTCGAACGCGGCTACACCGAGGCGGCGCCGCAACCCCGAGCCTTCCGCAGGGAAGAACACGATAACAAGGCGCACACAAATGGTAAGGCTGCTGGCCCCGAGGACACGGATGCGCTTGTGCGCATGATCACCGATCAAGTCATGGCAACATTGGCCGGCAAGAATTGAAGGACGAAAGGGCTCCCATGAAAGTCAGCATCATCGGCGGCGGCGGACTGGTCGGCAGCATGACCGCCTATGCCCTTCAGTGCGGCGGCGTCGCGAGCCACATCTGCCTCATCGACGCCAACAAGGAGGTCTGCCTGGGCCAGGCAACCGACCTGCTTCACGGGGCCAGCCTGGCTGCGGACCAACGCATCACGGCCGGCGACATGAGCGATGTCGCCAGCAGCGATATCATCATCATCACCGCGGGCCTGCGGCGCAAGCCGGAGGAAAGCAGGCTAGACCTGGTCAACCGCAATGTCGATCTTTTCCTTGGCCTTCTCGATCAGGTGAAATCCGCCGGCCTGAAGGACCATGCTTACCTGGTGGTCGTCAGTAACCCCGTCGACGTGCTGACCTATCTGGCCGTGCAGCGTTCGGGGCTGTCCTGGCAGCGGGTCATCGGCCTGGGAACGCAACTGGATACGGCGCGCTTCCGCAGCTATCTGGCCCGCAGGCTGCAAGTGCCGCCGACGCAGGTGCAGGCAATGATCCTCGGCGAGCATGGCGATAGCATGGTGCCGATCTGGTCGAGCGCGACCGTGGCCGGTCTGCCCCTTGAGCAATGGCCCGGGTTCAATGCTACTGTCCAGCGCGAAGTGTTCGAAGAAACCAAGACGGCCGGTGCTCAGTTGATCAAACTCAAGGGCGGCTCCGGCTTCGGCGTCGGGCTGTCGATTCGCGAAGTCGTGCATGCGCTCGTACAGGATAGCCGGCGCATTCTGCCGGTCTCCACGCTGCAAATGGGCCTCTATGGCCTCCGCGATGTCTGTCTATCTGTGCCGACAGTAGTCGGCTGCGGCGGGGTTCGCCAGCAGGTCGAGCTGGCACTCACTCAGAAAGAGCGGCTCGCTCTAATGCAGTCCGCACGCGTGTTGCGGGAGACGATCACGCAAGTCGAACAACGGGTAGGATCAGGTTCGGCGCACGGAACGCCAGCGCCTTTGATGGTCGGCAAGGCCAAGAGTAACGGCCACGCGATTCCACGGTCTGCCTGGCAGTCAGGCAAGTAGCGGCAACCTCCCTAGTGATTGGTAAATGTTCGATTGGGGGACAGGGTTTGAAGGAAGAGTAAGACTTAGGAGGAGGATTACGAAGATGATGAAGAGCACGATTCAGATTAAGAGAAGGACAAACAAACGCTGCCAATTGAGTCCTGCTCTTTCTCGTGCTCCTGCTCTTAATCCTCTTCCTAATCGTACTCTTCATCTTCATTCTTTCTCTTAGGCGTGAATCGCTGGTCAAGCCCTCGGTTGAAGATTGACAGAGCAATAGGAATTGAGAGGGTGATCGCCATGGTCGAAAAATCTCTCGATCAGAAGCTAAAGCGGATTCACGCCGACCCGCACGGCAGCAAGGACTTCATCCTGGCCGATGCCAAGGATGCCGACATGGCACTGGCCATTGGTGCGCCCGGCAAATCTCCCGAAGCCCATAGCAGCGAATTGCGCTACCGCACACTGGCGGAATTTCGGGAGATCGTCGAGCAAATCGTCGAGCAAGGGCTGGTCGACATCATGCTCATGTCCGCAAGCACGAGCGAAGTGCTGACCATCCAGAAGAAGATCTTCGAGAAGAGTCCGGTTACTCCCGCAGCGCGCGTGAACGACACGACGGACATTCACGTCATTCGCGGCAGCCGTTATTCCGCACAGCCGTCGCTGCCTTTTCGCACGGCCACGCTCGACCACATTCAGTGCGGCCATGTTGATTGCAAGTCCGAAGATCGGCATCTCGGCGCCAACCTGGGCCTGTACAGCATCACATTCAATAACGACGCCATTCTCGACCGCGAGGCCCTCGCAGCATACAAGGAGTTCCGTCTCGAAGCGGAGCGGAAGGGTTTCCGCCACTTTCTCGAGGTATTCGACCCCAATCGACCGGAAGCGGTGGAAGCGAGCAAGGTCCCGGAATTCATTAACGACGCCATCGTGCGCACCCTGGGTGGCGTGACGGCCAAGGGCCGGCCTGTGTTCCTCAAAATGGTGTACCACGGCCCCAGGGCCATGGAGGAACTGGTTCGTTACGATCCGCATCTGGTTGTCGGCATCCTCGGGGGATCGGCGGGCACGACCTATGACGCCTTCAAGTTATTGAGCGAAGCCAAAAAATACGGTGCCCGCGTGGCGCTCTTCGGCAGGAAGATCAATAATGCGGAGAACCAGCTTGCCTTCGTCCGCTTCCTCCGCCATATCGCTGACGGCGGGCTCGGCGCCGAAGAGGCGGTGCGCGCGTATCACGCCGTCTTGGAAAAGATCGGCGTTCGGCCGCAGCGATCGTTGGAAGAGGACATGCAATTGCAGACCAATGTGATGAGCTACAGCGGCACCGGCAAAGTCATTAGTCCGGCGCCTGCGAAAGCTTGTGCCTGTCAAGAAAAGAGCGGTGGAGGGCATGTGGCGCACGCGCATGCCGGCTGCGCCTGCACAGCCAAGGAGAGCGCAGTGCAGGCGCAAGCGGAGAATGGCAGCAACGGAGAACCGGATTTTAAGAGAATGACGCCCGCCCAGAAAATCGCCTACCACAAAGCGCGCTGGGACCGCATCCTGGGTTGAGCGCTGCTGCGGGCGAACTATTTATTGGTTTCACGCTTTAGCAAGTCGCGGTATTCTTTTGCGCGGGCCGCATCACCCTGCTGTTCGAACAGCTTCGCCAGGTGCTCCATCGCCTTGATGTGCTCTTCCCTATCCTGGTGATAGATCACGTCGACCCACAGGTAGGGCCAAAGCGCGTCCTTCCCGCGGCCTTGCAAACGGTAACTGTCGCCCAGCGCATTGTAGGCCAGCGCCTTCAAGTTTTTGTCTGTCGTGGTGGCGATGATGCCTTCTAGCTGTTTGACTGCCTCGGCCAGCTTGCCGGATGCTCCTTGGCACTGGGCCAAATAGATCCGGACCCGCAGTGCTTGTGGGTCGTCCGGCTTGATAGACCCGAGCAAGCCTTGCAACTTCCTTTCTGCTTCCGCGTATTGCTTCCCCTGGATCAGGGCATCCGCCGCAAGAAGGTCGCACTCCTGGCGGACAGATGGGGGAAGGTTAGGAACGGCCGCCAACGCTTCATAGGTTTTCCGCGCGGCAGCTGTGTCGCCCTTGGCGACTTGCAGCCGGGCAAGCAACTTCGTGCAGGCACTGATCTGCCAGCCTTCCGGATACGCTTTGGTGAATTTCTCCAGCGCCTCGATCGCTCGGTCGGTCAGCGCCGGATCGTCTTCAGCCTGCCGAGCGAGCAAGCGCGCCACCTTGTACTGCAAGTGACGCTCTGCAAATTTGTATTTTCCTCCCTCCAGTTTGGAGACGATCTCCTCGTAGCCCTTGAGCGCATCGACGAGTGCTTTCTTGCGATCCGTATCCTTTGTCGCTGGCTCAATGGCTTTGCGTTCGTCGCTGCTGGCACTTCGATAGGTCAACTTGACGGCGCCGGGAACGTCATAGACAACGTCGAACACATCCAGTGCCGAGATCTCTTTGGTGGTGCTGGCCGCACCCGATTTAATGGTAATCTGACTGGGGCTTTCTTCCTGAATGGAGCCCGAAGCAGTGGTTTCCTTCATGCTCTTGCGATCCAAGTAGCGAATGCTGTCTTGTGCACGGGCGCACGGAACGCTTACCAGAGTAACGATGACAATGATCATCCCGAATGGGATTGAATGCTTCATTGGCGAATACCTTTGCCGAGAGGATCGAGCAGGCAGGAGTGCAGCGCTTGCCGCTACGGCTGCCCCTTTTCTTGAGATTTCTTCAAAGCGTCGTATTTCTTCTTCAACGCCGGCTCGGCCTGGATGAGCTCCTCGAAGCGATTCTTACAAGATTCAGCCGCCGGGTCCGGCTGGTTCTTCAAGCGAGTCTCCAGGCTCACAATATAGGTCGCCGCCTTGGCGATGCTGTCGTCACTTTTCGGCTCCTTCATTTTGAGGGCGTTCTTGTACATGCAATACACCATGTGATAATAACAATCGAAGTACTGCTCTTTTATCTTGTTGTCTTCCAACCTTCGCTTCATCTGGCCCATGAGGGCATTCCAGGCGAAGATCGCGCCCGCCTTACCCGTGTATTTTTCCTGGTCCTCCAGCAGAAGGATGCCCTCCTTCTTGACTTCCAGGCTCGCCTTGCCCCACGGTTTGCTCATAATCTCTTGCAGAGCAGTTTCCGCGTTGGTGTATTGCTTATCGAGGCGCATCTCGCGCGCGCGCAGAATCCTCGCAGCATGATAGACAGCAAGCTGTTTGGAGTCCGGCTGAGCATTGCCGCCAGCAGACTTCGGCTCCGAAATCTTGTCAGCCAATTCCGCCGCGCGGGAATGTTTGTCCAGGCTGGAGTAACTCTGCGCGAGGAACAAAAAGATTTCGGGCTTGGGGCTCTTTTCTTGCTGCTTGGTCAGCTCATCGAGAAAGTTGGCGAAATTGGCAACGGTCTTGTCCAGCTGGGGTTTGGCAGGCTCTCCCTGCTGCCGAAGTTGCTCGATTTGCGCCTTGAGCTGCTGCACGAAGCCGACCATGATTTCGAGCGAATTCTGCGGAAATGTCCTCTGCAAAAGATCGAGGAGTTCCTTGGCGCGCTCGATCTTGCTGTCCTGAACATTAGAGCGCAGCGCCAATCCGAGTAGCTGGCGCACGATTTGGGGATACGCTTCCTTGAGCTCGGACCACTGCCTTGCTTGTGCCGGGTCTTGCACTTGTTTGGCGAGCGGGTCGAGCAGTTCGCGCACTTTCGCATAATGGCCCGCGGCATAGTCCGCCTCTGCTCGCCCCAACTTGGCATAGAGAGTCAGGGCAACGACGCTGGTGCGATGCTCTTCCTTGGTTTTTTCATCCAGGGCGTCGAGCTGTTTCAAGAGCGCGTCCGCCAGTTGATCCATTTTTTCAAATTGCTTGAGCCGATAATAATTGTTCGCCAGCATCATTTTCGCTAGCACATAATCGTGGATCGTCGACGAATCGGCGCCAGTTGAGAGTTCGGGAATCTTCAACAGCGCGGCTACGGCTCGGTCTTGATAACTCGCTTTGCCGGGCGGCGGCTTGGCCTCATCTTTCTGGGCCTGGAGGGCGGCCGCTGCCAATTGGAAGTAAGAGCGCGTGGCCTCGGGATAGGTGGGCGAAATTCGCTCCAACACCTCCACCGCTGCCGGATAATCCTTCTCGCCAAGAAGCACCAGGCCGGTCATGTGGCGAGCGACATCTGCTGCAGGGTCGCTGGGCCAGGACTGTTCGATATAGATCGCCAAGCTTCGCAAGCGCGTCCGAAGCGGATCCACGTCTTCTCGGGTCGCACCAGCCTGCTCGGCTGCGCCGATCAGAAGACCGTACGCACGCAGCGCATAGGCACCAGCCATGGGCGCATGCAGCGCCCTGGGCTCCGCGCGCGCCATGTCCTCGCCGGCCACCACTGCCCGGTAATAGTCGCCAGTCGCCAGGAATGCGTAGGCGAGAAGATAGCGCGCGTCGTACACCTCGTCAGGGGGAACCTCCGCATCAGCCAGGTCGATGCCGTGGACCAGAGCGGCGAGAATGTTCTTGAAGTGTCCCTTCTGTTTTTCTTCAGCCTTGTTGCCGGCCTGTTTTTTGGCATCCTCGTGCATGAGTGCCATTTCGTACTGGGCGCGCAGGTAACATTCTTCGAAGTCCTTGAGCTTGGAAATGTCTCCTTTGCTCCTACCCTGGGAGATGGCCAAGATGACACCCTGCTTGCTCTCACGGGCCTGGGTAGTGAAATCGTTCTCACTTTGCTCGAGGGCGTGATAGAGCTTTCGTGCCTTTTCAAGGATCTCGCGAGCCCGCGGTGTCTGCTGTTGCGCCTTGGGCAAACTGGTTACCTGCTGGACGTAAGCGTTGGCCAACTCGAAACGCACGCCATAGCCTTCCGGTGTATTCAAGTAGTTCGGATAGAGAGTAAGCCACTCCTCACCAGCTTTCTGAATCTCCGGAATCGGTTTTTTTACCTCGGGATCGGTCGCCAGGGCACGCATGCGGAAATAGCGCGCGAGACGACGTGCAGTCTCGACGTGCTCGCCAGGCTCAGCCAGCACGTCTTTGTACACCGCCCGCGCTGCTTTCGCGTCGTCGTTAATCTGCTGACAACGCCCGATCCAGACGAGGGCTAACCAGCAGAGGGGATTCTTGGTGTCGCGCTTGCTAAGCTTTTCCAATGCCTTGATGGACTGCTGGAGGACTTCGCCTCTTTTGACCGCGTCACTGTCATCGGTGTAGGTGCGTGCCTGATCGAGGAGATTGATCCCCAGTTCCAGGTCCGCCTGGAGTCTGGACTGGGCAAGTGCCTGTCTGTCGGACTGCAATTGCTTCGTGGTGTCCGCGACATTGCTCGCAAGTTGGGAGTCGATCTGTTTGGCGGCGGCTTGCAGCTGCTTGGCGGCCTCCTCGAACTGGGCTCGCGCTCTTAGCAGCTCGGCGCGCTGTGCCTCCCTGGTCTCCTGACGTTGGGCCCGGCTAAGCATCGCTTTGCCTTGCTGGGCCGAAATTCGCGCGATCTCCAGGGCGGCATCCGCTGCCAGGGGATGCTTCGGGTTCTTTTTTACGAAGAGATCGAACTCGGCTCGGGCCTGGTTCTGCAAGGTAGTGCGCCGGCCATAATCCGACTCCACCGCCGCCAGTTCCAGCCGGGTCTTCGCGAGTTCCAGCGGAAGAATAACGGCAAGCTCTGGAGGTGGGGCCTGGCCCTTGCTCTGCAGGTACTGCAAAGCCAGGTCTGCCATTCCTCTGCTGCGAAGTCCCCGCACGAATTCCAAGTGGGGCGGCTCTTCCGCTCGCAAGGGCAGTGCCAATAACGCGAGCGTCCCGATGGTCAGACATGCAGCCAAGCGTTTACATTGCAATTCATTCATGGGAAAGGCTGAATTCAGGTACCAGGACAGGGAAGGGCAGATTCCGTGCGCCACCGGCTCGCGGTGAAGCATCTGGTTCACGCAACCCATCCAGTATAAAACGGAGGCAAGGCCGGTCAAGGTAATTGACGCCTGTGCTGCTTCCAGGACGAAAGCCGCAGGCTATGCCCTTTCATCTTTGCCGGCTTCCGAGCTCCCCCACCTTCGCAACAGATCATGCTCAACTCCCAGCTGATCGCAAATCCGGCCGACTATGAAATCGGTCGCGTCTTCCAAGGAACGTGGCCGGGTATAAAAGGCCGGCATAGCTGGGAGGATGACGGCTCCTGCCTCCGCACAGATGGAAAGATTGCGGAGCTGAATAGTATTCAACGGCGTCTCTCGGGGAACCAACACGAGGCGGCGGCGCTCTTTGAGATGTACATCCGCAGCCCGATGAATCAAGTTTTGGGATAAGCCATGAGCGATCGCCCCGACCGTACCCATGCTGCATGGGCACACGACCATGCCCGCCGTCAGAAATGATCCACTGGCCACGCCCGCGCGAAAATCGAGGAAGTGATGGTAGAGAAACTGGCCTGGTGCCATTAGGGGCAGCGCCGGGCCTAGCAAATCGGCCAGTTCGAACCGGTCCAGGCAAACGCGGCGATCGAGTTCCTGTTCGAGCACCTGAACGCCGGCCGGGCTTACGGTAAAGTGCACCCTTCGGCCTGCCGCCAGCAAGACCTCCAGCAACCGAACGCCGTAGGGCATTCCGCTGGCGCCCGTCATCGCAAGAACCAGATCGGTGGCGGCCATAATCCCCTGGCGCAGTGATTGAGGTGCGTAAACTTCCTCTTTTATTGTAGAGACGCCAGCCCCGCCAGACGAACCGCCCAGGAACTGTACCATGAAGTTGGCAACCCAGCAGCGAACGATTATAGTAAGCTGCAGTGGCCAACTGTCCGCGAATGGGACGTCCTGCGCTTCACCTGGAGGCTTTGAATCGCATGATTCAGCTTCGCATGCCTAAGGAATTCCGGCTGCATGCATGCTGGCTTGTCGTGCCGGCTCTCGCTCTGGTGGGAGCATGGGTTCTTCTCGCCCAACCCCCCGGACAGTTCGCTGACTGGAAGGCCGACACCGTGTATTTCAAGAGTGGCAAGACCATGTCGGGCCTGGTCGGCTCGGGCCTGGTCGGGAAGGAAGAGGGAACCGGTTTCAACTTCGCCTACATCAAACGGTCGCCCGGTAAACCCACGGCCGTCATTCATACGAAAATCACCTATGCGGAAGTCGACCGGATCGATCGCGTGGGAGACGAGGAGCGGGCTCAGCTAAAGACGCGTTTGGAGTCGCTCGCGAGCGAGAAGGCGAACGAAAAAAACGGGTGGAAAGAAATCGCTCTTAAACCGGCGCCATGGGGAACGAACAATTCACCAGGATTTACCTACACTTCCAATCACTTTGTACTGTTCTCAAATGCCAACGAGGAAATAGTCCGCTGCGTTGCAGCCCGACTCGAGCAAGTCTACGATGCCTATGCGCACTTCCTCCCGCCACGACGTTTGAAAGCGCCGGCGACGAAAATACTCCTCGTGCAGTCGCTCAATGAGTACCAGCAGATGCTGAAAGCTCAGGGGCGCGACATCTTGAACCCGGCGTTTTACGATCCTTCCACCAATCAAATCCTCTGGGCTTGCGAATTGCAACGCCTGACGGAAGAGTGGGAGCGCAAGCATAAGGAGATCCTGCGGGATCTCGATCGACTTCGCGAAATAGAGGCTCAGCAGTTCAGGACCTTCAAAGGCAACGTTCCGCCTGAATTTCGCCGAAAAGTAGAAGACGATCGCAAGAAAATTGAAAAGACCGACATCGAGAATGAACGCATCCTCGAAAAAGGCAAACAACGGTTCTTTCAGATTCTGTACCACGAAGCCTTCCATGCCTATCTGGCTAATTTCGTTTACCCGCCGAGCCAGGCCGAGGTGCCGCGCTGGCTAAACGAGGGGTTGGCCCAGATCTTCGAGACTGCCATCATCGAAGCCGGCGAGCTGCAGATCGGCTATCCTGATTGCGACCGGCTGACGCGCGCGAAAGAGGCAGAGCGCAAAGGAGAGCTGGTCAAACTCGAGGATCTGCTGCGCTCCGGGCCCAAGGATTTTCTCGTCGGCCACGCCAGCGACCAGCAACTCTCCGATCGCTACTACCTTACGTCCTGGGCGTTAGCCTTTTATCTCACGTTTGATCGGAAGAAAATCGATACGCCACAATTCAACCAGTATGTCCGCGCGCTGAAAGAGGGGGCAAACCCCCTGAGCGCGTTTCATCGACTGGTGGGTCAGTCTTTGGAAGATTTCGAAAAGGGATTTCAGGAATACGTACAGTCTCTGCGCGCCGACGGCAGAACCTCGCCTCATCTGAAAGATTCGCACCCGTAGCGCTGCCGGCCGCTAATCTGGCTTTAAATGCCCCCCATTCCCGAGGCAGAGTCTGGAGATTGCGGCGCGCTGGCGCTACCTTCCTTGGATCCGATTGCATTGCGTGCATTGATTCTTTTGGAGCCGTCCAGCGCCGTCCACGTCTCGCCCTCTGCAGCCTGGTCCATCTTGGCGGCGAACTGAGGGCCGATTACCGGTAGTTCGTCCTTGGGATCGCCGGTAGCCACCGGATGCCGCAGGAAGTGGAAAAGAAGATAGGCGCCCACGCCAGCAAGCGCGATGAGAATCAAGACAGGGCGCAGGCTGGCAACGCGTCCTTCAGCTGCCAGGACCAGATCTCGGAACTGGTCCCCGAACCAGAACGCGAGGAAAAACAGCAAACTTACGCCCGGAATTGCGTAGAGACCGTCGGCCATCACAAATCGAGCGAACGGCAAGCGCATGGTACCAGCCATGATGAAAATCGGGGCGCGGATGGTGGGAAGAAATCGCGCGAAAAGTAGCACGAGCACGCCGTACTTGTGGAAGTTTTCCTCGATGCGCTGGCGTTTCTCCGGCGGCAACAACCGTCTCATCCAGGATTTTTGCAAGAGCTTGGGGCCCCAGAACCTTCCCATCCCATACAGGAGGCTATCGCTAATGACTACCCCCAGGATGAGAACCGGCAGCATAACTTGCCAGAGCAGCCGTACGCGCGGCGGAGGTGGTGGAGGTGGCTCGACATGGAGGCATTCCTCCAGTGCAGCCCAAGGGAGATTGACCGGGAATGGCGCGCCAGGCGCGGCCGAGAAAACGGCCACGACCTCGGATACCGAATCATAGCGAGACGGGTATTCCGAGGCGTGCCCCACCATGGCCCCGGCAGTGACAATGGGGAGCTCTTCGGGAATGGGAAACCCCAGACCGGCCGCTATCAGCAAGGAGAAGGCGCCCAGGTAAACATAGATAGCGGCTTTGTCGAACACCCTTCGGCTCCCTCGCTAGGCAAATCCTTCGCACGCTGCGCCGTCACGCACTCAGATGAAACTTGGCTCAGTACCCATGCAAATCCTCAAGCACGGCAATCCACTCTTTATGGGACCGGTATGCAGCAAGCGTTTAGGGTTCCACAACCTCGCTACCCCTGTCGATATTCACCCGCTCATTATGAGTAAGAAGAATCGTGGGGGGAAGAGGAAAGAGACGGCACCGGCCGACCATGCAATCCCTTTGATCTTGGCGCACAATCGTGCCAGAATCCGAGAGCACTTTTTGCAAGGGAGGAATACACGGCCATGAAACTCGGTCTCATCAACTCTGCCTGGGCCCAAACCGGGAAGGACACTGCCTATGGCATTCAGAAAACCAAGGAAATCGGATTCGATACGATCGATATCTTCGCCGATCCTCTCGACCTGAACGACCAGGAGCGACATCTGATCAAACGCGAGTGCGATCGGCTCAATTTACCCATTATGAGCATAGCTTGCGTAGCTGTCGGTCTCATCGATTTCAACCCTTCCGTCCAGCGGTTCCACCTGCAACGCTGCCGGGCCTATCTGGACCTGGCCCGGGAATATGAAGCCCGTAATGTCCTCTTGGTCTTGGGCGAGTACATTTGGGAGCGACAAGTAATTCATCCGTCAGATCAATGGCAGACCGGCGTGCGCAACGTCCGCGAGCTGGGGAAATATGCTGCGGATCGAGGCTTGCAGATCGCATTGGAGCTGGAGCCTTTCAAGCTCTCGCTAATCAACAACGTGGCAACCATGGTGCGATTTATCGAGGACGTCGGCCATCCTGCGGTAAGAGCAAATATCGATATCTCTCATCTGGTACTGTCGCGGACGCCGCCGGAGGAGTTGCGGAAGCTCAAGGGAATGGCGGTCCACGTCCACCTCAGCGATTGTGACGGCAAGGTCCATGGTGATCTGCCTCCCGGCAGAGGCGTGGTCGATTTTGTACCCTATCTTCGCGAGATCAAAGCGCTGGGGATCGACGGAGCCATAAGCATAGAATTGGAATATTCGCCAGAACCGGACCAAATCGTGCAATGGGTGCAGGAAGCATACGAGGCAGTGAATCGACTTTTGCAGCAGGCCCAATTGCGTGACTAGCGGTGCCCTTTCCAGGTCGCGCTGGCTGTCCGGTTTGTCTTGTCGCACCTGCGGGATTGCAGTGACTGGGAAAGCTGTTCCCACTTGGCCGACTCTCGTCTAAAATAGAGACGATTTCCTGAATAGTTCGCCCCCATCTGAACGAGTCCGTCTGTGCACATCACTGTCTACTGTCCTGCGTGCCGCAATCACTATCATGTTGAGCCGGAGTTGCGCGGGCTTCACATGCGCTGCCTCAACCCGGCCTGCCGAGAGATATTTGTAGTAGAAGGCGCCCAGCCGGAATCTCCTGCGACCGTCAAAACCGGAGATTCCTCGGGCCCGGACGTCATTGGGCTGGTGCCACTCGAAGAGGAGTCGAACCAACCGGGCTCCGGAGCACCTCCGGTTGATGAACCAAAGAATGGCGGCGCAGTCGGCGACATGATTCCCATCTTGGACGCGGAGTTGGTGGAAGAAGCACCGGCTCCAGGGTCGGCGAAGAAATCTCGTTCAGCGAGATCGAAGGAGCCGCTTCCCACCGCGCAAATCGTCGAAGAGCCTCAAGGAGTGATTACCCCGACATCGGCTTCCTGGCGGGATGCGCCCCCGGTCCGCAAGCCAAGCGCGCGGGGACTTTCCACGCAGATTCCGCTAGTTCAACTTCCGGCTTCCCCTCCCGCCGAACCCACGGAGGAAGAACTTCCTGTGCAGGAGAACCGGTCTATTGCTGATCGCCCGCCTACAGAGTCAGAAACCGCCCAAGCGCTGCCAATCCCGGCCTGGAATTCGCCGCCCCGCGTACGCAGATGGGATACAGAAGAGAAGCCGCAGTCTGAGTTTTCCGAGCCGACTCACTCTCCCCAGGCCACCGACCCCACTGTGTCACCCCCGGAACAACCAGAGGACGGGAATGAGGCCCTGGTTCGAGCCCCCCGCAAGAAGGTGTTGTGGGTGATCAGTGCCATGGCGGTCGCAGCCGGCATCCTGGTCGTCACCGTGATCGTCGTCGCCATGAACAGGTATTGGGACACAGAGAACCGGATCTTCAAGGAAGCCCAGCTAGAATATGAGGACGGAAAGTTCGGGGCTGCATCACGTGACTTTGAAAAACTCGACAAGGAATTCCCGGAAAGCAGCAATCGCCCGCGCTACCGCTTCTATGCGGCGCTTAGCCATATTCACGATCAGGTCCAAAACGTTTCGGCCGATCCGCGCGATGAACTGGCGCACATAAAGGCATTCATTGAAGAATACAAAACCGACCCCCTTCTGAAAGAACGCGGCACAGAGGTTGGCAACGATCTGCTGAAGATCGCGGAGGCGCTAATCGACCTGGCCGAGAGCAGAAACGATGCATCCATACTTGTCGTGGCCCGCGAAGTGTACGACGGCAGCATCAGGTTCAAAGCCTCAGCGCACGGTGAGGACATAATCCAGAGGTTTGCGAACGCCGAGCAGAAGATCCAGAGAGAGCAGGAACGCCAACGTCTGATCGCGACCTTGCAGGATTTGCTACACAAAGATCCCAGCCTCGAAATGGTGGAACAAGCCCGCTTTCTCGTTCGCAGGGCCAAGTTTGAAAACGAACCAGAGGTCAGAGATCTCCTGACAAAATTGGATGGAATAGTAACCTCGAAAATCCGCTACGTCGTGGACAACATCCCTCCTCAATCCCTTTCGTCGCCACGTCTCGAACCGAGTTTGTTGTTGGCATCTCCCCTTGTTCTTCCAGAAAAACTACCTCAGGGAAATTCTCCTGTCGTGCTGGCGCTGGCGCGAGGGGTGGTCTACGCATTCGACCAGGGCAATAGCAGGCCCCTTTGGGCCATGCGCGTCGGCGTCGACACAACCGCCCTGCCGATCCGGTTGGAGCGCGAATTTGCTGCAGTTGATGACCTATTTCTTATTCTTTCCGCCGATCGCGAGGAAGTAATGGCTCTGGCGGCCAAGGATGGCCACGTGCAGTGGAGGCAACGTCTCGACGCCCCAAGCCTGGGCAGTCCGCTGGTGGTCGACCGCAAGGCCTACATCCCAACCTACAAAGGCCGGATCTACGAGATTGAAACCGTCGGGGGGACCTTGCTGGGCCACTTTGAGCTTAACCAACCCCTGAACGTGGGAGGAGTCTGCCAGAAACTGGAAAATACCAATTTGCTTTATTTCCCCGGCGACAGCGATAACGTTTACATTCTGGAAGTGCCGACCAGGCAAGGGAAGGGTAGGCCCGAGCCGCGTTGCACGATGATTCTCCATACGGGGCATCCTGCGGGCTCCCTACGGAGCGAGCCCATCATCATCAATCGCATCGATCCCAATGCGATTGGCGGAGGTGGCCAAGCCGAATTCCCCAGTTACTTGATTCTGAGTCAGTCCGACGGCCTGAGCGATATGAAGTTGCGTGCCTACAGCTTGCCGATCCAGAATCCTGATGCTGCACCATTGCCGCTGGAAGCGCGGGTCAAGGGCTGGTCCTGGTTTAAACCGTACTACGATTACGAGAAATTAGCCTTCGTGACTGACAAGGGCTACCTCGGTTTATTCGGCATCAATCAGATCAGAAACGACGATCCAGCTCTCTTTCGCATGTTCGGTGCGGAGACCCGTCTTGGTGCGGGGGCGACCGGACTGAGCCGCGGTCAAGTTGTTCACGCGGCCGAGAATGACTTCTGGATTTTGGTGAACGGCGAGCTTCAAAGGTTCCGACTGTACCTCTATGGAGAGAAAATGATCCCCCTATGGACAGCTTGGCTCGCGAAGAAGGAAGACAACACCTCGAAGCGAGAAAACGCCTTGCTTGGAACTCCATTGCACGCGGGGCAATTTGATGAGAAGCGAAGGGTACTTTTCGTGGTGACGCAAGACTTGCATCGTCAGGTTCACCTGGCGACGGCTGTAAATGGGGACACGGGCCAGATCCTTTGGCAGCGACAACTGGGCATGGATTGCCAGAACGATCCGATCGTCCTAGGGCGCGAGGTCGTGGTAGCAGATAGAGGCGGCGGGCTTTTCGCCTTTGACGCCGACAAAGGTTTGACAACTTTGAGCCGTCGATGGAAGCTGGCGGCTGCAATGGTAAGCGGACCACTGGTAGGCAAGGGAGTGACTTCTTATCTCTTCCCATCGCCCGATGGCGCTTCCGTCTATCAGCTAGCTTGCCCGAGCCAGGAGACGTCGATATGGATCCGCGAGTATCAGGCAGGCAAGGACGGTCCGAAAATCGCCACGGAGAGGAGCGTCCCGATCAATGTCTCCTCGCTGGCCGGCACGCCGGACCGCTCATCCGGCGGCTTCTTGCTCCCCCTCGCTGAGGGGACAATCAAGTGCATAATGATAACCCCCAATGGGATTATCATCAAAGAGGGTCCAAATTGGCACTCCGGGCACGCCGACAAAGGCGTGCAAGGACATATCGTTCGCATAAATGACGAGGAATTCATCGTCACCGACGGGCGCAAGCTGACTCACTGGAAGTGGCCGGCTAACGGTGAGTTCGCGACAGTACCCCCAAATCAGATGCCCACAGTCGAACTGCCCGCTCGCATTGTGGGGCCTCCCGTGGTGTTGCCTGCCACAGCCCCTGGGGCGGAACTACAGGTCTGTGTTGCCGACTCCGAAGGCACGATCAGCTTGTTGCAAGGGCCCGGTTTGAAGCGCGTTCGCTTCTGGCAGGTCAACGGTAAGATCAGCGCGGGGCTCTTCTTGCGTGGCCCTTACCTGGGGTGTGTCGTCAGTACCCCTAAATCAGATGTGGATGATCGAAAGCATTTGGTTTGGATTGATCCCACCAAAGAAACCGAGCCCCATCCGGAACAGAACCCCCAAAAACCGCTCTGGCCGGAGTTCACGACGCCGGGCGACGGGATCGTCGGCGAGCCCCAAATTGTCCAGGGGATGGTCGTGGTGGTGGACAAGTCGGGCCGTTTTGTCGGCCTCGATCCAGCCACCGGTCACCCCCTTGGGAGAGGCTACTTTCTTGATGCCAAGGCCGCTCCCGCGGCAACGGCGGTGGCTTACGGCGCAGATGAGGCATTCGTGCCGCTCAGCGATGGAACCGTCTTCATTCTGCCGCTGAGCCAACTACGCTCGAAACCATGATTTACGAGTGTTTATCGCGGTGGGATCAGAGTGCAATCGGCTAACCCTGGGCTTGCCCTTCGGCTTGACCCTAAATGCTCGTCGCTGCTATAGTTAGTGTTCCTGGCTGCCCTGAGCAGCGTCAAGCTGCGCAAATCGGGTGGTTTTTCAAACCAGAAAGCCAGAATGGATAAGGGAGGCGGTCATGACTGGAACAGGTGAATGGGTGAAGCTGCGCCGGCGTGATGTTTGGATTCCACTCGCGATGTTGCTCGTCATGCTGGGGTCCAGCACTGTTTGGACGGCCCCGCCACCTAACGAGCTCCAAGCGATACCGAAGACGAACGTTGAAGATAAAGACGATATTCACAAACCCGATGGGAAGATCTGGGTCCTCGATTTCAGTTTCTATGCTCCCCGGCTCATCACGGTCGATATCCCCGGACGTGGCCGCAAATTGTGCTGGTACCTGAGGTACCGCGTGATCAACAAGACCAATGAGCCGCACACCTTCTATCCGGAATTCGATCTGGTCACGCTCGATAAGCCGGGTGTGTTTCACGATCAAATCCTGACAAAAGCCCAGGAGGCGATCCGCCAGGTGGAGGATCCCACCGGGTACCTTGACATCCAGAACTCGGTCACGATCGCCAGCAAGCCGATACCTCCTTCGAAGGCTGATGCAGCCCCCAAGGCGGTCAACGGCGTAGCTATTTGGGACGACGTGGATCCCGATGCCAACCGCTTCAGCATTTTCGTGGGTGGACTTTCCAACGGCTGGTCCTTGGCGGAGATTCCTCCAGACAATAAACAAATAGTGAAGCACAAGACGCTCCAGTTGAACTTCAAGCGTTTGGGTGACCGCTACTATCAACACTCCGGAGAAATTCACTACGTGCCGCCGGCGGAATGGGGCTACCGTGCCACCAACGTGACGATTTCGGCCGACAAACCGCCCGCGATCACGCCGAAGAAGAATGGATCTGGGGAGGCGAATGCACCGATGCCGCTTGATAAAATTCCGCCACAGAAGTAGGTAACAAAGATGGCTCATAAGAAAGGTCAAGGCTCGGTCCGCAACGGTCGCGAGTCTCACAGTCAGCGCCTGGGAATCAAGGTCTACGGCGGACAAACCATCCGCGCCGGCGGCATCATCGTTCGCCAGCGAGGTACGCGTTTTCATCCGGGACGCAATGTCGGACGTGGCAGTGACGACACCTTATTTGCGCTCAGTGACGGCGTGGTCACGTTCGATCAGCAGGGACGGCGCGTGAACGTGGTTGCTGTGACGAGCAAGTCCTAGGCCGCATCACGACGCTGCAGCCAAGAATCCACTCAGCTGAAATAGCCATACCTCCGGCGATCTGCGCAGCTTGAACGCGCTCCTATGCGTCGTTCAATGTTCTGCATTCCAGGCTTCGACAACGGGGCGCAACGCTGCAATGTGCTCCGGCGTCGTCCCGCAGCAGCCGCCAATCAATACGCAGCCTGCCTCCAGAACCTCCCGCGCCCGATGGCCCAATGAGTCGGGCGTCAGCGAGTATATGCAGCGTTCTCCTATCTGAGAAGGCGTGCCCGCGTTAGGCCGCGCGAACAAAGGCAGATCAGATACTTGCCGGTAGCGCCTTAGTATTTCGAGCATGTCATCGATGCCAATGTCGCGGCCGCAGTTTACGCCAAGTGCCGCCGCCCCACTCTCGGAAGCCCTCTCTGCAAACCACTCCGGTTGGTGGCCACTCAAAGTCTGCAGCATGCCATTGCCAATTCGCCGGTAGCTGAGCGAGAGCAGCAAGGGAGGCGTGGATGCATCGAGGAGGCGACGACATTCCCGCAGAGTCAGCAGCACATTTGGATCGGAGCAAGTCTCGAACAGGATAGCATCGGCCGCCGAGAGCTCAGGCACCAACTCTTCCAGAGCTCCGGGATTCTTAAACTCCCGAGATGACTTCATGTCCAAAATCGGTCCAACGTCGGCAAGGACGAAGTGCTCGCAGCCGGCAGCTAAACGGGCAAGGCTCAAGGCAGCTGTCCAAATAGCGTGCAATTTTCCGCGGATTCCGCGTTTCGCAAGCGCCTCGGGATTTGCTTGAAAAGTATTGGTCAACACGCACCGGGCGCCGCTGCGAATGTAGGCCCGATGGATCGCTGTCACTCGGTCGGGATGCGTCAGGTTCCAAAGTTCGAAGCACTCTCCAGCCGCAAGTCCGGCGCGATGAAGCTCTGTCCCCATCGCGCCGTCCATGAGCAAGACTTGTCCGGCGCGCACAGCATCCGAGAAACGTGACATTCTGCACTCCAAAGCGGGCGCAGAGCGCCGCCTGGATGAGCATTCCTAGGCCCCGTACTTACCCAAGCGACCAGCATTCGCCAAGGCCATCGGCAGAAGATACATCGCGTGGAATTGCCCGAGGCCCCCACGCAAACAATACGACTCCCCGAATTCCGTGACCGGGTCGGAACGGCAACTCTTCGACCAAAGAAGGGTCGGCACAGGATGCCAGCTATGACTGCGCAACTTGCTCGGCGTGCTGTGATCGCCCGTTACCACTAAAACGTCCGGATTGAGCGCACGAATTTTGGGCACTTCCGCATCGAGGCGCTCGATCATTTCCACCTTGGCCGCGAAGTTTCCATCTTCGCCGGTGCTGTCGGTGTACTTGTAATGCAGAAAGAAAAAGTCGTACTTGTCCCAGAGTCGCCGGAGCGTCTCGACCTGATCTGAAAGGGTCGCACCGGCGTCGGCGACCTCCATGCCGACTAGGCGAGCCAGCCCCTTGTACATCGGATAAATCGCGATGGCCACGGGGCGAAGTCCGTACACGTCTTGCATCGTCTCAATTTTCGGATAGCGTGCGAACCCACGCAGGGTGACCATGTTCGTCGGGAAATCCGACTTCAGGACACGTGCCGCTTCCGCGATGAAGCGACTGGCCACCTGGGCCGTGGCTCGGGAATGATCATCGTTACCTTTTGCCTCCAATGGCTTGTGGCCGGTCTGCTGAGGATCGGTATCGTTGACCGCGTCGCCCAGGTTGTCAGCGCGGAATACGACCACGAAGCGATGTTCCCGCACTGGCTCCACAAAAATTTCCGTGCCGGGAATGCGGATCTGCTGGAGCTTGCGGCACATGGCCACGCATCGTTCGGTGGTCGGCCGGCCGGCGCGGCGATCGGTGATCACGCCGGTGTCATCCACGGTGCAGAAGTTGCCCCGGGCGGCTACGTCGCGTGGGCCCACCTGGAAGTGGATCCCCAGAGCCTCCAGGATCCCTCGGCCGATGCGATACTGCAAGGGGTCGTATCCGAACAGGGCCAGATGCCCGGGACCGCTGCCAGGGGTGATCCCGTGCAGCACGGGGATGCTCAGGCCGCAGACTCCTTCTCGAACGCATGCGTCGAGGCTGGGGGTTCTGGCAGATTCCAATTCTGTCTTGCCCCCCGGTTCGATGGGCAGTCCCCCCAGGCCGTCTGCAACCAAGAGAACGATCTTACTGGTGCTCGGCTCGTGCAGTTCGCGGATAAGATCATGAATATTCATAGCTGGAGTTTACCCACAGAAGGAGGCGGAGTACAGTAACGGCACCCGGCTTGGAGCCTTTGATTAGGTGTCAACGGTGCAAAGCCAGTGGATTTCCGGTCGCAGAGGGCTTTCTTGCGGCCCCTGCTGAGGTCGAGTCGGACTGTAACCACCATGCAACTGCCAGACGAAGCAATTACGTACCAATATCAATCTCTGCTGGTCACGCCAAGCGAAGAATGGACCCCGGCGTCGGAGTTGCGGACACAAAACTTCTTGTCTCCCGCTCGACTCAAGGAATTGAGTCCCCGGTTGAGCCAAGTCCGTAGCCAGATTCTGGCCGAGCGTGAGCTTCAGCAAGTGCCTCTGGAATCCCAACCGCTCGACGCCGGTTTTATCGACCTGCCGCAAAAAACACTTGATGAACAACGCCGCAAGGGCGATGCGAGTATCCTGGGACGAGTCTTGGCGTTGGCCGCACGGCTTCGCGATCAAGTGGACCGCATAGTCATCCTCGGCATCGGCGGTTCTTACCTTGGCGCTCGTGCTCTTTTCGAATCGCTGCGCAGCAGCTACCACAACGAGCTACCGGCCGAGTCCCGGCTCGGGGTTCCACGGATTTATTTCGAGGGCAACAACGTCGACAACGATGCCCTTCAAGATCTTCTCGATCTGCTGCAGACGACTTGCGTCGATCCCGCTTTGCGCGAAGAGCGCTGGGGAATCATCGTCATCAGCAAATCGGGCAGTACGCTCGAGACAGCCGCGGCCTACCGCGTCCTGCGCCGCGAGGCCGCCGAGTACTATGGCGCTCGATCGGAATGGCTGAAAAAGTTGACCGTCCCGGTCACCGGTACGAGCAGCAAGCTACGTGCCTTATGCAAAGCCGAAGGCATTTCCGAAGAAGATATGCTGACAATCCCCGAGAACGTCGGCGGGCGCTATTCCGTGTTCACTCCCGCTGGTTTGCTGCCCGCTGCCGTCATGGGACTGGATGCGCGTGCCCTGCTTCTCGGTGCCGCCGCCATGACCAGTCGCTTCCTTGAAGAGCCGGTCGATCGCAACCCGGTGCTTCAATACGCCGCCGTCAACTATTTGATGACCCAGGAATTGGACAAGCCCTTGCGGTTCCTGTCCATTTGGTCCAAGAAGCTCGAGGCAGTCGGCTTCTGGTACGACCAGCTATTGGCGGAAAGCCTTGGCAAACAGGGCCGGGGGCCCACGCCGCTTACCGTTGTGCAGACGCGTGATCTTCATTCGCGTGGTCAGCAGCATCAGGAGGGAATGCGCGACAGGGTCATCAATAACTTGCTACTCAAAACGCCCCGCGCATTGCCGATTGCGATTGGCATGGCCGATCGAAATGATGATGACTTGAATGCATTGGCGCGCAAGACACTCCCCGATCTCATGAACGCAGCGCTTTCGGGAACCAATCACGCTTATGCAGAGGCGGCCCGGCCAACCGCGGACATCACGCTACCGGCCCTGTCGGAGCACACGATGGGGCAGTTACTCCAGATGCTGATGTTGGCCACGGTAGTCGAAGGAAGACTGATGGGAATCAACCCTTACGGTCAGCCCGGCGTCGAGGCGTATAAACGACACATGAACGCGGCGCTCAAAGGGTAGTCTGCGCTGGAGCGAGTTCCCCAAGATTGGCAAGGTGACGGGGGCGCTGCGATGCGAGTTTTCTGCTCCTTGACCAGCTTGGGTCACGCCCAGTTCACTTGGACTTGGCCAGCAATTGTCTTCCGCAACCGGCTGCGCCGATGAATCCAGCATCGCTGCCAAGCTGGGCATAACAAATCTGCGTTTTCGCCGCAGGAACAGGAAATGCCAGTTTCTTGACATCGTGGCGGATCCGTTCCAAGAAGGGCTGACCAGCCGCGATCATCCCGCCGCCGAAGACGACCATATCCGGATCGATGATGTGCATCATGTTCATGGTGCCCACAGCCAGGTAATAGGCCGTTTCTTCAACGATCCGCTGTGCCAACGCATCCTGATGCGCGGCCATGAAGACGTCGCGGGAGGTGATCTCTCCGAGCTGCGCGAGGGTCGCGTGCAAGGAAGACCTGCCATCGTCCTGAACCAGGGCTTCAAGGGTACGCTTCACGACGGACGTGGCGCTGGCGTAGGCCTCCAGGCAACCCCACCGGCCACAGCCACACTGGCGCGGTTGCGTCATCTCGATTTTCGTATGCCCTAGTTCGGCGCCGTGGCTATGCTCTCCTTCCAAAACGCGATCCCCAATGACGATGCCTCCTCCGACACCGGTTCCCAGGGTGAAGAGGACCATGCTATGCGCGGCCTTGCCTGCTCCGGTCCAGTACTCGCCGTAGGCTGCGGCATTGGCGTCATTTTGAAATGCCACAGGCACCTTGAAGATGTTGTGGATATAGGCTCGCACTGGCACATTTTGCCAAGGACGCAGGTTTGGAGGATCCAGAATGATGCCTGCGGGGATGTCCATCGTTCCAGGCGTGGCAACGCCTATCGCGGCGATACTCTCGGGACCCAATCCCGCCTTGGCGATTGCAAGGCGGATCGTTTCGCACATTCGCTCAAGACCCTTGTCTTGGCCGCGAATGGCCTCGGTCGGTAGGCACACGGAGCTGAGCGGCCCGCCGGCATCGTCAACAACACCAGCTTTCATGGTGGTGCCGCCCACATCAAGACCGACGAACAGCGGATGACTCGGCATAAAAGTTGATTTACGGGAGGGAAAGGATTCGTGCTACCGAAAGCCGCTCGCGAGAATCAGTCTAGCTGGTTGAAGTGAAAACGAAAAACCTATTTCTGGGTACGAGACGATATACCACGCAGGAGATGAGTTTCTACCTTGCTTGCTTCTCCAGTTTCTCGAAATCCGCTGCCAGCGCGACTTTCCGGGTCAAAAAGGGCTGCGCCTCCTGGACCACATGGAGGGCTTCAGCCCGGTTACCCTCCCTTAGGGCCTGTTGGCCTACGGTCAACAACCAACGCAGCCGACGATCCAGGTCGGCGTCATTCCCAGGCCGGGCCAGCATCTCGCGGACCGAGGGAAATGCGGTCGCCCATTTTCCTTCCTCGAGCTGGGCCTGCACGAGAGCTTCGTATGCGCTGCCTGCGACAGGGCGGGTCTCCTCCCGTTTTTGCCAGCGCGTCGAGGCTTCACTGAGGAGTTGAAGGCGACGCGGCCCCTGCTTGGACCCGGCCAAGACGCGGTCCCATTCTCGGAGCAAATCGGCGTTTGCCGATCGGATGATGATCTCCATCATGGCAGCCCAGGCCTTGTCCTGGACCCGGCTGTCCTCACTCGCCAAGACGCGCCGCCACAGGGTCGGCAGCGCCGATGGAGGACCGCACTGTCCAAACACGGTGGCCGCCCGGCTGCGCACACCCGGATCCGCATCGCGCAGAAAAAGCCCGTCGAGGCGTGACCACAGGCGTGTCCGTTCCGGCTCGCCAAGGGAACGACCGTCGCCAACAGCATGACCGATCGCTCCAACGAGGCTGAAGCGCACGTTCACTGCCGGATCCTCCAATGCATCGAGCATCCCGTCCAGGGACGAGAGATCGGCCACACGCTCGAGAGCTTGGGCTGCTATCTGGCGCACGGAACGAGAAGGATGACGCAGCAGAACAGTAAGTACCGGTCCCGCCTCGGGGATGCCTAAAGCTCCGAGACTTTCGGCAGCTTCGACGACGACCTCGAGTGCAGGATCGTCGAGAGCCCTTTGCAGGGCCGGAACGACTTTGCGCTGGCGGACTAGCGCTTCCGGCCCGGATCCCTTGACCTGCTGCGCGAGGGCCCGTGCGGCGGCGGCGCGCACGGTCGGTTGGATGCCTTGTAGCAATAAAACGAGTCTGTCGAAGGCCCGCTGATCCTGCGCTGAGCCGAGCGCGAGCACCGCGGCGCGCTGCACATCCGCATTGCCGTCGTGGCTCCACTGCAGCAGCAGATCGGTTAACGTTAGCTGCCCCACCGCGTCGGCACCCGGCAGCAATTCGACGCTCCAGCCCACCGCAAGCGCGCGAACGGTCGGATCTTCCGAGTCGGCAAGACTCTGAACGTGCCCTAGGCGATCCCCGGCAGGCAAGCGATTATAAAGTTGCTGGTGCAGTCGAACGATTTGTGCCCTGGACCTTTCCAGTTCTCCTTCCAGGCGACGTGCTCGGCTGGATTGGTAGGAAAGGCGTTCCGCCAGCCACTGGTCATTAGACATGTCCTTCCGGCACGCCCACCAGGCGCGCCAGCGAGTCAAATCGAGCCCAAATTGTTGCCCCGTCAGCTCAGCCAAGGCATCGGCAGCGGCCTGGCGGAGGGATTCATCTGGGTTGGAGAGTTGATCCAGCAAGGCTACAAGCGCGGACCGGTGACCGCAGCGCCCAAGGGTCCAGGTAGCCGTCTGCCGAACCGCTGCATCAGCCTTGGTGTCCTCCACCAGCGCTTGCAGACGCAAGATGATTGCTCCGTCCGCCAGTCCGGCCAGAGCCCGTGCCGCGGATTGCCGAATGGTTGCATTGCCGCTGCTCAGCGCAGCCAGGAGATCCGGCACGAATCGCGAATCCCGGCTCAGGCGCAGGGCCGAGGCCAAGGCATGGAAGACCTCGGGAGCATCCGTTTGACGAAGTCCGCGCCGAATCACGTCGTCGCCATCGGGGGAGCGATTCTGAACGAGAAGCAGTGCAGCCTGACTTTGGAGACGAGGATGTTGCCCATCGAAGAGCATTTCGCGCAGAGTTGCCGGATCGCGGGGCAACGGCTCGGACCCATCGACCGCGGGCAAGAGCATGCCCAAGCCAAGCCATAAGGGATAAAGCATGCCCATGCGATCTTCCCCCCGAGGTGCTGCGGCCGCATAAGGAGGGCGGAATATAATCGCTGAGTCGAAAGGCGTCAACCGCGCATTCGCTGATAGGCTGGGCGTCTGTGAGATTCCTCGGTTGACCTATCTCCATTTGCCAAAGTAGAATCCCGCCGCCTACAGGACGTACGGGAGGTGGTCCGAAGAGTGCGGTTCTTTGTGTTGATGAGTTGAAGCGCGATCCCGCGCGGCTCGACCAGCGGCGACCTCGGGACAAACCATTCCCTGCCCATCCCAAACTCGCTTACCCGGCGGCCTTTGCCCAGGGCGCCAACAGCAGGAACAACGGAATGTTCCAAAATCTTCATCATCGCTCCGGCCACTATGCTCTGCTGTTGACCGTTGCTTTGGGATTGTTCGTCACCAACCTCGGGTCGGCCAGCCTCTGGGATATCGATGAAGGAAACAATTCCGAAGCTGCCCGTGAAATGATGGAGTCGGGCAACTGGGTCATTCCGACTTTTAATTACGCCCTTCGAGTAGATAAGCCGGCCCTACTTTATTGGCTACAGATCGGGGCGTATCGAGTTCTCGGCGTCAATGAGTTTGCCGCCCGTCTGCCATCGGCGCTGGCAGCGTTGGCCGCCATTCTTTTGACGTATGAGCTGGCTCGCTGCATGTTCGGGTCAACCACCGGGTTGCTCGCCGGGATTATTTTGGCCAGCACCGCCGGCTTTTGCGCCTCTGCCCATTTTGCTAATCCGGATGCTCTGCTTAATGCCTTTACGTTGTTGACGCTTTTTCTCTACTGGCAAAGCTTTGTCTGCGGGAAGCCTGGCTGGTTTGTTCTTTCAGGGGTCAGTGCGGGATTGGGCGTGCTCGCCAAGGGCCCGGTTGGTCTGGTGCTGCCCTTTGGCGTGCTATGCCTCTTCTTGCTTTGGTCGGGCAAACTGCGAATGCTCTGGAGCCGCCGGACCGTGCTTACAGCGCTGGCGTTTTTGCTCGTCGCGCTGCCCTGGTACATCCTGGTCGCCACTGAGACAAAAGCTGAATTCTTGCGCGGATTCATCCTCAAACACAACGTGGGGCGCTATCTCAGCCCCATGGAGAATCACAGAGGACCGATCTATTACTACCTTGGCGTGCTGGTGCTGGGATTTGCGCCCTGGTCGGCCCTCGTGGGGTTGGCCGGTTGGGCGAGCCTGGGACGGCGCGCTCGCGAGGACGCGGGCACTATGCCCGACCTGCAGTCCATTGCGGCTTATCGCTTCATTTGGAGTTGGATCATCGTCTACATCGTTTTCTTTTCCTTGGCAGGTACCAAACTTCCGAACTACATCTTGCCGGCCTACGCCGCAATCGCCATTTTGGTTGCTCGGCTTCTGGATCGCTGGAACAGCCAGTCCATGCAGCTACCCTCCTGGGCGTTTGTACTCGCGCTTTCGCTCCTAGCTTTGATCGGTGTCGGAGCCATCATTGCCTTGCTTGTAATTGGCGGTGCCATAGACCTGCCGAAATTGCAAGGAAAGCAGTTGCCTGGCTTGGAATACTGGGCGGTGCTGGGAAGCCTGCCGATCTTGGGGGCGGGGGCAGCCTGGTGGTATTCACGTCGTCTACAGCGGGCTCGAGCCATCGGTGCCCTTGCGGTGATGGCTGTCGTGTTCGTTGGCTCCTTGGCCGCCTGGGGCAGCAGTGCGCTTGATGCATACAAGGCTCCGCGCGCACTGGTGGAGCTGGCACAGGCGCAACAGACAGAATCCGAGATCCGCATCGGCTGCTACCAGTACTTCCAGCCGAGCCTTGTCTTTTACTGCCGCCGCGAGGTCCATTCTTTGGAGAGCGAGGAGAAAGTTCTCGAGTTCTTGAAAAACCCATTGCCCGCGTATCTCTTTACGCCTGCGTCGGTGTGGGAGAGTTTGGAAGGTAAGATTGCCACGGAACATCGAGTATTGGCGCGCCGACGCGACCTCTACCGACACTGCGATGTTGTAGTCGTTACCAATCGTTGAATCGTTGCCGCTCGGCAGAACCGAGCCGACTCGCAAGGAGGCAATCCCTTGGCGCTCTCGTGGGAACAGAAGCTGGACGCGTTCAACCAGCAGCCGCGCAGATGGCTCACTGTTCTGGCCTTTTTGCTAGCCATCCAGATTAGCCCGCACTGGTATCCCACTCCTGATGGCTGCAGCTACCTTTCCATCGCACGCAGCATCGCGGCAGGCGGCATGCCGACCAACTTGGGGAGCCGCCAGCTCTACTATGCGCCCGGCTACCCGCTGTTGATCAGTCCAGCATTTCTTTTTAGCGATCGCCCCTTCCTCTTGCTGTCCATCATGCAGTGGCTGCTGACGGTTGTATTCATGCTTGGAGTCTATCAGTGGAGCCGTCGGTTATTCCCGCCCGCAGCGCTAGTCGTCACCGCGTTGGCAACCGTCAACGTCGAATTCTGGTGCCTCTACCGCAGGACGCTCAGCGAAATTGCCTTCATGGCTGTGTTGATTTGGCTCGTGAACCTGTTGAATGCTGCGCTGACAGCCCGTTCCTCCCGAGACGCCTGCGTACGAATTCTCCTGGGCAGCCTGCTGCTTGCCGGGCTGGTCGCTATTCGCCAGGCTGGCATCGTATTCGCCGCCGGATTCGGCGCGGCAATGATCGTGCAAGCATGCCGCGGCAGAGTGCGCTGGTTTCATGCTGTGGCTGGAAGTCTCGTCGTGGGTATTCCTGCGACGTTCGTGTTCCTTGGCATCATCCACCATGATCGAGAGCTGGCTGTTGCTGCACAATCCGTCACTTACGTGGATCACATTACCAACTCGGACTACAACTGGATGGCACAGCTGATCGAAGGGATCCGTTTGCGGATCAGCGAGATCGGGCGAATCACGATTCCGGGGATGTACAAGTCCTACGCGCGCCGGGGCGACTGGCTGAACGTGAACATGGCGATTTATGTGGCCTGGTCCAGCTTGTTGCTGGCAGCCTGGTGGAGATTGGTACGCCAGAGCAAGGATGTCTTCGCGCTGACCTTACCGTTTTACGCGGCTCTCTACGTCGTCTGGCCGTTCGATCAGGCTACGCGGTTTTTCGTTCCCTTGGTACCGCTGCTGATGACGTGTGTCTGGCTGGTTTTTGAGCGCTGGCAACAGTATCGAATGCGCATTTTGACGGGGTTGCTTGCAGCCCATGGCGCGGTTGCGATCGGTTATTGGATTGGAGTGGATGCGCCGCGTGCCCGCAAAGACAATGCCCAGTGGGCTGCGGTCGAGCAGCTTGCGGCACCTATCCGCGCCAACGGCGGGCCGGTGCTGGCATTGCACATTCGCGACAACACAGCACTCATGCTTCAATACGTGCTCGATAGACACCTGCGCGAAGCGCGGGACAGCACGGGCGTTCCCGCCGACGTCGATTGGGTAATCCTCTCTAGAGGCGTTCCTGTCTTTCAGGGATTTCGGGTTTATTCCCGAGCCGGCAAGTACCAGCTTGTTTGCCGCAAGCCTGATGGTTCTCAGGCTGCCCGCCGCTTCTCCGGCGATCGCAGGTTCAGCGTGCTCTGGACCGAGTAGGAACGCTTGCTCTGGCTCTCGAAATACGTGCGCGTCATCACCTCGCCGAGCAGCCCCATCGAAATCAATTGAACGCCGACCAGTTCGAGCATGACGCTGAAATGCAGCAGCGGGTTGCCTGTCATGAAGATGCCCGAATGCGACTTCATCCAAATGGTGGCCAGCAGACTTATGCCTCCCAGGCACATTGAGACAAGTCCGGCGAGCCCCATGATGTGCATAGGCCGGGTCAAATAACTGTGCAGGAACTTCACCGTGATCAGGTCCAGCACGACGCGGACGGTACGCGACAGGTTGTACTTGGTCTTGCCGGCGGTGCGCGGGTGATGCCGCACCGGTATCTGGGCCAGGCGCCCTCCGTACTGTTGAGCGAGGACAGGAACAAAGCGGTGCAATTCTCCGTAGAGCGGGAGCGCTTCCGCTAATTCGCGACGCAAGGCGCGGAGCGTGCAACCCATGTCTTTGATGTGCACGCCCGTTACTTTACGAATGAGCCAATTGCCAAGAAGACTCGGAATCTTGCGAATCACCAGATGATCCTGGCGGTTCGCCCGTAACCCCAGCACGGCGTCGTAACCTTCCTTCAGCTTATCCAGCAAGATGGGAATATCGGCAGGGTCATTCTGCAGGTCGCCGTCCATCGTGACGAGGACTGCGCCCGTCGACCAATCAATGCCCGCCTGCAGGGCCGGCGTTTGGCCGAAATTTCTCCGAAGTCGCACGACCTTCCAATGCGGATCGGTCTTCGCCAGTTCTTCGAGAATGACGAAGGATCCATCGGTGCTCCCGTCATCGACAACGATGACTTCATACGCCAGACCGAGTGGCTCCAAGGCTTGCCGGAGACGACCATGCAGGGCTCTCAAGTTGTCCCGTTCGTCCTTGATCGGAATCACCACGGACAAATCCATCATGAGGTTGCTCCTCGGGTCCTACGGAAAAGGCGTTCAAAAGATAAACCGCGCCGCCACAGAGACTGGCAACCGTGAATACGCAAAACCAAAGGAACGCAAGACTGACCGCATTCGCCTGGCTCACGCCGAGTGGCGCCAAGAAGAGTACGATGCCCCCTTCGCGAACACCCATGCCGTTGAGACTGACGGGGACCAGGGTCAGCAGCGTGACCATTGGCACGAAGATCGCATAATAGCTCGCGGGCACATCCATCCCCAAAGCTCGACCGACGAGCCACACGACAAGGACATTGGCAGCCTGCACGGCCAGTGAGAGGATCGTTGTGGTCAACGCCAGAGCGGGGTTGCGAACAAACAATGAGAGCGCTTGCGAGAATGACAGCGCCAGCTCGCGCATTTTGCGGCCAATTTCGCCAGCCGCAAAAGATTCCTTTCCGATCAGACGCGTAGCGACGGGCAGCAATGCAAGGCCGCATGCAGCGCCTCCCGCTGTAACCCAGACGCTGACGGCGACCCACGGCGGCAATCGGTCCGGACAGAAAACGGTTGCCCCACAAGCCAGGGCAAGGAGGACCAGGAGGCCGCTGAAACGATCTATGAATACGCTCATGAATGCCGCGAGACGCTGTCCCGGGCGACGATCCAGGTATAGGGCTCTGATCACATCGCCGCCAACTGAAGTTGGCAAGAACAGATTGAAATACATGCCGATGAAGTAAAAAGCGCAATACTGCGGAAGCGACCGTCGAAATCCCAACGGTTCTGCCAGCAGTTGCCAACGCAAAGAACTGATTATCTGTGTCAACAGGTAGAGGCCAACTGCCGCCGACCAGAGAGTTATTCGCATCTCGGCGAACGCATGTCCTATCTGTACCCAGTCGGTTCGCCAGCCGAACCAGGCCAAGAGTCCGACGCTTACCAAGAACCGCAGCTTTCTATTCACGGCGCTTCCTTGCCTACTCGATGATTGCCTTTAACGAACCTCAATGTCCTGCTCCAGCACTTCGGACCCGGCCTGGCGAAACTCGCAATGCTGTTCATCCACCATGTCCACTTGCACAAGGTAGCGTCCCGGCCTGTGTATCGGCGGAATGGCAAAAGTCAGCTCGATGCTCTCCTGGGGCGCGACCTGCGCGTCGAACAAGCCCGCTCGACCGGCAAAGACCATTACGCCAAGTTCATCCAGCACGGTGATCTCGCCATGGATGCCCGCGTTGGATCCCGGGCAGAAACGCCAGGCTCTCATTGATGTGTTGCGGCTCCGGATGCGAAAAACAGAATGCTCATCCTTGTCCACGGAGGTAGGCCACCCGAGCGCTTCTAATGTGCAACGGCATTCAGCAGGACAGTATTCGTGCTTGGCCCATTGCCGGAAAATCTCAGGCGCATGAGCAAGTCCGCGACTTTCGAGGTATGCCTGGTACAGGTCAAAAAAGGTGTTGAGAAAGGCCGGCCTGCCAACGGCGACATGGCCATAGCGCATACCGAGCTGGCGACGCGCCTGCTCGAGGGGCGCTGGTGTTTGCAGCAGCAAGACAACCGCCGCTGCTACTCCTGTCCGATCCGCCCCCCGACGGCAATGGAGCAGGATCGGGTACTCAACCATATCCAGTGCTTCCACAAGCCGGCGCACCTCATCGACTGAAGGGAGATGGCCGGCCGAAAAGCGAATATCCTCTTGAGCCACATCGAATCGATGCGTTGCCCGAGCTTCATCGACATACCAAGGCCAGGGATCGCAGCAGCCGCGCAGATTGATGACGGTCCGGATGCCGCAATCATGCACCACTTTTTCGACGTCGTGCCCGGAGGGTTGTGCACAACGATAAACGTGGCCAGCGACCACGGTATGAAAGTTCGAACCGATGAGAACGCGATATGCTTCCGTCCCAAAAGCAGCGAGGATACCGAGCGCGCATCCACAGAGGAGCCATGTGCGCAGCGGCTCGTTCCGTGGGTGAGATCGCCCAAGCCTTTCCGTCAGCAGAGAGGCAGTGGCCAATGCTGGTTTGGGCATCTTTAAGCGCCTTTGCGTCTCCCTCTTTGGTATATCTGAATTTCTAAACCAAGAGTCCCAAGCGTGACTCATTTCAGAAGCGGGCATCATGCCAAAAGCAGGAAAATCCAGCTAGGCCGAGTAAGGGCGCGGTCCGATCGCTTTTAGATAGAAGCAACGACTTGACCGTGCGCGTTTCCAGGGTGGGCAGGCTTACCCGGCCCCCTTCGAGAGCGCGGACAAGGGAGGAAAGGCGCTCTCTTTAAAATGCATAGGCCAGGCGAGATGCTCTTGTCTTCCGCTCGCCCCTGCATTCGGGCTAGGCGCAATGCCTGAAGGGGGCTCAACAGATTTCCGAGCCACATGGGAAATGGAAAAGAGGCAGGCGGCAGAACATTCGTCCTGCCTCCTGCCTCTTTAAACTGCTTTTCTGAGTTAGCTTATCTCGCCCACTTTGTAGCGGATGAACCGAACGATCTTGAGGCCGGCGGATTTGAGAAGATCGCCGACTGTCTTGGAGTCATCCTTCACGAACGGCTGCTCCAGGAGAACATTCTCCGCAAACCAGGTCTTTATCTTTCCTTCGGCGATCATATTTACGATGTTAGGAGGCTTGCCGGTAGCAAGTGCCTGCGTCTTGGCGATTTCTCTCTCTTTATCGATGAGATCCTGGGGAACATCCTCGCGGCGCGTCGAGACCGGGTTCTTGGCTGTTATGTGCATGCAAATATCGCGGAGCAACTGTGCCTCGGCCTTGCCGCCTTCGACTTGCAGCAGAACGCCCACGGAGCCGTCGTGGTGGCTGTAGCTCCCCAGCTCGCCTGTGAGCCGAGCCATGCGTGCCGGCTTCATGTTTTCGCGAATTTGTCCAACCACCTCGCCGATACGGTCGTTGACGGTTCGCTTCGGATCATCAACCAACGGCTGCGCTAGCAGAGCCTCGACGGTGGCCGCCCCATTGTGCGCGACCTGCTTGGCGATCTCGTTCGCCAGCTTTACGAACGGCTCACTCTTGGCAACCGGCGCGCTTTCGCAGCGTACTTCAACGATGGCGCCGGCTTGCTTCGCCGGATCGATATACACCGCGATGCGGCCTTCTGCGGTTTCGCGTTCGCCCTTTTTCGCCTGGATTGCCGAGTTCTTCTTGCGCAAGACTTCCACGGCCTTCTGGATGTCGCCATTGGCCTCAACCAGAGCGGCCTTGCAATCCATCATGGGGGCGTTGGTTCGGTCGCGGAGGCGCTTGACGTCCGCGGCAGAAATGTCACTCATCGGATACTCCGTTGACGAAAAAGCAAAAAGGAAAAACAGGAAGCACGCTTCCCTCTCCTTTTCCCTTTTCACTTATTCTCTACTCAATAGTTGCCGTCGCAGGCTTTGGGCTTGTGGGGACGGCCGGTGAATTGGCGCCGTTGCCGATGGCCGCCGGACGCGGTCTCGGCGCCGGCTGAGATTCCGGCGGTAGAGACGCCCGGCCCTCGATGATCGAATCCGCCAGCTTGGCAAGCATCAGCTCGATCGAGCGAATGCTGTCGTCGTTGCCCGGAATCGGCAGGTCGACCGTGTCGGGGTCGCTGTCCGTGTCAATGAGCGCAACCGTCGCGATGCCCACGCGCTGTGCTTCCTTGACTGCAATGTATTCGCGGTGGGGATCGACAACGATGAGTGCGTCGGGCATCCGGTTCATTTCGCGGATACCTTCCAGGTTGCGCCGGATCTTGGTTAGTTCACGATTCAGCGTGGCCACCATCTTCTTGCTGTAGCGGCGAATGTCCGCTGTCTCGGGCGACTTGCTCAACTCCAGTTTACCGGATTCATTGAGCATGGAGCGCATATAGGCGACCATGTCCAACTTCGCCGGATTCTCGCCGGCCGGCAGCCACAATGCTTCGAGTTCCTGCAAGCGCCTGAGCCTGTCCCGAATCGTGCGATAATTCGTCAGCGTGCCACCCAGCCAGCGTTCGTTGACGTAGGGCATGCCGGCTCGCGCTGCCTCTCGTTGAATCGCTTCCTTGGCTTGGCGCTTCGTCCCGACGAACAGCACAAGGCTGCCCTTGCTGGTCAGCTGCGAAAGATAGCGATAGGCTCGCAAGAGACCGCGCACCGTTTCACGCAGATCGATGATGTGGATGAGATTGCGCTTGCCGTAGATATACGGCCGCATCTTCGGATTCCAACGACTGGCGCGATGCCCAAAATGAACCCCGGCGTCGATTAAGTCCTTAACCTGGACAATGGCCACGCACTGCCCTCCTGCCCTCTGGCTAGCAAACCCAGTTGATCAAGACAAAAACACCCCGGCCTCGTAACCCGCTTGCGAGGCAACTGTCTGTAGGGTGAAGAGGATAATCGTAGCATGGATGTCATTATTGGTCAAAGGGTTTTGACGAAGAAAAAGATTCTATCGGCGCTGGCTACAGCTGCATCTGCGCATGACGATTCCTGCGCGACTGCGGCGGTCTCCCTGGAGGGCTGGGTATAATAGGAATGTCTACAGGTTGGCTGGACGATCGCTGCCCGTCGAGTCGGCGGACCTCGTTACGAGGATTTGCCGGTGGACCGGGGAGAGGAAAGTCCGGGCTCCACAGGACGCAGTGGTGGGTAACGCCCACCGTCCGATTTAGCCCTTCGGGGTTAAAGAAGGACAGGGATAGTGCAACAGAAAGCAAACCGCCGGGAATGAGGGGCGAGGGAGGAGGGGCGAGGGAGGAAAGGCTTGCCAAATGCAGTCACTAGCCCTCTCACCTCTCGCCCCTCCTCCCTCGTCCCTCATTCCGGGTAAGGGTGAAAAGGTGGGGGGATTTCGGTCCCTTAATGTAAGAGCCCACCAGCAGCCTGGTGACAGGCTGGCTCGGCAAACCCCACTGGGAGCAAGGCCAAATAAGGGAGCAGGGTCGGTCCGGCCCGCTACGACTCTCGGGTAGGCCGCTCGATCGGCCGGGCAACCGGCCGGCTAGATAAATGATCGTCGCCCGTCCGCAGGGACGGGTACAGGACCCGGCTTATAGGCCAGCCTGTAGACTTCTTTCTGAAATAGGTGGGGAAAGCCATTTCTCGCAGATAAGAGGATGCCCTATCGTTGGCTGCGCGCTCAGCCCTCTCAAACGTCCGTCTTGAGGAGGCAGTGCAACAGGCAGTCGATCGCCCGGGGAATATAATCTTGCTCTTCGTACAGTGGGATGCCGAGGGGAAGGGTAAGCGTGTAGCCCAGGGCCGTGCGGATTAGTTCCCATGCTCCGATCCGCGGGTCGAGAGAGCGACGGAAGACGCCGGTCTGCTGACCTGCGGCAATGACTTGAGCAAGCAGCGTCTCGCTATCGAGATAGAAGGATCGCAAGAAGGCCGCAATTTCCTCGTCGTCCGTTTCGATCAAAGTGCGATGCATGATGCGGAACTCGATCGCATGCTCGCGCGTCGTTCCCAAGTAGAGATCAGCGATGCGGTGCAGCTTTGCCAGGGGGTCCGTGAAACCCGCTGTCTCGGTGTGCCAGCGGTTGAGCGTCGCTTCCCGAATGTCCGCTAGCACCTCCATGAAGAGTGACTTCTTACTGTCGAAATGACGGTACAGAACCGGCTCGGTAACGCCCGCTGCACGGGCGATCTTATCTGTGGTTGTATCCTGATAGCCATGTTTGAGGAACAGATGCTTGGCATGTGCCAGGAGCTGTCGTTTGCGCTCGGCCTTACGCATGCGGGGCGCTGAAGGGTTCATTACAGCCCGGCGGCGCCTGGGAGAACTCATCGCCGTCCTCATCGACCTTGGAAGCCAAAGTTAGCTCGCACTATTCTATCCGCGCGACCGGCTCGGGGTAGTGAGCGGAGTGCCTTGTCCAACATAAGGCCCTTGGCCAAGACTTCATGAGAGGATGGATCGGATGACCTCGCCGCGGCTGATCGCCAGCGGCCTGCCCAGGGAGTCGTGGATTTCGGTTTCAGGCCGATAGCCCAGGCAATGAAAAATCGTGGCGGTGAGATCCTGAGGCTGTACGCGGCCTTCTTTCGGGTGACCGCCAATGCGGTCCGAAGCGCCGTGAACTGCCCCGCCGCGAATGCCGCCGCCTGCCAGCGCGACGGAGAACACATGCCCCCAGTGGTCCCGGCCTCCGGCTCCATTAATGCGCGGGCTGCGGCCAAACTCGCCCGTACAAACCACCAGCGTTTGTTCGAGCAGCCCGCGCGCGGCAAGGTCCTCGAGTAAGGCCGAGTAGGCCTGGTCCATGGGCGGCATGAGCGCTTTCTTCAGACGTTCACTGTTCTTGGCGTGGGTGTCCCAAACTGGATTGATGTCGCTGTCCTCCTTGGTGCGCGTCCAGTTGACCTGCACGAGAGCGACACCTGCTTCGACAAGACGGCGCGCCAGCAACACACTCTGGCCGAACCGACTCCGTCCGTAACGGTCGCGTACCGCAGGCGGCTCGGACTGCAGATCAAAGGCCCGCCTAGCCTTGGCCGAACGAAGCAGTTCGAATGCTTGCTTGCTGTGAGCATCGTAGCGGCCCATAGCAGCGCTGCGCTCGATCCCATCCAGGTGAAGGTTGACTTGCTCCAGCAGCGTGCGGCGTGCCTGGAGGCGCAAGGAAGGTACTTCAGCAGGCAGTCCTAGCTCCGGTACCTGAAAGCTGGACAAAGACGGATCGCAAGTCATCAGCCAGGGATCGGCCGCGCGCCCCAGGAAACCGGCGTCTTGTCCCGGCCAGCTAATGCCGCCGGTATTCCAGATATGCTCCGGCACTGTCACGGCGGAAGGCAGCATGCCATTGCGTGGCCGCAGGCGTTTCACCACGGCGCCGATGCTGGGCCAATCGTTTGGCGCTCCCGGTTTGCTGTTCTCCACGTTCGTCGGCAGGTGCGGGTAGCCGGTCAACATCCAGTAGCCGCTCGACGAATGCGCGTTGTCATTGGTGAAGACCGCCCGGAGAATACAGCACTTGTCTGTAAGCCGGGCGACCTGCGGCATCAATTCACCGACAAACATCCCGGGCACGGCAGAAAGGATGGGCTTCAGATCGCCACGGATCTCGACTGGCGCGTCCGGCTTTGGATCCCAGGTTTCATGCTGCGGCGGCCCGCCAGTCAGGAACAAGATGATGCACGACTTGGCCTTGCCGAACGAGCGGTCCCCACTGGGAACAGCGTTCTCGGTACTCCGCGCCTGCACCAGTGCAGGGAGGGATAATCCCACCAGGCCCAGGCCGCCGGCTTGCAGCCATTCCCTGCGCGTCAAGCCGTCGCATAGTCGGGAGCCGTGGTGCTGGATCGTTAGCATCAATATGCCTCAAGGCGGGAAGAAAGCCGGCTTTCACTTTAATCGCGCTGGGAACGCGTGACAAGGCGACAACGTGGGTCGGCGTCGATCTTGTCATCCGCGCTGTCATCTCGTCACTTGCCACCCGTCCTCATTTACGCGACTGCTCCAAAAGATGAGGAACGCGTTCTTTGTATGCGGGCAACGCCGGGCCATCCCCTTCGGGATTATCCAAGTAGTAGTAGGCGATCGTCGAGTAATGGTTTCGCAGGGGAGTCCGATCGTCATCCGGTCCGTGCCGGCCATGCTCAATGGTGAAGCGCAGTGAGTTCTTGAACGGTACGGGATCGAGGATGTGCCAGCGATAGCAAGTATTCAAGATTCCCCGTTTTTCGCCGCCCTTCTTGGGGTTGTCGTACAAAGGGACTCCATTAAAAGGATTCGAGAAGGCGTGCTGGAAGTCCCAGGCGCCGCAAAAATAATCTTCGCTGCCGGTGCCTTCGATGGTCGGTTTGGTGGCGCCGTCGACATAGAACTTATCGTTCCCTTCGCCCCACCAGCCATCGCTGTTGGCCATGACGCTTAAGAAGCAGCCGACGTAATGCCCGGCTCCCTTTGTAGCCAGGATCAGGTAATCCTTGCCTTTGGGAGCTGGGAAGGCCTGGCGATACTGCGTGTGGAAGTAACGAAGGTCGCGTGCAGGATTGTCATCCAATCGGTAATCGATGTTGAAGTAACAGCTATCGACCCGCTCTTTGCCTTCATTCGTCAGCGTGAGACGTGCTCCCCTGGTAAAAGGCATTGGCCAATAGCAATTGAGGGCCTTGATCGCGCCGATGGCAATAGGTGCACTCTTGAACTCCAGGTACTGTCCGAAGCCCAGCCCGTAGAAATCGCCGAGGGGACACTCGACCGCAGGCTTCTCTGCCCCGTCCCAGTAGATGCGTAAAACCAGCTCGCGCAGATGGTCCGGAGATTTTGCGGCGATCGTGAACCACATATGGGTAATGCGCCCATGGCCTTCGATCTTGCCGAGCTCCAGCGTGCTGTTCGGCTCGATGCGGCGGTAATCGCCGTTCTTGAATTTCGGATCTGTGCTGGCGAGGCGGAAGGCTCGAAAATCCTTCTTGCCGGCCAGATCCTCCGGTATTTGCGCACACAAGGCGCTGGTCAGCCCCAGAAGGCTAACCAACGTCGAAATCACGCCGCGTCGTAGTCTCATGGTTGTCTCCTCGTTCGACTCTGGATGCCAGCATTGCGCTGGACGCTGCCGACCGAGAAGTAGATAACAGACGACGGAAGGAATGACAACGAAAAAGACGAATGCAGATGCCGGGCCGACTTGCGGAACACATGGTCCAACGGGAAGGAGCACGAGGGATGCCGCCGCCGCGTATCATCGCTGGAACACGCAACCTCAAGAAGCGCGAAGAAATCTTCGAGATCCTGGGCGACCTTGGTTTCGAGGTAGGAGACTTGACCGCATTCCCCAACGCTCCGGAAGTAGTCGAGAATGGGACGACATTCGAGGCCAACGCGAGAAAGAAGGCAACCGAGCTCGCCAGAGCATTGAACCAATGGGTCCTGGGAGAAGACAGCGGCCTGGTGGTTCCAGCCTTGAACGGCCGTCCGGGTGTCTACTCCGCGCGCTACGCCGGCCGCCAGGGAGACGACGCGGCGAATAATGCACGTCTGATTGCGGAGTTGGCGCCGCTACCGGACGACTCTCGGGCTGCTTACTACGTCTGCACGGCCGCATTGGCTGACCCTCGAGGCGAGGTCAAGGCCCTGGTCGAAGGTCGCTGCCACGGCATCATCACGCGTGAACCGCGTGGCCAAGGCGGCTTTGGCTATGATCCCTACTTCCTGATTCCTGAGTACCACCGGACATTCGGCGAGCTAAGCGCTCGGGTGAAGCACGCCATCAGCCATCGCGCACGCGCCCTGGGGAATCTGCGGCCGATTCTACGTGCAATGGAGCCGTTGTTTCAGCACTCCTGAGGCGACGGTTCCGCGTCCAAGTCTGAGACGTGCGAAACCTCTTGACAAGGTTCGTTCACTTACGCGTTCTCGCTACTCAACGCCAACTTTCTCTCTTGCCATGTCAGCTTGCGCGCTCGAGGCGTTTGCCCTTGCGGTTATTCGCGGAAGCTGGCAGAATCCCGCCGCGCATCGGTCTGGAGTTTCCTCTCTGCGCGCCGACATCTCTCAAGGAGGAAGGCCTGGTCATGAGTGCTGTTTGCCGTTGGACCTGTGGACTGCTCATTGCCGCCCTGGTCACGGTAGTGCCAACGGTGCGCTATCGCTGGGTGTATACGCACTCCAAACGTCTTCGCGAAGTGGAACCAGGCCTTTTCTATCGCAGCGGCCAAATGACTGCCGACGGGTTTGCCGAGGCCGCCGCCCGTCTTCACTTCCGCACGATCGTCAATCTCCAGGATGAATATCCCGATCCCGACGTGTGCGTGCATTACTTTGGAAAAGCAACCATCAAGGAAAGTGAACTCTGCCGGCAACTGGGCGCCCGCTATGTGTACATCCCCCCCGACCTGATTTCGCGCCGACGCGTGGGCCCCTACCGCCCCGAGGCGATCGACCGTTTTCTCGCGATCATGGATGACCCGGTCAATTTTCCGGTGCTCATTCACTGCCGGGCGGGACTGCATCGCACGGGAGTGATGGCGGCCGTTTATCGAATGGAGTATGACCACTGGACTCCGTATGAGGCCATCGAGGAACTGAAAGACAATGGCTTCGGCGAATGGCCCTGTTCGTCGGCCAACGACTATATCACTCAGTACATCCTCGCTTACAAGCCGGGCATTCGAAATCCTGAACGGATCGTGCGCGGCCAATGACCAAGGGCGCTCGCGTTTTATATCGAAGAAACAGGCCTGACTCCTTTTTCGGTCCCCTCTGAAAGACGGACGTGCAAGCATGAACCTGCTCGACCGGCTGCTAGTTCGCAGTTACCTCAAGGCCTATATCGTTTGCCTGGTAAGCCTTCTCAGTCTTTACATCGTCGTTGACCTGTTCACGAACGTCGACGATTTTTTCACGGAGCACCACCGCGGCCTGGCCTCGGTCTTGATCCACATCGGCAGTTACTACGGCTACAAGATCTCGCAAATCTTCGACCGGCTCAGCGAGGCGATCATCCTACTGGCGGCCATGTTCACCGTGGCGATGATGCAGCGCAACAATGAACTCTTGCCGCTACTGTCCGCGGGAGTGTCCACACATCGAGTCGTACGGCCGGTGCTGCTCAGCGCCTGCGGCATGCTGGTTATCGCGGTCGCCAATCAAGAGCTGGTCATTCCGCGCATAGCCAATTATTTGTTCTACTCTCGCGACGACCCCAACGGTGAAAAGGATCTGGAGGTGCACCACGCCTATGAGCCCAACGGCATTCACATCACCGGCGTGACAGCTTCGCGAGCGCAGATGGTCGTCAAGAAGTTCCAGTGCTTGATTCCAGAAGGAGTCTCGCACGACCTGGTTCACCTGGTAGCGCAAGAGGCCTACTATTCTCCACCCGGCGAAGGCAAACATACGGGAGGCTGGCTCCTCACGGGAACGCAGCCCGCCGAACTCGAAGGATGGAACAATCCGGCGATTCTGGAAGTCCTGGACTCCGGCAAGTATTTCCTGCACACGCAGGAAGTCACATTCGAAACGATAACACGCAGCAAGACCTGGTTCGTCTATGCCTCGACACCCTTGATCTTTACGGAGCTTGGCCGGGCCGACTCTTCGCGTCTGGCGTCGATGGCAGTCCTGTTTCACATGCGCCTGACACGCCCCGTTCTGGGCCTGCTTTTGGTCTTCATGGGGCTTTCGGTGATCCTTCGCGACCAAAATCGAAACGTATTCATCAGTACGGCCCTATGCCTGCTCATGTGTGCCGTCTTCTTCGGCGCTTGTTTCGCGTGCAAGCATCTGGGCGACAGCGAGTCCCTTTCCCCTGCCCTGGCTGCCTGGCTTCCGGTTCTGTCCTTTGGCCCACTGGCTTTCGTGCTCTTCGACGCCATCCATACCTAGGGGACCTGCAAGCCCCCGCCTCGCAGCTCCCGGTTCACTATTGATTGTTAGGAATCTTGGGGTAGTCGCACTGCTGCTTGCACCTTGGACAGATTCCACGCTGGCCCGCTTTATGCGCGCGATAGTGAAGCTTTCGTCCGCAACCGGGACAAAGGAAACGGAAATACGGTTCAGCCTTGGGCGTGCGGGCCTGAACGAAGCGATATACCCCAAAGGCCAGAGCCGCGACACCCGCCAGGAGAACAAGCCATATCCAAATGCTCATCGCAGGCCCCGGGTATGAACCTCCTGGACGAGTTCGCTTGACGCCTTGAGGCGGAGCATGCCCGAGCTTACCAGGAGGAGCTAACGGTACCCACTCTGGGAAGGCCAATCCAATCGGCGATTCTCTGTTCGGTGAAGCTCCATTATCTCTCAAGATTGTGCCAGTGTCGAGCAATCCCTGCCGCAAAAGCGACTGCTGAAAAAGGGGTCAGACCCCTTCCACGAATGGCGACAGATCCTCAAGAAAGCGGGAAATCAGTGAAGCTTCGTAGGGGGTCAGACCCCTTTTTCAGCAGGCTCCAAAAGCGACTCTCCAAAGGGCTAAAATGAAACGTAGCTGGCAGATCTCGGGAGGAATTCCATGTTGTGGCTTCGCAAGCCTTCAGGTGTCATCATCGCGAACCTCATGCAGGCGCAAGCGCCGCTGGACTTCAGTTACCCGGCCGTCGGGGCCAGCGCGGGGCAGCCGCCGGCAGGATATATTGTGGATCACACACGGATCAACCTTGGCCGGGGTGAGCGCGTTTTCAAAGCAGCACGAGCCGCCCTGGAACGCTGGGACCATATGCGCCTAGGTTGGTTAGAGGCCAGCGCGCCTGGACCGCCAACCTATGCTGGCCAGGTTGTGGCCACTCTGGCCCGTTCGCTCGGTCTTTGGTGGCTCAATGTTTGCCGGGTTGTTTACGTTGTGGAAGTGAATGGACCTGTCGAACAGTTCGGGTTCGCATACGGTACTCTCCCCGCACATCTCGCGTGCGGAGAGGAACGATTTGCAGTCGAATGGGACCGCGCAAGCGATGCCGTCTGCTACGACATCTCCGCGTTCTCCCGGCCCCGGCATCTGCTGGCCCGGCTGGGATACCCGTGGATGCGAATGGTTCAAAAGCGATTTGGGCGCGATTCAGCGAGAGCGCTGGCCAGAGCAGTCGAACGCTCGGTCAGTTAGCCCGCGTGACGCAGGCGACTCATGGGAGAGAAAGGAACTGTGCCTTTCACATGGGCGTCAGGAACCATCCGGCACGAAATCCGCGGAGACCTGAGATGAACGTCAAGACAACGTACCTGGAGATGGTCACCCAGTCGCAACGAAGCGTTCCGGTGCCCGTGGATGACTTAGCCGTCATTCACGCCGTCACACCGACACTCGCTTACTATCGTTTTCTCTACGACGCCGTGGGTCGAGATTGGGACTGGACGAGTCGGAAGAAGCTCTCCGACGCAGAACTGGCGCAGATTATTCACGATCGAGGCGTCGAGGTGCATGTCTTGTTCGTCGCGGGTGTGCCGGCTGGTTTTGCCGAGTTGGATCGCCGCACGGAAGGCGAAATCGAACTCAAGCAATTCGGCCTCATGCCCGAATTCCTCGGCCGGGGCTTGGGGAGGTACTTCCTGCAGTGGACCATCGACAGGGCCTGGAGCTATCGACCGAAGCGTCTGTGGCTGCACACGTGCAACTTCGACCATCCAGCCGCGCTGCCGAACTATCAGAAGGCCGGCTTCACCGTTTACAAGGAAGAAACCAAGCCGCGAGAGTGAATCCGGCGGCGGTCCTGTTTCCACGGAGCCGTTGTCTACTGTGAGATCATTTCCGTGCCGAGTTCTCTGAGGTCGAACGGCTGCCTGTTTCGTACGCCGTTGAGCGGCGGCCAAAATGGCCGCCAGGCCGTCTTTTCCAGCAACTCTGCAAACTCCGCAAGCGATGCCACGACTATTTCCGGACGGTAAGCATAGCCCGCCAGGTCCTCCGGATGGGTGCCGCCGCTCAACACCAGGACCGTGTGCAGGCCCAGTTGAACTCCTCCCAGGATGTCGGTTTCCATGGTGTCGCCAATGATCGTGGTTTCGTCGGTGCTCAACCCCAGTTCCTTGCGGGCAGCACGCACCATGACCGGGCTCGGCTTGCCGACGCTGAAAGCTTTGACTCCCGTGGCAATCTCCAGCATAGCCACCATGGCTCCGCAGCCCGGACGTAGTCCGTATTGAGTTGGACAGTTCGGGTCTAGGTTGGTGGCAATGAGCTTGGCGCCACCAAGAATCATCCGTACCGCTGCTTCAACGAGTTCGAGGTTGAACGTCCGGCCTTCACCCACAACGACATAATCAGGCTCATGGTCCACGACCGCGTAGCCGTTCTGGTGCAGTGCCGTAAGCAGGCCGCCTTCGCCAATGACAAAAGCTGTGCCCTCGGGCTTTTGCTGGGCCAGGAAGCGCGCTGTGGCCATCGCACTCGTGAAAATGTGGCTTTCCTCCACGTCGATGCCGATCCGGGCCAGTTTGGCAACGACATCTCGGCGCGTCCGCTGACTGTTATTGGTCAACAATCGAAAAGGGATGTCTCGGGCGCGGAGCTGTCGTATGAACGAGTCCGCTCCTGGAATAAGTTCGGGACCCCGATATAAAACGCCGTCCATGTCGATCAAGTAGCCGTGCTTCACGGTTGATTCTCCTTTGCGGCAACCATGCTCGTGCATGCCCGGAGCCAGCGTGGTAATTCCTGCAGCACGTAATCCAGCCAAGGGAAAGCGGGCAAAGAGAGGTAGCAAGGAATCGACTCTATTTGCAATCGCCATGCCAGAAATGGAGCAGGCGGCGATCGGCTGCAGGAAGTGCTTGCGAGCAAGGTGGTTCAGACTTATTGGTGGAAACCAAGAAGGAGCAAGTGCGCGACGCGATGTGCTTAAAAGATAGGCACGCTTGCCTGCCAACTCGCATCAGGGCGACACACTCCTCTGGGAATTCCGATCTGTCCGTCATGCGGCCGGGCCAGATCGGGTCTCGGCGGCCGCGAAAATACTGACGGAGCTTGAACGTACTGCACCATTTGACTGTAATCGTGCGTCGTCCTATGCTTGCGCACCTCCTCAACTCCCCGCCATTCCCGAGGTTGTCATGTCAATAGCTAGCCATCCCGCCCAACGATGCGTCGAGCAGATAGCGGTAGATGAAGCCGAGCGGCGCGGGGCCGAGCGTTTTTTGTGCAGCCGAGAATGCGTGGTCCGGCCTGAGGACGCGACCGGCGTGGGCAATTGGTCGGGCCTGGTCTACAACATCTCTGAGACAGGCATGGGCATCGTGCTGCCCTATGCGGTTCTTCCTGGCAAGACGTTGTTCGTCGAACCGTGGGGTCGGAGCAAGGCCCGCGGCGTGCACGTCCGTGTCATACGCTCTGTGCCGCGAACCTTCATTTTCTTCCACGGCTGTGAACTGGCTGAACACTTGACGCGCGAAGAAATTCAGAACTGGTTGAACTAACTGACCGTACGAGATTCGGTCACACATGAATCCCCATGTTCCTCAATGCCTGCCGAAGAGTTGCCGTCTCCAGATTGTGTTGCTCGGTAGCATTGATCATTGATTCCCGCTCTTGCATAAGTTGTCGCTGAAGCTCGTCGACCACTTCCTGCAAATGTAGGCTCTCGCTGGCGGCCCTTGCTTTTTCCTCTTCCAACGTCCTTGCCCAACGATCGCGCTCAGTCTTTACACCTTCGCGGGCCGATTCCAGTTCTTCCTGCAGGGTCGCCAGGCTGCACTGGACTTCGGCTTGCTGCCGACGAATCTGCTCTAGCTCAAGTTGCAATTCCCGGTTCTGTAGCTTGGATTCATTAGCCTGCTGAGCGATCTGGCTTTCCTGCTCGCGCTGCTCCGCAAGCGCCCGGTTCACACGGCTGACTTCTTCCTGGCTGCGGGCAAGCTGCTGACCGAACTCAGCCTGAAGTCTTTGCAGCTCCTCGGTCAATTCCTGGTGCTTCTGAGCCGCGGCATGTTCTTGCTGACGCGATTCTTCCAGCGCGTCCTTCAGGTGCTTTTCCAGTTGCAGGCGAGCTGCTTCGACGTCGTTGCGGTGCGTGGCGATTTGGTCGCGCTCAAGTTCAAGGTCATCAATCTGTTGGTGCGTGCCGGCTTCCGCTTCTCTCAGCTCGTTGCGCTCCGCTTCCCAGGATTGTCGCAGCTGGTCGCACTCCTGACGTAGAGCCTCGAGCGCTTGCTGGAGTTGCTCACGGTCCGTCACGCTCGCTGCGAGTTCCGCTGCATGGCGCTCTTGCTGTTCGGAGAGTTGAATTTTGCTTTGGTGTTCTGCATGGTCTTGGAGAGCCCGACGCTCTTCTTCCCAATGAGTCTCCGCCTCCGCAAGCGATTGAGCCATCTTTGTTCGCACTGCTGCGAACTCTTGTGCCGTGTTAGCGAGGCGCTCCGCATGCTCCAAGCTAGACTCAAGATCGGAGCGTAACTTCTGAATCTCCTCGGCATGTCGAGATCGTGAGGCGTCCGTTTTTTCAAGGTCGTGCTGTGCGGAGTCGGCCCTATTTCTTTCTGCCTCCAGTTCGGCCTGGAGCTGCGCGCTCTTCGCACGGGCGGCTAGCAGTTGGGCCTCTAATAGCCCGTTCACGCTGGCCTCGCCATGGGAAGGCTCGGTCGCCGCGCGGAGCTGTTCCAGTTCATTCTGGGCAGATTGTAGCTTCAGACGCAAAGAGGCGGCTTCTTGCTCGTGTTCTTGGGCGAGCTGGAGCTGACCTTGAAGTTCGAGGATCTGACTCTGGAGGCGTGCTAGCTCTTCCTGAACCTCCTTGAGCTGCTCCTCAGCGTTCGCACGCTGGGTCGTGCACGTCACGAGTTCGGCGCGAAGATGCAGCACTTCTTCCTGCAGCGTCCTCAGTTGCTGTTTCGCCGCTTCCGCATCGCCTCCCGGGACCTCCTGAACAGTGATCGGAACTGCTCCGGCGGGGGGCTCGGGCTTAAACTGATGGCTGCAATACTTGCAGGCAATCCGCTGACCGACGTACTCAGCGCGGACGCGCAATGGGCGCCCACATTGAGGGCAAGGAAGCTCAAAGTACTGCTTCACGATGAGTCACCGCTGATTTGAGCCAAGAACCGCGCCGGGGTCCAAATTTGCTACTTTTAGTGTAACTGATGAACTGACGGGCACAACCCTTATCGCCGGGCCGTGCATTCCCGGTCGGGCGATTGCGCGGGTTGCGTGAGCTTTTTCGCGTCCGATTCCATCACTACCATAAAGGTACCATGCTCTGCGAACTTGCAGTCCAAAATTTCGCTCTGATCGAAGACGTGCGCGTCGAGCTCCATCCTGGCTTCTGTGCCTGGACTGGCGAGACCGGAGCCGGGAAGACTTTGCTCCTGGAAGCACTCGGGCTGTTGCTCGGCGACCGTGGCTCGACGGAGTTATTGAGGTCGGGAACGGAAGAGCTGCGCATTATCGGCCGGTTCGAATTGATGCGCCCCGGACTGCGTGGGGAAGTCCAGGAGATTCTGGGTACGGAGCTTGAAGAGGATCAGCTCATCCTCACGCGTCGGTTGACGAACGCCGGCCGAAGTTATGCCTACCTGAATGAACAGCCCGTGGCATTGTCCACCTTGCGCAGATTGGCAACGCTCCTGGTCGATATCCACGGGCAACGCGAAAGCCAATCGCTCCTGCAGCCTGCCTATCAACTGCGATTGCTCGATGCGTTCGGCGACCTGGACGCGCTGCGGCAGAAATACCATACTCTTGCCGAAACCGTCCGCGCGCTCCGGCAGCAGCTTGTCGCGCTTGATGCGGAACGGCAGCAGCGCCAGCGCGAATTGTCCCTGGTGCGCTTCGAGCGCGAGGAACTCGATGCCGCCTCCCTGCAAACCGGAGAATTGGCGGAGCTGATCCACGAGCGCGACCGGCTAGCCCATGCCCAGTCGCTCCAGGCATTCGCTGAGGGCGCCAGCGCGCGCCTCTACGACGACGAGGGGTCCTGTTTTGAGCAGTTGGGCAAGCTGCTGCATGATGCCGAGACCTGGGCGCCTCTTGATCCGGCCCTGGCAGAAGCGGCACAACGTCTCAAGAGTCTTACTGCGGAGACGCAGGACCTCGCGGAAACGTTGCGCGCCTTGGCCCCGCGCTGGGAGGCAGACCCGGCCCGGCGCGAAGAAGTGGAAGAACGCCTGCGCTTGTTGCGACGATTGGAATCGAAGTACGGCCAATCGCTGGAGGACCTCATCACCTATCGTGCGAATCTCGATCAACAGGAAGCGCGCTTGCAAGGACAGGAGGACGATCGCTCGAAGGTCGAAGCGGACCTGACGGCCGCCTTTGCCGAACTCCGCAAGATTGGCATGGAACTCAGCCGGCAGCGAAAACGGGTCGCCAAACGATTCGCCGCAGCGGTGCAGCGCGAATTGGCCGATCTCGGGATGGCCGACGCCAGGCTCGATGCCGTGCTGGAGCCACTCCCTTCCGGTGAGGATCCCCTTACTGCCGAGGTTCCGGCAGCCGGGTTCGACCAGCTCGAGCTGACGCTGGCTGCCAACAAGGGAGAGCCCGCGCGCCCCTTGCGCAAGGTGGCTTCCGGCGGCGAGCTCTCGCGGACGATGCTGGCACTCAAGACTGTGCTTGCCGCCCACGATGAGGTTGGCACCCTCGTCTTCGATGAGATCGACGCCAATGTCGGCGGCCGCTTGGGCGATGTATTAGGAGAGAAGCTGGCTGCCCTTGGCCAAACACATCAAGTGATCTGTGTGACCCACTTACCGCAAGTCGCTAGCTATGCCCGGCACCAATGGACCATTCGCAAGGTGAACCGAGGCCAGCGCACGACGACCAGCATCGAGTTGCTCGCTGACCAGGACCGTCTGGACGAACTGGCGAACATGCTACGCGGCAAATCACGCGGCGAAGGCACGCGGAAGGAGGCTGCGGCCATGCTAGCGGCGGCAAAGAAGCACTGGTGATAGGACACCCATGGCGATGGCCCGCAGGCATGGCCAGTCAGTCTTCAGAAGCGCTCCGTCTCATCCGATTTGTTGGGGATGCAAGAACATCGGAATATCACCTACGCGGTGGAGTACACGGATTACTTGCGGACAACGAACGGTCAGCCGAGACAATCGCCCACCATCGTGAGCGTCACTTGCCCTTTACACGTCTCTTGGCCGTCGCTATCTTCTGCCGACTTGCCCTGGATGGAAGGACCCATCCACCAGCCGCTCTCGCAAATCTGTGCCTGTCTCTGCTTCGCGCGATGGTTCAAGGAGGAACGTCGTACATGCCCAAGCTTGAATTCTGTCTCCTGGCATTTACGGCCGTGGGGTTAATCTTGGGAACCTGGGGAATCTGGTGGGCTCGAACCAGCAGGCTCCGCAACCGGGCTTCCTGGGGACGCAGCCTGTTCATTGGAACCTTGTTATTCTTGGGAGGCAGTAGTCTTGTGGCAGCATTTCAACAGGCAGATGGGTTAGTGCCGCTCGGTTTGCTGGCCGGGTCTCTGGTGACGTGCATGCTTTGGGAAACACCCGGCAACTCTGAAAATCGTTCGGACTTTGGTCTCCAGCCGGAAGAAGCATAAAGGCCCGCGGAGATCGCTCGCCACGGGCCTTTGCCCTTCTCTTTCCCTGCACTTGCAAATCACTCGTTGTACGTGTGCATGTCTTTTCAGCGACCGCCATTATTCCAGGGCATGTAGCCGGTGAACCCGGAATTGTAAGCCGGTACGCCGCTCGGATAGACCGAGCCAGCGCCGTATGTGGGAAATCCCTGCGCGGGATTCGTCGGGGCGCCGGCAGAGGGGAGGGGCGCCGGTGCAATCTGCTGAGGCGCGCCGTAACCGGGAGAATTGCTCACCGTGGGTTTGCCTGCTTCGGTGGATGCCGGCAGCTCACCGGGGCAGCACGAGCCCGCTGGGTAAGAGCAGCCTACGCCGCAGCCGCCCTGGCCGCAACATGGGTTTAAAGGCATGTAACCGCAGGCGCCGTCGCAGCAGAACGGGCTGAACGCATTGTACTGACGGCAGCAGATGGTTAGACAGCACTTGTGCTTGCAGCAGAGATGCTCCCACCACGCTGAGGCCTGTCCTTGGGTAATCCCGATGCCGATTATGCTAAACAAAGCGATGGCGATGAGCTTTTTCATGGCGTGCGCTACCTCCTGTGTACGCTGGGGCGAACGGCCCCTGCCACCATCCTGATGGCGGGCGCGCGCCCATTTACCTACGGAACTCTAACCGATGGTTTCACAAGAAAGCGCTCGGGAGCTCCGGATTCTTGCCCAAACGACAAGGAGGCAAGACGCAATGCGAGCAGATTGTGCAACGCCAATAGGACGCTCAGATCGCGACGCGAACAACGAGAATTCCAGCAAGTCCGAACAAGAAAAACTAAAGTATGGGCCGGCTTCGCGTTCAACCCGTCGCTAAGTAAGCGGGCAGCGCATCCAGGTCCGATGGAGCAAACCGCTGGCGGCGCCATTTTTCCACCGCCAGCGCCGCCATCGCGGCGTTGTCTGTGCACAGGTTCGTGGGGGGGATAAATAGTTCCACGCCTAACGTCGCGGTCATTTGTGCGAGGGCAGCGCGGAAGCACCCATTTGCCGCCACCCCGCCGCCGACAGCCAGGCGCTTCAATCCCGTGCGCTCCAGTGTCTGCCGTGCCTTGGCAACCAGGACCTCGACAACGGCCTGCTGGAAGCTGGCGGCCAGATCCGCCCGACGGTGGTCCGTGGGCGGCGGCATTGGCCGGGAGAGATCGCGACCAGAAACCGTGTAAAGGACGGCGGTCTTGAGACCGCTGAAACTAAAATCGAGACGCTCGTCATGCAGGAACGCGCGCGGGAAACGAAACGCTTTCGGATCGCCGCTGGCGGCGGCGCGCTCGACAGCTGGCCCGCCCGGGAAGCCAAGGCCGAGGATGCTGGCCACCTTATCGAACGCTTCCCCGGCAGCATCGTCAATCGTGGAACCAAGCAATTCGAACTCGAGCGGCGCGTGACAATGAAACAAGCAAGAATGCCCGCCACTCACGACCAGGCCGACGCAAGGGAAAATGTCCCGACCCGCGGCCAATCGAGCCGCGTAGATATGCCCCTCAATATGGTTGACGTCGATCAGCGGCACTCCCAGGGCCAGGGCCAGCATTTTCGCGCAGCTAACGCCTACCAGTAGCGCCCCTACAAGTCCGGGCGTATTGTGGACCGCCACGCAACCGATTTGGTCGAGTTTTACGCCAGCATTGCTCAACGCTTCATCGATTACTGGAAGGAGCCGCTGCAGGTGAGCCCGCGCCGCCACTTCAGGCACGACTCCCCCAAAGCGAGCGTGCAGATCTGTCTGCGAAGCAATGACGTTCGAGAGGACCGCAGGCTCCTCGGTGAAAACCGCTGCAGCGGTCTCATCACAGGAAGTCTCGATAGCCAGGAAATACACGAATCGTGCTCTTTATGAGGGGAAGATCCGACCAATACGCCGACAACAATACTATTTGAGAGCGGGACGGCTCAACGTCAGCCGATCTTGCCGGCTTTGGCGGCCCGGCTCGTCCCGGTCGCCAGCTTGGTCGCGCGGACTTGGCGGGCACCATTCTCGCGAGTGACTTCATGCTCCGGCAGCGATTCCCACCGGGCCGACTGGCGGAAGAAGGCCAGCGGGTTGTCGTACACTACCTTGCGAATCGCCTCTTCGCTGTGCCCTCGGCGTTTCATTTCCTGAATCATTTCCGGCACAGCCAGTGGGTTCGATTTGCCCCAATCGCCCGCCGAGTTGGCCATGATGCGCTCGATTCCGACCATCTCGAGAATGTCGACCGCGCGCTCCGGCGTACATTTCGTGGTTGGATAAAGTGTCATGCCACACCAAAAGCCATTATCCAGCGCCAATCGCACCGTGTGCTCTTCCACGTGGTCGATGCAAACCCGCTCCGGGTTGACGCGCCGGTCACCCTTCAGCATGTCGATGATCATGCGCGTGCCCTTGTACTTGTCCTCCAGGTGGGGAGTGTGAATCAGGATCAGTTCGTTGGTCTTCATTGCCAAATCGACGTGTTCTTGAAAGACAGTTGCTTCATTGCGTGTGTTCTTGTTGAGCCCAATTTCGCCGATGCCCAATACGTTTGGTTTGTTTAGATACTCAGGAATGATAGCGATCACGTCGCGCGACAGCGACACATTCTCCGCTTCCTTGGCATTGATGCAGAGCCAGGAGTAATGGCGGATGCCGAACTGGGTCGCGCGCTTGGGCTCGACCTCCGTCAGTTGGCGGAAGTAATCGCGAAAGCCCTCCGCAGAACCCCGGTCGAAGCCCGCCCAAAAAGCAGGCTCACTCACCGCCGCACAGCCGCACTGGGCCATGCGCTGGTAGTCGTCAGTGACACGGGAGATCATGTGGATGTGGGGGTCGATGTAGGAGGGCATGGATGCAACTCCTTATTCAGAAATTATTTGCGCATCTCGAGGGGCCTAGTTTTCTGCCGAATTATTTATCAATGAAGCACACATTAACAGTTGCAACGATTGTACTTGCGGCGAACAGCTAGCAGTCGGGCACTGTAATTCACATGATACCAGATTTGTGACCGGTCAACTTCACGTAGGGACCCTTCGGCACCAGGCAAGCCTCTTGGTCCGCTCGGCAATCCAAGCGTATCGGCGGAAGGCGCAAAGGAACTGCCATGTCCACGTGTCGCTGGTACAATGGCACTTGGGGAATCCGATAAGAAGACGAGACAGGCAGCGGCTGGAGTAAGAATCGGATGGCCGCCGGGGATCAGGCGGATCACACGTCGGGATTACTTGCAGCGGAACCCGGCTGCTACAATAACCGCCGAACACTTACCTGAAGGAATACCCATGCCCGTGGTCGATCCGTTCGTTCCTCTCCGCGAATGGCGGTCTTCGCTGTACCGTGGCAACGAAGTCGTCATCGACCGATTCCTGGACAGAATCGAAACGACTCTGTCAGCCGGCTGGGTTCGCGACTCGAAGTTTGAGCAGACCCGCCCGCGGCCGGACCGTATCCGCTGTTACCTGTTCGATCGGCCGGGGGGGGTGGCGGTCCGGGTGTGGCTCCAACGGGTGACGACCACCCGGGAGCGCGGTGGCCCGGTTCAGTTACTCCGTCATCCGCCTTCGGGCAGCACTGAGCGGATCGAGCAGCTTGTCGCTGACTTTGCTGATTCCTGTGTGCTGGCTGCCGCCAAAGCGGTCGGTGCCGACCACACGCGCCCCGCATTCGGCTCACGGAGCGCCATCACGTCTGACGTCGAAATGTTATTCACCAGGCTCGCGGACACGGCCGAGGGGAACTGGCCACTGACGGGTCAGGCCCAAGGGTTGTGGGACGAACTCATCTCCACATGCCTTACCGGGCAGATCGCCATTGACCGGCCCGAGCTGGAGAAGTGGCTGGCCGACAGCGGTTGGGAGAAAACAGCAGTCACGTCAATCGCCGACCGCTTTTTCGCAGATTCCGAGTGGCTGGCGAAGCGCCTGGCAGTGGCTGCCGGATGACCACTCTCGCTCAGGCCAACGCCGATTTGGGGGCAGCACCCCGGCCGGTGCTCTTTCTCGATACCTGCGCGTTGCTCGACATTGTCCGGGCCCCGTTGCGCGACCTAACGATGACGGTCCGAGCGGGCGTCGCTCTCCGAACGTTGGCCGCGGCCGGGACTGTTCGGCTCTTCGTTCAGGATATCGTTTCCGGCGAGTGGAACGACAACTTGGCGGCGGCCCGACGAGACGGAGAGAATGGCATACGGGCGTTCACAGCGACTTGGCAAATCGCCGACGACTTTGGCCAACCGGCCCCACCTCTTCCGGTACTCCCTCCCGGGACTCTGATCGATGACCTTGAGCAGTTGTCGCGAGACCTGCTGACGGCGGCCACCGTACTCGATCGAGATCACGACGGCATGTCCTGGGCGATCGATCAGGTGGCGGCCAAGCTGAAGCCGTCGTCGGCGAAAGGGCCTGTCAAAGATTGCCATATCCTTGGCCACGCCCTGCGCCTGAGTACCTTGCTGGGTGCCGGTTATCCTAAATCGCGGATACTCGTCAGCTCCAACCGATCAGACTTTGCTGCGCCAAACGCGACCGTTTTCCACCAGGACATCGCACACGAGGCAGCCGTTGCCGGCCTGGAGTACGCCGTCTCCCTCGAGGCGGCTGTCGCTGCCCTTCGGGCGACTGGCGAAATCCCTTGACTGCGACAGTTTTCGTCTATCGCGACGCGCTGTGCGTTTAATTCGACACGCGGTTTGCACTATCGTCGCATCGTCCGGTTGTGAGCCACCATCGCCCTGATCCTCGCCACAATTACCGGGCGGATCCGCCGTTGCCCATGCAAGATGGAGAATAGAGGAACATTGTTCCTCGCGCAAGGGGATTCTGCGAATAAAGAAACCCGCCACAAGGGCGGGTGTCCTGCGCTGTTCGCTGAATGGGGTCACTCCGGCTTGTCGATGCCATACTTATCGACCGCACGTCCGTTGAGGCTGTTTCCAGCCCACTCCACCGCAGACAACGCGTCACCCAACTCGGTAACCGTGATCGCGATGATCTGACCTTCCGCCCAAGGAGAGTCCGGCACCAGGCGGAGGAAGTCGGCGTTCACCACGGCGCGGTTGTGTTCGATGACGTTTCGGATTGCGTTCATCAGCACCAGCCGCCTTCGGACATCGTCGGACTCGGCGGCAGGCTCTGGTCCCGTGGTAGGCACGATAGGCAGGTTGAGGTTGTCGTAGGTCTTCTGCAACCCAGCGAATCCCACACGGGTAAGTTCGGCTTTGCGCCTTTCGATGACAAGCCTGTGGATCTCCGCAGGCCCTGCGGCCTCAAGCGCCTCCTGGTGCGTCAGCGTCTGCCCGCTGAATAACACCTGCTTCTTGCGGGTCGCGATCTCCCCGAATAGATCGACCAGATAGGTCTCGAAGGCGCGGCTAACCTCGCGGTAAACGAGCCCGAGAGCCTGCGAGATGAAACCGCCGGGGACCGCGTTAATAAGGTCGATTTCGTTCCCAGTCAGGTGAACGGCCAGTTGGACGGTGGTTGTCGTCGAGCGACCTCCGGCCATGCCGAGCGCGTAACCGGGGCCGCCGGCCTTGCTTTTCGTCTGTTCGGCCTTGTCGAGAAAGGCGCGCAGTACGGCGGTGTTGTCCTCGGCGAGGATGAAGGCGAGCGCCTTGGCATTGGCGAGGGCTGTACGAAACTCCCGGTGCGCGGCGTTGGGACCCAGATACGCCACCATGAGACCAGGGAACTGTTCGCTCATGCTACCTCCACACCGCGTCCGTCGCGGCTCCAGGGCATGAGTTAACCACCTTTGATGACACGCCGCACGGGCACTGGTTCGCTTCGACCCAGTGCCGAGTAAGTGCCGAATAACGTGGAAACAGTGGAAAAAAGAGCCAAAACGCATCGTCCCGGCTTCCAGGCAATTTGACGCAACCACCTTGTGGCCAAAGACTTTAGTTGCCGCTCCGGAGACAAACACTGTCCGGGTCGATGTAATAAGTGGGCATCGAAATTAACTCCCTAGCCTTTATTCATCGGTTTGTGTAATTCTGGTGGATCTGCACGATCTAGCCCAGTCCTGCTAACCATATGATACCAAGGGAGACTATCGACAGCACGGCTTTTGCCTTGCTCGAAGACCCGACCTTCAGCCGGGCTGGGCCTGGACGGGTCCAAGGCGCAGACCTTCTCCTTGAAGCGCCACAGTTGCGCTGCTACGTTCTCAAGTAGAGAGAGCGGCGAACGATGAAGGCCGGAGAAGGCATGGTCCGAGGCAAGATCAGATCTCCGAAGGGAATGAAGACAGAATCGCAGCCCATCGCGCCGCAACTCATTTTCCAGGCAAGGCTGGGGACGAATGGAGCAGTCATTCGAGTGCAGCCTCCGATCAATCAGGCGCAGGCGGTAATCATACGTCAGAAGGACGGCAACGTTGTCGTATGCGGTCCGGACAAAAAGGCCAACTCCATGACCGCACGAGATATCGAGCAATCGGCAAATGGAGCCTGGAGGCGGTGCAAACCGCATATTAACGCGGGTCCAAACGCCATGCCGCACTACCAGCCGGACCCCAGAGGTCAGACGATCGGCCACACGTTCTACGAGACGGACACAAAACACCCGCTGTGAGCGAGCGATGAAGTACTTCACTCCTGAACTCTATCAGCAGTTTAATTCGTTTGATGTGAATGAGGCAGAGCGTGCCGACGAGGCCTGGGATTGCGCTGAGCTTCGTTACAAGGAGCGGCTCGCGATTATCCGCACGCACATGCCCTCGCAGGTTCTAAGCCTCTCCGAGCTGTGCCTCCACGATGCTTTGGTAGTCTCTCGCGTGGAGCAGGAGTTGCCAAACGGGCCATGTTCGCACCCCATGCCTTATATGTGGAGCTCCGTGGCCATCGTTTCCGTAATTCTTGGCGAAGAGGTGATCTCGTTGATTTACAATCTGAGCGACCACATCGTTACAAGGCCTGCACCTGAAGACTGGAGGTTCTCGAAGGTGGAAGAACAATGGCTCTACGACGAGGTCGATATGGTCAACGACCAGGGAGGGCTGTTCATTCACCGCATTATGTTCAGCACGGGAGTCACCCTCGAGATCCCATTCTTGTCGGTGATGATCCACAGATTTAAGGTGCCCAGCGCGGCAAAGATTGCGAAGCAGAGCGCATAACGCGGAGTTGGGCCGCGTGGCGCCATGTTGGTGATTGCCAGGTGCAGTTATTGAGTGGGGAAGAACCAGCGTTCGGGTAAAGGAATGAAATTGTCTGAATTCCGGGCTCTATGAAGTCGTCTACGCATCACCCGTTACCAGTGCAATCGCGAACCCGTCATACCCCTTGATCCCCACCGTCTGGATTGCCGTAGCGCTCACGCGCGGCTCCGCTGCCATAAGCTCGTTGAGCCGGCGCACTCCTTGGATGCTGGGGTCGCTGCTGTCCGCGTCAATCACCGCTCCGTTGCGCACGACATTGTCGATGATGATCAGGCTGCCCCGACGTGACAGCTTGAGGGCCCATGCGAAGTATTCGGGATTGCTCGGTTTGTCGGCGTCAATGAAGATCAAGTCGAACGGACCACGCCCTTCGGCGGCAATTTGCGGTAGCGTATCCAGCGCTCGGCCGAGGCGCAGTTCCACGACGCCTGACAATCCGGCGCGGGCGATATTGGCCCGGGCAATTTCGGCGTGATTGGGGTCAACTTCCAGTGTGACCAAGCATCCATCCGCAGGCAGTGCCCGCGCCAACCAGATCGTGCTGTAACCGCCCAGCGTACCGATTTCGAGGATTTTGCGTGCCCCACGGATCTTGGCCAACAAATGGAGTAGCTTGCCCAGGTTCGGCGAGACGTTGATTGACGGCAGCCCGGCGGCATCGGAGGCCTCAAGTGCCGCATCTAATGCTGGGTCGGACGACACTAGCTGATTGGCGATGTAGCGGTCGACGGCAGTCCACTGATCTTGAGACATGGGTTCTCGTTTCACCGCCTTGGCGAAATGACACCGACCAAGGACCATGGACTATTTCGGTCTGGGCTGCTCCCACCCCGCTTCGTAGTCCAACGAAAAAATCTTCTGAATACGCTCTGCCCGCCCGCCACGGGGATCATTCAAAACTTCGAGCGCTTGGCGGATCTTGGCCACGCGCGAATCGAGCTCCGCCGTCTTCGCATTCTTGCCCCGGCCAATGCGGTCCAGGATGGCGGCGATGTCCAGCAGCTTGCTGCGGGCTTCGAGAAAATAGCGCTCCAGGGCTTGTTTAGCAGGCAATGGATTCATCGTAAATCGACTCTCGCGGAGAGGCCAAAGAAGATTATTTACTTTCGAAGAGACGCTTGCTTTCCAGGCTGACCAGCGCGTTCAAGCTGCCCGAGCGGAACCCCTCGAGGTCGAGGGCTACGTACAGAAAGCCAAGTTCCTTGAATCGGCTCACGAGTGCGCTGCAGATCTCCGGCTCGACCAAGCGAGCCAACTCCGCGGCGGGCACTTCAATGCGTGCAACTTCTCCATGATGGAGACGAACCCGGCACTCACGATAGCCCAGAGTTCGCAGATAAACCTCGGCTGCCTCGACACGAGCCGTCCGCTCGGGCGTGACCTCCACTCCTGGCGCCAACCGGCTCGATAGGCAGGGCGATGCCGGTTTGTCCCAGGTCGGCAGGCCCCAGGCCAGAGCAAGCGCCCGCACGTCTGCTTTGGTGAAACCCGCCTCTTGTAGCGGATGGCGAACGGCATGCTCGGCGGCAGCCTTGAGGCCCGGGCGATAGTCGCCCTGGTCGTCGAGGTTCGCGCCACTGCAAACCATGTCCACATCCAGCTCCGGCATGAGGCTCTCGATTTTGTCGTATAGTTCGCTCTTGCAGTAGTAGCAGCGGGTGCCGTCATTGCGTACGTAGTCGGCGTCCCCGAATTCCTGCGTGGCGACGATGTAATGACGGATGCCGATCGTTTGGGCCAGGCGGCGGGCATCTTCCAATTCGGCACGCGGTACGCCGGCGCTGTCGGCAGTGACAGCAATGGCGTGGTCGCCGAGTGCTTCATAGGCGGCCTTGGCGACCACGGTGCTGTCGATGCCGCCGCTGAAGGCGACCGCGACGCGGCCCAGGCCGCTCAAAATCTCGAGCAACCGGTCGCGCTTCGCAATCAGTTCATGCAAAAGTGCCGGCGCAGGCATTGGCACAGCTCCTTTCACGAGCCTTCTCCCTCAATAATAGGCTAATGCTGCAAGGCACTCAAGCACGGCGACCTTTCATCACGATTCGGAAGATTGGAAATCGTTTGCCGGGCCTTGTCATCCTCTTGCAGCGGGGAGGCTGCAATGCTGTAATGGGTGTGCACCCAAGCCACCTGCCGGATTGTTGAACCTCGCTTCCTGGCCCCCGCGTTTCACTGGATCGTTCAGCAAGAGGAAATTCATGAAGAGTCCGCGACCGTCATTGCTATTCTTTCTTGGACTTGCATCCTCCCTGGTTCCGATTCCGAATGCCGGCGCCGCTGCTCCGCCGCTTCCCCACGTCGTCGATTTCAACCGCGACATCCGGCCCATCTTGTCGGACAATTGCTACCAGTGTCACGGGCCCGATAGAAACCAGCGCAAGGCCCACTTGCGGCTTGATACCAGAGACGGTCTCTTTTCCAGCCACGAGGGTATTCGGGTTGTCGTCCCGGGCAAACCGGCGGATAGCGAGATCTATCAACGGATTGTCTGCGAGGACAAGAATGAACGCATGCCGGCCCCGAAATCGGGCAAGACCCTCACGGAGCGGCAGATCGGTCTCATCAAGAAATGGATCGAGCAAGGCGCCGAGTGGAAGGGCCATTGGGCTTACATCAGACCGGAGCGGCCGCAGGTGCCCACGGGCTTTGAAACAGAGTTCGTAAGGAATCCGATCGACCAGTTCGTGCTAGCCAGGCTCAAAGAGGCGGAGCTGCGGCCATCCGCCGAGGCAGACCGCGTAACCCTGATCCGCCGACTCTATTTCGACCTCATCGGCTTGCCCCCCACGCCGGCGGAAGTAGATGCTTTCGTGCATGATCCCCGGCCAGATGCAGAGGAATTGTTGGTTGATCATCTGCTCTCCGCGCCGGAATACGGCGAGCGGATGGCGATGGTCTGGTTGGACCTTGTGCGCTATGCCGATTCTATCGGCTATCACAGCGACAACCCAATGCAAGTCTCGCCATACCGGGATTATGTCATCAAAGCATTCAACGACAATAAACCCTTTGATCGCTTTACGATTGAACAGCTAGCCGGAGATTTGCTGCCGCAGGCTACGCTGGAACAAAAAGTGGCCTCCACCTACAACCGGTTGCTTCAGACCACCGAGGAAGGCGGAGCGCAAGCCAAGGAATATGAAGCCAAGTATGCGGCCGACCGTGTGCGCAACGTTTCTACGGTGTGGCTTGGTGCGACAATGGGCTGCTGCCAGTGCCATGACCACAAGTTCGACCCGTATACAACGAAGGACTTTTACCGGCTCGCGGCTTACTTCGCCGACATTCAAGAAGCGGCGGTAGGACGACGCGAGGCAGGTATGGCGGTGCCGAGCGCGCGGCAAGCCGCCCAGCTCAAAAAACTGGTCGACGCGCTCGCCGGCCTAAAGCAAAGACTCGACACGGCCACGCCAGAGCTGATAGCCGCCCAGGCGCGCTGGGAAATTGAACAGAGAGCCCCGACTCAGTGGCATGTGCTCGACCCGGTCAAACTGACTGCCGCCTCAGGCACCAAACTGAGCAAACAGCCTGGCGGCATAGTGCGTGCGAGCGGCAAGACGCCGGATAAGGAAACCTACACGATCACGGCCAAGACCGAATTGAAGGGCATCACCGCTATTCGACTTGAGGCGCTCGAGGACGCTGCACTTCCGGCTCATGGACCAGGCGCTTCGTCCAACGGGAACTTCGTGTTGACGGAGTTCAAGGTCTCCGCGGCATCCGGCACCAAGGCTGCCGCCCCGGTTGTTCTTAAGAAGGCAAGTGCGGATTTCTCGCAGGAGCAATTCGCGGTTGCAAATGCCATCGACGGTAAAAACGACACCGGCTGGGCGATTCTGCCCGCGGTCGGCAAGCAGCACACGGCTATTTTCCTCGCGGCAATCCCAGTCGGCACCAAGGCTGAGGCCACGCTCATTTTCATCCTGGATCATCAGTCCATCTATCCGAAACACAACATCGGCAAATTTCGACTATCGGTTACCACCGACCCAGATCCAAAGGACAACCTCTCGCTACCAGACAGTGTGCGTACGACCCTGGCCCTCCCACCCGCCAAGCGTAGCGAGCACCAGGCACGCGAGTTGGCTGCCTTCTACCGTGCGATCGCTCCAATACTGCAGCCTATCCGCGACCGCATCGCCAGCCTGGAGGCTCAGAAGACCGATCTGCTAAAAACTGTCCCGACCACGCTGGTAACTATTTCTGGTTCGCCCAGAACGGTACGCGTTTTGCCCAGGGGCAACTGGCTCGACGAGTCCGGCCAAGTTGTCAGCCCGGCTGTGCCCGAGTTCCTGCACCACCCGGCGGCGAGCGAAGGGCGTGCCACGCGGCTCGACCTGGCCCGGTGGATCGTCGCTCGTGAGAATCCGCTGACAGCCCGAGCCTTCATGAATCGCCTTTGGAAACTGTACTTCGGTCAGGGGCTCTCCAAGACGCTTGACGACCTGGGTGCCCAGGGGGAATGGCCGACCCATCCAGAACTGCTCGACTGGCTGGCGGTCGAGTTCATGGACAGTGGCTGGGACATCAAGCACATGGTGAGACTGCTGGTCACCTGCGGGAGTTACCGGCAAACTTCCCAGCCCCGTGCCGAACTGAAGGAACACGATCCCTATAACCGGCTGATCGGCAGACAGGCACGCTATCGCTTGGATGCCGAGATCGTGCGCGACAACGCCCTGGCCATCAGCGGGCTGCTCTCCAACCGAATCGGCGGCCCGAGCGTCAAGCCCTACCAGCCGGCCGGCTATTGGGAAGCACTCAACTTCCCGCCGCGCGAATGGCAGAACGACAAGGGCACGAGCCTGTATCGCCGTGGACTTTACACACATTGGCAGCGAACCTTCCTTCAGCCCAGCTTGCTGGCGTTTGATGCGCCGAGCCGCGAAGAGTGCACGGTGGAACGGGCCCGGTCGAACATTCCGCAGCAGGCCCTCGCGCTTCTGAACGATCCAACTTATGTCGAGGTCGCACGCGTATTCGCCGAGCATATTCTCAAGGAGGGTGGGTCGAGCGTCAGCGATCGAGTGCGCTGGGCATACCGCCGTGCCTTGTCCCGTCCTCCTAAAGACGAGGAGTTGCACGTGCTGGAAAAGGTTTACGCCAAGCATTGCAAGGACTACGCATCGGACAAGGCCTCCGCTTTGAAGCTTTTGAGCACAGGAGCACAGTCGGTGTGCAAGGACGCCGACGTCGTGGAGTTAGCAGCCTGGACGTCGGTCGCGCGAGTGATTCTGAATTTGCATGAGACTATTACGAGAAACTGAGCCAGGAACTGTAAAGCGAGTACCCATGAATTCTCTCCACCAAATTCGGCTTCTCCAGCGGCGCACGTTTCTTGGCCAGTCCATACGCGGTCTCGGCTCGCTGGCGCTGGCAGCGCTCGTTAATCCGAGCCTGCTATCGGCTGGGGAGACGGCCGACGCGCCCCATTCCGTGCAAACGGACAAGTGGCGGGGCGTCGTGAGGCCGACGCACTTTCCGCCGCGCGCCAAGCGAGTCATCTACTTGTGCATGGCAGGCGGTCCCTCCCACCTGGAAACACTGGATTACAAGCCCAAACTCGCCGAGATGAGCGGCAAGCCGATGCCCGAGTCGTTCACCAAGGGCCAGCCGATCGCACAACTCCAGGGACAGCAACTCAAATGTTTGGCCCCGCAGCACCCGTTTCGTAAGTTTGGCCGGTCGGGACAAGAGATCTGTTCACTCTTCCCGCAGCTTGGCAGCGTCTCCGACGAGATCTGCATCGTCCGCTCGCTCGTGACCGAGGCGATCAACCACGACCCGGCCCATACCTTCATGAACACCGGCACGACGATCTCCGGCCGGCCGAGCATGGGTTCGTGGGTGACGTATGGATTGGGCAACGATTGCGATAACCTGCCCGGCTTCGTCGTGCTCACCTCGTCCGGCCGCGGCGGTCAGAACCAGCCCATCGCCTCGCGGCAATGGCACAGCGGCTTTCTCCCCAGCCGATTCCAGGGCGTTCATCTGCGCGGAAGGGGCGATCCTGTCCTTTATCTCAGTAGCCCGCCCGGAGTGACACCGGCTCAGCAGCGGGACGTGGTCGATGCCGTCCAGGCGCTCAACGGGATTTACAACCAGTCCGTGGACGACCCGGAGATTGCCACGCGCATCAGCCAATACGAAATGGCTTTCCAAATGCAGTCGAGCGTGCCGGGATTGATGAATATCTCGGACGAACCAGCTAAAGTTCTGGAGATGTACGGCACGAAAGGGGCGGACGGCTCGTTCGCAGCGAACTGTCTCTTGGCTAGGCGTCTGGCCGAACGGGGCGTGCGCTTCATCCAGCTCTACCACCGCGATTGGGACCACCACGGCGGCATCAAGCACGACATCCAGCTCAAGGCCCAAGAGGTGGATCAAGCGTCGGCCGCTTTAATCAACGATCTCAAAAACCGCGGCATGCTCAACGAGACGCTGATCGTTTGGGGGGGCGAGTTCGGCAGAACTCCCATGGCCCAGGGCAATGGCCGGGACCATCACATCAAAGGCTTCTCCATGTGGTTGGCCGGCGGCGGCATCAAAGGTGGGATCACCCACGGCAGCACTGATGAGTTCGGTTACAACGCTGTGGAAGACATCGTGCCCGTTCACGATCTGCACGCGACGATGCTCTACCTGCTTGGGATCGATCACAAACGCTTAACCTACAAATTCCAGGGCCGGGATTTCCGTCTTACGGATGTGCACGGCAACGTGGTGAAAAAGATCCTGGCCTGAGCTAATCCGAGACCGGTCATGAAGCTTTCGATCGTGATTCCCGCGTTCAACGAAGAAAAGCTGATCGGCCGATGCTTGGAACACGTCTCCGAGGCTCTGCGGGCGAACGCCTCAAACGAATGGAGCGCAGAGGTTATCGTTGTCGATAACAACTCCACAGACGGAACGGCAGACCTGGCGCGCTCGGCAGGCGCCGAGGTCGTGTTCGAGCCAATCAACCAAATCTCCCGCGCCCGTAATGCGGGCGGCGGCGCCGCGCAGGGAGATTGGTTTCTCTTTATAGATGCCGATTCCTTTCTGGACGCGGCTTCGGTTGCCGACTTGCTTCGTTGCATTGTTCAGGGAAAAATGGCAGGAGGCGGGTGCGTCGTGGGGCTGGATGAGGCACCGGCCTATGTTTTTCCGCTCATCAGGTTGTGTAACTATCTCATGTGCACGTTGCGCTGGGCGGCAGGCTCGTTCGTCTTCTGCCGCAGGGATGCTTTTTTGGAAATCGGGGGATTCAGTACCGATCTATACGCCGCGGAAGAAATCGACTTCAGCCGCAAGCTCAAAGGGTGGGCAAAACAAAAAGGGCTGGGGTTCGCCGTCTTGCGCGATCAGGCGCACCTCAGTTCGGGCCGCAAATTCTACCTTTATAGCCGCTGGGAAGTTTTGCGCCATGTCCTGCGCTCGCTGTTTTTTCTACGCTGGACGATCCGCGATCGCAAGAAACTCGATTTCTTTTACGATGGCCGGAGGTAACAGCGACGCCACAGGCAAGCTTCGGCCAACCTTGAGGTGGAATAGAGCGGCGTCGCGGGAAAGGTTGATTGCACTTATAATGGTCATAAGAGAGGGAGCAAAGGGTTTCAGCTTTTCAAACTACCGATAGTGGCGGTCCTTGCCGACGGAGACTTACGTGCCCTTACTCGATCACTTCGCTTCCCCGCTCAGCGTTCGCCGTCCCTGGGAATCGTTTCACACGACGTGGGCCAGTACGCTGGCGGATATGCTGAATCGAGACATTCTGCCGCCTGGGTACATTGCCCTGGAACAAGTTCATGCGGGAGCGGCCATTGAGATTGACGTTGCCACATGTGCGGATCCGGGGGCCTCGGCGACTGAGCACAGCGCTGGCGGAACCGCAACAGTTACTCGAACGGTGTGGAAGCCTGCAGCGGCGCCCATTATCCTCCCTTGGCAGTTTCCTCCGAGTTGCATGGTCGAGATTCTGGCAACCGAAGGAGGAAGAGCGCTCGTGGCGGCCATCGAACTTATTAGCCCCGCCAATAAAGATCGTAGCGCTAGGCGGCGCTTGTTTGCCGCCAAGTGCTCCGCCTATCTGAGCAGAGGCATCGGGCTGCTCATCATAGATGTCGTCACGAACCGGCAAGGCAACCTGCATAATGAGCTAATGGAATTGCTCGGGTTGGAGCAGGTTTGTCGCATGGCGGAGCAGGTGTCCCTGTACTGCGTTGCCTATCGCCCTCTTTCGGGAAGTGGCGAAGATCGCATCGAGACGTGGCCCTTCACTTTGAGTGTCGGCCAGGTGTTGCCGACGATGCCTCTCTCACTGGAAGCCGAGCATTGCGTGCCGGTGGATCTAGAAGCTGCGTATCTCGAGGCTTGTAATCGTCGCCGGCTCGACGAAGTCGTTGGCTAGGTGGAAGAGGGCACCATCTGTGCCTCATTTACCTTCAAAACTCCGCACTTCCCGGCGTACGCGGGAACGGAATCACATCGCGGATATTGGCCATCCCTGTCACAAACAGGACAGTGCGTTCCAGACCGAGGCCAAATCCTGAATGCGGCACGGTGCCGTAGCGGCGCAAGTCCAGGTACCACCAGTAACTCTCCGGATTGAGCTTCTGCTCCCTCATGCGCCGCTCCAGGACGTCGAGCCGTTCTTCACGTTGGCTGCCGCCAACGATTTCGCCGACGCGGGGCACGAGGACGTCCATCGCGCGTACCGTTTTGCCGTCGTCGCTGACGCGCATGTAGAATGGTTTGATTGTGCTGGGATAATCAAACAAAATGACTGGTTTCTTGAAGGCCTGTTCCGTGAGATAGCGTTCGTGCTCGGCCTGCAAATCATTGCCCCAGGCGACAGGAAACTCGAATGTCGCGCCGGATTTCTGCAGCAGATCGATTGCTTCGGTGTAAGGCAAGCGCACGAACTCACTGCTCACGATCCCTTCGAGCGTGGAGATAGCAGTCGGATCGATGCGCTCATTGAAAAACTTCATGTCCTCGTCACAGCGATTGAGGACATCGCGCGCGATGCGCTTGAGGAACGCCTCGGCCAGATCCATGTTGTCTCGGAGTTCGTAGAAGGCCATCTCCGGCTCAACCATCCAGAACTCGGCCAGGTGCCGGGACGTGTTGGAGTTCTCCGCTCGAAACGTTGGACCGAACGTGTAGACTTTGCCGACGGCGCAGGCAAAGATCTCGGCCTCCAATTGGCCGCTGACCGTCAGGTAAGTCGGCCGGCCGAAAAAATCCTGCGTGAAGTCGACGTCGGCCCCCTGGCGCGGAATCTTACCAAGATCGAGCGTCGTCACCTTGAACATCTGACCCGCGCCTTCGCAGTCGCTGCTGGTGATGATCGGCGGATGGACGTAGAGGAAACCTTGCTCCTGAAAGAAATCGTGTATGGAACGGCAGATGCAGTTGCGCACACGGGCCACGGCGCCAAAAGTATTGGTCCGCGGACGAAGGTGAGCCAAAGTGCGCAGGAACTCGAAGGAGTGCCGCTTCTTCTGCAACGCGTAGGTCTCCGGGTCTGCGAAGCCGTACACTGTGATGCTCTGCGCGGCAATCTCGGTTGCTTGGCCCTGTGCCGGCGATTTCCTGACTTCCCCCGTCACACTCACGCTTGCCCCGGCGCCCAGCTTCTTGACTTCGCCTTCGTAGTTGGGCAGCGTGCCCTCGGCAACGATTTGGACGTTGCCAAAGCACGAGCCATCGTTCACCTCGAGAAAACTGAAACCGCCTTTTGAGTCACGGCGCGTACGCACCCAGCCGCTCACCTGCACTTGTTTCCCAATCGCAGATTCCTGGCGCGCTTGGGCAACCGTCAGCTTTTCCATCCGGCGCTCCTGTTCAACAATGCCAAAGACTTTCTGCGCTCCGAACGCCTGGGTAGCGAGGCCCAATCGTTCGCCAGCGCCGTCATTGTACCTGTCTCGATGCGTGATGACCAAATAGGACTTGTTGTCAAGGATTACGCCTTGCTTGGAGATCGATCTTGAAGGAATTGCACCTCCGCAAATCGTGTCTCCAGCGCAGCATCGCGATTGATTTTTTTCACCATTCGCGTAGAGTTGGCTAGAATTAAGTGGGCGAGCGGCCCTGTCGGAGGCCAAGGAAAGGCCCCGGACAACACGAAACCGTTTCAAAGAAGAGACGGAAGAAGATGGATCAAGAGACGCGTGTCACGCTAGAGTCAAACGGCACGAAAGCCTTTCAGCGGCCGGGAGCTATGAAGCGACTCCGTATCGCCCTAGTCTACAATGCGTATACGACCAGCTTACCGGAGCAGCCGGAGGACCGCTCAGGCTCCGCCGACTTGATGACCATGGTTCGGCACATTGCCCGAACCTTGCGGCGGCTGGGACACACGGTCACGGTTTTGCCTCTCGCACACGACTTATTTCGCTTCCAGCGAAAACTCCGACGGCTTCAGCCGGACGTTGTATTCAACCTGTACGATGATGTCGTGCATGGCGCCCTCTATGACATGCGCCTGGCCGCCCTCGTGCGCATGATGGGATTTCCCATGACCGGGTCGCCAGCCTTGGCGCTGGGCCTGACTCGCTACAAGTTCATGTCGGCCAGCCTCCTGACCGGCGCTGGCGTTTCGATTCCGCCCAACACCGCCATTCTGGAGACAGTGCGATCGGTTGATCAGCATCACTGGCAGTTCCCGATCATTGTCCAGCCCAGCCAGGAGCATGCGGGCATCGGCCTCGATCGAGCCTCCATCGTCCATTCCAAGAACGCGCTGCGGCTGCGCGTACGCGAGATCCTGCGGACCTACAATCAGCCTGCTCTTGCCCAGAGGTTTTTGCCTGGCCGGGAGTTCAACGTGGGCATCATCGGCGGCAACAGGCTGCGCGTGCTGCCGCTGGCGGAGGTCGATTACTCGGCCTTGCCGACCGATATCCCGCCGATCATGTCTTACGCTGCGAAATGGGTGGAGACGTCCACCGAATACCAAAAGACTTCGATCATTTGCCCGGCCGAAGTCGAGCCGGAGTTAGCGCACCACATCAGCGATCTTGCGTTACGTGCCTTCCGCGCAGTCGGCGGCCGAGGTTATGGCCGGGTGGACATGCGCCTGGATGAGCTTGGCCAACCCTTTGTGCTGGAAGTGAATTGCAATCCATGCCTCGACGAGGGCATGGGGTTGGCCCGCTCCGCACAAAAAGCCGGCCTCTCATTCCCTCAGCTTTTGCAAACGATCGTGCGCGCTGCGCTGGAGCCTTTGCCCTACGATCTTGATATCCCCATGATCGGCAATGCGAAACATTCGGAAGCATCAGCTAAGGATGGGATGCAGAAGCCGATTGAAGGGAAGTTGGGGAGGTAACGCTGCTCTCAGCCTGTCAGCCGGCCCGTGTAGGCAAAGTTCATCGCCAAAGCAGTGGCCAGGGCGGCGAGATCAATGATCTTCATCGAGAGCCGGCGGCGCTGGAACTCCAAATCGAGCGCGTCGGCCCGGTCTTCCAGCTTGGCCAGCAAGGTGTTGACCTCTTCTTCTTGTAGCCCCGACCAGCGCATCACCCGTGCCAGGAGTTCACTCCGGTGTTTGCGCAGCAGTTCCCCTGCCGGGTAGAGTTCGCGACCGCGCACGGCCGGGAATACTTCGCGCAGCTTGTCGTCCACGTAGCCTTGGGCGGCAGCGCGATACCGCTCGGCGCGCTGGCCATAGTGCTCGGCCAGGATCATATCCATCTCTTCCACGGGAGTGCAGAGTTGCCCGCCCGTGCATTTCACTGCACCCCCATTCAGAGACTTCATCAGTCGATCCACGAACTGGAGCTTCCGCAAGGCAGGCCAATTCCTGTAGCGGCGTCGCCAATCGGAGCGTGGCGTCAACCAGACAGCAAAGGTCTCGGCAAAGTCTTCGTCCGGATGCTTCTGGGCATAAGTCCGGCCGTACTGATGGTGCACGATATGGCGCACGAATTGCCGGCTAAACGGGTTCGGCCGGAAGGTGTCGCGGTAAGGGCGCGAGAACGGACCGAACATCTCGACCCAGTCGGGGTCGCGGTACAGGCGGTATGCATAGTTGACCGCGTGACCACATTCATGACGCAGCAGCATCATGATCATCTGGTCATCTTCGATTTCTCCGGTTTGCTCCTCCTCGATCCGGGCAAGGCGCTTATCTGCGAGGTAGAAGGGTATCCCGATGATCGGCACACCATCCGGACAGCCCCAACCGTCTGTAAGGTAGAAGTCCGGTCGAAAATAGAGTCCTTTGCCGCTTAGCTCCCGATGAAGCCTCGAGGTGAGCGCCTCTAGTGGAGACCCGGCAATTTGCGGGCCCAGATCACAAATTCGGGTATTGAGCAGCTCGTAACGAACCGTTTCCCAGCCATTGACGAGCTTCAGGGCACGTGCCGCACACATCTTTTCAAGTACGAAGCCCGGAGCACAAAGGAGCAACACCTCGGTACTCTGTTCTTCGTCCTTTCTATTGAGCAAAGCTTCACTGGTGCGAAGTACGGAGGATCGAGCACATACCGACGAAGTATCTGCGCTTCGCTGGCCGCACCCTTTCCTTTTCCTCATTGTGACTCGTTTGCAATGCTTCCGCGAAAGATCCCAGAAAACGGGCAGGATGAATACGTGATGGGATCGGTTTGCACTGCTGTCCGCATTGTACCGGATTGGTCGAGAAGAATCTTAGAAGCAGTACCTTGGATATGGCGCAAGTGATTAGGAGGCTGGTTGTTGAGAATTTCAAAAAGTGGCAGAAGAATATTCTCCGGTCCGCTGTTCATTCGCAACCTGTGTTGCAACAATAACTTACGATATTCAGACGACTAGAATCCGCCTCGAGATTTCGAGAAGATCGCGTTTCGGCGGTGGAGGGTCCGCCTTTTACCGAACTCTTTTACCTGGTTGACCATGTGCGCAAAGCCCTGCACGGTGCAAAAAGCTGAAAATCGTTCCGTAACCCGTTATTGGCCTTCGTTCTAACGCTAACTCACCGGAAAAGGAGGCTGCGAATGGAGCTGACCTTGGAAACGTTCCCGATTGGCGACAGCTGCGAGATTCAACGAGTCGGAAGACGCCTATTTCGATGACTTGCCGAGCAGGTGGAGGCGAAGCCGATTAAGGGCCAGCTTTGCTGTACGGCTTTGCACTTCAGCTCTGGACCCGGGCCAGCGAAAACTCTGTGACACGGCTCCCCCGTCCCAGGCGACGCCTATGAACACCTGTCCCACTGGTTTATCAGGCGTGGCCCCAGTCGGACCGGCGATGCCGACGGTACTGACGGCCAGGTCCGTCCGAAACCGGTTGCGGCAGCCAATCGCCATGGCTTCGGCGACGGGGGCGCTCACCGCACCTTGTTCGTCGATCAATTGCTGGGATACTGCCAGCATCTCGGTTTTGAGTCGATTGTCATACGCGACAAGGCCGCCACGAAACCAGGCGCTCGCACCGGGGACCTGTCCCAGCCGTTGCGCGACCAGGCCTGCCGTCACTCCTTCGGCCGTGGCAAGTGCCAGCCGCTTCTCCTCTAGAAGGCGGAGAACGATGTGATGCAGATCTTCCTCGTCCACGCCGAACACCAGGTCGCCGAGCCGTTCACGAATGGTCTGCTCTACGGGTCGAATCTGACCTTCTGCATCCTCCAGAGTCGCTGCCCGCGCGAGAATGCGCAATGAGATAGTTGCATCGCCTACCGTGATACCCACTTCGGGCACGTGGCCGCGCCGCGTCAAGTCCATGAGCTTCTGCTCGACGGCAGATTCACCGGAGCCAAAACAATTGATCTTTCTCTGGACAAGTACGCCGCTGCCGAGCCCCAATTGAAGAAGCCGGGGTTTGACCTGGGAGTGGTACATCGCGTGCATCTCATTAGGCACTCCGGGCATCGCCGCCAGGAGGCATGCGCCGATTTGCTGCCATAGACCAGGCGCGGTTCCGCGGTCATTGGGGATGGGTTCTGCGCCGGCGGGAAACATGGCCTGGACGCGGTTTCGTTCCGGCATCGTCCGTCCAAACCGGGCGAACAATTTCTCAATGTGCTCCAACGATTCCTGATGCAGCACGAGATCCACCCCCGCCAGGCGTGCGAGAGCTTCGCGCGTCAGGTCATCCTGCGTCGGCCCCAAGCCTCCAGTGACGAGTACCAGCGGGGCACGACCGGCGGCGATACGGAATGCCGCACTGTTGTCTTCCAGGTCATCCGCGATGGTTGTGTGCCAACCTACCGGAATGCCGATCTCTGCCAGCCGCAAACTTAGCCATTGGCTATTCGTGTCCAGGTTCTGACCGCTCGTCAATTCGCTGCCGATAGAGATGATTTCCGCTTTCATGGCGCCCATCCAGGTAACGGGTACTGTTTTGGTGATTCTATGGAACGGCTCTCGGAGATCGCCTTGCTGGGCCATCTGTCAGAGTGCATTCGCATGGCGAGCGGCAGGTAATAGTCTCCCCTCTCCCCCGCTTCGGGGGAGAGGGGTTGGGGGTGGACTGATGAAAGCCATTGACGGTTTTGACGTTTTGGGCTTGCTCGTTTTCTTCGGTTTTGTTGCGCTGGCGGACTGGAGGTCCACGCCCAAG
>Ga0316363_10000134_pt1 | contig 113850 bp, 97 predicted proteins | sample Sb_taG_3_FD_200459 | JGI IMG/M metagenome (GOLD analysis project Ga0316363, IMG submission 200459) | Peat soil microbial communities from Weissenstadt, Germany - Sb_50d_a_PC metaG (v2) (version 2) | ecosystem: Environmental > Terrestrial > Soil > Wetlands > Peat | place: Germany: Weissenstadt... | reverse complement strand
AGCCAAATACTCCGTAGTTTCCAGATAGTTCATAGGAAGTTCTCAGTTCTCGGTTCCCAGTTCTCAGTCGGTTCCCAGTTGGCACAGCAGCCGAACGCGCAGCAACACCCGCAACCGTTGGCCTGCCGCCAACTGAGAACCGAGAACTGAGAACTAGCTTTAGCGTTGCACCTTCACCTCGTAGTGCGCGAAGTTCGCCCCCTTCACTACCGGAGCCCCAAACTTCACCACCACCTGTTGCTGGCTCAGCGAACTGGGTAGCCCCAGCCGGAACACCCGCGGATTCGGGTCCGTTAGCCAGTGATACTCGATCAGGTCCTCGCTGACGATGTACGCCGGCAGCACCGCGCTGCCCGACCCAATCGTCCCCGTGTACCCCAGCGCCCACTCCGGGATCAGCGGCAGGTCTCCCGCCTGCGTGCTCAACGCCTTCACTGTGAGCCCACCCGTGATTTCCACGGTGTTGAGTACGACGTTGAACTCCGCCTTCATCTCCCGGTCGATCAGGTCCAGCAGCACCGGATTGGCATAAATCGCAGTTGGCCGCACCTGGTAGGACGAACTTGCCACCATCTGTGCCACCGTGCTCTTCAGTCCATCCACAATGCTCGCTGACGTTCCGATCGTGGTCGTGTTCCCACCCGCTTCGATCTGCCCGATCACGCCGAAATATTGCGGCGTAGTCGGAGCGCTCAATGAAGTGTCGCTGCCATTCCACAGCGCCACATCGTGAGTGCGCATCAGTCCGTCCACTGCGTCCGCCAGGTCCTTCGCTTGCAAATAGGCAAACTGGCTTTGCTGTGCCGTGACTTCCAGATCGAACAGGTTGTAGTTGATCTGCGACACCAGCGCCTTCAGCGGCACCGACAGCTCGACGCGCGTCGGCGACTGGTTGGTTGGAGCCATGTTTCGTGGGTCCACAAATGCCTGAGCCGCCGTCGGGGCCGCGATCGCCGTCTCCTCAAAGAACCGCGACGGATGCCCGGTCGCCGGCACCTGCTTGATCCGCTGCCCAAATGCTCCACGCCGCCGCACGATGTCGAAGATCTCCGTCTGATACCGGTCGATCTCCACTGCGCCTGGCCCGAGATAATCCGCCGCCGCCATCAAATCCACAAATCGTCCTGTCATGTTCTCTCCTAGTTTGATTTTCTTCTTGCGCGAAATCACATCCGTTGTCCATCGTTGTCCGAACCCTAACGCATTGTCCGAACCTCTGACCCATTCCCCGACCTCTGCCCGTTGTTGTCCGAGACCCAACCGTCGTCATCCTGAGCGCAGGAGTTGCATCACAAAGTGAAGCAACTCCGGAGTCGAAGGATCCTTTTCCTTCGTGCACCATGCGCGGCTCCAAGGGAGTTCCCAAAAAGAGCCGCGCAAGCGGCAGACCGCCGCCTGCTCCATCCAAAAGAAAAAGCGCGACAAAGTCGCGCCTCTTCCCAATCCCTGACCCCTGATCCCTAGTCCCTACTCAATCATCCCTGCTCGTGCCAGTTCCGCCTTCACCGCAATCCGCTGCTCCACGCTCAGACTCTGCAGCGTCTTGTCCAACACTCCCTTCTCGATCTTGTCGCCGTCAGCATCCGTCCCGCTCTTGGCCAGAATCGCTGACACCATCGGAGGAAGCGTCTTCCGCACCATCCGCGCCGCCTGCGCTTTCAAGTCAGCATTGGACTTTTCCAACTCGGCCACTCGATCCTGCAGTTGCCGTGTCGCGTTGTTGTGTTCCGGTTCGCTGAAGGTTCGCTCATCCACCGCCGCCACGATCCGGTCCACCTTTGCGTTCAACGCGTCCTGCTGTGCATCCAGCCGTCCCAACACGCGATCCAACGATTCGGCCGCTGTCGCCAGCCGCTCCGCCGTCGCCATCAATTGCTGCGTCATTTCTTCATGCATGCGTTTTCCTCCTTCGAGAACCTCTGGTGATCTCCCGTGCCCTCTGTGGTCAAGATTTCTCGGTACTAGGTACTGAGCTCAATCCACGTATCCTGATACGCCGCCTTGTTCTTCCGCAGAATCGCCGCTCCCGTGAACGTCACCATCATCAAGGCCCACACGCGTGCTCGCCTGTCTGCCACGATCACGTCCGTGACCTCATACGACATTCCAAGTCCCGCCGCAGCCGATCCCTCTGCCTCAGCCCGCAAAGCGGGCACCGCGACATCGCTTCTCAGCTCTCCTCGCAACGCCGTTGTTAGACTGCGAATCCGTTCCACCGCTGCCGACAGGGTAGCTCTCAGCCTGGCTCCTTCGGTCTGTACGCGCGGTGTCTGTACTGCAGCCTGCATCACCATTGCGCTCGGTGCCCCATCCTTGCGCGCTTCTTGCGCAAGAGCCTGCTCTAAGTCCAGCTCCGCCGTAGGCCGCGGCGAAGTCGAAGCCGTGCGGAAGTTGGTTTCTCTCGCCGGCCGTTGCCCCGCCTTCGCAATCTCTTCCACGATTTCTGGAAAGTCTTTCGCGTACAGATACCCGCCCACCTCGAGATTCCTTCCCACGATCTCTGCGCTCGTGATCACTCCCACCTTGCGTCGCACATCGTGCCGGTCAAACGACGGAGCATAATCCAGGGCCATCCCCAGCAGCGACGGCAGCGCCGCCTCCGCCGCGCTCTTCGTCAGAATCACCCGACGTCCGTTCGATCCCGACGGTGCCCTCTGCGAAGGCGCATCCACCACCGTCAATACTCCCCGAAATGCCGCCCGATTCGGATGCCCCTCCACTTCCGGCATCGCCACTGCCATGCTCTCCAGTGCAATCGTCATGTTCCTCACTTCCCATCCTGAAATTGCTTTGTCGTCCTGAGCGAAGCAAGGCGAGCCGCGAAGCGACTCGCCTTGCGTAGTCGAAGGATCCCTACCTCACCGGCACAGTCGGTTTCTGCAGAGTGGACACCGCCTGCCCGGAGTGAGCGCAACGAGCCGAAGCGCTGGGGATTCCAAAATTCTCCGAATGTCCTCCGTGTCCCCTGCGTCCTCTGTGGTTAAGTCCTTAGGTTTTGCGATCGCTACCCTTCCACGTCCGGTAATCCCCGCATCCGCCTCACCTCATTCACCGTGAGCACTCCGGTCTGTAGCAGAATCTGCTGAATCTGCGCCTCTTCCAGCGGATCGGTGGTATCCACATCTGCGAACACAAACTCCAGATCGCTCCATCCCAGCTTCTTCGCGATCGCATCGCGCGTCAGCGACTCCGCGAGCAGTCGCGCCGTCGGCACAATCGCCTGCCGAAACGCCAGGTCATTGAATTCCTCCGCGGTGGAGCGGTTCACGTCCCGCTCCACCCCGAGATAGAACGGAGGAAGGTCGAAAGCATCGGCGACGACTCGCAGCAGGAACTCCTGCCACTGCAGTCGTAAGTCTGCATCGGTGCCTCCACCGAACCTCAGCACCTCCGGTTTGCTTTCGGCCGATAGGATGGGCACCTTCCCCGTGCCCTCAATTTCGTCCTGCCACCACCGGATCAACCGCTCGTGATGTTCCGGCGTCAGATCCTGCAACCACAGCGCGTACTGCACCACCGAATTCGACGCCAGCCGCGACGCATACCGGTGCGCCCCCATGAAGGCGTTGATCGTCTCAAATGCCACCTCCAGTCGTCCCAACCCAAACGGCGTATGCGTCCGCGGGTTCAGTCGGATATAAATCAACTCATCGTCATCCAACTTGATCTGACCGTTCGCCCCCGACTGGTTCGTTACCTGCATGTAGCGCTGCGACTGCGGCGACCCATCCCAATCCACGTTCATGCGGATCGACGCTCCGTCCACGGGCCACAACACCAGCGGACGTTCCGAATCGCCCGTGGCCTGCACCTCGATCGCTCCGTACCCGCCCACGATGATGTCTTCCAGCACCTGCTCCGCCAGTGACCGGAACGAATCATCGGGATTCGGCGCATCGAAGTTGTCCGTCAGAAGCCGCACCCGCTGCACCCCGTCGGGAATCGCCTCGAGCGCATAGCCTTGACGTGGCTGTACGCGCCACCGCATCCCTGCAATGCGATCTTTAATGCAGTTGATCGCCCGCCTCGCGATCGGCGTCTCCGAAAACCGCCGCAAGTTGTACGGCGTTGGTTTCGGCATCGCGTCGTTAAGCGGCCCATACGTATTGAAAATTGACGGCAGCGCCGTAGTCCGCCGTTTCTTTGCCAGCCGCTCGTCCGAGGGCATAGCCCCAAACAGCCCTGCCATCGAACTCAAAGACACTCCCGCCATCCGGCGCCAGGCGCCGCGCAACGTCTCTGTAATTTTCATGATTATTTGTCCGTATCGGTTGGTGTTTCAAAGCAAGAGGGGAACGGATTGGAATCCGTTCCCCTCGATCGGTATCACCACTCCTAAAAGCTCTTGCTAGTCCCCGCCGGTACCCGTGCGCGCGTATTCGTATTCCGTGACGTAGTAAGATTCCAGCGCTTTATACAGCTCTATCACTTTCTTGAGCTGTTCTCCGGCAAGATTAATGTCGGTCTCCGACGCACCCTTGTCCACTTTTGTCATCCAAGTCGTGGCAATCTGCTGTACGTCATCAATCGCTGCTAGCACAGACGTTCGAATATCTCCGCCGGACTCTGCCACGAATTCCGCAAAACCGGCGACCGCCGCGTACAACGAGTTCGCGTCGGAAGATACGGGTAGAGTCGCTTTTCTCTGCGCCTTGGTATCGTGCTGTCTGTTCTGGGCAACCTGCGTCCAGATCATGCACGATCCATCGAATTGGACCTCATCCGGCATCTTTTCCTCGTCGCCGTACAGGCGGCGTCAGGGCAGTCTCCGTTGCTTCCCTGTAAGCCCTTGTTCGGCTTTTCTCTTTCTTGAACTCTTTCAACTGCAAAGCATTACTGAAGAAGTTTCCGCCACTCACTCCGCCCAGCAACGCCAGCAATAAAATCTTTCCAAAAGGCAGATCATACATCCCGTAAAAATACGTCGCCAAGCCCGCGCCAGCCCCGATCAACATATCTCCCACGACTCCGTTCTCCCATGACTCCGAACGGTCGTAGTTCCCGGCAAGGCCCAGGCTGCGCTTCACAAGAATGCGATTTAAGACACCGCCAAATATTCCACAAACGACGGATGCGGCTCCTCGGACGATTTCGTTTTGCGAATCGAGCACCGCCGTCCGAACCTCCAACTCATTACCGCCCGATAATAGCTTCTCATCATATACCAGGCGCGAGCCAGGAGGTGCCCTACATAACTATTCTTCGGCATCCCTCCCTGAACCTCAAATTACTTTGGTGCTGCTGCACTTCGCCTACTAAACCCTTGGCGGGTTATCACTTACACCCCCAACTCCCTACGTGCTTCCTCGGCAATCATCGGCATTTCCGCCGGGACCGCGATCCGAATCCTTTCCTCTTCCATCATGCTCAACGCAAACTGAATCGCCTCCTCGTTGCGATTCAGATCGTCGTCGACCACCGCAGTCAACCCAGGCGCTGCTCCCGTCACTCTCGCCATCGCCGGCGCGATCCTCGGATAACGGGCCGCCAGCGTAACCGCCGTTTCCACGCCCGCTTTAAGTGACACGGCATGGAAGAGCTTCATCTCAGTTCCGGTGTTATATCCAAAATCAAACTTGAACGGATCGCCGGCCTTCGTATAAGGAGCCACAGGCACGGGAAGCAGAAACTGCGCCACCCCCGCCTGCTCGAAAGCATCACGCATCACCCCCAGGATTCGCCCTCGCCCCGTCAACACCCGGGCCGCAGCAACCTTGGCCTCATCCACGAACATCGAAGCCAAGGTCCCGATCTCCTCCGCGGCATTCGCTGTCAAAACCTGCATAGGTGCAGAAAGCTGAATCACATTCGAAAACGAATCTTCCATTCTCCTTAAAAGCATCGCGCGATCCCTGATCTCCCCAACCTCCGCCCGGATCTCAAGCAGGAGTGCTTCAAGCACTTCCACATCTGCCTGTGGATCCAGGCACCGCACCCGCCGCCAATCCTTCGCAAAGCGAACATCCGCAAACACCGATCCGTTCGCGCCCGCTTCCACCATCAAAACCCCAATGTTCACAAACTCCTGCCTGACCGCGTGAGGCACATACCGCAGCAGGAAGAATTCGACCTGTCGCCGCTCCGCCATTCCTTCGTGTACCTTAGTGTCCTTTGTGGTTGAAGCTCTTCCTCTGTCGTTAAGCCTGCTCCCTCCACCCCGGAAACGGCCTCCGCGGGGAAATCCGGAACGCCTCAATCAACTCCCGCACCGTTCCACGTCGTAAAATCAAAATCCGCGCTAGCTTCTCCAACTCCTCCCACTCGCCCCCATACCACTCCGGAGGAATCTCACTCGCCAAACTCCACACCACATCTTCTTCCATCTTCTCCACCCGTGAAAGCCATGGCTCAAACGACTGCCACCCATGCACGCTCTCATACACTTCATTCCGCGCGTACACCCCGCGCAGCGGATAATCCGGAAACGTCCACTCCCCTGCGTTGAAACAATACCCCTGATCGATGAACGAAGCCGTATACTTCCTCTCGCGCAATTTCTTCCAAAACGCCGCCTGTCGGCCGTTCGCGTTTCCGGTCCATTTATCTAGGACCAGCATTCCGGGAAACGTCTCCAAATTCCGCACCAGCCCCAGCATCTCCACCGGAATGTAATCAAACACCTGCCCCTCCAGCGGACTCACCACGTAACGCGATCCGAATTGTAGCCCCGCTTGGCACCGAATCGTATTGTGCGCCAGCTGAATACTCAACTCCGGCGTGTGTTCCACCAGCCACTCTCCAACTTCGACCACCTCGGTCGCTGGCACCGGCAATCCAGCCTGCTCCGCCAGTCGGGTCGCCAGCATCTCATTCGCCAGCACTCGCAGATGTTGCGGATTATTCCGAAACTTCACCACGTAGAAGTTCCCATCGGAGCAGCGCATCAAGTGCCCCTGCGCTCCGCCCCGCATCCGCCGAACGTGTTGGACCGCTTCCACCACAATCAGTCAAGTGTGGCAACGGAGAATGTGGCGCGGGCACTCCTGCCCGCGAATTCTGTCCACGCGCGACGCCCAATCCCCGAAGCGAATCCAAGGCGAGACACTGCAGGGGACTCTTCGCGGTCAGCCATTCTCCACTCAAACCACAAAGCCCGACATCTTATCTCAACCTGCACGGTTTCCGATGTGACGAATGAACATTTCCAACGAATGGTTCGCCACAACGGGAAGCCCAATGCCCGAGACTGAGAACTGAGAACTCCTCCCTCACCCCACCGTCAAACTCGCCATCTCCACCGGCCGCCTCCGCACTCGCCCCGCATCCTCCCGCCGAACCGCCAGCGCAATTGCCATCGCCATCACGCAATCGTCATGCGCTCCCTCGGCCGCCGCCGCATGCCCATCGGCATGTCTCACAAAGGTTCTCAACTCTCCCAACAGCCGCGGACTATGAAACAGTTCAGGCTGAGCCATCAGCACCGCCGCCAGGTTCTCGATCATCGCTGGACGCGTCACCACCGACGTCAGCCATCCCTCCTGCCCGCCCTGCTGAAAAATGTTTTCGTAACACAAGTCTTTCAGATGCGCCAGCACGCCGTACCCATGATTATTTCGTTCCACTGCCACCAGGGCGTTTTCGTACATTCGACCCAACGCCACCACCCGCCGCGCCAGCTCAAACGGAGGAAAATGTCCATGCATTTCCGCGCACTGCAATCCCATCGTTCGCTCGATCACCTGCGCGCACGCATAATCCCCATCCGACCCGCCGCCCGCTGCATCGACTCCGATGATGTACTGCCATTGCCCCCCACGATTCGGAGGGAACCACACCAGCAGCCGCCCGTTCTCCTGCGATTCCGTCGGCTGCCCCGCGTGCGCCGCGGCCTGCTCCACCGAAGCCATGTCAAACACGCACTCCCCCGACGCCAGAAAGCACGACACCTGATCTTCCGCGTACTCCTGTGCCGCCAGGTCGCGCAAAACTTGCCAGTGCGCCCGCCGCCACGCGATCTGTCCCTCGCTCAACCCGTGCCGTTCCACCAATGCTTTCTCTTCCTCCGTGAGTGGATACACCGTTCCTTTCTTCACATCCTCTTTGTAGGACGGCTCATACCACCACGGGAAGAAATGTTGCGTATAGCCGGTCTCCTCCGCCTTCTTCCACTCCTCGTAAAAGATTCCCGACGCTCCTCTCGCCGTCGACTCCAGCACAATCTCTCCGTCCGGCACCACCGCTGCCCGCAGCGACGCCAGCGTTTCCCGTCCATCGCGGGGCCAGCGGGAGACCTCCGAGCAATGCAAGTTATGGATGGTCATCCCGCGCCCCGCGTTGTCGTCCGCCGTTTCCACCCGGTACTCGCTGTCGAGTTTAGGAAACACAATCTGGCGGAGGTTCGAGCGCGATTTCACCAGCGCTCCCCGTTGCACGCGCTCGTTGGGCAGGTTCTCCCAGAAGCGATGCACGATGTTAAACAGTGCCTGTGCCGACTCATCGCTGTGCGCCACCTGGACAGTCAACGTCCCCGGTCGCGTAATCGTTTGTAGAAAGTAGCGTGCCGCAATGTAGGTTGTGACCCCCACCTGCCGCGCCTTTAACACAATGTTCCGCTTGCTGCATCGCCGCGAATATTCCCGCTGTGCCCGGTTCAACTGCAGATATTTGGCGCTGCCCTTCTTCGGCCGGATTTTCAGCAGTCCCGCAATCAGTCGGTCCCGTACCGTCTGCTCCCCCAACCGCTGATCCAGATACGGCCCGAATTGTTCCACCAACCGAAGATCCGTCCACACCATCAATATTCCTAACTGGATCCCGTTCCGGGAGCCGAATCCGCGTGCCCCATCCTTGTCTCCGCGCTTTTTGCGGAGACAGGGTGGGGATTTTGATCCGTTCGCCAACTGAATCGCATGGGTGCCCCATTTCTCGCGCGTTTCTGCGCCGGGTGCCCCACGTCTCGCTTTTGAGACGTGGGCTTCTCGCCATTCGCCGACCCTGGCGATTACTTCAACACCCCCGCCGTCACAACCCTCGCAACCCTCCCATGCACATGAATCCGCAACCCCGCCGTCGCCCGGTCCAACGCCGGGTTCCCCGTCTTCGCCGTCAACGTCGCGTTGTACGAAGATACAAACTCACTAGCCGATAATGGAGGCCGTGTCTTTGCTTGCGCCTTCGCCGCCGCCACCATCTTCGGCGAGGCATTCGGATTCACCAGAGGCACAACTGCCGCCAAGGACTGCACTTCCGCAAGCAGGATGCCCACCATCGCCGTAACCTTCGTCTGCGTTGCCGCATCCCTAATATGGAGCGCCGGCAACAGTCCCTGCAGGTTTGCCTGCACCGCGTTAATCGCACTCTGAATCTGGTTTAAGATCCCCGGCTTCGCCGTGTCATCCGCCTTCTGATATGCCACAATCAACGACTCGATGAGCTGCAGGTCCGCCCCCGCCTGCGATCCTGCGTTCTGGATCATCTGCAGATCGGCCGCCGAAACGCTCTTGCCCTCAAGCGCCGCCACCAACGCGATAATATTGGCCGCCGCCGGAATCAGCGCGGCTACAATCTGCTCCGCCTGCCCGACCCAGTTCGTCGAGCATCCGGTCCACATCATCATCCCGCACAGCAACAAAGCCACTGCCGCCTTCGCAGAACCATTCATCTTTTTCATCACCACTCCCGACTCCTTGAAGATTTGGATTTCCCCTCGCAAACAAAACGACCCCAAAACAAAAGGGCACGATTCCACCGTGCCCTGCCGACCCCGCTTCTGAAACATTTCGCTTTTCCTTGCTCTTCTTCGCGAACGCTTAGCGACCTTCGCGGTGAAGATCTCTCCGCTCGGCCAAGCCGATTCGACCTCTTCTATTGCGAATACCACCCGTTTGCGGTCGCCTGCAACGCTTGCAAGTAACTCGCTCCAGTCGTCGAACTCACGCCCACGGAAGCTTGGTACGCCGCATCGTAAGCGATCAGCCAATCTTCCCAATAGATTTCAAAAATGTTGGTGTGATTCGCTGCTGCCCAAACCAGCAGCGGCGGCAAAGATCCAGTCACCGCGTTAGTGGTACACGTCGTTCCTGCCGCGCAACTCATCGTGGCCGTCTGCAATTCCAGCGGAACCTGGTACTCGTAGGTTTGAAACAGGTTGCACCAGTCCGCCTGCGCCCCGGAGCAGTTGCTGATGTCGGCAGCCTGCCAGCCTTGGCTGCCAATCCCGATTCCCAGCGGCGCCGCAACCGAAGCCACGTAGTCGGGAACTTGTGTGTTGGGCGGGTCGACTCCATTCAATGCAAGCATGAGTTGCTTCTGAGATCCCAGCGCCGCCTCCGCGCTCAGCATCGTGCCAAGATACGTCTGCCATTGAGTTCTATTCGAGAATCCCCAACTCTGGAACGCCGTCTGGCACGCTGCATCGCTCGAGCTGTCCCAGCCAAACGCCGGGAACGTCTCCCCGCCGCGCCCTAATCCGAAGCGTATGTATCCAATCCTCGGATTCGTCTGATAATGTGCCACCAGCGCCGCCATCGCATTCTCGTAATTCGACTGAAACACCAAACTGTTGAAGTTTGGAATCTGTTGCGTTGACGTGCCTCCCGAGTTCTCCCAACACGTGGTGTAGTTCGAGGTCCCCAGAGCCGTCCACAAGTATCCCGGTGTTGCGCAAGCCGTGACTCCGCTCAGCGCGTAGTTCGAACAGCTAGTACTCTTCGTTCCATCCTGCACGGCCCATACGATGATGTTTGCTCTCTTGCCCGCATTGTTCCAGGCCGCGATGAGGGGATCGTCAGTGCTGAAGTCGTAGGCATTGAACGCCGCCGCGGAGTTCGTCGTCTCCGCAAATGCCCTCGCCAATGTCACGCTGTTTCCGCTGATCGATGCGACCTCGTACCACTTCCCCGCAATCATCATCCCGGTCCAAGCGGATTGGTTACTGCATCCCGCCGAGCAAGTCACGGTCGCCGCGGTGCTGCCATTCGTAACGGCAACAGTTCCTGAAGACCCATTGTCGAAATCTGCCCACTGCACCACGATCGAAGCTCCGGCCGCAGCGGAACTCGCCGGGTAAAGGTAAGTCTGCACGTCCGTCCACCACGAGTTACTGCTGGTCGAGTACGGCACTTGAATCACATATAGGTTCGGATGCGCCGCCGTCGCCACCACAAACACATCGTTCCTGCAGGCCGTAGAGCTGTTCGGCGAATCCGTACATGTCCCATTCGCCCCGCCCTCAGTCCCCAGCGTCCTCTGCCAGTCGGAAGTGAACGCATAAAATCGCCCATCCTGCGACTCGCCTCCGATCGCATACTCACCTTCAAAATTCCAGTTCTTTCCTGTCGTGTTCGTGTGGGCGAAGCGATAGGTCATTCCACTCGTCGGAGAAATCGCCATGACCTCGTTGACCCACGCGCAGTTGTAGGAGCCAGGAACTTGCGCGTTGTTCCCAACCGCCGCCGTCGAAGTAAACAGCGGAGCAATGTCCCCCAGATCCACGTTAGTCCAGTTCTGGTGCTGATCCGCCTGCAAGACACTACACCCAGACAATGGCAGCCCCGGGATGACGGTCGTCCCTGCCGGATTGTTGCCGTAAGCGCGTATGTCTTGTTGCCAGAACGGTGAGTAGTTGGCGTTGACCAAATGGCTCGCCCCCTCCGTCCAGTGCCCACCGCAACCGCCTCCCTGTGTGCAGGAGTAGTACAGGTTCGTCGTCCCAATCTGCCAGAAGTAAGGCAGTTGCGACTCGCAATTGTCGATCTTGCCTCCGCTGCCGGTTGCATTTGTGCCAGTCTGCGCCCACGTTACGGTGTTCGTTCCCGCATTCACCGAGGCCAGCGGAACTTCACTAACATTGAATGAAGTCGGCGTCACTCCGGTCACGTCGATGTACATCCCCACCGTTAGTCCGCTCACGCTGCTCAGGACCGCTGTCACCACGTTCGAACTCAGCGTGATCGACGAGATCGTCGGATTCACCAAACACGCCGCCTGCGCCACCATCGCCCACTGCCCGTCTTTGGAAATCTTCACGTTGTGAACATAAAACCGATCTGGAATCGCTATCGTCCCCGTTGTTCCCCAGTCCCCCGTCACCGCTCCGGTCAGCGTATTCAGATGACTGCACCCGCTGCCCACCTTGTAGGCCACCACGTCGCCGCCCGTTCCTTGTCCGCCCGCATTCGACAACCCTGCCACAAACACTTGGTCCGCCGGGAACTTGCTTCCCTCGCCAAAACTGTTCCAGGTTGACGTGTACGACCCCAGGCAATTCGCACTACTGGAGAAGTCATAGATCGCCGTTGGCGACGGGGGATTTCCTCCCGCGTTGTATCCCGTGAAGTTGTAAGACTGCAGCTGTGTTCCGCTGAGTGTGTACAACACCATGGGATTGCTATAACTCCACGACACTGCTGCACCCGCAAGATAGAACCCGCCCGTCGATGTCCAACTCGAATTCGTCGCATAGAGTCGCGACGCCAACATCGTCGTCGGATCGAATGCCAGCGGATAAAGTCTCGCCCCTTCGTTTTGCACAGTCAGCAGCGTGGAATCCTTGTTCCACAGAACCGTGTCGCCCGACCCGCTGGTTGTAGTCACGAACGTAAAATTCGGTTTGCTCGGATCAAACGCCGCGTCCGTGATCCTGCACACTTGGGAACCAAAATCTCCCGGCCACTGGCAATTTCCCGCGCCCAGCAACCCACCCATATTCGGAGCTGTCGCCGGCGGTTGCACGATGCTCGTATCTGTCCGCACCGCATAACTCGCCGCGCCTGTTCCACTCGGTCCTATCTTGAAGTACGATCCCGACTGGCCGCCGTAGGCCGAATAGCCCGCATACGCATGCGCGCCAATTTCCCACCCGCTCCCATAGCCATTCTGATTCAATCCATTGATATCGATTTGATACGCCGTCCCAAGATTCTGCCCCGCATCCACCACCGGAGAACTCGCCGTCGGACGGAAGTCCAGCCCCATGCTCGAAGTTGGCAACTTGTAATAGAAGTTTCCGTCCGTCCCCACTTCCGACGTCCCGCTCATCAGCCAGTTCACCAGTCCGGCGTTCGTCTGGATCGTCGCTCCGCTGCTCTTCAAGTCCGCAATCAGATTCGTGACTTCCGTCGGCGTCAGCTCATTCACGTGCCAGAAGATTCCCCAAGGCATGCCCCAAACCATCTGCTTCCACACCAGCGCCCGGATCTTCTGATTCAACGCCGCCGGCTGTAGCCCCTGCCACGATGGGTTCACTCCAAAACTGGTCACGTTCTGCGCATCGAATCCGCTCGCATACGTATCCTTTACTCCAAGATCTTCTTTCAGGGCTCCGCGCGCTCCGCCGTATGGCACGGCCGCCGCGATACCCTGCATCGTCGGAGTCTCATATCCGCCCGGATACACATACACCGCCGTCGCTGGCAGCCCAGTGAGATTTGTCTGCATCCACTGCCGCGACAACGTAATCTCATCCGTGGTCAGGCGCGTCACATCCAGTTGCATGTGATACGCGGAACTTTTCACGTCCTGTGCGCTCACATCCGCCAGATCCTGCGCCAGCAGCGCCGCTTCCGTGTACGCCGAGCATCCTGTCCCGTATGGTCCCTGGCACGGCGTGGCTTCCGTCGCCGTGAATTTCCCCGTCGCCAGCAGCGTCTGCCGCAATCCCTGAATGGTTCCCTGCGCCTGTCCCTGCGCCAGGTTGTAACTGACGCTGTCCGCAGCACCCGTCACGTTGATCGTCAGCGTCTGATTGCTGATGCTCAAAGTCGCCGCCGATCCGCCACCAACATATTGAATGTCCAGTGCGTCCGTATTCGTGTAGTAGGTGTGCGATATCGAGTGCGACGTTACATCCCGCCCCGCATTCACCCACCCCTGAAATTCCGACACCAGCGTCTGCGCCAACGGATACCCCACGGTAATCGCCGCCCCCACCGGCACTCCCGCCGCGTCCGCAATCGGCAACACCGTGTTCGCGTAGTATGTGTCCGCCCCCGCCGCCATTCCCGCATCGTCTACCGTCAGCGTCACCTGCGCCGGATACCTCCGCCATACCTGCACCGCCGGCGGCGTGTCCGCAGCAACATTTCCCGTTCCTGCTGTCGGCCCGAGCGCGTACTGCGGCCACTCCACATCGGTCGATCCCGCTACCGCCAGGCTCGACGCATAGAAGTGACAATACGAATAAGTCACTGCGCCCGGCCCCATCGACGCTCCGCCGTCAGTGCAACCAGACGAAGTGCACGTTGAATCCACCTGCGCCGTGTTGTCCACCAGCGCCCCATCTCGATTCGCGTATGCCTTGTCATTCACCATCGTGATGGGAGTTCCCGTACCGTTGAACGTGAAACCATCAAAGCGGAAGCCGTCGTAATTCAGGTGCGCCTCATCGTTGTAGAACCTGATGTCCGCGGGCTGCGCACTCTCATTCACATAAAACCCCAGAGGCTGCGTCCCCTGCGGAATCATCGAGTCCGCTTCCATGTTCGCGAACACCAGATGATCGCTCGTCCGCTGCACATACACGCCGTACTGATCGAACCAATTCACCAGCAAATGCTGAAACGTCAGCCACGACTTTCCATTGACGTTGATCACTGGCAGGTTGCTCAGTGCCATCGGTACTATTGCCCCTGCGTAGTAGCTCGCCGGAGTCCCCACCGAAAAAACATAGAGGTACCCGTTCGCCAGATAGAAATTCCATTGTGCGGTGAGGTTTGAAGTCGACGCTCCCACCTTCTGTCCCCACACCGACCCAAACAAACAAAAATTAACGGTCGAATAAACACTCGGCACCGGAGCCTTCCACGCATTCCCCGTCACGTGCACCCAAGCCGACGATGGCACCGCGTAGTATCCCGTCAGGTTCGGCGGCGCCCCCGTCCCATAGGCGTCAAACGTTATCGGATTGCCCGCAGCGCCCGGAGAAGGCGGCACCAGGCTCTCATTCCACACATCCCCCCGCCGGAACAGAATCGAGTCCCCCGCCTGAAACGTCTGCGCGTTCACGTGCGCAATCGTCTGCCACGGTGTCGCCGCCGCAGTTCCATTGTTCGCATCGTTCCCCAAGCTGGAACTCACGTAGTACGTCGTGGCCGACGCGGACGTACCAAGAACCAATACCGCGGCGGCGATAATCCGTCCTATTTGTTCAAAAGCGTGTTCGAAGCGTCCTGTCATCCTGAGCGAAGCAGCGCGATTCGCGAAGCGATTCGCCCTGCGAAGTCGAAGGATCCCTAGCACGCTTGTAGGACCATCAGCTCGGACAGGAATTCTCACTGCGACGTTCTCCCCTTCGCTAAATTTTGCTCAACAAGAAAGGCCACCGGCTTCAGCCGATGGCCCCCCAGGCCGCACCCAACTGCTCTTCACTTCACCGCCACGATCTGCTCACACCCTTTGCGGTACGTCACCCGCACGCTCCTGCACTTCGGCGGACTGACCCGAGCATCGCATTGCACCAGCGTGATCTTCGAAGCGCAATTCACCGGAACGACCAGGTTCGGCAACAAGACGCGCCCAGCCCTCCGCGCACACCCCGTCGCACCCAGCAGCAGCACTGCCGCCCAAACCAGAACCACCTTGTGACTGCTCATAAGAACCCACCGCCTGCGGGTGCCCCATTTCTCGCGTCCTTTGCGAGAAGTGGGGTTTGTTGCTCTTTCCCGCGCCCAACAGAAAAGGCCACCAGCTTTCGCCGATGGCCCGGAAGCCACGCCAAACAATCTGCGTTCCTCTACGAGATCAGCGGCCAGCTCCAGTACCGCTATCCCCAGTGTCATAGTTCCGCAATCCAGCATCCGCAGATGGTGCTGGGCCGGGCTGCGTCGTTCGACTATCGGACGCGGTCGGCGTCGGCAACTGCCCTCCTTCGGAATCGACGCCGCCCCCGCTCGTCACCGGCGGATTTCGGTCGCTCTGCTCGAACGCCTGTGTGGTGGATGGTTCTGCTGCTTCGGGGTTGATCGCACTGCTCATATTTCTTTTCTCCTTAGAATGAATCCTTCGGAAACCACTTCCGAGGTGTCTCTGTTTTCCTTACGGTTGGAGCCAGATGGCGGATGGCCGCGCACTAAAAAGGCCACCGGCCCGTCGCCGATGGCCTCGCAATGCCAATCGCATCAGTGCATCAATTCAATAACCTCGTTTGCTTCCGCAGAACACTCTGGCTTCACCCGTTAGGGAACCACAACAGCGCTCGAGCCGCCTGTCGTTGCCTTCCTTCGTGAACCTTCGTGTCCGTAGTGGTTAAAGCTTTGTCTTTCCTCCCATTGCGATGCGATCCCCTTAGTTAATCGCCCAATTCGCCATGCTGGAGGTCGTGTAGCTGTCGGTCGGGCACGTGACCGTCGCCGGCAGTGTCCCCCCGCTCGTCACACTCACGTTCGAATTTGCATTCCCCGAACTCCCCGCAAACGTCATCCCGGCGCTATCCCCGCCCATCGTTGCGCAACTCGAAGTGCAGCTCGTGGTGTATGCCATGTAGTACCGTCCTGGCTGCAGCGTGACCGCTCCGCCCGTCCAACTCAGTGTCTTCCATGTCGAAGCCGTAGGAGAAAACGTCGTCCCAGCCGTCGGCCCAGTATGCGCCATCTGCGTGCACGTACCTCCCGACGTCCCTGAATAAATGCCGATGTCATACAGATTCGCCGTGTTGTCGGCAGTCGTCGAAACTAAGTACGTCACTTGCGTGGTCGTCTTCGGGAACGTCAGGACTACGCCCGTGAAGATCGCCTTGTTCGCGGCCGTCGAAAAGCTGATCCCCGTGCTGTAGTGCGGCGTCGGCATCCACGGCACCGCCGTCGAATTCAGCGCCGTCGGGCTCACGGGCGAATCCAGCGACGCCCTCACGCCGTAAGTGCCCGCACTGGCGTTCGTCGACTCCACTCGTCCCAACACCTGCACGCCCGCAGGACGCGTTGCTCCCGCATCGTGGCAGTCGCCGGCAGTCGATGTGCTTGCCACTACAAAGTCCCCCGCCACCGTCGAGGCATCAAACGAACACTGAACATACCCGCGATAAGTGATCACCGCATTCCCAGTAGTTCCCGATCCATTGCTCACAATCCCAATGGCCCCATCCGTGTTCGACGTCCCTGCCTTCACCGCGCACGCCGGCGTCGCCCCGTTGTACACCGCCAGAAGATTCAGCGCCGTCCCCGTCGTCGAGTCATTGCACAACTCGAAGTTCAACCGTCCCTGCGCGAGAGTGTCGAACGACGTTGCCGCGTACACCGTCTGTGGCGCAAACGTCGTCGTCCCGATGTTAAAAGAATTGTTAGACCCAGGCTTCAGGGTGCTCACCGTATCGATCGCCCATCTCACTCCCGATCCGATCCAAAACCCAATGCCTCTCTGCGATCCGGTTCCGGCATTCTCGTTCTTCAGTACGAAATATCCGTCCGTTGCATCCCAACCCAGCCCCGTGCGTTCGTAGTTCGAAGCGTTCGTGTACGTCCCGTAAACACGCAGCGCTTGCGCAGCCGTGCCATTCTGTTCACCCAGAGTATTGGCATCTTCCTGCCACAAGTTCGAGAAGTAGGAACTCGTCGCGCTCGTCGCCACTTTCTGCGGCGTCCCCCCGTTCGCGGAAACATAGAAGTTTCCATCGTTCGAGATTCCCAGCGACGACGTCCCCGTGCCCGCAGCCGCCATCGCCGTTCCTGGAATCGGCGAACTTACCATCCACGGCCCCGCCACCATCAGCTGCCCGTTCACCGTCAGGTTTCCGCTGAACGTCCCCGCGGCCGCGGCAATCCCCCCACTTCCCGAATAACTAAGAATCGTCCCACTGTCCGTCAAACCGCTGTCTCCGCTCACCGCCGCGCCGCTGCCGGAGTACATCGCCAGCTGCGACGCCACACCAGTGTTCACCGTCCCCGATCCTGATCCAATCCCGCAGTCCGATCCCGTTCCCGACAGAGCCCCCGTCGAACTCACATGCAAGCACTGCGAGCCGGATCCTGTGACCGGCAGCGTGACGGTTCCACTCGTCACCGCCAGACTCCCATTGACCGTTACCGGAACATTGAAGGTCTTCGCCGCCGCCGTCAGCCGCTCTTGATAATTCGACCCGCTCGGCAGTGCGTTGATGTACGTGGAAACCGAGGTCGCTGCCCGCTCCGACAATCCGCCCGCCTGGTCGAGTCCAATCGCCATGTCCCCAATATCATTCGTAGGGCGCTGCCCAGCCGCCGCTATCGTCTTCGCAAAATTCGAGTCTTGCAGGGTAATCAGATCATTCGGAGTGTTGCTGATGATTTTGCCGAAATTCATCCGCCCCTTGTTGTTCGCCGCTGGCCCGTTACCCGCCGTATCTTGCTCTTGCAAAACCGTTGCCACTGACCCCGAGCCCCCGCCATTCTCGCTGGCCATGCAACTCACCCAGATCGGACTTCTTTGCTGGCTAGCTCCATAGGACTTGCACTGCTCCGCGATGATCGAAACCCCGAGCGCTCCTTGGCTCGCCACCGCAGAAGGAGTGGTCCCAACCAGATCGGCAAGGATGGTGCTGTTGTTGATCACCAAACTGCTGGGCCAGAACCAGAACACCGGCCCGTACTGCTGAGCCGCCACCGTGTACGAAGTCGGAGCCGCCCGTGTGTCGGTGAACGAACACATCCCGTTCGTCCCGCAAGATCCGGAGATGTTTGTCGCAATCGCATACGTTCCTGTACCTGACGGAGCCGCGGCCGATAACCCAGTGGTCACCAGCACGTCCCACGTGAGCGTACCCACACTCTGCGAAGCGCTGTTCTGAAGCTCAACCGACGGCCAAGCCAGGGGAATGCTCACACTCCCATTCGTTGGTTCTGCCGACCCTATGAACAGCACCGGGCCATACCCCTGTGTGGAACTCCGCGGCACCACAAAGTAGGTACGCTCGGCGGCCGTTCCTCCTCCAGCTGCAAACGTCGGTGAATATCCACTCAGCGGAAACGTTCCCAGGATCCTCGTTCCCAATCCACCTTGGATCACAAATCCGGCTTGCGCCGCATAGCCGTACAGTGGATTCGCTCCGCCCCCGGTCGATTCCTGGTAGATATTCTGAAACGTCGCCGGCTGCAAACTTCCAAAGTATCGAATCCCATACGTGGGGAATCCTTGGCACACCGTGTCCGTTACTACCAGTCCGTTGCCTCCGCCGGTCGCGCAATTCACGTTGGTGAATTCAGAATCGTGGAGATACGTGATCCCCGCATTCCCTTGATCGTTGCGTTCATACAGAAAGGCTCCGATCGGCCAGTTCGCGGTTGCGTTCAGCACCAGGCTTGAGCGATTCGCCGCTCGTTCCACGATGAACTGCTGATCGTTGTCGTTCACGATGCCATACGTGAAATACCCCAGCCCTCCAGGGCTGCTCTGAAAAATGTTGATGTCCTGCACCACCACGTGATCGGAGTTGTCTTCGATGAAAGTGTTCAGGATGTTGCAGAAGCCGAAGGTGTTGCTGCTCGCCCCGAACGAGTTGGTTCCAAAGTTCGCCGTGAAACTGGTGGAGTTCGGAACGCCAACCACCGGGGAACTCCAATGCCCCTCGGAATTCTGTGAGTGATATTCGCAATCCACCGTATCTCCCACGACGAAAGGATGAGCGCTCGCTGTCGTGACGGTGTAGGTCCCGCTGGCCGCCGACACGCTCGATACTTGCACTCCGTCCACGTTCACCGTCGAGCTGCCCGACAGGTTGTAGATCTTGTGATGATTGACGAAAGGCCGTCCTTGCGTGGTTCCGATGTAGATGCAGCGGTCGCGCGTAGAGCACGCAATCAAAGCTCCCGCACCGTCCAGAACCCCACCGCGGCCTCTCAGGTAGACTGCCGCATAGACGTTGTATTGCTGATTCGAAGCCAGCTTTACGTACGGTCCCGTCAGCCCCGAGGTGGAAACCCCCAAATCGTTGGCCCAGGCGTCATTCCACGCTTCCTGAATCCCTGTGCTCGCCGAACCGACCGTATATCCCGCGCTATGCGCGTACGCTGTGGTGACCGTGATCGTTCCACTGCTGGTCCCTGGAGTGCAGCTTCCGCCCGTCACCGGCACGGCTTCCGGCGTTCCATTTCCCGCAACGTAGACCTTGTAGGAGTAGTAGTTGGAACTCGCCGTGGTGTCCAGTCCAAGAGGGCACGGGCTCAGATGGATCGTTACGTTACCCGGAGTCGCAAGATTATCTGCAGGCGTTTGCGCCCAGTTCCAACTCGATGTGACATACCGGATGTTCGCCAGATTGTTGGTGGAGAATTGCGTTCCTGCCGGCTGTGCAATGGTCTGGCTCGCGATTGGAGTCGTTGAAAGATTTCCCGTACCACCTCCCGCGCACGCGCCCCATGTGCCTGAAGAAGTCCCATTCCCCAGCAGGCAACTTCCCGCACTCGCTTGACCGGAACCAAGTTCAGTGACCGGAACAAGTCCGGCAATCAAATCTCCCTTCGAAGCCAATCCTGTGTCCACGTACTGTTTCGTCGTTGCCTGCATCGGCGCCACAGGACTCCCTGGCAACGTGATCGGCCCCGTCATCGTTCCGCCGGCCGTCGGCAAGAAGTTGCCTGCTCCCACGTTCGATATGGATTGATCTACATAACCCTTGTTCGCAACCTGTCCCGTTCCTGTCGGCGTCGGCACGCTCGGCGCCGTGGAAAAGCTCTTCGCCCCGCTGATCGTCTCACTCCCGCCCAAGTGCACCACCGCGCTGTCGTCCGCCTTCGTCGCCAGCGCGGAGTTCACATACTGCATTGAAACCGGCTGCCCTGCCACCCCCGATCCCGGAGTCGCCCGCACCAACGCCAGGTTCGCCGGCGACGTCGTCGGCACCACCCAATACTCCGTCCTCACTTGTCCCGGGCCGAGTTGATACACGACCGTGTAATACACGCCCGCCGGACTCGCTCCTGCATTCGGTACCAGCGCCACATTGAGTGCGCCGTTCGCGCCCAGCGTCGCGGTAGTCGTCCCCGCTGCTATCGCTGTCCCGGTTGTGCTCACAAACGCCGGCCACGCGATGATCAGGCTCCCCTGTGCTGTAGTTCCATCCGCCAGATACACCGTGTCCACCACAGTAGTCGTAGCCGGCCCGTTCTGCGGCACAGGTGCCGCTCCCCAAGCCGAAAGCCCCAAGCCGGAAGCCGCAACCGCCGCTAGTACCCAATAACAAAGCCGCCCCAAAGGGCGGCGGCCCGCGTCAAGCATGATCTCCTCCATCGAATCTTCTTGTGGGGCGGGCACTCTTGCCCGCCACTCTCACCACTTGTCGTGCCCCACTCTAGCCGCGTCCTTTGTGCTAAGGTGGGATTTTTGACTCCACTTCCGTCCCTCAGCCGCGACTCATCGCGGAGTCTCTGACTCCTCTCGCAGAAACTTCTCCACGCTCAGCACATACACCTCGGCAAAATCCGCCACCGGACGCCTTCCCTCAATCAACTGCATCGCGTCTTCCAGGCCCCATCCCATCGAGCCCAAAACCGCCAGCGCCATCATCGGTGCGCGGTGTACTCCGGCTGCGCAATGAATGAACAGCTTCGCTTCCGCCCCTTCCAGCGCTGCCTGCGCGAACTCCACCCCGCGCTGCAACAACGAAGCCGGCTTCGGTTCGAAGTCGTCATCCGTCGGATTCCACAGTACTTCGATGCCGTGATCCGCTGCCAGAGGTGTGTCATCGAACTCAATCTGCATGTCGATGATGTGCGTGATCCCCGCCCTCGCCACCTTCGCCATGTTGTCGGCCGTCCAGATCCCGCCTCCGACCGCAATCCGGTCGGTCAACCAAGTGATATCCATCCCCGTCCTGTCCCGTATTTTGTGCGGGGCATGCACTCCTGCCCGCGCGAGGGCAGCGATCGCGGCCAGCGGTTCTTCCTGGGTGTCCCATTCTTCGCGCTCTTTGCGACCGGCGGGATACTTTGACTTCACTCCAACCCAAACCGCTACAGCCTGCTCTCGTCGCACTGCTCCGCCTCATTCTACGGTATAGCCGGGTTTCTGATTTCTTGTCCTAGCCTGTGAGCAGGACTACTGGGTGCCCCATTTCTCGCGTACTTTGCGAGAAGTGGGGCCTCATCGATTCGCGGGAGAGTCCATCCTCCCTCGCACTTACACCAACACCGAATCTTCGCTCTCTTCGCCGCCCTCCGACTGGGAACCAGAGTCCTTTCCCTTAGCCTCACCGTCGACAGTTGGTTTCGCAGCAGGCTTGGCCGATGGAATCTCCGCTTTCGCTTCGTCGTCCTCATCGTGCACGATCGGTTCGTCGGGAATGTTCAACCGGTGCAGCAACGTTTTCGCCAGGCAATCTTCTTCCGCGGTCGCCGAATCATGGTCCGTCTGCGGCGGATAGATCGCCGCCACCTCGAACAAGTACTTCACCGCGGCCAACTCCGCGTTCTCTCCCTTGCCAATCACCGCCTTCGTCATCTTCACAGCCTTGGACTCGACCATCTTCGAGACCTTCTTCCGCACGTCCGCCGGACTCATCTCTTTCTTGCTCTTCGTCGCACTTTTCTTCGCCGCGCTTTTCTTCGCCGCCGCCCCGCTCTTCGCTTTTTTATTGATCATTGCCCAACACCCGGACTCCCTTGGATTCTTCCACTTCTCCCCAAAAAGCTGAGGGCGCGCTCTGGAGCGCGCCCTCTTCAGGAGTTTTCTTTTTTCTTACTCTCTAAATCCAGAATATCAAATTGCTAAGGGTAAACCGGCAAGTTTTCTAACTTTTTATTCGCCATGTTCACAATCACTTACGATGATTGGGGCACTTTCCCCCTCTTGACAAGAATTTTCCCGAATCGACTCGATTCGCTCCATGAGCCCGACATCAAGCAGAATCTCACTCAACAAGTCCAATGCAATCGGAACATAAGTCCGCACCGTCCTCTCGCCGCAGCACAGAAGTTTGCCCGTTGCCGCCTGATCGTGCTCCTGCAAAACATGCCGCGCAATCAGCTGTCTCGAAAATTCATCTAGCCGCTCCAGGCACCTCTCCATGTCATGCGCGAAGATGACGCGGTCCTCAAAAGTCACTACGGTGTACGCGGTCACTTTCGCGCGAAAGAATTCCTTCCCCAGCAGTGATGGCAACCGCCCGGTCTCTATCGAATACCGCATGTAGCGCCTCAACATCGCCACCGTTCTTCCGCGGTACACTCGCCGCACTCTTTCGCGCTCGCGAAGTTCATCGAGCACCTGCCGCTGTTCTGCTAGGTTTTGAGTTGCCGCCTGTGGCACCCCGTCGGCCTCTCGCGCCGGAAACTGATGCGCCGGCAGATTTCGCACAAATAGCCTCTCCTCCGCCGAGTCCTTCTCCCGCCGCCGCTTCGGAAATCCGCCTCCCGCACCGATTACCGGACGCTCCGCCTCAGCCGCGATCCACCCAATCATGTCGCTCATGCCGCCCCTCCCGCCGCCTCAAAGTCTGTCTCGTCTTCGTTCTCGATTTCGAACTCATAGTCCTCGACCACCGTGTGCGGACGAACCGGCAGGATGAGCCGGCCCGGCCTCTTCTTTGAAATCGGCAAGTCCGCCACTTTGGGCTGGCAGTTGTCGCAGTAAACTACTCCCGCACCTCGTTCCCGCACCCACAATCCCCCGCAATGCTCGCAGTACTTCAATTCCACGCGCACCGATTCGTTCTCGCCGTCTTTGTGATCGCTTTTCATCACTCCTCCAAGTTTTGAACTCCAAATCTCTGGTTGCCTTTCTCCTCGCGCCATTCCGCAAATCGCCCAAGCCAAAAAAAGCCCTGCGCCGGATTTCCGCGAATCTGCGGGAACCGAACGCAGGGCTCGTTTCTCTTACGATGACCTGCTTGTGCTATTTAGTTCTGGTGTGTTCTAGGAAAATCGTCGCATCGCCTGCCTGAATCGCCGATGTTTGCCGTTAACTCCCTCCGCTTCTACAGCTTGTGCGCGCTCGTCGGCTATCCCGCTCCCTCCCGCTGGCGGAAATAGCCTTCTTCGTAGCCCGACTTGAGCACGCGCCCGTTTTGCATCACTACGCTCACCCGTCCTGTAAAGCGGAGCGATAACAGCAGGTGCTCCATGGATGCCGATAGCACTTCGGCGGCCCGCACTTTCCTGCGGAATTCTCCGAAGTTCTTCTCTTCATTCGAGTTATCTGGATTACTGGTCATTGCTTTCTACCCTGGAGCATTGTGGTTGTGCATTGCGGCGATGGTATAGCTGTGGATTTTCTCAGTCAAGGTTGGATATACCAACGCGGGCTGTGGAAAACTTCCCGGCTTAGCGCCATGCTATACGGCGGTGCTATACTCCGGGCCATGAAGTTCAAAATCCTGCAGGATAATCTTCGCAAGGTCCTCTGGGAGCGCATCGAAGCCGGCGAATTGACCGGCCTTCGGCTCGCGCAGCAGACCGGATTCAAGCAAGCGCACATTTCCAACTTCCTCAACAAAAAGCGTGGTTTAAGCCTGGAAGGCATGGACAAAGTGCTCGCCGTGCAACATCTCTCGGTGCTCGACCTGCTCGATCCCGCTGAAGTCAACAAACGCGCTTCCATCCTGCCTCCCAGCGGCGACGAATTCGAAAACGTTTTGCTCACGGATGCCTCCACCGCTGCCACCCAGCCTCTTATCACCAGCATGCACGTGAAAGAGATCCTCAAATTCAAAAAGAGCTTTCTGCGCAAACTGAAAGCCGAAACCGAAGGCGACCGATCTGGCTGGGAGCGCTTCGTGCTCGTCAAGGTCGATGCCAAGGAAGCCATGAGCATGTATCCACGGCTCATGCCCGGGGCAACGCTCTTGATTGATCGTCATTACAACTCACTTACGCCTTATCGCAAAGGTGAGTTCAATATGTACGCTGTTCTGAAAAACGATACTTGCACGGTGAAATACGTCGAAGTGGCCGGGAGCCACCTCATCCTGCGCCCTCACAACCAGTCGTCTCCCATCGAAGTCGTGACCATGGAAGACAGCAAGAGCGCTGCCGATTACTTGGTCGGCCGCGTCTGCCAGGTAGGATTGGAAGCCTGAATTTTCGCTGATCGAGCGACTCACTTAACAGCGCTGCTCACAGGTTGAAGCCCTTCGGCTTTCCTGAATCGTCCGTCGCTGCCTGTTGTGTTGTCCCGTCCGCGTCTCTGGTATTGTTCCCAAAACCCTTAATCACTTGGGTAGCGTATGCAACCGCCTTGCTCACGAGCGCGCTCAGAGATGCTCCCGCACCCAGCGCGGCAATCGCTACGGTAAGGTCCGAGGCTGCGGCCGAACCGACGACCAGAATCTGGTAAACGAAAATCACACCCACGGGCGCAAACAGAATGTAGAACTGATGCTGGACGATGGCCTGTAATCGCTTGCGGATTTTATCGGCTTCATCCGCGTCTGGGAGGTCGCCGATTTCGCCCACGATTAATCCCATTGTCAACACACCGGCTCCGAGGACGGAGACAAGCAGCACCCATAGCGGCGCACCAAAACCGTGGTCGATCGGAACGGCCTCGGTCTGGATTTTAGGCGCCGGCGTGCTTTCTGTCTGAGCCGGAGCAGTGCTGCCGCCCGAGCTCGGGGCGGTGGGGGCAGACGGTTTTGCGCCAGCCTGGGGCGCAGCAGACACGGGCGCTGTGTCGGCGGCAGGTTTCGTCTCCGCAAGGACTTGCTCCGACGGCTTCGGAGGCGGAGCCGTAAGCGAGAACAGCCATTCGGGCTGAACGTCCTTTACGTATGTGCCCTGGTAGACCGACGCAAACCCTAGAGCAATAATGCCGTCCGTCTTGCCGGCTGTGTTCACGTACTTCAAACCAAGCGAGAGGTAGACGATCATCAACCCAGTGAAGAAAAAGGCTAAGATGATCGCAAACACGTGCTTCAAGCGCGTAGGGTCGCCGATGAAAGGCAACATTGCGCTGATGAGAAAAATCGCCGGCAACGGAAGCAGCTTAAGGGGAGACAATTCGACGGTTTGCTGCGACACCGTACCTGCGGCTCGTACTCTGTCTTCACCACGAAGCGTGGTCGCCGACCGGTAAAAGTGAGGGGCCGGAATTTCCTTCCGGGCGTGAATCGTGGCTTCGACAATCCTGTTCTTGTCGGTTCCGAGGGTAGTCGGTACAGGAGTGACGGAAAACCCTCCGTTTTCATCCGTCTGAGTTGCAGGAGGCGAATCCCGCTGGCCGTTCGCGTACTCCACAATCACCCATACCAGCGCCTTGCCGACGGCATCGCCGTCCTGTACGACACGCCCCTTGATCTCCGAATGGTCCCCTGCCGAATGCAAGGAGCCGATGACGGTGAGTTGCGTGCTTGCCGTCACGGGGGAAAAATACCCGGCAAGAGCTGAGCCCAGCAACAATAACGCGGCAAAAGTTCTGGGAAGATATTGCCGCACGAGCTTCCATGCGAGTCCAGCCTTCGTAGTAGGGGGCGCCTCGAGAGCCGCCATTTCGCACCTCCTGGTAATCAATGCCCAAATTGCCTGAGCAGACGCAGGCTTATCGCTAACGCGACATCGCGTTTCAGCGCCCGCGTCTGCTCAAGAGAGAGGAAACCACGGGCCTACTTCAAGTCCGCCAAATCTGTCTGCAACTGCTGCATGTCGAACCCTTGCGGCGTCGTCTTCTTTCCGGTCAGGTAGTCGGTGCTGATGATCGCGTAGGCTTCTTCGCAGTACGCTTCCCAGAAGGACCACGTCATCATCTGCAACGCTCCCCAGGTCACGACCGTGACGCCGCGCGCGTCGTAAGCGACGACGGGGACGGCGTGTCCTCCCCAGGAACCGGGCTTGCCGTCGCCGGTCGTGCCTCCCGGAGGCACGGACCACGGTTGGTGATTCTTGACCTGATCCTGCGCGCTGATAGGCAACTGCAGGCCGATGTAGCAGCCTTCGAATATGTAGACCGAGTCCATGATGTGGGTGTGATTGGCGGGCTCGAGAGCCATGTAGGCGCCGATCTTGTGCCCGGCGACGCCGCTCTGCCGCCAGAAGTTGAGCACATCGATCTCGACCGCGCCGTTGTCATTGGCTCCGGTCGTGGGATTGTAGCCGGTGATGGCCGAGTAGGCCGCGACGATCTGCTTGTCGGAGGGCGTCACCATTTTCTTCTTGGCATTCGCCGTCCATTCCATGATCAGGTGTCCGGCGGCGGCGCAGGTGCAATCGCCGATCTGGTCGTTGTCCATCATCCCCCAAGCCTGCACTTTGGAGGTGAGGTCGAAGCTGGCCGGCGCCGTGGGTAGGGCCGCCGTCGCGTACGAAGCCAGCAGCAAGGTGCGCGGATCATGCCGGGCCACCTGCTTGCCGAGTTTAAGTTTGCGCGTGTCGACGCGCGTGGGGTCGGATCGCAGCGCGACGCTTTGCCGCGCTTCCGGCAGGTCAAGTTTCTTCACAGCCATGGGAGAGTCTCCTTTGACGAGAGTGCTGAATTTAGTAATTGGAAACAGGGCCGGCCGCCCGCAGACGTGCCTTCGCGAACGGATATTGTCGGGGGGAAGAAGTCGGGCGAATCTTAGACCGCGACGGGGGCGAGGTCAAGGGTAGGGAGGAAGTTGTTACGAAAAACGAACAAGACTGGAATCCCCCGCCTCAGGCCGCACTACGATCCCGGCTGGCCATGTTGACGATCGTGATCGGAATGCGGACACGTCTTAACTGTCTTGATTTCTTCTCGATTGCGTCCACAAAAACCACGTCATCTTCCACGACGATGGGGTTGCTGAGCAACTCGAATTCCTGGCCGTACAGTCTCATCTGGCTTTCCTGGGCGAAGCCCAAACGAATTAGCCGTTCGGAGAGACTGATCTGTTTCGCTGTCATCGGAGCACCCTAGGATTGCCTGGTTGGTTATGATTGCTTTGGTTTGCGCTCTACTAAGTTGAGAGAGTTAAGAGTGCGGACAACTGGTTGTTCTATCTACATCCAAAGAACCGACCACAGGGGCTAAAGCCCGTATGGATTCTGCTCTTTTTACGCGGAGCTAAAAGCGCCGCTCTTCCACGATGCTGCATGCGTTCACGGTTTTTCGGCCGCCCCACCTCGTCTGAACCCCACCCGCCGCTAGGCAGCCCTTCTTCGGGGATAACGGCCGGTGATCTTGCGAATGAAACCGTGCAGACGGTGTCCGGCTCCGGCATTGGGCAGAAACATGAACGGACATTGTCCCGGCACCACTTGAATTCCCCGCTCGCTGCAGAATGCGACGGCCTTCTCGCTGACTGCGCCCGTGCCCGCCGCCCGGTACATCCAAACCCGCCGGATGCCCGCCTCGGCACAGTCGCCAACGACGGCGTCCGTAACTTCCGGCGAGGTCATCAGAAGCGCCGCTTCGACCGGAGGCTGTATATCCTGCACGCGGGCGAAGCAGCGTCGTCCGAGCACTTCGGGCGTCTTGGGATTCACCGGAACCACGTCGTACCCGCGGCGGCAGAGTTCTTCGAACAGCATGACGCTGAAGTTCTTGGGCTCGCGCGAGATCCCGACCATCGCAATGCGCTTTTGAGCCAGGAAGTCCTCAATCGTTTCCAGCGATAGACTCTGCGTCGCCATTCTTCCTCCCCGTTCAGTCGTTCCGTGACCGTGTCTTTGAGTCTCCCTTTTGTACCTGTTTGCCGGGTTAACGTCAGTGACCGGGGGCACAGGCCTCCGACCGTGAGTTTGCGTCCCTCTTTCGTGTGATCCTGGTCACAACGCTCGCGGGCGTGATCGGTGGAACTCCGGACGAAGGAATCAGCCTTCCAGCCACTCCTTCTCGTCACTGCACAAACGTCAGCACCGTGGCTCCTGCGTACGGGATCGGCGATCTACAGCCAGAAGCCGCTGCCCGACGCGGGCGAAGAACCTCGGCTTGCGCTGGCGGCGCGGCTCACGCTGGGCTCGACGCGGTTACGGCCGGCATTTTTGGCCTGATAGAGCGCGGTGTCGGCGTCGTGCAGAAGTTTTTCACTGTCGGCAGGCGTCTGGCTGGTGGCCACGCCGAGGCTCAGGCTGACGCTGACGCTCGACCCTCCGACCACGATGCTGCACGCGGCGACGTGGCTGCGCACGCGCTCGGCCAGTTCCACGGCCTCCGCCAGGCCACAGCCGGGAGCGACGATCAGAAATTCCTCTCCCCCGTAGCGTCCGACCGAGTCGTAAGGCCGGACCACGGAGGCGATGCCGCTGGCGATGATGCGCAGGACGGCGTCTCCGGCAACGTGTCCGCGGTTGTCGTTGATGGTTTTGAAGTGATCGACGTCGATCATGATCAGCCCGACCGATTCCTGGTCCCGTTCGGCGCGCAACAATTCGCGATCGAGAATCTCGAAGATCGCTTTGCGATTCCACAGGCCGGTCAGCCCGTCGCGGGCAGCTTCGCGGCGCAGAGTCTCTTTCATTTTCACTAGGCGGTGCTGGGTGACGAGCATGCGCGTGCTCGAACACACGAACGACAGGAACACCACCGCGGCAGCCAATCCCAGGCGCTCGCGCGCAATGCGCAACGACATGAACAGCACCAGCAGCGGGTAGAGCAGAAAGACGATCTCGGTGTAGATTCGCTTCTCCCGCCTGGGACGATCAAGCGAGAGTGTGGGCAACTCGGCTTGTTTCCAAGTGGTTGCAATCATCATGGGGGCCACCAGCAGAAGGCTCCATAGAATGTCGAACCAGGCTCCCGTGCTCAGTCCGCGTCCCGGCCCATAAAAATAGAGAGCGTCGACGCATCCGGAGAGGGTGAGGAAAACTCCGATGCGACCGAAGAGCGCGCGGGAGTCCCGCGAGCGCGTGACCACGGCGCGTACCACGAAAGCTCCGGCGAAGAAAGCGTAGCCGGCGAAGTAAGGCGTCCAAACCGAGTGTGCCACAGCCTTGAGCGACTCTGCTTTGGGCAGATAGAAGAAATACAAGTACGCAGCCACACAGACCAGCACTGCCTGTACGAAATCGAGGGCGACGAGCGCGTCGATCCGTCCGGATTCGTGCTCCGGGTCGAGGAACATGGCCATTGCCAGGGGCACGAACCAGAAGCAAAACAGCAGGTTGGTGATCCAAGTCACGGCGGGCGACCCGGCCAAATTGTTGTAAACGCTCAGGCCTTGTGCGACCAGCCACACGGCATAGGCCGCGGCCGTCAGACGCCAGAAAGAGCGCGCCAAGCCTTCCGAGCGGCGGCCGGCCTCCACGACCGTGCCGATCAGCACCACACCCAGAGTGAACTGGACCAGGTCCGACAAGAAAGGCCCGGGCGGCTTGGTCCCCAGGAAGGCGACGACACAGATGTGCGCCAGCAACAGCAAGCCGGCAGCCGTCAACACAATGCGCGTACGCGACAATGCAATCATCCTCGGAGCAGCAAAATTTACAGATGAAGATTTAGGGAGGATCGAACCGGACTGCCTGTGGCTCGGCTACCCGCTAACCTCTCGGGCGGCACACTTCAACTGAGAACCCTAGGACCCGTTAGTATCCAGCATTCCCGTGGGCATTTTCACCTGACCGTAGTACTCAGGTTCTAATTACCGACGGGCGGCAATCAGGACCAGTGTTCGAGCAACCTTTTGAGGATTTCCACAGCCTCGCCGAGCGTGGCGAGTTCTTCGGGAGCCAGGGTGTCAAGATGCGAGGCGAGGTATGCGATCCGCAGCTGGCGTCCTTTCTGAAGCAGACGCGTGCCTTTGACCGTGGCGCGAATATGCATGCGGCGGGCGTCGCGGGGATCGGATGTGATTGCAACCAGGCGGCTGCGGGCCAGGCCAGCGACGATGCGGCTCATGGTGGGCGGTTTCACCTGCTCGGCGGCGGCCAGTTCACCTAGTGTCTTCGGTCCACCGAAAACCAGCACCGAGAGCGCGGAGAGGCGGGCGGGTCCTTCGCCGCTATCGACGTCCTGCTTGCGTACCCTGCGCAGCAGGTGGATGGCGGCGGAGTGCAGGCGGTCGGAGATGGCTGTCGTGTCGGCGTGGGGCTCGATCTTCGGCTCGATCGTGGGGGACTCCGAATCTTCCGGCTTCATTTTGCCATTGACTTTCAGTGGGGGATTATAGTTAGCTATGCTAACTAATTCAATTGAGGAGGTCAAGGCCCATGAATACCGCTGCCGCAGGAATCGGAATTTCGCGCGTCGGGCAGATTGCGATCAACGCCCACGACGTGGAGCGTGCCGCCGCTTTCTATCAGGATGCACTGGGGCTGAAGTTGCTGTTCAAAGCGCCGCCGGGGCTCGCGTTTTTCGACTGCGGCGGAGTGCGCTTGATGCTGTCGCGAGCGGAGAAGCCCGAGTTCGACCATGCCAGCTCGATCCTGTATTTTGCCGTGCCCGATATTCAGGCTGCCCATGCCAAGATGAAAGAGAGCGGTGTCCACTTCGAAGACGAGCCCCACCTGATCGCGAAGATGCCCGATCACGATCTGTGGATGACGTTTTTCCGCGACTCGGAGAATAACCTGATGGGGCTGATGAGCGAAGTGGCGAGGTAGCACACCGCAGGCGCCGAACGTATACCCTCAGACATTCATTGCGCGTATCTGAAGAGCCAAGACATTCCGACCCTGCTATCATCGCTGACGGAGTTCGTGAGCATCATGGAATATCTTGACGACGAAGACTTCGAAGACGACGAAATACCTGTCATTTCCGGAAGAGGAGAGGGACTCATGGACGAAGCCGCGGGCACAGGCTCGGGCGCTGGGCGCCGTAATGAAGACATTGCACTCGATCTGATGAAGTTCATCGCCATGACCACCGGCTACGGCAAAACTGCCAGCAGCGGCGGCGTCGGCTTTTCCGGCGGTGGCGCCGCCGCGAAGCCCGAAGACTACGCCTCGCACCTGCTGGAGTTGTATGGCAAGTGCCTGGGCGCGGTGGGAGGAAAGAAGTAGCCGTAACCGGCGGCAGGCAGGGCCTTCCGTAATCTGCCATTGCGGACCGATACGTCGGATACTGAATGCAATGAATCCTCTCCCCCCATTTCAGCCCGCTCTGCGGGCCGCGAGAGCGCATTTGGCCGAGCCCACCACTGCGGTCCTTCGGCTCAAGGACGGCCGCCGCGTCCCGGGCAAATTGAAAGTCGTTTCCTTGACCGGTGGATTGCTCTCTGTGACTCATCCGGTGGACACCGGCAGCAATGCCAAATTGATGTTCTTGACCGGAGCCGGGATGGTACTTGGTTCCGCGGAAATGCTGAGCCCGCTCTCCTGGACCTTGCAACCTTTTCGCTTCCTGGCGCTCGATCACGATGATCAAAACCGGCTGAAGACCGTCATTCAGAAGTCTATCGACCAGGTCCACAGCACCAATGGCCAGATTGAACGTTCCCGGGCCTGGTGAACGTTCGACCTCCTAAGGATCGTTCACTTCCCCGGCGCGTATTTGATCCCCAATTGATCGAACAAAAAGCTGAACACGTCAGCCTCTTCTTCGATCTGTTCGTCGAGAGCGGTGCCGATGCCGTGGCCGGCGCTCGAAGTCGTCCGCAGCAGGATGGGATGGTCCGAACTGTTGGCGGCCTGGAGGCGTGCGATCATCTTGCGAGATTCCATGGGATTGACGCGGTGATCGTTTTCCCCGGTTGGCATCAGAATGGCCGGATAAGTTGTCCCGTCTTTCACGTGATGATACGGGGAGTAGGCGTAAAGGGCCTTGAACTGGTCGGGATCCTTCACCGTGCCAAACTCCGTGACGTTGAAAGCGCCGTTGGGATCGAGTTCGACACGCAACATGTCATAGATGCCGACAAAGGAAACGACCGCGCGAAACAGGTCGGGACGCTGCGTGAACGCCGCGCCCATCAGCAGGCCTCCGTTGCTGCCTCCGAGAATCGCCAGATGCGCGGGCGAAGTGTATTTCTGGTCGATCAGGTATTGAGCACAGGCAATGAAGTCGTCGAAGACATTCTGCTTATGCGTGAGATTTCCGGCGGTGTGCCATTCTTCGCCGTACTCGGCGCCGCCGCGCAGATTGGTGTCCACGAAAACTCCGCCTTGGTCGAGCCAGAGGCGTGCGAAGAATCCTTGAAAGAACGGCTTCGTGCTGATGCCGTAGCCGCCGTATCCAGTGAGCAGCGCGGGATGCGTGCCGTCGAGCTTCGTTCCTTTGAGCCGAATGATGTTGAGGGGAACGCGAGTGCCGTCTTTTGATGTCGCAAAGGCGCGGACAACTTCGGCGTCATCGAATTTCACCGCGGAAGTTTCGAACAGGGCCGTGCGGACGGCTTTCCCGCTGGCGGCTTCATAGCGGTACCAGGCGGGCGGATCAAGATAAGTTGTAGTGTAAAAAAGCACATCGCCACCGCCGATGGGAACTCCGCCGTAGACGGCCGAGATCGGTGGCAGAGGTGGCGCGAGGAGGGCTTTGCCCTTGTTATCGAAAACGCGAACTCGCGACGGGCCGCCCAAAATGTCGATCACGTAGAGACGACCCCGGGTGGGAATGAAGTTTTCGATAGAGGCGCGATCACTTTCGTCTGCGCTGGAGCTGGAGCCGGCGCTTTGCGGAACCACGACCTTCGCTTGCGCGAGGTCGAGCTGTACCAGTGGCAGCCGCAGAATCTGGCCGCGCGGCGCGTCTTTGCGGGACAGCAGGTAGAGCGCCTGATCCGCGCCGAACTTTACTGAGACGATCCCGTCCTCGAAGTGCGTGATCTGAGTCCACCTGCCGTCTGAATCCATGAGGTAGTGCGCATACTGGCCACCATCGCCATTGCCGACGGCGGCGAGCAGCCAGCGTCCATCGTCGCTGGCGAGAAGCTGAATCTCGGCGATGCGGGGAAACTCTTTGCCGATAACGTAGGTGTCCTGCTTGGGGTCGGTGCCGAGGGTGTGAAAGTAGACCTGCTGGTAAAAGTTGGCATCTTCCGGCGGCCGCTCGTTCCCTTGCGGGTAACGCGTGTAGTAGAAGCCGGAACTGTCGGCCTTCCAGGCAATGCTGCCGGCGGCAGTCGCGAAGTTCACACGGGGCACCACGTCGGATAATCCTTTTCCCGTGGCGACTTCGAAGATGTGGGCCGAGGCGTCCTCAGAGCCGTTTTCCGAAAGCGCCGCGGCCACGTACTTGCCGCCGAACGAAGGCGCGTAGAAATCCACCGCGACCGATCCCTTGTTACTGGCGGTGTTGGGATCGAAGATGACCCTTGCGCTGGCGGGATCATCGGCCGAGCGCATGACCACGAGTTTCGGCTGCTGCTGTGGTGGTTGGTATTCCTCGGCAAACAGCATTCCGGCGCGGAATTGCAGATCGTAGAAGGCGGCAGAACTGGCCGCGATCAGCTGCGCAACCCGCGCGCGGATGGCGGGACGCGCCGGCAGATGATCGAGATAGTCGCGCGTGCGCGCGTTTTCCGCGGCGCTCCACTGCTTGACGGCGTCGTCGTCCCAGTTCTCCAGCCAGCGGTAATCGTCGGTGACCTTGACGCCTTGGTATTCGTCGGTGACAGTGTGCTTAGGCGTGTCCGGCGGTTTGGGGATGGACGAGTTTTGCGCGAAAGCGGAGAGGGCAAACAGGAAGAAGGTGAGAAGAATTCGCAGCGGGCGCGTGATTCTCATGGACGTGCCTTTCTTGGGGGCGGCGGGATTATACACCGGGTACCCGCCTCGAATTGGTGAAGCGCCTGACTCTGTCAGCAATGCTATCCTCGATTTCCACGGCAGCGTCGCCGTGGCTGAGGTAACAAAGGGAATGTGAATGGGAAATTCTAGAAAAATTCTCGGGTGCGTGCTTGTTCTTGGCCTGTTCGTTCTCAGCGCCCCGGTTCTGGCGCAGGATCAGAAGGAAGGCAAGCGAACTCCAATCGCCGCGACGGCTCCGATTTTTGAAGTCAGCGCCGGCTATGCATACGTCAACCTGAGCATGCCCTCGGCGTCGCGAGTGAACCTCAACGGGGCTGACGGTAACATCGTGGTCAACATCACCGAGCGCTGGGGCGCGACGCTGGATTCCAGCTACTCCCGAGTGGGCAATGTGCTTTCCACCGGGCATGGCGGGAGCGTCTTGAACTTTCTGGCGGGACCGGTGTTCTATCTGGCAGATCGCGGAAATGCACGCATCTTCACGCATGCCCTGTTTGGCGCCAGCCGGGTGGACAGCGCCGTTCCCACCAGCGCAACGACTTTCCTGGGCGGACAGGTGACTCGGCCGGGTTATGCTTTCGGAGCCGGCGTCGAGTATGACCTGTCCCGCTCGTTCGCGTTCCGCGGCGGGGCTGACTACCTACGCACCACATTTGTTGATTCCGCTGACAAATTGCAACCCCAAAACAATCTCCGAGCTGTGGTGGGACTGGTCTTCAAGCTCGGAAATCGCTAGGCGTCCGCGATGACCAGAGCGGTTTGGGAGCAAGAAAAGAACCGCGCCCGTTATGGGCGCGGTCCGGTCTTGACGCCAAGCGGAGGTGCTCGGGGCCAGGCAGCGACTTAACGGCGCTTCTTGCCCTTCTTCTTCGCGGGCTTCTTGGCCGCTTTCTTCTTGGCTGGCTTTTTGGCTGCCTTTTTCTTGGCAGGCTTTTTCGCCGCCTTCTTCGCTGGTTTCTTCTTGGCGGCCGCTTTTTTCTTGGCTGCGGGCTTCTTGGGCGCACCGCCTCCACCGCCAGTTACGGGCGGTGCGGGCTTGGGTGCAGGAGGCGCAGGAGATGCGGGAGCCGGAGTTATCGCTTCCGGTTCCGGCAGGCCGGCTTCTTCCTCCTCTTCTTCCTCGAAATCTTCCTCCAGCGACTCGCTGTAAGCGCCGGTGTCGCCGAATTCGTCATCCTCATCACGTCCATAGAGCGTGGGATCGTAAAACGTCATTGCTCCTCCTGATCAGTGGCGGCCGGGTGCATTACAACGCGCCCTGGCTGCGGGCACGAGAAATTTAAAAGACCACCGAAACTGCTTGCTGGAACGGCGCGCGATTATAGCACGACATTCGGTGCAGCCTGCAAGGACCGCGAACACAGTCTGCTCGCTATCCTGTTATCACAGCGGACGGGGGAAAGGGAAGAAGAAAAGGAAGGAAAGGCGCAATGAAGAAAGGCGGATGGCCCGCACGCCTGGTGGTTGGCCATGGGCAGAGAAAGGCGTTCTGTTCCGACTCGCGGACCCTGCGCTGGCCGCGCGCCTGCGGCCGCCCTTGGCCCGCGGTCTTCACGCAGCAAAGAAAAAACGAAGATGCGCCAGCGGAACGACCCGGACACGTCGAACGAAGAAGCGATGGGCTGCCGTCGATCTATTGGCAGTTCGGGTCCAGCAGAAGGCCTTCACGAACCCTGCGGCTCGGATGATAAGGATAGGCTCACTCCCCGACTCTCCAACTTCGCCCAGCGGTTTTCACGAACAGTTCAACTCTCCGTAACATTCCTGTCACACGGCCTTCCTTACTATCTGTGATCGAGGTCACACAGAAAAAATGAAAAAAACACTTGCTTTGCTCTCCCTCGCAGCTGCCTGTTCGCTGGGCACCGCCGCCGCTCAGTCCAACCGCCCCATCAAACGCGTTCTGCTGATTAGCGTCGATGGTATGCACGCCGTTGATTTCGCGAACTGCGCCAACGGCATGAGCACAGTTAACAATGGAGCGCCCTACTGCCCGGCGATTGCTGCTCTCGGCCAGACCGGCGTGAACTACGTCGCCGCCAGCACCTCAAAACCCTCGGATTCCTTCCCCGGCCTGACCGCGATCGTTACCGGCGGAAGCCCGGCCCTCACCGGCGTGTACTACGACGTCGCGTATTCACGGAGTTTGGACGCCCCCGCGAAAACCACCGGAAATGGCGTTGCGGCTGGCCCCTGCAAACCCTTCGGGACACCAACGGGCACCACAACCGAGTATGAAGAAGGCATCGACATCGACCAGACCAAGGTGAACGGTGGCGCGCCCGGCGCGGCACTGACCGATGGCGGCGTCACCTCCATCGACACCAGGAGACTGCCCCGTGACCCGGCGAATGGCTGCAATCCCGTTATGCCGTGGGAATTTGTCCGCGCCAACAGCATCTTCAGCGTCATTCACCAAGCTGGCGGATACGCGGCGTGGTCCGACAAGCACCCGGCCTACTCCTCGGTCGCCTCTGGCATTGGCATCTCTGCGCTCGACGACTTCTACTCGCCTGAAATCAACTCGGTCGTGATCGGCCTTCCCGCGGTTACCACGCCCACCGGCATCTCCTGCGCCACGGTCCGCGATCCAGGAGCGGATCTGACAGCCTGGACCAACAGCTTCCAGAACATCCAGTGCTACGACACGCTGAAGGTGGACGCGATCCTCAACCAGATCGATGGGAAGAATCACCTCGGTACCAAGACGACCCAGGTTCCCACCATCTTCGGTATGAACTTCCAGGCTGTTAGCGTGGGCCAGAAGCTCATCGAGAAAAGCATCGGCACGCCGGGCGGATATCTGGATGCCGCGGGCACGCCCAGCGCGGTGCTGCTGGACGAATTCAAGTTCGTCGACGCCTCGATCGGGGCATGGGTCAACGAGCTGAAGAAACAGGGCCTCTACGATTCGACCCTGATCGTGATCACTTCCAAACACGGCCAGTCGCCGATCGATTCCCCGCGATACGTCGCTCAGCTGAACGTCGGTACCTCGCCCGCAACCCTGCTCTCCAACGCGGGCTTTATTCCTTTGTCGGAATCGACGAACAACCCGGTTGGCATTGGGCCGACGGAAGATGACGTCTCCCTGATCTGGCTGAACAACTCCTCCGAGACTGACGCCAGCGTCCAGATCCTCGAGCAAAACGCGTCCGCCACCGGAATTGCGCTCGGACAGATGTATTACGGTCCTTCGCTTGCGCTGAACTACAACGATCCAACCGTAGACCCGCGCACGCCGGACATCATCGTGACCCCGAACGTGGGCGTTACTTACTCGGGCAGCAGCAAGAAGCTCGCCGAGCACGGCGGGTTCTCCCATGACGACACCAATGTCGTTCTGCTGCTGTCCAATCCGAGGTTCAAACCCAACACCGTCAAAGCCGCTGTGGGCACTGCCCAGGTGGCGCCGACCATCCTCAAAGTCTTGGGTATCAATCCTTCGGCCCTCGATGCCGTTCGTATTGAAGGAACGGGCGTTCTTCCGGCGGTCCAATAATCCGTCCGCAAATGCCCGATTCAAGCGATGGTGGACGCCCCTTCGGGGGCGTCCGCTGTTTTTGCCCGGACACTCACAATCGCTCCGCCGAGGGACGCGAGAGACTTACTCTTCGAGAACTAGCAGGGGGAAATGAATGGCAGGTAACAGCGAGACTAAGCGCGGATGAAAAAGTGTAGAGTAGAGATGTGCGAACGGTCAGCTGAGCCATGCCTCGGGGCTGGCGATTGCCTCAGCGACGTCGCGAAGAAATTCCGCCGCCCGCGCTCCATCAACGACGCGGTGGTCGCTCGAAAGGGTCAGGCTCATCATTGGACGAATTCCGGGACGGCCGTCCACGGGAACGACCCGCTCCGCGATGCGTCCGATCGCAAGAATCGCGGCTTGGGGCGGAGTGATAATGGCGCTGAATGCGTCTACGCCGAACATGCCGAGGTTGCTGATGGTAAAGGTTCCGCCCGCGATATCTTGCGGACGCAGTTTGCCGGTGCGTGCCCGCTCCGTAAGATCGCGGCGCTGCACCGCGATTTCCTCGAGGGCGGCTTTGTGGGCGCTGTGAATGACGGGCGCCACGACGCCGTCATTCACGGCCATGGCAATGCTGATGTTTGCATCCGCATGCGCCCGAACGCCTTCGGTCGACCAGCTCGCGTTCATGCGCGGGTGTTTCAACAGCACTCGCGCGACCAGTGCGACCAGCAAATCGGTGTGCGTAAGTTTCACGCCTCGCGATTTTTCAATCGCGGGAGCCAGTTTATGGCGGGCGTCGTTCAGGGCTCCGGCGTCCACGTCGCGAACGACGAAGAAATGTGGAACCGTGGTCCAACTCTGCGTGGTTCGCTCCGCCATCAGACGGGCAATCGGGCTGCCGCTGTCCACAATCGCAGACGCGGCGCTGGGTTTGGACTCCGCGGCGGCGAGAACGTCGGAAGCGAGAATCTCACCTCCCGGTCCCGATCCGCGCACCTTGGCAAGATCCACGCTACGCTCGGCGGCGAGACGTCGCGCCTTTGGAGAGATCCGAATGTCAGCGGAGGCTGGCTGAGTTGCCGCTACCACAGGAACTGCAGCGGAGGCCGAAACCGCGGCCGAAGTTTTTCTTCCCGATGCCACCGGAGTCTCCTCCTCCGCTGGCGGAGTCTCTCCCGGACCCACAATCCAGGCAATTGTCTGGCCGACCGGCACATCCGCGCCGGGCTGCACTTTGACACCGGCGAGAACACCGTCGCCGGGCGATTCAATTTCCATCACCGCTTTGTCGGTTTCGATCTCGAGAAGTGGCTCGCCCTTGGCGACGGTTTCGCCTTCCTTCTTCAGCCAAGAGATTAACTTCCCAGTTTCCTGGGCCATTTCGAGAGCGGGCATGACCACACTGATCGCCATAGTTTGATTCGGGGAAAGCCGATCTCCGATTTAGTCGCCCACTCCCACTCGCTCTTGTTTGGAACTGGTTTCGATCATCTCGCGCACGCGCCGGCTTGGTTCGGATTCAGTCTCCCGCACCGCCGGCAACGGCCCGTTCACGGTGAAATAGTGCCTTCCGGCAACCAGCAATTCTTCGGCGGGGAAGCGCGTAATCACCTCGTGGCCGGTTTCGGTGACTACGATTTCTTCTTCGATACGAGCGGCGCTCCAGCCATCGGTCGAGGGCCAGAAGGTCTCGAGCGCAAATACCATGCCGGGCTTGATCACAGTCGAGTGCTCGAACGATACCAGGCGGCTGATGACCGGCTTTTCCCAGATCGCCAGGCCGATGCCATGCCCATATTGCAGAGCGAAGCATGCTTCCTCGTTGGGAAAACCGAACTCTTCTGCCTTCGGCCAAACGGCAGCAATTTCCGCTGTGGTGCGACCGGGACGCACGAGTTCAATAGCGGCGTCGAGATACTCCCGGCAACGTTTGTATGCGTCGTTCATGGCGTGCGATGCGTAGCCGATCGTGAAACAGCGGTAGTAGCAGGTGCGGTATCCCATGTACGAATGGAGGATGTCGTAGTAAACCGGATCGCCCGGACGCAGCACACGATCGGAAAAGACATGCGGATGTGGACTGCAGCGCTCTCCTGAAATCGCGTTGACCGCTTCCACGTACTCCGAGCCAAGATCGTAGAGCACCTTGCTCACTAACCCGACGGCCTGGTTCTCACTCATGCCGGGCTTCATGGCGCGATAGAGTTCGTCGTAGGCGGCGTCCACCATCATGGCCGAAGTATTCAGGAGCGTGATCTCGTCCCGCGTCTTGATGAGCCGCGCTTCCGACATCAGCGCTTGCCCATCCACCACTTTGATCCCTTCTTTCTGAAGCGCAAACAGGACAGGCAGTTCGACGATGTCGATACCAACCGGCTCTTTGTGCAGTCCGCGCATCTCGAGCTCGATGCGGATTTTCTTGGCGACATCCTCGGCGCGTCCCATCTCCGGCGTCATGGCGCCGCGGAGCATGGAAATTCCGGGCCGCGAACGGTCTCCTAACCATGGGCAATGCAGTTGATGATGTTTGGCGGCCGATCCAAAATCCCACAGAATCGGTTCGTCATTCTGAGCAAGAAGCGTGAAGCGGTTTGCCTTGTCCTGGGCCCAGGTCCCGATGTGCGTGGCGGTGAGGTAGCGCACATTGTTCATGTCGAAGCAAAGCAGAGCTCCCATCTCCGACTTGGCGAGAAGATCTTTGGCGCGAGCCAGGCGTTCCCGCCGAAGGCGATCGAAGTCCACGCGGTTTTCCCAATCCACCGCCATTGTTCCGTAGGTTGGCAGAGCCATATTTTTTTCTCCTTGCAGTCGACGCTCCGACGGCTGTGGTGTTGGCGCTATCGGCCGCAGAGCGTGCGCGCGGCCTCAAATACAGTTTGTTCCGTCGGCACGGTCAGGTCTTCGAGCGGCGGCGAGAAAGGAATCGGAACGTGCATTGCCCCCATGCGCTTCACCGGTGCGTCCAGGTTGTAGAATGCGCCCGTCGCGATGACCGAAGCAAGCTCCGCCGTGACGCCGTATCTTTCATAGCCCTCATCGAGCACAATTGCACGCGATGTCTTTTTCACTGATTCGACCAGAGTCTTCTCGTCCAGTGGCCACATGGTTCGCGGATCTAGCACTTCGGCGCTGATACCGACCTCTGCCAGCATCGTCGCCGCACCCAGTGCCACCTGCACCATGCTGCTGGTCGCGACCAGCGTGATGTCCTCGCCTGCTCGTTTCACGTCGGCTACGCCCAGCGGCACCGTGTATTCCTCCGCCGGGACAGCGCCCTTGAGCTTGTACATCATCTTGTCTTCGAAGAACACGACGGGATTCTCGTCGCGAATGGCTGCCTTGAGCAGTCCTTTGGCGTCATAAGGAGTTGATGGCAGCACAACTTTCAATCCCGGAACATGGCAGAACCATGCGTGCAGCGATTGGGAGTGCTGGGCCGCGGAACGGCGCGTGGCTCCCAGCGTTGTGCGCATCACCATGGGTACCTTCCACTTGCCGCCGGACATGTAATGGACCTTGGCCGCCTGGTTCACCATCTGGTCCATGGTCAGGGTGATGAAGTCGCCGAACATGATGTCGACGACTGGGCGCAGCCCCGTCATCGCTGCTCCCACCGCGAGTCCTGTGAATCCAGCTTCCGAGATCGGAGTGTCGAGCACTCGATCCTTGCCAAACTCCTCCACGAGGCCGGCAAGTACTTTGAAAGGCGTCCCAGCCTCGGCGACGTCTTCGCCCATAATGCAGACGGTCGAATCGCGGCGCATCTCTTCCGCGAGGGCTTCACGGATCGCCTGCGCGAAAGTCAATTCGCGACCTGGAGTTTCAGGCATAGACGTCCTGCGCTACTTGATCGGCGCTCGGGTAGGGCGCGGCGATCGCGTATTCCATGGATTTCTTCATTTCGGATTCAGTCTCCGCATGCCAGAGATCGAGTGTGCCGGCATCGGCGAACTTCTGCTCGATTAACCAATTCCGCAGGTTGAGGATCGGATCGCGCTGCGCTTTCCAGGTCTGCTCTTCCTGCTTGGAGCGATAGTATTCGCGGTTGATGTCACCGACATGATGGCCGTGGTAACGGTACGTATCGCACAGAAGAAACGCCGGACCGTCGCCCCGGCGGGCGCGTTCTACCAGGCGCTGGGCAATGCCATGCACAGCGCGCACATCCTGTCCGTCTACGGCAGCGGCCTCCAGGCCGAAGGCGGTGGCGCGCGCCAGGATGTTCCCGGCCGTGGTTTCCGTGAAGTGGGTGTATTCGGTGTAGAGGTTGTTTTCGCAGACGTAGATCACAGGCAATTTAAAAAGTTGACTGAGGTTCATCACTTCGTACAGGACGCCCTGCCCCAGAGCACCTTCTCCGAAGAAGCACACCGCCACTTGGCCGGTGCCTAGACGCTTGGCGGAAAACGCGGCTCCAGTCGCTATGCCGGCGCTGCCGCATACAATCGCATTCGCTCCCAGGTTGCCGGTCGCCGGATCGGCAATGTGCATGGAGCCTCCCTTGCCCTTGCAGTACCCGGCTTCTTTGCCCAGTAGTTCGGCGAACATTCGATCGGGAGAGGCGCCTTTCGCCAAACAATGGCCATGGCCACGATGTGTGCTGGTGATGTAATCGGTTTTTTTCAGCGCCTCGCACACACCCACGGCGACTGCTTCTTCACCGATGTACAGGTGCGCGAGACCCGGCATCAAGGCCCGGGTGTAGAGTTCGTTCACCTGGTTTTCAAACAGGCGGATCGCCAGCATCTGGCGGTACATCCGGTGCCATAGAGAAGTCTGCTCCGAAGTCCCGGTCGGCTGCACGACGGTTGTCATTTGGGCACTCCGGACATGCGGGCTAGGACATCGAACATCACGGCGAAATCCAGTTTCTCCCAGCCCATGCCACGCGCGGCCGTGAGGAACTCATTGCTCACCGCAGTCGTTGGAACCGGCACGTTCAGCTTGCGTCCCAGATCGAGGGCGAGCAGCATGTCTTTCTGCATCATGTTGACGTCGAACCACGCCTCTTCCGGCTGCTGGAGGACGAAAGGACCGCGGTACTGAATCATGGGGGAAGCGATTGCGCTATGTACCATGACGTCGACTGCAACCTCGCGTGGAATCCCGCTCTTTTCGGCGAGCAGTACACCCTCCGAAAACGCCATCATCTGCACCGCCAGCTGCAGGTTCACCGCGATCTTCATGGACAACGCGACGCCGTTGTCGCCGACGTGCGTCACCTTGGGCCCGATATCGAGAAGCAGCGGCTTCAATCGCTCGAACGTTTCCTTGCGTCCACCCACCATCACCGAAAGCTTGCCTTGCTGGAGGGTGATGACGCTGCCGGAAACAGGAGCGTCGATCATGTCCGCGCCCTTCTCGCGAATCTTGGCGGCCAGGGTGCGACTAACTTCCGGACTCACCGTGCTCATGTCGATGTGGAACTTGCCGGAGGAAATTCCTGCGAGCAAGCCATCTGGCCCGTCGGTAACCGCCGAAAGCGCGACGGCATTGGTCACCATCGTGAAGGTTACGTCGGAGGCCTGGGCTACTGCTCTGGGAGAATCGGCAAACTGCATGCCGTGGTCGATCAGTTTCTGGGCCTTGGAGCGCGTCCGGTTGTATCCGGTGACGGTGTGGCCTTTCTCGAGCAGCCGGGTCACCATGTTGCCGCCCATTACTCCCAGGCCTACAAATCCGAGTTTCGCCATCAATCGCTCCGTTCGAACTAGGAAGTGAGTTTGGTTTGCACGGCAGTCGTTGCCGAGGAGAACGAGTCTTCGCGAACCTGTTCGAGATGAGCCCGCATCGTATCGCGGGCAGCATCGGGGTCGCGCTGTTCGATCGCCTGCAAGATTTTTTTGTGATGGTACTGACCGCGCTCGGGTCCGCCATCTACGCTGAAGATTCGACTGCGTTGCTCGCGCAGCAGAACCACGATGGAATCGAGCAGAGAAAGAATCAGCGGGTTCCCCACAGCCTCGGCCAGAGCGAGATGAAAATCCAGGTCGGCTTCAATGTAGGCGTCCGGATCGTGAAGGCTGCGGTCCATTGCCGTGACGGCTTCCCGCATGGTCAAGAGCAGCTGTTCCTCAATGCGCGCGGCCGCCAGGGCGGCGATCTCCGGCTCGAGAACCTGGCGCAACTCGGCGAGATGGACCGATCCTTCCTGCTGGCTCACTCGGATCATCAGGTCGAGTGATTGCCGAATCCCGTGCGAACTCCCGTTGGTCACGAAAGTCCCGCGCCCGGAATAGGCTTCGACCAAGCCTCTCTCGCGTAGGGTCTTCACCGCCTCCCGCACCGCAGTTCGGCTGACGCCGAAACTCTGAGCCAAGTCACGTTCCGCCGGCAGTTGATCCCCGGGCTTCAGTTGGCCTTTCCGAATGGAGTCTTCGACTTGCTGCACAATCTGTTCGTAGAGGCGCGAGGCCTTGACCGTGCGGTACACGGGCTTGGCCCCCAACGGGTCCAATGTTCCATGAGTCATAAGAATTGCTCCTGCGCGTACGGGCCAGTGGTATGACCACTATACCAAATGTCAAAAAATTATCAACTACGAACCCTGTAGCGCCCCGAAGCGAGGTGGAATGGATCGCTCGAATTGCAAGGGACTGCGTGCATGCTTCGCGGGTGTCCTCCCGGTCAACCGCGCCCTAAGTTTGGTTCTTGACATCGCCGCCCATCCAGTGGTACAGCTGTCAGACCAATAGTTCTGTGGAGGTCCGTGAATGCGTTCCGTGACGAAGGGCATTCTGTTCTGGGGCTTCGCCTACCTAGTGTTTGCCAACGCCGTGCCAGTTTTTTCCCAAACTACCACCGGTCGCATCCTGGGAGAAATCCACGACCAGACTGGAGCCGCGCTCGTGGGTGCTACGGTCACGGTTTCCGACGCGGAAAGGGGGACCACGAGAGTGGTTACCGCGGACGCCGCCGGCGCTTATGTTGTCTCGGCACTGCCGCCGGGCACATATTCTATTCGCATCGAGGCGAAGGGCTTCAAGACCTTACAGCGTCCGAACGTTTTGCTCGAAGTCGCGAAAGATGCGGATCTCGATTTCTCGCTCCAGCCCGGGAACGTCACCGAGACCGTCACGGTCGTAAACGACGTTCCCCTGGTGGATACCACTTCCGCCACTCTAGGCGGCACGCTCAGCAATAAAGAAATTAACGATCTGCCGCTGAACGGACGCAACTATGAGAACCTGCTTCAGCTGCGTCCTGGGGTCGTGCGCTATCCTGGCGGTGGATTCTCCACCACCAGCGCGAACGGCCTTCGCGCTGAGGATAACGCCTACTTGGTCGATGGTTTGTTCAACAGCGAGCCCTTCTCCGGCCAGAGCATCATCAACGGAGCAGGCATTGCTGGAGACTCGGCGACGATCCTTCCCGTGGACTCCATCCTGGAATTCAATCTGCAGCAGAATCCTCCCGCGGAATATGGCTGGAAGCCGGGCGCGATCGTCAACGTCGGCCTGAAGTCCGGAGCGAACCAGGTTCACGGTTCCGGCTACGCCTTCGGGCGCGACACGCCGCTTGACGCACGTAACTATTTCAACCCCACCACGCAAGCCAAGAATCCGCGCAGCCTCGAGCAGTTTGGCGGGACGTTCGGTGGGGCGCTCGTCAAAGACAAGGCATTTTTCTTCGGCGGCTTTGAGGGCCAGCGCTACACCGTTGGCAATACCGGGTCGCTTCAGACTTGGTCCACGGTGCCACTGGCGAACGCGGGCAATTGCGCATTTTCAGGAACTGGCGATTGCGCCAACAGCATCCCCGATGCCATCGCCGACGTACACGCCGCGTTTCTGGCGGGCGCGATTCCCAACGATGTAAGCGCGACCAGCCTCAAGATCGGCGGCTGCACCTTTACGCCGCCCAGCACCGTGACCTGCGATGGCAGCGGGTTCCCGCTCAACACCAGCACCAGTCCTAACAGCTCCATCAACTTCGGCCTGCCCAATACCGTGAGTTCCGACAACGCGATTGGCAAAGTCGATTACAACCTGAACCCACGCAATACGCTCAGCACCTTGTATTTCTTTGGCAATAATTCCGGTACGGTGTCGGATGCCAGCCAATTGCAGTCGAAGTGGCTCACGCAGATCCACACTCGTGCTCAGGTCTTGGGCGAGAACTGGACCTTCGTGCCCAACTCGCGCTGGGTCAACGAGGCGCGCTTTGGATACAACCGGCTTTACCAGCCGACCTTTACCAATGACCACAACACGAACATTGCGAGCACCTACGGTCTGAACACCGGCGTCACCAACCCTCTTTACGGCGGGCTGCCGCGCATCAGCGTTTTTCCCAAGTACATATTTCCTCAGGAACTAGGCGGTTTCAACTGGCCCAAGGTGCAGGGACCAGACACGCGCTTCCAGTTTATCGATCATGTTTCTTACCTGGTGGGCAGGCACGCTATCAAGTTTGGCGGGGAGCTCCACCGCGACGCCTTCAACGGCGGCGCCTACGGCGGCAGCCGGGGCCGCATCAAATTTGGAGCCGGCGCCCCGAACGACGCCTTTCCTCAGGGCATCGAAGACTTCTTCGCGGGCGTGCCCAGCAACGGCACGTTGCTGATTGGCGATCCTACCCGCCACATTCACAACTGGGGCTATGCCGGCTTTATTCAAGACGACTATCGTGTGGCTTCAAATGTGACGGTGAACCTCGGCTTGCGTTATGAGGTTAATACTGTCATCAAGGAAGATCACAACCTGCTTGGCAACTTCGATCCAGCAAAAGGACTGATACAGGCGGGAATGGGCGGCGTGAGCGGCCCCTACAATCCGGATCGCAAGAATTTTGCCCCGCGCTTCGGATTTGCGTGGGACATCGGCGGCAACGGCCGAACCGTGCTGCGCGCAGGCGCCGGCATCTCCTACGAAACGCTCAACTGGGAATCATTTCTAGCTTTGAACAATTCCCTTGGATTAGCGACCGTCCCGACGGGTGCGCAGATTAACGCCAGCGGCGGCACTTCCGGCGGCAACATCGCAACCGCACTCCAGTTCTATCCAGGCGGAACGCTGAACTGGAATGGCACCTTATTTGGCAGCAACCCTGTTAATTGCGACCCAGTAACCGGCGCCCCCTGCACCGTGATGGGTGTCGACCGCAACCTCAAGACTCCGTATGTCTCCAACTGGAACGTGAACATCCAGCACTCTTTTGCGCCGAATCTCGTGCTGGAAGTGGGATACGTGGGGAACCACGGATCAAGGCTGGTGGGAATTCGCGACATCAACCAGCCCACGACTGGCGCGGGATGGACCCCGGCTGCGATCGCAGCTTGCGTGACTGGGGCCGGGGGACCTCCTTTCAGCGCATGCGCGGGCGCCACCGATCCCGGTGCTGAACAAACTGCGCGCCCCTTCAACACCCAATTCCCCTATCTCGCTCAGATCTTCCAGATGGGCAACATCTACCGCTCTAATTACAACGCACTGCAAACTACTCTGACGGCGCGGAATTTCCACGGTCTCAGCATGGTCGCTGGTTATACCTATTCCCACGCGTTGGACCAGGTCGGTGCGAACTGGGACTTTGGTGCGGGATCGGGGTTGCCCACCGACAGCACCCACACCAATCGGGAGTATGCCAGCAGCGACTTCGACATGCGCCATCGCTTTACTCTCTCCATGACTTATTTGCTACCGGGGAAGGACGGCTTCGGCCAACTTCTGAAAGGCTGGCAATTCAACTCCATTATCAGCCTTTATGGCGCACAGCCGTATGGGGTGATGGACGCGAGCACTGATGTCAGCGGAACCGGTGAGTTCATCTCCGACCGATGGGACTTTTTCGGAAATCCGAAAGACTTCAAGTCCACGACTGTCGGAATTCCTTTCTTTCCCGGAAGTGGCAATCCAAGTAATCCGAGTAATGCTGCGTGTGGCGCAAGGGCGTTGGCTCTGGACGGCGGAACGGTGGGCAATACCAGCTACGCACTTGCAGCCTTCGGCTGCTATGCAGCGGGCAATTCTGTGCTGATCCCGCCGGCGCTTGGCACATTTGGCACCATGGGGCGCAACATCTTCCGGGACACGGGATTTCGCAACGTTGATTTTTCGGTGGCGAAGAATTTCAAGTGGGGCGAGCGCTTCGCAGCTCAATTCCGCATCGAGTTCTTCAATATCTTCAACCATCCGAATTTCGCCAATCCGTTTGGGGGACAGAATGGGTGGGCGCACAACGATCCGTCGACCGGTTCGTTCGGCTGTTCTTGCGCGACCCCTGACGTGGCGGCCTCCAACCCAGTCATCGGTTCCGGCGGCAGTCGCGCTGTCCAACTGGGTCTAAAGCTCACGTTCTAGGCGAGCCCGTGTTTCTGCACCGCGGGGCCGGATTTTGATCCGGCCCCAGTTTTCCGAAGTCCAAGTTGAGCGTTTTCAAATTACCCAATCCTCGGATGCGATCCGACACCGCAATCCCTGACGAAAAGCAGAGGGTCATGCAAAACACAGAGGCAAAACTCGTGACAGTCCTCCTTAGGCAATACGATCAGTTTCGGATATTCAGTTTAGTTGTGCTCATGTTTTCCCTGAGCCTCTCCGCGCTCTCGCAAGAGAAGCAAGAGCGAACGCTCGATGAAATCAAGACCGAGGCCGTCCATCGTGCCGAGAACGGAATGTATCCACTCATCGGGCTCGATCCCGGCGACGTGAGTGAGGCGTTCGCTTCCATCCACACGAAAGACAAAGACGAGTGGGCAGCCGGATTCATGGGCGTCGCCGATCGCTACATGAACGAGGCGAAGTCGCTGGAGAAGACCGACCCAACAAAAGCGAACGCCGATTACATCCGCGCCTGGCGGCTCTATTCCTTCGGCCGTTGGCCGATTCCCGCGTCGCCCGGCAAACAGCGCTCCTACGAGAAAGCGATCGAAGCATTTCTGGCGCACGCCCGTTTCTGGGACCCACCACTCGAAATCGTTCGCATTCCGTTCGAAGGAAAGGAAATCATCGGTTATTTGCGCCTCCCGAAGAACGCGAAAGGCCCTGTCCCCGTCGTCATCGCCGTCAACGGACTGGATAGCCGCAAGGAGGATCTGACCGAGACCTTTTCCGCCATTCTTCCTTATGGAATTGGCTATCTCGCAGTGGACGGCCCCGGAACCGGGCAGTCGCCCATCAAAGTGAATGAAACCGCGGAGCGCAGTTTGTCTCGCGTGCTCGACTATCTTCAAACCCGACCCGAGGTGGATAAGACACGCATCGCCATCCACGGCGTCAGCTGGGGCGCTTACTGGGCAACGAAGATGGCGATCATCGAGCGCTCGCGCCTGCGGGGCGCCAGTGCACAATCGCCTCCCGTGGACATGTTTTTCCAGAAAGACTTTCTGATGCATTCACTCTTGGGCAATCGCGAATACCTCTTCGATCAGGTACCGGCCCTCATGGCAATCTTCGAAAACGTCACCACGCTCGATCAAATGGCGGAAGTCTTGCCCCGAATGTCGCTGATCAAGCAAGGTCTGCTGGGGAAGCCGATGGTGCCGATGCTCATTCTCGCCGGTACGCTGGATACCCAGGTGCCGATCGACGACATCTACCTGCTGCTCAGCAAGGGGGATGTTCCGAAGACTGCCTGGATCAATCCGCAAGGCGGTCATCTCGGACGTCAGGTAAAAGTCTGGCCCGATCCCGTCATCTTCAAGCAGGTGATTGTTCCGTGGCTGGTGCACACGCTCGAACCGGAACCGGCGAAGTAAGGCCTGTCCCGTATTCGGGCGCTACGCACTCGGACCGTACGGAACTCTACTTTAGCGTCTTCACGAATGCCGCCACGGCCTTGGCATCGTCTGCTCCCACCCCGTCGCAAAGAGCGGGACAAGGGTGGGGCATTATCAGCAGAGGAATGTTGCGAAGGGCCGGGTCAGCTCCCGAATGAATCCCCTTATTGAATTCCCTTGGCGTTGAGATGCGGTCCGTACTTCTTGTCGGAGCCCTGAATGTGATTGACCAGCCAATTCTTGAGGAAGTTCATCACCTCCAGCGAGAGCGTGGCCATCGCGCCGCTCTTGTATTTCGCCTGCACGTCCAATACTTGCGTGGTCAGATCGTCGTGCTCTTTCTTGTGCGCGACCGCAGCCGGATAACCGGTCTTGGCAAAGAAATCTTCTTCCCGTTTGAAGTGGAACTTGGTGTAATTCACCAGTTCGTCAAGAACCTTTCCCAGCGCCTCCTTGCCGTGCCCCGCCGTGATTCCGTCATACAGTTCGTTTACCATGCTGACCAGTTTCTTGTGGTCGTCGTCGATCACCTTGACGCCCACGCTCAGTTTATCGGTCCAAGTCATTAACGGCATTTTGCAGTGTGTCCTTTCTAGTTGAGTTCTTGGGTTGTCGAACGTTTTTCGAACTGCTCGAACTTTTCCACGATGGAGCGAGCCGCTGCCGCGGTCTGATCGAGTATGGAAGCGATTCCTTCTACACTATCGGCAGCCTGCTGGGCATACTCCATAATCGTCTTGAGCGACCCTTCGTATTCCCCGACCGCGGTTGTGACCCCGGCGACCGAGCTTTGGATGGTGGCGAAATCCTGGTTCACTCCCGCTACCGACGTGGTTAGTTCGTCGTTGGCCCGGCGAATGGAAGTCAGCTGCTCGTTGATGTCTTCGGTCGCCCGGCCGGTTTCTTTCGATAGGGATTTGACTTCGTTCGCGACCACGGCGAATCCTCTGCCCGCCGCCCCAGCCCGCGCTGCCTCAATGGTCGCGTTCAGCGACAAGGTATTGGTTGCCTCCGCGATCTTGTTGATCAGAGAGGCGGTAGACGCGATCTGCTCGACGGAGCGGGTCAGCACTTCGATTCGGCTCGCGGTTTGACTCGATTGCGCCCCAGCCCGCGCAGCGGCCTCGCGAGATTGTTGGACGTAGCTCTTGACCTCGGAAATCCCGCGTGCCATCTCGCCCATCATGCCCGACACCATGCGGACGTTCATTACGACCATGGAAGCTGTATTAGAAGCGCCGGAGGAGTTCTCCTCGGTCTGACGGGCGCAGGAAACGACCTCGCGCGCAAGTTCGCTTACCTTGGCCGCTTCGGTAGATCCGGGCGGATGATCGCCGCCTGGCGGAACCGGTTCCGACGTGGCCGAGAGATTGTCCGGCGCTACTTCCTGTGAGAATCCTTCAGACGTTTGACTTCCCATTTCTTGCAGCGGGGCATTCTGGCCGCCCACTTCGATCGGTCCGATCTGATTTGACCGATCTAAGAAGCGGGACATGCCTGCGCATTGGTGGAGCAATCCTCCGTCCACTGCAAGGCACAAAAGGGAGGGGCAAGACGTTAGCGATAGAAGTGCGATTCTCCTGAGTCCGAAGCGCACCGAGTGTGCCCGGTTATAGGAGACTAGTGCTCCCCAAGGTTGCAGTCTTCGGATATCATGGCCTGCCGTGACCTTGACGAGGGAATCCGCCCCGAGTTCGCGCCGCCGCGCGGTGCGCGACATCCTGCTCTACGGCCTGTGTGGCGGAGTGCTGATCGCGGTTCTGAAGCTGACGGAGTACCGTTTCCTGGTCGTCGAGCATTCGGTAGAGATCTACGGCGCACTGGTCGCCGCCCTGTTTGCCGGACTCGGCATCTGGCTCGGCCAGACCCTCACCAGAAAGAAGCCGGCGACGATCGTCAAGGAAACGATCATCAAAGAAACGGTCATCAAGGAAGTTCCGGTGCCGGCGACGAGCCCGTTCGTCGTCGATGAGACGCGGGTGAGCCAGTTCGGCATCACCGCGCGCGAGCTGGAGATTCTCGGGCTCATCGCCAGCGGGTTGAGCAATCGGGAGATTGCCGGCCGGCTATTCGTCAGCGAAAACACGGTGAAGACCCATTCGAGCCGCCTGTTTGATAAGCTCGGCGCCAAGCGGCGTACCCAGGCCGTGCAGATCGGCAAGACCGCCCGGCTGATCCCGTGAGGCGTCGGCGGCCGCTGCAACCCACGCAAAAGGATGATTTTTCGCTCCCCAATGCAAAATCACCCGAAAGTGTGACGACAGCGCGCGGCGTACTCCGTTACATTTCGCATATTGAACGCAGGTGAAGGAGGCTCATGAAGCGCGTAACCGGTATTGGCGGGATTTTCTTCAAATCAGAAAAGCCGGCGCAGCTCTACGACTGGTACGAGAAGCATCTCGGCATCCAGCGCGAACCGCACGGCCAGGGAGCATCGTTTCACTGGCGCGAACTGCAGGCCGCCGACGGAACCGAGCCCGGCCCTAAAGCCTTGACGGCGTGGTCCATCTTCCCGCAGACGACAAAATATTTCGGCGCCAGCAAAGCCGGCTTCATGGTCAACTACCGCGTCGACAATCTCGACGCGCTGCTCGAAGACCTGGGGAAGTCAGGTATTGAAATCGATCCCCACCGCGAAGACTACGACTACGGCCGCTTCGCCTGGATCACCGACCCGGACCGCAACCGCATTGAGTTATGGGAACCGCCCAAGCCAAAGCAAGACTGATCGTAAAGAAGAATGATCGCAGCGGCGGCATCCTCCGCTACGTTGCGGCACACAAAACCAGGTTTCGCGAAAAAGGAGACTGAAATTCCATGAAAAAAGCAGTGCTGACCTTTGGACTGATTTCCGGCGCGATGTCCGCCGCGATGATGCTGGCTACGCTTCCGTTCGTCGAGAAGATCGGTTCGGATAAGGGGTTAATCCTCGGCTACACCACCATCGTGCTCTCGGCGCTCCTCATATTCTTCGGCGTGCGTTCGTATCGGGAGAATGTTGGGGGCGGGCGTCTGACCTTCGGACGTGGGTTCGCTGTCGGCATCCTGATCACGTTGATTTCTAACGCGTGCTACGTGGGCACCTGGGAGATCATCTATTACAAACTGATGCCCGACTTTGCCGAGAAATATGCCGCCCACATGGTTGACCGCGCGAAAGCGTCCGGGGCGAGCCCGCAGAAGGTAGAGGAGACGGAGCAAAAAGCAAAACAGTTCAAGGTGATGTACGACAATCCAGCGATTAATGTGGCCATGACGTTCGCGGAGCCTTTTCCAATCGGGCTGGTGGTCACGCTGGCCTCGGCCGGGATTCTCCGGAAGAAGGTGCGCGAGCCCAGTAATTTGCAAACCTGAGCTTCCCGGATTTCAGCGGGCATGCTGCACGATCAGGATCATGCCGGGATGCAGAACCGCGACGTTGCGGTTGTCGCGCTTGAGCGCTGCGACGGTGGTTCGGTAAGCGTTGGCAATCGAATAGAGGGTCTCGCCGGTCTTCACCTTGTGGCGAACGACTGTGGCCTGTGCAGTCTCTTCGGTCTTAAGCCGTTCAATCTGCGCGGACTTTGTGGCGGGCGGTTTCGTCGTGGCCGTCTCTGTTGTCTTCGGATGTTTCGCCTTCGTCCGTGATGCTGCGACATCGGCGTCGTGCGCACTGGGCGTGATCGGTAAATGCAGGGCAAGTACGCGGCGTCCGCTGAGGCCGTTGCCATGGAGACCGTTCCAGCGGCGCAGCATTTGCGGCGACACACCGAAGTTCTCGGCGACGCTCTCGACCGTGTCTCGCCGACGGACTTTGTAGCGTGTAATGCGGCGGGCGTAAGTCGCGGTGTCGCTCAGCGGATGCTTGCCCGGCGCGACCGGGATGATCAGCTTCGCATCGGCATCCAGTTCGGTGCTGTCGAGGTGGTTGACTTCGGTTATCGACTTGGCCGTCGTGTGGTAAGTCCGGGCCAGCGATGCGAGAGTGTCGCCGGAATGAACCGTGTGATAGCGCCACCACAGCCGCATGTCGGTCGGAATTGCGGCGATGGTGGTTTGGTACTGGCCTTTAGTTCCGGCCGGCAGGTGAAGCTCGAACTGTCCCTGTCGTGGAGTCGTCAGTCGCAACAGGCTCGGATTCAGATCCTGAAGTTCTGACGCGGTCGAGTTCACGCACTGGGCCACCAGGCGCAGGTCCACGGGATAGTTGACGGTAACGGTGTCGTAGTCGGCCGGATGCTCCATCGCAACGTCATCCAACCCGTACTGCGACGGGTTTTTGGTCATGATGGTCACGGCCAGAATGATGGGCACATAGTTGCGCGTTTCTTTGGGCAGAACGTTGCGGCGGTAGAGTTCCCAGAAGTCGGCGTAGCCGGTGCGCTTCACCGCCGCCTGCACCGTGCCCGGCCCGGAGTTGTAGGCGGCCATGGCGAGATACCAGTCGCCAAACTGGTTATAGAGATCCTTCAAATGGCGGGCTGCGGCGCGAGTGGATTTCTCAGGGTCCTGGCGGTCGTCCACCCACATGTTGTGCGAGAGGCCGTATCCGCGGGCGCGGCTCGCCATGAACTGCCAGATGCCGCGGGCACCAACTCGCGACACGGCGAGCGGATGGAATCCCGACTCAGCTTGCGCCAGGTAGATCAGATCCTGCGGAACGCCCTCCTCTTTGAACGTGGAGACGATCATGTCGTGGTAGCGGCCCGAGCGGGCAAAGGCACGCTCGAACACGCCGCGTCCGCGACCCGAGAAGTAGCTGATATATCCCGCGACCTGGTCGGTCATCATCAGAGGCAAGTCGGAGTGCGTGCTCTTGATCTCGGCCTCAGCCTTGGCCTTGACTCCGGCGTCGGCGGAAGGAGCGATGCCGTTGGTTTCGTCGATCGGCGCAGGTTCGGATTTCTGCTGGGCGTCTTGCGGCGACCCGGAATCGGCAGACGTGCCGCCGGGGTAAAGTTGGTTGACGCCTTCGACCACGTGGTCGAACTCTTTCTGCAGGCGGTCATCGGAGCGGATATCGAGGTCGCTGCCCAACAGGGCGTTCAACGCGTTATCGAAATTCTGCTTGGCGTCGTCGGTCTTGCCCGCCTGATAATTCGTTAGTCCGGTCTGGTATTCCTTTTCGACTTTTGCGATCAGATCGGCAATCGGATCGGAAGCTGGCGCGGGCGGTGAGTTGGCTTCGGCTGCGGCCGGTTTTTGTGGAGCCTCTTCCGCCTGGGGCGTTACATGAGATGCGGCGGGCTCGCTGGCCGAAAGCGTTGTCGGAGTCTGAGCAGGCGGCGCAGGTTTAAGCGCAGGCACAGTCCCGGGAGGCAGAACGGAGACCGGCTTCTGCGCAGTCTGGCAGGCGCAGGCCGCAAGCATCAGGGAGGCAAGGACAGCAGTCCGGACATAGAGGTTTGCAAGTCGCATATTTCTCTATGGGTTGGGCGCTTCTCCCTGTGTTAAAGTCCGGTGAATTCTACCAAAATCGTACGCGCCGCTCTCGCTGCGGTCAATCGCCGAAAAGGGCCCAGTACGGTTACTTTCGACATCCGCCCGGAGGGTTACCGGGAAAGTCGGGTCTCAGACCTCAGAAGTTGGATGACCGGTTTTCTGCGTCGGTTGTCAGTTCCTCTACACTCTTGAGTCCAAGGTCCGGAGTCCGCTTCTCACACTCGCCAATAATCCGGTCTCCAGTTCTGGATTGCCCTCTTGATGTCAGCCCGTGACAACTTCTCGTTCAGAGCGCGCTCCGCCAGTTTCGGAATCTCGGCGTCGGACGCAAAACGTAGCCCGCAGAGTTGATCTTCCGTTAGCTCGGGAATGCGGGAACGCAAAGGCTCTGACAGAAGTTGTGTGAGCCGCAGCCGCTCTTCCAGACGGATAACGCGATCCTGCACTCTGAGCGAGTAGAGTCGAACTTTAAACATTAAGGTAAGGAAGGCGGCCGCCAGCAAAATCAGCAAGAGCGCGTGGATATGGTCCCGGAGATCGCCGTGGGTGATATGCGCAAAAAAGTGGACCAGAGTCAGGATCAGCCCCAGCGCGAAGACGGGGAGAACGAAGAAGTGAAACGGAGGGTCCCAGCGAACATGATTCGCCAACGTCTGCGGCTTGTTTTCGGCCATAAGGCCTCCTTGCGGGAAGACGTGCCAGTGTAGCAGAGTCGACACCAGTTCAATCGGCGGCCCTCGGATCGTTGCGATTTGGCCTGAGGCGACAAGAACCCCGACCAGGTCCAGTTCCGTCGACGACATGTAGAATCACCTGTCGACGAATCTTCTTTAAAGGTAGAGAATCCAAACTTCCATGAAAGCGATTCAAGTGAAGCAACCCGGTGGGCCGGAGGCAATGGAACTGGTGGAGTTGCCGGTTCCGCAGCCGAAGGCGAATGAGGCGGTCGTGAAGTTAGCCGCCTCGGGCGTCAACTTTATCGATGTCTATCAGCGCGAGGGCCGATACAAGATTCCCCTGCCCTGCGTGTTGGGCCAGGAAGGCGCGGGTGTGATCACGTCCGTCGGCGCCGACGTGAAGTCGGTGAAGGCCGGCGACCGCGTCGCCTGGACGATGCTGATGGGATCATACGCGGAGTACGCCTTTATCCCCGCGGACCGACTGGTGCCGATCCCCGCGGGCGTGACCGATCAGCAGGCCGCCGCAGCCATGCTGCAAGGCATGACGGCGCACTATCTAGCGCACGACACCTATGCGCTAAAGCGCGGCGAGACCGCTCTTGTGCACGCCGCGGCCGGCGGCGTTGGACTGCTGCTGGTCCAGATGGCGCACAACATCGGCGCGCGCGTGATCGCCACCGTCTCCACCGATGAGAAGGCGAAGCTGGCGCGCGAGGCGGGCGCCGACGAAATCATTCTCTACGCGCAATCCGATTTTGAAGCCGAGACGAAACGCCTGACCGGTGGCAAGGGCGTCGACGTTGTTTATGACTCCGTAGGGAAGACCACTTTCGATAAAGGGCTGAATGTTCTTCGCCCACGCGGCATGATGGCGCTGTTCGGCGGGTCGAGCGGCGCGGTGCCTCCGTTTGATCCGATCATCCTGACGCAGAAGGGATCGTTGTTTCTGACCCGGCCGTCGCTGGGAAATTACATCGCGACGCGGGAGGAACTGGTGGCGCGGTCCGGCGCCGTCTTTGGCATGATGGCCGCAGGCAAACTCAAGTTGCGGATCGAATATATCTATCCCCTGGCTGAGGCGCAGCGAGCGCACCGCGATCTCGAAGGAAGAAAGACGACCGGGAAGCTGTTGCTGATACCTTGATTTGAGCTCATATCAACCCACAGCGATTGTCATCCTGAGCGAAGCGAAGGACCTGTGCATTGGCTCGCGGTATGGGTGGTGCCAACGAGTGCATAGGTCCTTCGGCCCGCAAAGAACGCGGGCCTCAGGATGACAAGGCGATCATAAGGGGACATCCATGAAAGCAATTCGCGTGCAGCACACGGGCGGGCCGGAGGTGATGGCACTAGAGGAGGTCGCTGTCCCGCGGCCGAAGCCGTCCGAGGCGGTCGTGAAAGTTTCGGTCGCCGGCGTGAACTCGATTGACGGCTACTTTCGCGACGGAAGATTTCGGACGCCGCTCCCGTTCGTTCCCGGACAGGAAGGCGCCGGGACGGTCACGGCGGTGGGCGCGCAAGCGAAAACGGTGAAGGTCGGAGACCGGGTGGCGTGGAGCGGATCTTTGGGCTCGTATGCCGAATACGTGGCGGCGGAGGACGATCACCTGGTCCCGGTACCGCCGTCGATTACCGATGAGCAAGCGGCAGCCGCCATGATGCACGGTCTGACCGCGCACTACTTGGTGAACGATGCGCACAAGCTGAAGGCGGGCGAGACCGCCCTGGTACACGCCGCTGCGGGCGGTGTCGGACTGCTGCTGGTGCAGTTGGCACACGCGATCGGGGCGCGCGTGATTGGCACGGCCTCGAGTGAGGAGAAAGCGAAGTTGGCTCGCGAGGCCGGAGCGGACGAAGTGATCGTGTTCACGCAGCAGGATTTTGAAGCCGAAGTGAAGCGACTCACGAGCGGGAGGGGTGTCGAAGTGGTCTACGACGGTGTGGGTAAGGCCACGTTCGAGAAGAATCTGAACGTGATGCGCCTGCGCGGGATGCTCGTGCTCTACGGCATGTCGAGCGGCCCGGTGCCTCCGGTGGATCCTGCGAAGCTGTCCGAGAAGGGATCGCTCTACATGGCGCGCACCACGCTGGCGCACTTCACCGCCACGCGCGAGGAACTGCTGGCCCGCACCGGCGCCCTCTTCGGGATGATCGCCGAAGGAAAGCTCAAGCTGCGAATTGCGAGGACGTATCCATTGGCGGAAGCGCCGCAAGCGCACCGCGACATGGAAGCGCGGACGATGGCGGGGAAGTTGCTGCTGATTCCCTAAGGCCAGATCAGACCAGATGTAGCTTGGGGAAGTCCAATTCGTAGCGCACCGGATCAAGCGTCATGAGACGGTCGGCGTGAAGCAGGGCGTGAGCTGCGATAATGAAGTCCACGAGCAATCGTTTCGCCGAGCCGCCTCCGGATCTTCGACGCCGTTGTGCATAGGCGGAGAATCCCTTGGCAGCTGCGCGCCACACGGCCTCGTCCATATCGAAATCAACCGCAATCCCCGTCTCGCTCAGAAACTCATCCACAAATCGCTGAGAGGCGGCGGGATGGGCTAGCAATTCGATATAAACTGGCGCGCAGACCACCAACCCACCTTTGGCGTGCGCACTTGCGAGTTGGGCCGCCACTCGTGTCGCCAACGGCTCTCTCGACCACAGAGCGGAGAGGATGTTGGTATCGAGCGCAGTCCTCAACGGCCGCCGTCTTCCTCATCGCTGCGCAAGTCACGCAGCCAGGTGTTGATTTCCTTCTTGCCTCCCGGGAACGTCCCCAGAACGCCCTTGTACTTCTCGAAAGGACTGGAATCGGGGCGAGAAGGACGGATCACCGTGCGCTCGCCCTCAATCACAAACTCTACTCGGTCTCCGGTGGAGAGGCCGAGGCGATTCCGTATCTCCTGCGGCACAGTCACCTGACCCTTGGAACTGATGGAACTGGAGAATTTCATCTTTACTTCATATCTTTACTGTAAAGATAGCATTCCCTACCAGCCCGGTCAAGAACCCATATTCCGTTCTCGGACCCCGCTCCTCTCCAAGAGTCGGATGATCTATCGTCTTCGTGAGTAACCCTTCGCGTAATCCGGCACTTCACGTCCCGGATCAAGCCGCGGATCGCTGATCGGTTCTCCAGTCTTCATCTCCAGCGGTACAACTCCGGCCCACGTAGGGAACGCGTAATCTTCCTCATCATCAATGGGCGGGCCGACCCGCACCTTCGCGGAGAATTCTTCAATGGGCACGCGCAGCACCGATGTCGCTCTAAGTTCGCGCTCATTGGGCTGACGCGCGTCATCCCATCGACCCGGCAGAATGTGTTCCGACAGAACCCGCAGCGCCGCCAGTTTCTCTTCCGGATCGTCCTCCAGCGTTGCCTTCCCTAGAATGACCACCGAGCGATAGTTCATCGAGTGATTGAAAATCGAACGTGCCAGCACCAGTCCATCGAGCAGAGTAACTGTAACGCAGACGGCCACGCCCTCCTTCATCTGGCGCAACATGCGGCTGGCGGCGGACCCGTGAACGTACAAGCTCGCGTCCTTCCGGCCATACGATGTTGGCATCACGAACGGTTGCCCGTCGACGACGAACCCGACGTGACAGAGAAATCCTTCGTCGAGGATTTGATATGCAACTTGGCGATCATAGACCGCGCGATCAGCTTCGCGGACCACGCGCGTGCGCGCAGTAGGCAGTTGCGTTTCAGACATTGGGGAACGAACTCCGGGCAAGCGCCAAGGATGGGTGAAAGGAGAGTTTAACACCAGGCGTCAGACCTCGGACCTCGGACCTCAGACCTCCGACTTTGGATCAATCGCGCACCTGCTTTGTCATTCTGAGCGAAGCGAAGAACCCATGTACTCTTTGCCTCGTCGACGCAGCCAGTAATTACATACGTCCCTTCGACAGGCTCAGGGCAGGCTCTTCGGCCCGCAAAAGGCGCGGGCCTCAGGATGACTCGGCGGATCTTGTTCATACGCATGCATCGCGAGCTTCGCGGCATGAGGTCCGAGGTCTGAGGTCCGCCGTCCAAGGTCGGCAGTTACAACGCAAGCGGTGTATCCTGCATCGTTCATGTCTATTGGATAGAATGTCCGCCCCTGCTCGGGAGGAACATGCGCCTTCGTCTCACCCTTCTTATTCTCCTGGCTGCGGTTGCGGCCCAGGCCGCCGAGATCAAGGGCAGAGTCACGAACGCGCTTGGCGGGGAAGCGCTGGGACGGGTTGAGGTCGTCGTACTGGAGTCCAAGACCAGCGCCGTTACCTCGATCAGCGGCGAGTTCGAGCTTCCCAATCTCGCGCCGGGCAGGTATACCCTGCGGCTCAATGCGGTCGGCTACCGCCTGCTGACGATTCCATTCACCCTGACCGCCACGGACGTGAAGGAATTCTCCATCACCATGGTGCCCGACAATTTCCACCACACCGACAAGGTGGAAGTGCACGGGGACGTGTTCCAGGCCGCCGATTCACCCGCGACGGTCGAAACCAATCTCACAAGCTCGGAAATCCGCGAGACCTCGACTGTGTTTGCCGACGATCCCTTCCGCGCCGTGCAGACTTTGCCGGGAGTTTCCGCGGAAGGTAACAACGAATTTTTTGCCGAGTTCTCTGTGATGGGCGCACCGTTTTCGAGCGTCTCGATCTATGTGGATGACGTGCTCGTGCCCAGCCCCTTTCATGAGATCGGAAACTTCAGCGAAGGTGCGTCCCTGGGCGTGCTGACCAGCGAAGTGGTGGAGGAGATGAAGCTCATGCCCGCCGCATATCCGGAGAAATTCGGTGACTCAGCCGGCGCAGCGCTCGACATTCGCACGCGCGAGGGCAGCCGGGGCGCGCCACTGTTCCGCATTTCGACGGGGATCGCGGCCAGTGAATTTCTCGGAGAAGGGGGTTTGGGTAGCTCGCGCAAAGGATCATGGCTGGTTTCGGCGCGCAAGAGCTATATCAACTACCTGATCAAGAACCGCGTGCAGAACGCTGCGGACGTCGGCTTCTACGATGGCGATGTGAAGCTGAACTACGACCTGACGCCCCGCCAAAACGTGAATCTTTTCGCTACGGGCGGACACACTGACATGCACGACTCCAGCGCCTCCGGCAGCAATAGCTTCGGCAGCGGCAGAAGCAATTTCTTGTTGGCCCGTTTGGGATGGCGGTGGAGCGTGAGTCCACACCTGCTGCTGGATGCGCGGACTGCGTTCTTCCGGGAGCCCGACGAATTGCGCAATCCATCGAACCAGATTGTCCAGACGACGGACCATGGGGAATGGGTTGGAGGCGCCGGCCTCACATGGAACTGGGCCAAGGATGCCGTTCTGGAAGCCGGCTGGACGACCCGGCGCGTGCGAGAGAGTTCTTCTTTCGCTTTCTATGACGCCAATGGTATTGGCACATCGCGGGAAAGCGGTGCGGAATTCCGCCAGAGCGGTTACTTGCAGCAAACGGCTTCTTTCATGAAAGGCCGGGTTAACTTTCTGGGAGGAGTGCGTTGGGACAGTCTGCAGCAGCTTGATTTTCATCCCCTTTCGCCGCAGGTCTCGATGTCGTTTCGCGCCACCACGACAACTCAGTTCCAACTGGCCGCGGGACGATATCAGCAGTTTCCCGCACTCGAGGAGTGGTCGACCTTCTGTTCCGCGATCGGAAGCATGCCCGAACAATCGGATCACTATACTGCCGCGGTCGAACAGCGCTGGGGAGAGAACACGCGTGTCCGGCTGCAAGTTTTCGATCGGCAGGATTCATTTTCGGTGGCCCAGGTTCCCGGCTTGGGCGTTCCAGCTGTGTCGAGCCCCTGCCAACACTCGGCCGAACCCGCTCCGCACACCACATATGAGCGCGACTATTCTCGCGGGGTACAACTGGTACTGCAGAGACGAAGCGCGAATCGTCTCTCCGGCTGGCTGGGGTACACGCTGGCGCGCGCGCAACAGCGGCAGTACGCCTACTCGAATCCTTTCTACCCGTGCCTGCCAGTCTGCTTCTCAGGCACTTCGTATTTCCCGAGCCTGGAGGACCAACGCCATTCTCTCAACCTGTTTGCCATGTACCGCCTCAAACCCAGCATCAACCTGAGCGGGAAGTTCTTGTATGGCTCGGGATTCCCAGTATCGTCCGGGATCTTTGTTCTGGTCGGAACCACGTATCAGCAGGTGGGGACTCAAACGCTGCGCTTCCCGTATCAGCGCTTGGACATTCGAACTGACAAGGATTGGGCATTCACCCGCTGGAAGTTGACCCTTTACGGCGAAGTGTTGAACCTGACCAACCACTACAACGCCCGTTATGTGTACTCGTCGGTGGTCGATCCGAATACCGGGCAAGCGCAAGTGAAGACGCTGCAGGGATTGCCGATAACTCCCGCGGTCGGTCTAGTTTTTCAGTTCTGAGGTGCGGCCCTCAGGCGTCAGAACTGAGACCTAAGGCGTCGGACACTGCTCCTTACTTCTGCGGCATCTTGCATTTCCTCGGAACTGCGCTTTAGGCCGAGATCTGCGGTCCGGCCTCCGGCGCCTGCAGTTGGTACCGGTTCTCGCGATACACGCTCGCGAACAAGATCGCCACAATCACCAACACAATCGGAGTGAACACGCTCGCTTCCGGGCCGACGCTGCCGCCAGTGAGCCAGCGCGGACCGTTGAAGGCCGAGTTGAACAGGTTGTGATAGGCAGGGATCCCGCTATCGGGCACGCCATAGAAAAACGTCTGGCCCCAATCCCATCCCGCATGAAATCCAACCGCCCACCAGAGATTGCCCGTGCGGCGCAGAAACAAACAGAACAGCAAACCGAAGAGCACCACCGAAAGCAGTCCGAACGTACTCTCTCCCGGGTTGCCCTTGTGCGCTAGACCGAACAGTGCGGAGAGCAGGATTGCCGTGGGCCAGAATCCCATGCCGGTGGTGAGCGTGAACTGAAGGTATCCGCGGAAGGCGAACTCCTCCGCCAATCCGACCAGCACGAACGTCGCGCTCCACGCGGCCGTCGCAGCAACGATGGTGTTGCCGTGAATGGCAAGGCCAGTGAGGTGGAAGCCGTGCAGCGCGAGAATTCCCAGCAAGCTGCCGCTGATCGACAGGAAGCCAACAAGCGTGCCGATCCAAAAATCTTTTCGGAACGCCGATCGAAAGGGAAGCCCGTACTGCCCGTACTTCCGGCGTTCGATCCGCGTCATGACGAGCGCTGCGATCGAAGTGCAGAAAAAGATCGCCCCTTCGGAGATGCCGAGTCCCAGAGGAGTCAAGCCGGACACGCCAATGCTGACCCGGGCTCCAGTGCCGCCCTTACCAGCCAGTAGCAGTAGAACAAACGGGACCGCAAGGGCAAGCGCAGTGGCGGCCACCAGCGCCAGAAAAATGAGCACGCGCCAACCGGCGCGGATGCCGTTGGGCCCGCGGAACACCGTGTCCGGCGGAGTCGGCGCAACTGGAGCGAGAGGTGGAGACGGAGGGAGAATTTCCCGATCGGCCATGGTGAAGGGTGCCTTTCAAACGCGGGACTATTCTACCGTTGAGTCTACGCAATCCATGGTGCGGAAGTTTCGCGGGAGCGAGCATCTCGGCGCTTGGGGATCGTGCAGGCAGAATTGCATAGGTCCCTTCGACAAGCCTCAGGGCAGGCTCTTCGGCGGGCAAAGTGCGCCCGCCTCAGGATGCCAAAGCGTGGGATGGATCCGCCTCATCCGCAAGAACCGTTTACCAGTTCAGTTTCATGGCGAACTGGAACTGGCGCGGGTCGTACGCGGCGGTGGCCTGCCCGGCGTTGCTGAAAAGCGGACTGACCGCGGCCACGTTCACCTTGTTGGCGATGTTGAATACGTCGGCGATCAGATCCATGTTGAAGCGCTCGCCGAAGTACACCTTCTTGGAAATGCGCATGTCGTCAAACACGGTCCACGGAGTAAGCCCGGCGTTGCGGCCCAGGTTGCCGTCGAGTTGCAGAAGAGTTGGGACGGTTTGGGTAGCAACGAAGGCCTGAACGCAGGGTTCCTGGAAGGTTCCCGAAGGGGAGAACTTCGAAGAGACTTGCGCGAAGCCGGCAGCCGTGCAAATCGGGTTGGCCGTTGTATTCGGGCGGCCAGTCAGAGAGGACAGCTGCAGATTGTCTCCGTTGCCGGTAATGATGTTAAACGGCCGGCCAGACGAGACCTCGACGACAGGAGCGAAGGTCCAGTCACTGAAGAGTTTTCCTGCAAAACCATGGCCCGCGATCTTGCCTGTCTGGTAGACGGCGCTGAAGACGAAGCGCTGGCGCTGGTCGAACAATGAGGAGGAGCGATCCAGGGCGGGAAAGTAGCTATCCTGCGGTGTCAGCGTGGATTGCAGGTCGGTGGAGTCGTCGATGGAGTGAGACCAGGTGTAAGACCCCAGCAGTTCGTAGTGGTCGCTGAAACGCTTGCGCAGGTTTGCGGTGAAGCCGTGATACACGGAGCTGCCGTTGGAGTAGTTGGCGTCCATATCGCCGAACGGTACGCAGCCGGTGTAGCTCGGCGGTGTCGGATTGCAGTTGGCATTGAACTTAGGCAGGCTCTGAATCAGCGCAACCGCTTGGGGCACGCAACCGGGCTCCGCGACGGCGATCGAGGGATTCAACCCGCCCGGCCGGAAGAAGTTCATCAGAGCAGGATCGTTGTACGCGAAGGGCCCGCCGGGTCCGCCCGCAGGATTGCATCCGCTGACTGTGAACGGGCTGGTCGGAAGTTTGATAAGGGGATTTGTGCTTTGAAGGAACAAAGCGTCGTAATAAGCCGCCTCGAAGTTTGCGACCATCAAGTCACCGCGGATCGTATTCGCGTTGATCGGACGATTCAGGTGACGCCCGCCGTTGAAGTTATAGGCAAGACTGAGGGCAAAGCCCCCGCCAAGATCGCGCTCCACAGTCAGGTTCGACTGCTGGGAGTAGGCATAAACGAAGTTCTTGGACTGCGGATACCCGAAGGGCTGGAAGCCCAGCGGCAAAAACGTCGGATTGGTTGAGACCACGTTCAGGTAGTTCTGGTTCAGGAATACTGACTGCGGAAAATTCAAAGACTGGAACTGCTGCTGGTTGGCCAAGTAGCCGAGGTTGGCGTTCGCCTGCGGATATGGCGACGGGGCGCACTGCGGTAGACCCTGCAACCCCTGAAAGATCGGAATCGCATTCAAATTCGAGGGGCTGCCCGCTCCACTGCACGGTCCGGTTCCGGCAAACGCCAGCTGTCCGCTGGATGAACCGTCGGATGCGTCGCCGAGGAAGTAGAGACCCAGGAGCGGGTGGTCATAAAATATTCCGTACGAGGCACGAATGACGGTCTTGCCATTCCCCGCGGGATCCCAGGCAAGGCCGATGCGCGGCTGAAAATTGTTCTTGTCGGTCTGAATCCCTTTTTGCAATCCCAGCAGGTTATAGGCGGGAAGGGCCAGCCCTTGGGGTGCCTTGAACTTGGGCGGAATCTCAACGTCGTAGCGGACGCCAAAGTTCAAAGTGACCTTTGGACTGACGCGCCAGGAATCCTGCCAGAACACGCCAATCGGAATGTTCTTGAACGTATCGCTTGGACTACCCAAGCCCTGAATGAAGTCCCCTGGGAGGCCGGCGCCATAGGACTGGACGGGCGAGAGGGTCGGGAAGTCGGGTAGGGCGGCGGGATTGGGGTTCACAAAACCCAGACTGCTGGCGCTGAAAGCGCCAAAGTCATAAACGCCTCCGTAGTTGACCGTGAAGACCGCTTTCAACGGAAGGTAGTTGAAGTCCGCTCCGAACTTTGTGTTGTGGCGGCCGATGCTCCACGAGAAATTATCGGTGAACTGGTAGCGCGTCTCAGTCCGCTGGATGTACGAATAAGGCTCGCGTCCGAAATAGGCGAACCCGGGAATGTTGACGGCTGGGTCGGAGCCCCCGGGAATCTGCGTGTTGTAGAAGTACGAAAGTCCGCGTCGTGCGTATTGAAAGCGGAACTCGTTGACCTTGGTGTTGCCAATGGCCCAAGTGTCCTGCACTGTCCCGGCGACATCGCGATAGGTCTGTTGCGAAGTGCGCGAGTAGGCGTTCTGTCCGAAGGGCTGGTCCTGTCCGCTGACCTCGATGCCGGTCACAGTGCTGGGGCTGACGTTGACCCGCAGCATCAGCCGGTTAGCGCTGTTCAGGTTGTGATCGAGGCGCAGCGAGTACAAGCTGGAGCCTTCAGACACAGGGAAATTGCCCATTTGCGACGTCAGCGTCTGGTAGGACGCAGGCACAGGAGCGCACGGACCCGGAGGCGCGCAACTTGTCGGGAAACCCGCCCAGCTCGGAAGCGCGCCGAGCGTTATGGCCTGGACAAGACCTGTAGGCCATGCTCCGTGTATTCCTTGGCCGGAGGATGCGCCAGTGAGCACTGCATATTGCTGGACTTCACCCGCATAGGCTGGACTCAAAGCCATCGTGCCCAAGACGGTAGGATTGCTGAAGAACGAGATCTGGCCAGGCGTGAGTTGAAGGTTCACAAGACCCTGAGGAGCGCCGAACAACGCTGACGCATCGAAGGGAGAGAGCGCGAAGCAGACTTTGCCACCGCTAGTCGTGCAATCCTGCCCGATCGAAGAGAATCCCGTTTCATGCCGACGCGTAATCTCGTAGGAAAAGTAGTAAAACGTCTTGTCCTTCTTGAGCGCACCGCCGAAAGCCGTACCCGCCTGTACGCGCGTGTACGCTGGATCCTTCACCGTGCTGAACGGATTCACCGCCTGGAAATTGCGGTTGCGAAGATATCCGTACACGTCGCCGTGGAAGGCATTGGAGCCGGACCGCGTGATGATGTTGACCACGCCGCCGGAGGCGCGCCCATATTCGGCCGCGTAGTTGTTGGTGATGATCTGGAATTCCTGCACGGCTTCCTGGGAGACGGTGGAGCGCACGCCGTTGACCGAGTTGTCGGTGGCGTCGGCGCCGTCAACGTTAACCAGGTTCGAGCGAGCGCGCTGGCCGCTCATGTTGAGCCCGGAAGTGGGCGCCGCTCCCAGGTTGGGGGCGGCATCGTGCACGACCTGCGAATCGGTCAGCGTGAAGTTGATGTAGTTGCGGCCGTTGATCGGAAGATTATCAATGCGGCGCTGGCCGATGGTGTCCGTTGTGGAACTGCGCGAGGTCTCCACCAGTTCCCCTTGCGCACTAACCTCTACGACTTCCTTGCCGCCGGATACCGAAAGGGTGACGGGCAGTTCGACCAATCCTCCCACCGTAATGGCGACCCCGGTATTTTCCATTTTGGTGAACCCAGTGGCCTCTACCGTAACCGAGTACGTGCCCGGCGGCAGCAACTGAGCGCTGTAGCCGCCTTGCCCGTCGCTGGTAGCGGTGCGCTCCAGACCCTTGGCGACGTCCCGCACCGCCACTGTCGCATTGGTGACGACACTTCCCTTGGGATCTTTCACGTTGACGTGGAGATCGCCAGTGGCGGCGCCGCCCTGGCCAAAGGCAACGGCCGAAAGCAGCAGGAAAAACAAAGAGACGGAGGCAGACCTCAGTGTGCGGATCATAGGGTTCTCCCTTGGACTCGCGGACGCGAGCGGACGGCGGAAATACTTCCCCACGGCAGATGCCGAAGTACTCAAGTGGTTTTGGACTGCTTAGATGCCCGCTGGTTTTTATAACAGAACGGGCCTCGAAAACAAGTCCGGAATCAAACAGGGGTCGTTTCCAAGTTACCCCGAGCGCGTTCTCGACGTTTGTCGTGTGGCGTCGGGAGCATGGCAAAACAGCGGTAGATTGTCAGTGAGCGGGGTCACAAATTGGCCGAAATGCGCAGCGGCGCAGCCGGATTCTGCAGCCTGCCAAGGAGCATCGCAACGCCATTCAGCCGCTCGTAGCCGTGAAGGACGGGAGCGGCCGCCAGTCCCGAGTTCGGCCATGCCAGGGCAGCGTAGATCCTGAAGAGAGCGAACGCGGCGTTGCGGCGCAGCAAGAGTGCATCGTTCACCAGCTGCCGCGCGGCTTCCGCCGTGTGGGCATCGCTCGCACTCAAAGCGCTTTGTCCCATCCGTACCAGAACGGCAGCGTTGCTTCCCGCCGTTTGTACATAGAACGCCATAGCTCGCAGGCGCTCGCGCTGTACAACGCGGAACTCGGAAGCAGGCAGGCGGCGGCGCAGGTAGGCGTCCTCCGCCGGGTCAACGAGATTGCGAAAGGCCGCGACGTCGATGGGCTGAATCTGTCCCGCGAAGCTGCCGCTTCTCGCAAGCTGCAGACTTCCAGATAGCGTAACCCGAAGAATTACAACCAGCGCAAGAACGGCGGCAATAACGAGAAGGATGGCTAGAGTCATCGCTGTAGGAGACGCTCCAATTCCTGGTTCCACAGCGCAAGGTTGTTCTCCGGCAGCGAAACCGCAGATTTTGTAACCACTTTCTTCTGGGCCACGAGCAAGTAGTAGATCCAGATCAAGACGCAGACGTGATAGGTGGCCATGTTAAGAAAATCGAGGAGGCCACTCTTGCTCGCCAGAATCCCGCTGGCGATGGTCGCCCACGCGGCCAAGTGCTCACAGGACAAGATGCCAAGGCCGAGAGCAATTCCGAAGGTCTGCCTGCTCCAAGCTAACCTGAAGTAAGCAGCGAACAGAACGATGAACAAGATGAGTCCGGATTCGACTATGTACATCGACTGCTGCAGCGCGTGCGCGCCGGAAATGAGCCAATACGGGTTTGCTGGTACGGTGAAGCCGGCCGTCAAACCGGCGACCAGCACGAGAACTACGCCAGCGCAGGTGATCAGCCGGTTGCCTATCTTAGCAACGGCGGGCCAGGGCCGGAGGAGATGCAGAAACAACTCGCCGGTCACGGCGAACTTCAACAAGCCCTCGACAATTAGACCGACCCAGAACGCTTGCCAGAAGATCTCCGGCCGGACCCAAGGCAAAACGTCGAGCCCGTAAAGCGTGAATTCCTCCACTGCTTCGAAAAGGGTATATGCCAGAAAAACTGGGAAGAGCCTGCTAAGCCCGCTGCGCCACATCAATACAGCCAGCCCCACCTGCAGAATGTGGGGTGCGAGCCAGAGGTAATGCCAGAGAAGTGAGTGCGCCTGCAGCATGGCGGTAATGGCGCACTATACCGCGACTTGCTGCAGGCAGCAACTCAACGCGATTCTTGTTCCGTTTTCGTAAGAGCCGGAACTTTGGGCTACGGTTTGCACATCTTTCCGTCACAATTGGTACCGCCAACGCCATCAGCCCGGAGTACGGTTGGAACTACGAGAGTGTTCAGGAACAGTACGGCTGCTGCGAGGACGAGTAGCACACGTTTCACGGTTGGTTTCTCCTTGTGACTGCGAGTTGGACCGTGATATTTTCATGGGCGGGACCCGGGCGCAACGGGCTCGCCAAACCTTTGAGCGTTCGGAATTCGTAACAAGATGACGCTGAAATCAGCTTTGCAGGACGTGAAGGAAACCACCCTGGCGGCAGTCACCGGATTGCTTGGGAAACTCGCCTATCTGGCTTCCTTGCGTCGCGCCCAGGGCCGCTACGAACACTGGGGAATGGAAACTGTTCACGGGCCGGAGTCTTCCGAGCGCGCCTTGAAGACGGCCCACGCCGAGGTTGTGGCCGGAGTTTTGCGAACACCACTGGCGTCTCTGGTGGAGGACCTGCAGGAATCGAGCAAGAGCAGCGGCGTTCCCGCGCACTCTTACGTCGAAAGGATGCGCGACGGTTTCGATGACTTGCTGCCGGGCGAACCCAAAGACTCGCCGGAGGCCAGCCATCTCAATTCAGTGCTGGTGGCGCTTTCGAGCCTGGAGAAGGCTCGAGCGCGTGCCACTCGGTCAACTTCATAGCTACGCCAACGATCTGGCCGAGCACCTCAGCTTCCTGCGGGTGCCGCAGGATTCGAACCGGAACAGGTGAAAGCGGATGCGGTTGCAGAATAATCTCGTCGCGACGCATGCCGCACCAGCAGCAGGTGTGGCCGTCGCGGGTTTCCACAAAATAGATGGGACGTTCGTATTCCGAGCGCCAGGAGCCTTCCACGACCTTATTCTTTGCTTCGTCGACCTGGATGAAGCTGCCGGGCGGCAGGATCGGATACATCGTGAAATCCTGCGTCCCGACATAGCCATATGTGAAATCGCTGTTGGCAAACTGTGCCAGATAAGCAAAGGGCACGAGTCCCCACTGCTCCACCATGCGGCCAAGATTCGTCGTGCGGCGCTCATCAAAGCCGGGATCCATGCGCACCGGAACCTGCACCGACGACAATCCCGCCAGAGCGTCGGAAACATGCGATTTCGGCGGTGCTACCAGGCCCAAATCGGCCGCCATGTTGTTGAGGTCGACCCCGTACCAGGACATGAGTTCGCGGAGATCACGGCGGTAGATCACCGACAACGTGTAGAGCCGATAAATACTGGGCAGAATGCCCTTCGTCTCGATGTCAGACAAACGGCTGGGCGGAATCGAAAACTCTTCGTTGCGGTACTTGTCGGCAACGCGCGCGCTGGAATTCTCCACGTCACGCATGGTCAGGCCGAGTTTCTCGCGCAGCGTACGAAGGCTTTTTCCAGCGGGCAGCATGGGTGTGCCTCCAAAGAAGTGCAGGAATAATATCAAATGGGGGCAGCCGTTGTGTCGGCAAATTGTGCAAAAATTTGAGCACTTGAGGTTTGTTACGAATTCCGAACACGCTCTGAGCCTTGCCCCGCGCACATAATCCAGGGACCGTCACATCCAAGGTCGCGGAATCAGCGGCCCCTCCTCGCTTGCGGATTTTCTGTGATTGTTCGGAATTCGTAACAGTGCTAATTGAGGAGAAAGCCCGTTTTTCAGGCCTAGTCCTGGACTTCTCTCTAAAGCAGCCCGGTCTTCCGCGTCCCCGCAAGCTGGAATCCACTCCTAAAGCACGGATGACATTTGTCACGCTCCTGGCGTGATGGATGGCACTGGTGCGCTCGTCGCCCTTCCGCGATCATGCAATCACTGGATGGGAACAGCGACGCGATTCCCGCCAGCGGCCCTAAACACGCCGGAAGGACTGACGATGATCGCAACCGTGGAACAATCCGTGACTACACAAAAAAGCGCACGAGCCGCCGCCGCGGACTTCATTGTAGCCAGCCTCGAAGGCGTGAACAAGAATTACGGCGATGTCCGTGCGCTGCGCGGAGTAGATTTCCGCGTCCGCGCAGGCGAACTCGTGGCTCTGCTGGGCCCGAACGGTGCGGGCAAAACGACCGCGGTTAAATTGCTGCTCGGATTGATGCAGCCCAATTCGGGAAAGGTGCGCGTCTTCGGCGGCGACCCGACGAATCCCGAAAACCGGATGCGCACCGGCGCCATGTTGCAAGTGGGGCGAGTTCCGGAAACGTTACGCGTTCGCGAACACATTGATCTGTTTTCCACTTATTACCCGAAGCCGATGCCGTCGACGGAGATTCTTGCCGCCGCCGGGCTCGAGAAGTTGAGCGACCGCAAATTCGGTGATCTTTCCGGCGGCCAGAGACAGCGCGTGCTGTTCGCGCTGGCCATCTCTGGCGATCCGGATCTGCTTTTTCTCGACGAGCCCACGGTTGGCCTTGACGTAGAAGCGCGCCGCCTGTTGTGGGATGAGATTCGCCGGATGGTCGACCGCGGCAAAACCGTGCTGCTCACGACCCACTACTTGCAGGAGGCCGACGCCCTCGCCGACCGCGTTGCCGTCATCAATCAGGGCGAAATTATTGCCCAAGGACCTCCCGCGGAGATCAAGGCGAAGACCAGCGGCAAGCGTATTCGCTGCATCACCAGCCTCAGCGTCGCCAGCCTGCGCCAGATTCCGGGCGTGACCGATGTCAAGGAAGATCGCGAAGCCGTCGAAATTCACGCCGTTGAGGCCGAGACCGTCGTCCGCGAATTGCTCGCCCGCGACGCCCAACTCTCCGGACTGGAAATCACGAGCGCTGGCCTCGAAGAGGCGTTTCTTGCGTTGACCCAGGAGAGCACGCGAAACGGAAACAACTCTAACTGATCCCAACATCTACATACCTGAAGGAGATGCAATGAGCACCGCAACCATCGCCCTGAACAACACGCGGATCGAGCGCTCCCCAAGTCACACCGCCACGATCTATCTGAAGGAAGCGAAGTACGAATTCCTCAAGAACCTGCGCCTCCGCATGTACACGGCGTCAGTGCTCAGCTTCCCCATCATGTTCTATGTCCTGTTCGGGCTGGTGCTGAACCAGAAACAATCGATTGGCAGCCTCGCCGTGCCTACGTACTTGATCGCCACCTACGGCACGTTCGGAGTGATGGGCGCCTCGCTGTTCGGCACTGCCGCTGGCCTGGCGTCCGACCGTGGCCTGGGATGGCTGCAGGTGAAGCGCGCCAGTCCCATGCCGCCATTTGCGTACTTCGCGGCCAAGGTGATCACCAGCATGATCTTCAGCACGATCATCGTGCTCGCCCTGTTCCTGCTCGGCTTCACTCTGGGCGGAGTGCGGATGCCCTTCGCCGACTTCGCCCGACTGTTGGGAACACTCGCGCTCGGTTCGCTGCCATTCTCTGCCATGGGCTTGGCTCTCGGATATTTCACCGGGCCGAACTCGGCTCCCGCGACCATCAACTTGATCTATCTGCCCATGTCGTTCTGTAGCGGATTGTGGGTGCCGTTCATGTTCCTGCCGAAGATCGTGCGAGAAATCGCGCTGGCGCTGCCGCCCTATCACTTGTCGCAACTGGCTCTCGGAGTCGTGGGCGCCGGACGCAACGAATCGACCGCAACGCACTGGGAAGTGCTGCTGGCCTTCACCATGATCTGCCTGGGCGTAGCCCGCATCGGCTTTCAACGCGATCAGGGAAAAATGTATGGATAAGCTTTTCGGTTTGACGGTTTGCCGAAAGACACACGATTCGTATCAGGGCATGGCTTCAGAGGTTGCCGAAAAACTCTGCCCTTGCCTCGGTTTTGAAAGGGCGCGGCTTTAGCCGCTCCGTAAGGCGTGTGGAAATGAATCACGGCTTCGGCCGCTGAGGGCCGATGGAGTTTCGTATGAGCATGAATTCGAAAAAATCGATGGCCTGGACAACGGTTCTGATCCTTCTTGGACTGGTCGCGCTCTACGGCGGCGAAAAGTGGCTGGCAGTCCTGATTCCCGCGGCCATGCTGATCTGGTACGGCGCCGGTCCGGCCTTGCGCAGTGGCCGGAATTGACTGCAGGGGCGACAATAGACCTATGCCACTAGTGTCTTTCGATCGGGAAGAAACGTACGGAACCGGTAGCCCGTGGAAGCTGAAGCCTTGGAGAACGATCCTCAAGGATAAGGATCACGGATGGAGTCCTCTGCTCTGGGTTGTCTATCTGGGCTTCTTCTTCATTGATCCGGTTGTGAGTCACGCCAGCTTCCGAATTTGGTTCCTCGATATCGCGGGCGCTGCAGCATTTCTGCTTCTCTACTTCGGATTATTCGCCCTGCAGAATCCGAAAGCCATCCTGCACGTTGGTGGGATGGTGCTTCTTGGAATGCTGTTTCAACCCATCAACGGCGGTGCCTGTACATTCTTCATCTTCGCGGCGGCGATGCTCCCCTTTTGCGTCGACACCAAGATCGCCGCAGTCGTTGGCTTGTTCACCGTCGGCTTGGTGGGCGCCATCGAAGGACTGCTGCTGCACATCAATGGGTGGAGCCTCTTCTACACTGGGCTTTTTCCAGTGGTCATCGGCGCCGGGAACACGTTCTTTGCCGAGCGCAACCGTATGAACCGGAAACTGCGCAAGGCGAATGAAGAGATCGAACATCTGGCCAAGGTCGCGGAGCGCGAGCGCATCGCGCGCGATCTGCACGATGTGCTGGGTCACACGCTGTCGGTGATCACGCTCAAGTCCGAACTTGCCGGCAAATTGATTGACCGCGATCCGCAACGGGCAGGAAGGGAAATCCGCGAGGTTGAGCAAATCTCGCGGCAGGCGCTCTCCGATGTGCGCGACGCGATCCGCGGATATCGCTCCCAGGGACTCGCTGCGGAACTGGCGCAGGCCAAGACCACGTTGGAAACGGCCGGCCTGACGGTGCAATGTGACGCTGCGACCACCGTGAAACTTCCCGCCATGCAAGAGAGCGTGCTTTCTTTGGCGGTGCGCGAAGCCGTCACCAACGTTGTGCGACATGCGCAAGCCCGCACTTGCCGGATGCGCCTCGAACAACAGAACGGCAACTGCCGCCTGGAGATTCAGGACGACGGCTGCGGCATCTCCAACGGCGAAGGCAATGGGCTGCGCGGCATGCGCGAACGCGTCGAAATGCTCGGCGGCAAGCTTCAGCGCAGCACCGAATCCGGCACTACGCTCACTATCACGCTGCCCTTGAAGGAAGTCATGCCACACGACGAAGGCGTCCGGAATTGAACCCATCCGTCAAAGAAGGACGCAAGACCATCCGCGTGGTTCTGGCGGAGGATCAAGGCATGGTTCTCGGCGCTCTCGCCGCCCTGCTCGAAATCGAGGGCGACATCTCCGTCGTCGGCCAGGCGCGCAACGGCAAGGAAGCGCTCGAAGCTGTGCTCACGCACAAGCCCGACGTCTTCATCACCGACATCGAAATGCCCCACATGAGCGGCCTGGATGTTGCAGCCGAGTTGAAGCGGCGCCGGACCGGGACGCGCGTCGTCATCGTCACGACGTTTGCGCGCGCGGGATACCTTCGCCGCGCGCTCGAAGCCGGAGCCTCCGGATACCTGCTGAAGGACATGCGCGCCGAGGAACTCGCCGATGCCGTGCGCCGCGTGCATCAGGGCCTGCGCGTCATCCATCCCGAACTCGCGACCGAAGCTTGGGCCGAGATGGATCCTCTGACGGATCGTGAACGCCAGGTCTTGCGCCTCGCCGGAGAAGGCATGGCCAGCGGAGACATCGCCGGCGAGTTAGGCCTTTCCGATGGCACGGTCCGCAACTATCTATCGGAGGCTATCAGCAAACTCGGTGCCGGCAATCGCATCGAGGCCGCCAGAATCGCCAGAACCAAAGGCTGGTTGTAAAGCCGATCAAAAGTGCCCGCCATTCCCTTGCGAAACTGCCGGACTCGAAAGTGGGTTGGCAGTCGAATCGCTTGCCACGAGCGTCCATCGTTATGCCAATAAGCACCGAGCCGGCCCTGTGCGGGCCGGCTCGAATGTTTAACAATCTGATCATTACCGCCTTACTTACTGCACAGCAAAGATCAGGTCGTCGTGATCGTTGTATGCGCCTGAGGTGCACGAGGACGCACTTCCTTGATAGCGGAATTGCGCCCGCACAGCCTGCAAGCTGCCGGTCGGTAGTGTGAACGTCGCCGACAGGTTTTGCGCTCCAGCCTTCGTCGGCTTGATTGTTCCAATAAAGACCCACGACGGACTGTTAGCGTTGGCCGCATAGTAAAGGTCGAGAGAGTCGGAACTGAATCCGCTCCAGGCCCAAACTGTGGCTGTCACCGTCGCCTTGGTGCCGTGCGTCAGCGCACCGCTACTAGAGGTGACCACGATGCGGTCGTTGGACTCATCGGAGTGGAATGTTCCCGAGGTCCCATCGGCGCAGGAATTGTTGATCGTGTTTGGTTGATTGGGTTCCGAGCCGCCCGACATGTGATCGCGTCCCAGCAGGAGAGACGCGCCCGAGTCGCACGACGTGCCGACGGTTGCGCACTCCGGAGCTTTCAACGTTGAGTTGTACACGGCGGTTTGCGCTCCCGAGGCTGAACTCACTGTCAAAGCGATATTCGTGCTGTGCGTGAGTGAGCCGGACGTTCCCGTTACCGTCACCGTGGCCGTTCCCGTGGTCGCGGTGGCCGAGGCTGTAAGCGTGAGCGTTGAGGTCGCGCTGCCATTGGCTGGCGGCGTAACCGGGTTGCTCGAGAACGTCGCCGTCACTCCGCTGGGCAAGCCGGTAGCGCTCAGCGTGGTCGCAGAACTGAAGCTGTTCTGACTGGTGATGGTGATCGTGCTGGTTCCGTTACTGCCTTGGGTAACGGTCAAAGAGGCCGGCGATGCGCCGATGGTGAAGTTTGGCGTCGCCGCGGCAGTGACCGTGAGAGCAAGCGTGGTAGTTGCCACCAGGCTGCCGGAGGTTCCGGTGATAGTCACCGTAGCTGTTCCGGTCGTGGCCGAACTGCTGGCCGTCAGGGTGAGCGTGCTGGTTCCGGCGGTGGGGTTCGGACTGAACACCGCCGTCACGCCGCTGGGCAGTCCGGACGCGGCAAGAGTTACGCTACCGGTGAACCCGCCCTGGTCTTGTACCGTGATGGTGCTCGTCCCGCCTGCGCCGCCTTGTGTGATCGTCAGGCTGCTGGGCGAATCCGAGAGCGTGAAGCTCGGCGTTGCCGATCCCGTCAGAGCGTTGATCAGGTTTGTTCCATTCGGACTTCCCCATCCGGTCACCAAGTCATACCCAACCACGGCGTTATACGATGTCCCATTGCCGTTGTTGTTGTTTCCACTGGTGATGTCGTGGAAGTCGCTGGTGTAGCTGGTGCCCTTGCCGATCGAGTAGATGGCCGGGTTGATGAAGCCCAGCGTCGAACTCCCATTGGCCACAGCTTGTTGGTTGACCAGCGCGAGGAAGCCGGCCCAGCGCGGTGCCGCAAAGCTGGTGCCTCCCCAACCTCCTGAGCACGAGCCTTGATCGCAGAGGTAGTTGTCGAAATTACCTTCCGCAGCGACGTCTGGTATGTTGCGGATGGTGGTCGACGCCCCGTTGGACGAATTAGCCACTCCTGACTGCCAACTTGGAATGGCAAAGCCATTGTCACTGGGACCGCCGCCGCTGTCGGGCCACGCCGTTTCCGACTGCCAGGGGCCGCCAGCGCCGGACGTGGTCAAGTCAGTTGCGCCCACTGCCACGACGTAAACGGATTCCGCCGGATAGCTGCTATCGGTTGCGTTGGATCCGGTGTAGGCTCCCGAATCGCCCGAAGCCACGAACATGTTCTGACCCTGCGCTGCAAATTCCTGGAAGATGGGATCGTCCGACGAAGTGTCGGCCGGATTCCAGCCCCACGAGCAACTCAGTTCTTTGGAAATATTGTCCGTGGCCATCCGGTTGAACATGTCCTTGTCGCCCACGCCAATCGAGGTGGTCCCCGGCGCAATGTAGACGCGAACCTGACTCATGCCAGGAGCCATGGCAATCGCCTGCACGATGTCCAGGACTTGTTCGCCATCGTCCCCGTCTGACCCCGCGCTGGCGCCGTCAATCAGCACATTGTTGATCGGAACGCTGTAGGACACTCCAGCAAAGCTGGCGGTCACATCGCTCATGTTGTAGCCATCGAACTCGCATAGCCCCACAGACTGGCCGCTGCCGGTGAGTGCGGTGCCACCGTAATAAGCAGCCCGCATGTCGCCGCCAAGATACGCACCTCCCGGACCTGACCCGGTATGACTCTGTATCGCCGCTTCCACTGGGGCCCGCTTCAGCTTGGGGCGCGGGATGGAGAAGTTGTCCAGACCGGCGATGTGAGCTACCGGCACGCTCAGGTAGAGCGACGGCTCACGATCCGGTGAATAGAAAGTGCGGTTTTCGGTCGGATGCTGATAGACAACCATCGCGACATGGAAAGTCTTTTCGATTTGCGCTACCGTGCCGTTGATATCGACCAGCAGGCGATTGCGCGGTGCGTGGGCGACCGTAAATCCATTCGCTTTCGCGAAATCGACCACGGCCTGATAATCCTGCACCGTCGGCCCGAACCGTTCCGTGAATTGTGCCACGCTGAGGAATTGATGGAAATCCGGGCTGGACGGGTCGTACAGCCGTTCCAGCAAGCTGGTCAGTTCGGCTTGATTCCGGAGCGGCAGGGTGATGGCCAGGTTCATGCGCTGAGTGGGTGGAAGTACTCCCACCGGCGCCGCTCGCCCGCTGGCGATCGTGGGTCGGACATGACTATGCAATACCTGTCGCTGTTGCTGGGCTTGCCCTGGGATTGTGAATAGCAAAAAGAAGGCCGCGCAAATCAGCGCTGCCAGTCTGGGCATAAAGCGAGTGTTTTTCCACATAATTCGTATCCTCTCGATTCTCGAGATGTCAAGGCGTCCAGTTGCTGGAGCGTCCCTGTCGCAAAGAATCGCGGTATCTTAACGCACGTTGAGTGTTTTCTGTTTCGTTTTTCGTGAGTGTTACGAAAGCGGGAATCCCAAGACGGGAAGTGGGTTTGTCCAAAAGCGCCGACGCGGCTTCGTTGCCGGTGCCGAATGTTCAGCTGCTAGGTGCAGGATGCGAGAATCTTCGAAGTGATCCTGTTAAGAGCTGGAGGTTTACGAATCGAAAATATCTCGGAGACCGGAAATGTCGGAGGGCAACTTCCGGTCGCCGTGCTCACGGATTTCCGCTCGGCCCTCCGGCAACCCGCCACGCATACATCAAGAACGATGTCGCCGTCAGATCGATCGCGGGCTCGTCGGTCGTAAACGACTGCACATTGTCTTTGTAAACCGCGCTGTTGCCATTGAACTTCTTATAAGCGTCGCCGCCGCCCGGCGGGCACGCCAGCATGCCCGTGAGCGATCCTGATGATGCTGCGTCCGTGGGCCCCTCTACCACTGCGCCTGCGAGCACCGGTGGTTCGCCATTCAACGACCCAACCAGATTTGCCACCTGATGCTGTGGACAGTCGGGGAAGGCGCTGCCATCTCCAATCGTGAAGGTCGCCCCCCAAGCGTTGGCACCGGAAATATTTCCCAGCCATCGTCGGGAATCGGTCGCGTAACTCCCGGTACCGGTGAGGAAGTAATATTCTTTGGCCATCACGGAGAGCCCCGCTCCATGCGAGACCGAGTCTCCGTCGGCCCACCTCCAGCCAAAGCCAAAAGGATCATTAGCATTTGCGATTTGAGTCGTGATCTGGTTGGCCATGTCGCTGAGTAGCTGTGCCTGCGTTACCGCGAGGCCTGCGGGTTTTCCCGCGAGCGTAATCGCGCGATAGAGCTCAAAGTGCGCGAGTCCGCTCACGTCGTAAAGATTGAGCGAGTCGGAGCCGTCATTCGGACCTGTAATGTATGCATTTGCCCAACTCGCTGCCAGCTTCAGGTAGTACATCGGGTCCGTGTGTGGCAGCCCGGCAGGAAGATTACCGCGCTGCACGGCGAAATAGAGTTCCGTCGCGCCGAGTTCCAGATCGTCACGCCACTCGTTCTCCGGATAAAAATCAAATGGCGCAACCGTGAGCAAGTTTCCGCTCGGCGAAGTGTTCGCCAAATCAAAAATGTGCTCTGCAGAAAGCATGCACTGATTCGCCAGCGTGGGATTCGTAGCCTGAAACACCTGGAAGCATTCCGCGAAGCTGGCCGCCATGCGTCCGGCAAGATTCGGGCTGATCTTCGCACCCGCCGCTCCCGCCACAAACACCGGCCGGTGCCGGATGTACTGAAACTGCGAGCTCGTTCCGCCGTAAGTATCGTCCGCCTGCGGCAGCCGCCAGATGTCATGATCGCTCTGGTAGTTGAAGCTCGCGAAGTCAGTGCCGATGCCGACCTGATAGTAGAGGGTCTTACTGCTGTCATTCCACATCTGCTGCAGCCAGTTCAGCCCAAACTGCGCTTCATTGGTGAAGTTCGACGTGGTCGAGAGGCTCCCCATCTGGTTGGGAAAATCGCGCACGCCAATCAGCATCAGTGCAACCGCGTAGCTGTGGGTCTGCACGAACTTGAGGTAGTCACCCGCGTCCCACCAGCCGCCTTCCGCGTTGATGGTCGTCCCGGTGGAGCTCAAGCTGCCGATGATGTTGTCGTTGCTGTCGAACTTCGGTGTGTGGTAGACGGTCGCGCTGGCGTCGTTGAGATGGCCCGCCGCGTTCCGCAGTGGCGTGGAAATGAAATTCGCGCCGTCGCGCTCATTCTCGTAGAAGTAAAGACTATTCGCCAGCGGCGTGGTGTAGAGATTCGTCGGAGTGTCGACGCGGAATTTCGGCGAAGTGGCCGACACGGGGCCACTGACCGAGACCGTGTAGGTGTCAGAGGTCGTCAGCGTGAAGTCGATGGGATACACGCTGTAGCTTCCCCACGTTCCCGTCTTCGATCCTACCGATCCCGAAGCGACGACCGTTCCTCCGGAATTCTTGACGCTATAGGTCACTCCGCTGACCGCACTGGTCGTCATCAGATACGCCCGCGCCGACAGTCCGGCTTCATAGCCGACTTGGTTCACGCGCACGTAGCCCGTGACGCCGTAAACTGACAAAGTTGCGAAGAAGAGAAGAGCCGCAAGCTTGAGGGTGAAGTGGAGCGGGCGAAGGCAAAGGGTCGAATGCATCTCATCCTCCTGGCGAAACCAGACGAAATTCTCCCCGCATATATCGAGGAGTCGAGACGAGGTGGCCTTGGAGTACTTCCGGCGGATTCAGGGAAATCCGCCTATTGAAACGTTTGAATAGTGATACAACAACCCGGCGGCGTCAAGCGAAAAGTGGCTGAAGATCATTCAGAGAATTCACGCAGAGAGTTCACGGCTTTGCACACATTCAAGACTGGCTGGTCCGTTCGGTCCCGGAGTCTTCCTTCTTCACCGTTTTATACGCCCAGGCCATGCGCGGAGTATTGTGCGCGATCCCGAAGTGGCCTTCAGGATTGAGGACGATGATGCCGCCGTGTCCGTTCACGCGCTGCTTCAGATAGTTCATCGCTTCCTGCGCCGCCCACTCTGGCAGATTGCCGGCAGAGATGCGGTCGGCAGTCCATTTAGCAAGCACGAGTTTCATGATCGGCTCGCCCCATCCCGTGGTCGAGGCCGCGGCGCTCAGATTGTCGGCGTAGCAGCCGCAGCCGATCAGCGACGAGTCACCCAGGCGTCCGGGAGCCTTGTTCAACGTGCCTCCGGTCGAAGTCGCGGCGGCGATGTTGCCATCGCGGTCGAGCGCGACCGCGCCCACCGTGTCGTGCGAGATGGTCGGATCGTCGTCCGCGGGCGCGAACAGTTCGCTGCCGGGCGCCGGGCTTGGGTGCCCCATTTCTCGCGCGTCTTTTGCGTGAGAAGTGGGGCTTTTCGACTGATACGCGCGCAGCCGTTCGACTTCGCGCGAAATGATCAGGTCTTCGTTCTCGCAGAGCGGAATCCCGTGCTCGGCGGCGAAGTTCTCCGCACCTTCGCCAACAAAGTAAACATGCGGACTCTCGCTGAGAATCTTCCGCGCGGCGCGCACCGGATTGCGCAAGCGCTCGACGCATCCGACGCCTCCGGCGCGGAGCGTGGCTCCGTCCATGATGAGGGCGTCGAGTTGCACCTTGCCGTCGCGGTTGAGGAAGCTGCCGCGCCCGGCGTCGAAGGTCTCGTCGTCTTCCATGATGACGACGGCTTCCTCCACGGCGTCGAGCGCCGTGCCGCCGCGCCCGAGCACGCGCCAACCTGCAGCCAGCGCGTTGTTCACGCCACGGATGTGGGCGTCGACCATGTCATCAGGCATGGCCCACGCGCCACCATGAACGACCAGAACCGGATCAGTCGGCAAGAGTTGTCCCCAGAATTAGCGATGCGACTCGATAGGATAGCAGGTGTGATTATGGTGGCGAGCTCGAATCGCTATGTTCCCGATGTGGGAGCTGCGATTCGGCGTCCGCCCACAAAATGAAACAAACTGATGGCTGTATACCATCGCTTTGCCAGGGTGATTACGACCTCGGCGAACATGTGCTATGTTGGACTGTAAATAATCCAGCCGAATGCTTTTTCCCGCAGGACAGCAGTCAAATGAGCACGCTACATTATCTTGAATTTCTCGAATCTCGGCTATCGTTGGAGATGCCCAAAGACCGGGCACCCTTGGCGCTCGACATGTTTGCCGGGTGCGGTGGGCTGGCTCTTGGGTTCGAGGCCGCTGGCTTCAGGACATTAGGCTTTGAATGGAACGACGACGCTTGCACGACATACCGAAAAAACCTGCATGGTGAATGCACTCGCGTGTTCTTGACGCGGGATTCCGACTTGGGCCAATCTGCCGACGTGATTATCGGCGGCCCGCCGTGCCAGCCATTTAGCGTCGGCGGATTGCAAAATGGGCATAAGGATGAGAGAGATGGTTTTCCTGCATTTCTCTCTGCGGTCGAACGCTATCAGCCGAGGGTCGTTGTCTTCGAGAACGTACGTGGGATGATGTATCGAAATCGGACTTACCTCGGAATGATCGTCGCGAGATTAAACGAGCTAGGGTATCTCACCGAACCTCGACTATTGAATGCGGTCCGCTATGGCGTCCCTCAAAATAGAGAGCGTCTTTTCGTGGTCGGGCACCGTGGAGGCTTCGAGAAACCTAAACATGCGTCCATATCGAAGCCCTTCACAGCAGGAGACGCCCTCGGAGACCTCGCTCAGCAGGTACCGGATTCTGCCCGTTTTCTAACTCCATCAATGGACGAATACGTCGCCCGGTACGAAGCAAAATCGCAATGCATCCGGCCGCGAGATCTGCACCTCAACCAGCCAAGCAGAACAGTAACCTGCCGAAACCTGTATGGAGCGACGGGTGACATGCTAAGAATTCGGTTGAGCGATGGACGCAGAAGGATGCTAACGGTTCGCGAAGCAGCTCGGCTCCAGAGTTTTCCTGACTGGTTCACGTTTACTGGGGCAGAAGGCAGCCAGTTCGATCAAATCGGGAATGCAGTTCCGCCCTTACTTGCACGCGCGATCGCTGATGCAGTCATGAGCTGCCTTCTAGCGCAAGACCTTAGTTCGGCGGATATTGCATCTCTCAATCAGTTGAACACGCAATACCAACTGGGAATTTAGCTGAAATGCGCCCGAAAACACCGGCGATGGCCGAACGAAGGGTGAAGGAAGCGCTTGAGTTGTTGGGCAAGATAGGCATCCCGGTAGATGGCATGAGTCCGCGTCGCCAGCGCCGAGTGGCACTCGCCTTGTTAGCACTGGCAAACATGAAACCGGACACCCGTTGGTCAGACGCCTCCGTTTTTGAAGGGGCAGATTCGTGGAAATTGAGTACTCGTGAGACGATCAACTTTTGGAACAAGAACTGGGGCGAGAAAATCTCACCAGGGTCTTACGACGACGTTCGAAGAAGGGACTTTCTATATCTTAAGACGGCTGGGCTGATCCTTGCGAGTGCGGGGAATCCAGGTGCGAGTACCAACAACCCCACCAGAAGGTATGGAATCAATCCCGATGCAGCGTCGGTTTTGCGAGGGTTCGGTACGACGGCTGGAGATAAAGCCAGCGCAAACTTTATCAAGGAACACGGATCACTCAAGGAACGCTTAGCACGAGAGCGCCAACAAGCCGGTGTAGCGGCACGGTTGCCCGACGGCACGCTGCTAGAATTGAGCGCCGGAGCGCACAATCATTTGCAAAAGGCAATCGTCGAGGAGTTCGTGCCTCATTTCGTGAAGAAGCCGGAGATTCTCTATATTGGTGACACCGCCAAGAAGAGTCTGCATATTAAAGCGGAAGAGTTGCGAAAGTTGGGTTTCAAAGACCTGGCGCACGACATGTTGCCCGATATTGTTGTGTATGACGCTGAGCGAAACTGGCTTTTCCTGATAGAGGCGGTGCACTCGTCCAATCCTATTTCAGCTCTCCGCCACGTAGCTCTGGAGCAGTTCACTGTGGAGTGCACGGCCCCCCGGGTCTATGTGAGTGTTTTCGAGAATCGCGCAAGTCTTCGGAAATGGATAGCCGATATCAGTTGGGAAACTGAAGTCTGGCTAGTCGAATCTCCGGGCCACTTGATTCATTTTGACGGCGACAAATTTCTTGGTCCCTACACACAGGGTTCTTGATTTCTCCACGTTCTGGGATTCGTGCCATGGCTGACGTGCACACGCGGGCGCAGCGTTCGTACAACATGTCCCGGATCAGGGGCCGAGAGAACCAAACCACAGAAGTGCGGCTAGTCGCATTGCTGAAAAAATGGCATATGACCGGTTGGCGACGCCGTAGCAACCTCTTTGGAAAGCCCGATCTTGTGTTCCCAGAAACCAAGGTCGCGTTATTTGTGGATGGATGCTTCTGGCACCACTGTCCCCGATGCAATCTCAAGCCAACATCAAACCGGAAGTATTGGACCGCAAAATTCGCGCGCAACCAAAAGCGCGACAAAGAAGTCAACCGCACACTCCGCAGCCGCGGGTGGCAAGTGCTGAGAATTCGGGAACACGAACTGAGAAATGCCGATAGAGTCCAGAAGCGACTACAACGTTTTCTCGGCACTTAGCCGATCTCTTCCCATCCTACGCGGCTTGTCCCGGCGTGACCGCAACCGGCGGGTCTTGCGTTCTCGTCCAGGTGTAGCGCATGCGGTGGATGACCGTGATTGTGCTGAGGACTGCGATCACCCAGAGGACCGGCGCCATGCGGTTGAAGAGGGCTCCGAGGATGACGAGCACCAGGCGTTCCGGGCGCTCCATGAAGCCGACGCGGCAGGAGCCGATCAAGCTCTCGGCGCGGGCTCGGGTGTAGCTGACCATGATAGCGCTGATCATGACGAAGGCGGCGAGCACGACGTAGAAAAAGCGTCCGCCGCGGGCGTAGAAGACGAGCAATCCCAGGAATTGCGAGGCGTCGCTGTAGCGGTCGACGACCGAATCGAAAAACGCTCCGAAGCGGGTGACGCGGTTGGTGGCGCGGGCGACCTGGCCGTCCACGAGGTCGAAGAAGCCGGAGAAAATAATGACCAGCCCGGCGTAGATGAACATGCGCTTCTGGTTGTCGGCGTTGGCCGATCCGAAAAGGATGGCGGCCCAGGTGTTGACCACCAGTCCCATGAACGTCAGGACGTTGGGATTGATGCGGGAGAGCGCCAGCCAGCGGACGATGGTGTCGAGCAGAACTCCGCAGGCACGGCCGAAGGCGCTCGTCCAAGAGACGCTCATTACGCGCCCGCCTCTTTCGGCTCGTCGGCGATTTCGTCGTGGATGGTGCTCAGGCTGAGGATTTCCAACTCGCGCTTGCCGTTGGGACTGACAACGACGACGGTGTCCCCAACTTTCTTGTTGAGCAAGCAGCGGCCGATGGGCGACGTGGTCGAAATCTTTCCCGTCGCTACGTCGGACTCCTCGCTCGTGACCAGCTTGTATTCCATCTCTTCGTTCTTAGTACTGTCGAAAATCTTGACCGTCGAGCCCAGGCCAACCCTGTCGTGGGGGATGTTGTTCATGTTGACCATCGACAGATCGGCGAGGCGCTTGCCCAGTTGGCGGACGCGCGCCTTGACGAACTCCTGGCGCTGCTTGGCCATGTGGTACTCGGCGTTCTCGCTGAGGTCGCCGAGAGCGGCGGCCTTCTTGATTTCTTTAGGAAGTTCGTGGATCAGCTCGTGTTCGAGCGTGTTGATCTCTTCCTGCAATTTTCGTTTGATTTGATCCGTCATGGGTTACGGCACTACGATCACGGCGCAACTTGTCGAATTATAAACCCGGCGTGCGCTAGGGTTCTCCAGAACGTCCGCCTCAGGCAGTGCTCTCCACCGAATCCCGGGAAAGGGAAAAACTCTAGTGTGTTTTGGGGGCGGCGTCGATGTCCTCTTGGGCCTTCCGCTCGCGCGTTTCCAAATCTGCCTGACGCCGGTGAGTAGCCTCGGTAGGGCTGGTTCCGGGCTTGATCTCGGTCTTCTCTGGAAAATAGCGCCAGCCGGCGTGGCGGTCTTCCGGACTCTGGCTCGCCTCGTACTGCTTCACCGTGGTCTCGGCGTTGTTCTTGCCGCGGATGACCTGGACCACCCCGCCCGACTCGTAGGTCCGGACGTTGTGGCGGATGATGGCGTAGGAAAAACTGGATTCGTCGCGCGTCAGAAAACCCCCGTGTGCAGTCGAAACTCCGGGCTTGAGGAAAAACCTACTGGCCAGAGGACTGTCCGATAGTCCGATTATAACCCCGTTCGTCTGCCGGCGCTGGGAGCAGGGAGATTGGCGAGGCGCTAGGCCTGGAATTCCGAGGCTTCGGGGAAGCGCAGCTTGATTTTGGCGAGAGCGGTGGTAAGGAGTTCCTCCACCTTGGATTCTTCGCAATTGCGTGCCATGGCTAACTCGCTGACCAGGAGGTAGCGGGCGCGCTCCAGCATCTTCTTCTCGCGGAACGAAAGCGGCTTGGCCTGATGCAGGGCGATCAGGTTCTTCAGGACGACGGCGACTTCGAGCAGGGAACCGGTGCGCATGCGCTCGGAGTTTTCCTTGAATCGGTCCTTCCAGTCGCCGTTGCTTCCGTTTTCGGTAAGCGAAAGAAAATCCAGCACTTTCTGGATCTCTCCGTTGCGCACAACGCGCCGCATCCCCACGTTGCCGGCATTCTGACACGGCACCATGACTTTGAGGCTGCTGGCTTTGATGTGCAGCAGGTAGAACTTCTCCACGCTCGCGCCTACCGAGCGACTGCCGATCTGTTCAATCACACCAACTCCGTGATTGGGATAGACGACCTTATCGCCGATGTGGAAATTCAAATCACTCATGTTAGGCACCCAAGGCAGGTGATGGGGTTGTGGGGAGAAGCGTTCGAATCGTCCTAAATTTATGCTACTCCTCGGACTTGACGAAAGCAAGGACGGCGGAGGGGGCAGAGCCTGGGTGGTGACTTGTCTGTAAGATATTGACTGACAATGGGTTCGGGGACGTCATTCGTCCGGCAGCCGAAAGCCGGACGCGGCCCCGGCGCGCTGTTCCATCCATCCCTGGAGAATCAGGATTGCTGCCATTCGATCCACCGCCTTGCCTCGTTTCTCAATCGAGAGATCCGTTTCTCGCAAGAACCGGTTCGCTTCCGCCGAAGTCAGGCGCTCATCGCATAGGTGAACCGGCAACTTGAACTTCTTGCGCAGATCTTCGGCGAAGGCTCGCATCTTTTCCGATTGCGTTCCTTCGGCGCCACTCATACGCAGAGGGAGGCCGACCACGATCTCCTTCACTTCGTAGTCGCGAATCACGCGTTGTAAGTGTTCGAAGTCGTGCCGCTTGTTCTTACGCTGCAGTGTCTCCAGGCCTTGCGCGGTGATGCCGAGCGGATCGGAGACGGCGACGCCGATTTTCCGGGCACCGACGTCGAGTCCGAGAATGCGCCCGGCCGCAGTCTGTTGATCAGAGGTCACGGAGCGATTATAAGCGGCTTCCCGGGGAACAGCCGGCGCTGAGTCACAGGCCCCGGGCCTCTGAAGTCTCAGACACGGGATTTCGCTGCCAGACCTTCGGGATGAGCTTGCAAGTACTGCCGCCGCTAGCTCCCGGACGATGATGCAGCCGCAGACTTTGCCTGAGCCTGCAAATACCGTACCAGGTCCATGTCATCTTCCTTTATGTGGTGCTGGAGCCAGTTGGCCAGGAAGTTGGAGAGGGTGACGGTCAGGACAACTTGTCCGGATTTATACTTCCCCACCAATTCTTCGACTTCATGCGTCAAGTCTTCATGCTTCCATTTGTGGACTGCCAGAGCGGGGTAGTTCACTTCCGCCATGAGAGCTTCTTCGGAGTGAAAATGCTCGATGGTGTAATTGGCCAGTTTCTCAAGCGTTGGCATCAGGAGATCCTTGCTTCTGTTCTCCAGGATGGCCGCATGTAGTGCGTTCACCATCCGAAAGAGCTGCTGGTGCTGAGCGTCCACGACTTTGTTACCGGTCTCGTACGATTTGTTCCATTTCGCGATGTCCATGTAGGGCCCTTCCGATGAAAGCGTTAAGAGTGAGGCTTTGGTTGGATAAAGTACCTCTGAGAACATGGATCGGCACAGGAAGGCAGAATCTTTAGGTGGCGGGCGGATTTGTGCTGCGTCCTACAGTCTCTGTCGTGCGCCGGACAGCCAAGGGCGGCTGTCCACCATTCAGCGTCCCCGCATTGCTTTTCGATACGCCGCTACATTCTTATTGTGTTCTTCCATCGTGCGGGCGAAGCGGTGGTGACCCTGGGCGTCGGCGACGAAATAGTAGTAATCACTTTGGGCGGGATGCATGGCCGCTTCGAGGGCGCTGCGTCCAGGATTGCCGATGGGCCCCGGCGGCAGACCGGCATTGTGATAGGTGTTGTAGGGAGAACGGAACTGCATGTCGGCGTGGTGCAGCGCGCCCTGGTACGTTCCCGCTAGAAGTTCCGCGTAAATGATGCTGGGGTCCGCGTCGAGCGCGATCTTCTTGCTGAGCCGGTTGTAGTAGACGCTGGCCACCAGCGGGCGCTCGTCAGCCACCGCCGTTTCCTTTTCGACGATGGAGGCCATAATGACCGTACGCTCAACGTCATTCTGGGCTCCGTCTTGCGGCGCGATGGACGCCGGATTCACCGCCGTCCTCAGCACGATGCCTTGGGGGCCAGCTGAGTTAGGGATCAGTTCGATCTGGCGCGCGACCTGGCGGAATTGTTTGACCATCGCGGCGGCCATGTCGTGCATGCTCATCATGCGCGTGAATTCGTAGGTCTCCGGGAAAAGATATCCCTCAAGAGAGCGCGCTCCCGGAGCGATATCGGCAATCAGCGCGGTGTTGGATTGGGCCACTTTCAGGAAGTCATCCGCAGGACCGAGTCCCGCGGCTTCGACGGCGCGGGCGATGTCGAACATGGTGTAGCCCTCGGGCACGACGACGGTATGAAAGTAGACGTCGCCGCGGCGCAGGCGCTTCTGAATATCGATGATGTTCGCCGGTTTGTCGAAAAGATATTCCCCGGCTTTGAGCGAGCGCTTGCGATGGACGTAATGCCACAACACAAACGCCTCTTCGCTGCGAATCACCCCGGCGCCCTTGAGTTCGGCGGCAATGCGATGCGTCGAGTATCCGGGGCGCAGTAGGACGAACGTCTGTCCTGTGACTTCGGCGGGCGTCAAAACCGCCCACGCAAACCAGCCCGCGGCGGCGGCGACTGCGACGAGGATGAGCCAGACGATCTTGCGCACAAAGATTTACGCCACAATATCTACAGCACGATCTTTACAATACGACACAGTTTAGACGATCAGGGAGTCACTGGTACCTCACGATGGTGTACCTGACTTTCGTAAGTAGCTGGTTCTGTTCAGGATCGTCTCCTGGGGGAAGCGAACCAGTGTCCGGGCAGTTATCAGGGGGTTATTAGGACACTTCCGAAAGTGATCGCCTTGGCTTTTGAACCCTTTCCGACGCGGTATACTCAAATGTCACTAGAGGTCTTCTTTAAGTACATTCATGAGACGTAGCTCGCCCTTTTGGACTGTATCTTTGTTTCTGGCAGTGCTGTCCACGACAGGCTGTGTGTTCCGCACGCGTCCGGTCGAAGAGCAGTACTCGAAAGTTCCGCTGAAAGAATCCTCGCAGCAGGGACTGATCGACATCATCAACCAGCAGGCCGAGGCCATCCGTTCGTTGAAGGCGACGGTCGATATTGACAGCTCCGTCGGCGGCATGAAGAAGGGCCACGTCACTGATTACAAGGAGATCCGCGGCTACGTCCTCGCCCGCAAACCGGATTCGCTGCACATGATCGGGTTGATGCCCATCGTGCGCACCACGGCGTTCGACATGGTCAGCGACGGCCAGCAGTTCAAGGTCTGGATTCCAACGAAGAACCGTTTCGTGGTCGGCCTCAACCAGATGGCGACGCCCAACACCGACCAGCCCATGGAGAACATCCGCCCGCAGAATATCTACGAGGCGCTGCTGATCCGCCGCGTCGATCCTGAAACCGAGATTGCGGTCCTGGAGAACGGCTACGAGACCCTGCACGACGGCAAAGGACACCGCGTCCTGCAGGACGACTACGAACTGACCGTCATCAAGAAGTACGAGAAGGGCTGGGGCTTGTCGCGCAAGATTATCTTTGGGCGCACCGACCTCAAGCCGCATCGCCAGTACATCTACGACGAGGATGGCAAAGTCGTCACCGATGCCAAGTACGCCGAATATAAAGACTACGACGGTGTCAGCTACCCCTCGCGCATCGAGATCTTTCGGCCGCAGGAAGAGTACGACATCACGCTGAACATGCTGAAGGTGGACATCAATAAGCCGCTGACCGACGACCAGTTCACGCTGCAACAGCCGGCAGGAGCGGAAGTGATCCACCTCGACCGCCCGCAATCGAGCCTGGCAGCCCCGATTCTGCGTGACGCCAGCAGCCGGTAGGGTGTTTGGTCAGAGGCGCAGTTTCAAAACGATTTGTATCAGGGCTTCGCTTCAGCGATGCCGTAAGTGCTACAGAATCAGTCTCGGCTTCAGCCGCTGCGAGATGCCATCGCCAAGGAAATGTTTTTTCAACAAACTGTTCGCTCGCTGAAGCTTCCCGGCGCGGCCGCTAAAGCGGAGGTGGCTTGCGGCTTGATTGGTACGCCTGAAGGCGTGCCCTGATACGGATCGTTTCTCAATTGCACGACTACGGGCATCCGGCATTTGCTGACGGCTGAGAGCTGACAGCTTTTTTCCTATGATGAACAAAATGGTTCTCGCTAACCTGGTCCACCGGCCCATCCGATCGCTGATCAGCATTGTCGCCATTGCTCTGGAAGTCACGCTGATCCTGTTGATCGTCGGTCTGTGCTACGGAATCATGAACGACAACAAGAATAGAACCGCCGGGATTGGTTTCGACGTGATCGTGCAGCCCCCGGGGTCGTCGTTCTTCGCAGCGATCGGCGGTGCGCCCGTCTCGGTGAAGGTGGCCGATGTGCTGCGAGGTATGCCGCATGTGAAGGTCGTCAGCCCGGTCGTCTGGCAGATCGCCACCGGAGGCGGTCTGGAAGTGATCGATGGTATTGACCTCGCCAGTTTTGAGGCACTAAGTGGGCCCTTTATTTACATCAAGGGCGGGCCGTTTCAGGGACCGGACGACGTGCTGGTGGATGACTTCATTGCCCGCCAGAAACACGTAACGATCGGCGACTCCATGGAAATCCTGAATCACCAGTTCCACGTATGTGGCATCGTCGAGAACGGGCGAGGTGCGCGCAAGTTCGTTCCCATGGAAACCCTGCAGAACATGATCGCAGCGAAGGGCAAAGCGTCCGTGTTCTACTTGAAGCTGGATGATCCCGCCAACACCGACGCAGCGATTGACGCGGTCAAGAAGCAGCCCGGAATGGAGCAGTACATCGTGCGCTCGATGGAGGAGTATTTGAGCATGATGACGCCGAGCAATTTGCCGGGATTTCGCCCGTTCATCGGAGTGGTGATCGGCGTCAGCCTGATCATCGGATTTCTGGTGATCTTCCAGGCCATGTACACGGCCGTGATGGAACGCACCCGCGAGATCGGTATTCTGAAATCCATGGGCGCGTCGAAGGCATACATCATCAACGTGATCTTGCGCGAGACGATCCTTCTGGCTCTGGCGGGTATTCTCGTCGGAATCGCAGTGAGCCTGGCAGCGCGGATCGGAATCGAACACCATTGGCCGCTCATCCACATCGACAAAAGCAACGAATGGATGTTGCGGGCCACCCTGATCGCAATTGTGGGCGCCACGTTGGGAGCGCTGTATCCCGCCTACAAGGCGGCGCAGAAAGATCCGATTGACGCGCTGGCGTACGAGTAGCGCGCTGCCCATCTTGTCATCCTGAGCGAAGCGAAGGACCTCTGCACTTGCCTGCGCCAGGAACGAATGCACAGGTCCTTCGGCGCCCAAAAGCGGCGCCTCAGGATGACATTGCTGAAATTTAGGCTAGTCCTCGGATTCCAGCCCAGCCCGCCGCAGCATTCTCCTCAGCCCGCGTTCACCCGCGGCGCCGCGCTGTTCTCCAGCGATGTTGCCATCGCGGTCGATCACCACATAAATCGGATAGACCTGCGCGTTGTACATGGCGGCGAGATTGGTGTCTTTGGTGAGTACGATGGGCACGGTGCGCGGGTGGTCCGCCAGGTATTTCTTGACCTTCTGATCCGGCTCGAGGACGTCGACCGCCAGCACGATCAATCCCTTCCCGCTGAATTCCTTGGCGATGTCGTCGACCAACGACGCTTCCTCGGCGCAATATTTGCACCAGGTCGTCCAGAACTCGAAGAGTACGATTTTTCCTTTGACCGACTCGTTGTTGAATTGTTCGCCCGCGGTGGTTTTTGCGCGAAAGCGCGGAGCAGGCTGGCCGGTTTCATCGCCCGCCAGAGCGAACAATGACTCCAGTAGCAGTATCCCCAGCAGGCACCACGAGACGAGGCGGCGCGTGTGCATGGCGCGAAATATAGCACAGGTGCCGGGGACTTGAAGGGCCGTGCAACTGTTGGGTGGCGGGCCACGTGAGAGAGACAATATGTATCAGGGCATGCCTTTAGGCGTGCCTCAAAGGCCGCCACGTTATCCCCGCTTTAGCGGCTGCGGTGGCGACGGCGAGAACCAGCGGCTGGAAGCCGTTTCGTGTCTCGCTCATGTTGGCGGCATCGCTGAAGCGAAGCCCTGATACAAATCGTTTGTCTCAAGCTGCACCGCTACCAACTGAATGCGGCACCCTGCCTGTAACGTTCAGAGGCTATCGCCCGAAGTAAGTCACGTGAACGTAAGTGCCCAGCCTGGCGTTGTAGGCCAGATACCACCCATCGTGGTCGGGGTCCTCGTAAATCACGACATCGTCGCGGTCCCAATACCAGTCATTGCAATAGGCAAGGTCAAAGGGCGCGACGCCAAAGTAGAAGCCGCGAAACCAGAAGCGCCGAGGATCGCCACCCTCAATTCGCCACCTGTGTCCGCGACCGAAACCACCGGTGAAGCGGCCATGCTCCCAGGGATGATCGACATGGAAGCGGGCATCGTCTCGTCCACCTTCATGTCCGACCCATTCGCCGTTGTGGTGGACGTGTGGGGCTTCCGGGTGGCCTTCCCGATCGCTGAAATGCTTGTCCCCGCCGCCCTCGTGATGTTCGGCTTCGTGCGGGTTGGCATGATAAGCGGGTGGACCGTGGCGCGGAACGTATCCGCCGCCAACGTCATGGTGGCGGTCGTCTCGGTCGTGGTGGTCGTCTCGTTGTGCCAGCGCTGGCAGGGAAAGGATCAGTACTGCAGCAAGAACTCCGGGAAGTAGTTTCATGGGGAACCTCCAATGCTTACGTTACCACCAGCGTCGCGGTGGTAGTAACACGTCGTTGACAATTCCTCGTAGACTACGCTATCGTAAAGACTTTGGTGGTCGTGTGGTTGCCCGCCTGATGGCCTGGCGTCCTCGCCGGGGAATCAACGAGCGGTCTTCTTTCGCAGCTTTATTCAATCTGGGAGATTTCCGATGTCAACCTATTTCCCCAAAGAGGGGGAAATTGTGCGCAAGTGGTACGTCGTGGATGCGGACGGGCAAACGCTCGGGCGCCTGGCTTCGCAGGTCGCGCGCATCCTCATGGGTAAAGAGAACCCGCAATACACGCCGTTTCTCGATACCGGCGATCACGTGATCGTGATCAATGCCGAGAAGATCAGAACGACCGGCATGAAGGCCGAGCAGAAGGTGTACCAGCACTACACGGGATATCCCGGCGGCCTGCGTACGGAAGAATACAAGAAACGTATGGTGCGCAAGCCCGAAGCGGTGATTGAGGCGGCGGTGAAACGCATGCTGCCGAAGAACAAGCTGGCGGCGCACATGCTTTCGAAGCTGAATGTGTACAAGGGCGACAAGCATCCGCACCAGGCGCAGAAGCCGCAGGATCTGAAGTTGGAAGTGCGTGTGTATCCCGCGGCCAAGGCCGTTGTCTCGTAGAGACGTTGCTTGCAACGTCTTTGCTGGCGCCGGCAGATCAGCATGTGGTGAGAAGAGACGTAGCAAGCTACATCTCTACGAAATAAGTTCAGGAGCTACGAGCTAAATGGCAGAACTGGTTCAGTACTACGGAACGGGACGCCGCAAGAGGGCGATTGCCCGCGTGTATTTGCGTCCGGGCAGTGGCGAGTTCAAGGTGAACGGGCGCGCCTTTGAAGAATATTTCGTGACTCCCGCGCAGCGTTCGGCGGCGAAGGCTCCGCTGGCCTCTTCGGAGGCGGCGGCTTCGTTCAACATTATCGCCAGTGTGCTCGGCGGCGGCGTGCGTGGTCAGGCCGACGCAGTGAAACTCGGCATCGCCCGCGCCCTGATGCAGTTCAACGCCGAACTGCGCAAGAAGCTGAAGTCCGAGGGCCTGGTCAGCCGCGATTCGCGCGGCAAAGAACGCAAGAAGTACGGCCAGAAGGGCGCGCGCAAGCGCTTCCAGTTCTCGAAGAGATAGTTTCAAGTTTCCGGTTTCAAGTTTCAAGTGGGTGGTGGTGGCATTTCGCTTGAGCACTCGAAACCGGAAACTAGAAACCAGAAACTGTTTTTAGGTGTTCAATTCATCCCGTGCCTCGCGGTGCGGGGCGGGAATGGCAATCGGTAAGCAGTGCCCAGTCGCCAGCAGTTTTTGCTGGGTACTGGGTACTCGGTACTGACAACTGGCTTCCGATGCAGACTAAAGAGGAGGTTCATTGGCTACTATTACCATGAAGGAGTTGCTCGAAGCGGGCGTCCACTTCGGGCATCAGACCAAGCGCTGGAATCCCAAGATGAAGGAATACATCTTCGGAGAGCGCAACGGGATTTACATCATCGACTTGCAGAAAACGCTGAAGATGTTCAAAGAGGCGTCGAAGTTCGTGCAGGATCTGGCGAACGACGGCCGCATTGTGCTGTTTGTCGGCACCAAGCGCCAGGCGCAGGACGCGATTGCCGAAGAAGCGCAGCGTTGCGGGATGTTCTACATCAACCAGCGCTGGCTGGGTGGACTGCTCACCAACTGGGTTACCGTGCAGAAGTCGGTGAAGCGGCTGAAGGAGCTCGACGAGATGGCCACGGATGGCCGCTACGAGCTGCTCCCCAAGAAGGAAGTCATCAAGCTCGAACGCGAGCGCAAGCATTTGCAGGCCAACTTGGCCGGCATCAAGAATATGAGCCGCCTGCCCGACGCGATCTTCGTCATTGACTCCAATAAGGAGCAGATTGCGGTGCGCGAGGCGCGCAAGCTGGGTATTCCGGTGGTCGCCGTGGTCGACACCAACTGCGATCCCAGCGAAGTGGATTACGTGATTCCGGGCAACGACGACGCGTTGCGGGCGATCCGGCTGTTCACCTCGAAGATTTCGGAATCGATTGCCGAAGGCGCGCAGTTGATGACCGACAAGCAGGTCGCGGATATGCAGGCAGCGTCGGACGCGGCGCAGGCTGCGGAAGCGGCTGCTCCCGCGTATCATGGCGACGCAACTGCCGCGGTCGATCCTTCCGAGGACATCAGCATGGAAGAAGTGCTGGGTCCGGGAATGCACAAGAAGCCGGTCGCGACGGAAGAAGCCGAGCTGCCCAAGGTTGAAAGCCAGACCGTCTAAGAGAGGTTTGGGAAGGGCACGGCTTTCAGCCGTGCTGATAGGATCGGCGAAAAGAATCGGGCTTTAGCCCCTGAGGGAGTCTCGATCAGCCAGGCGGGGCTTCAGCAAAAACCGGAGCATTTATCCCTTGATTGGGAAGTGAGGCCCGCGCGGGTCGTCCGGCGCGGGTCAAAGTTTATAGAGCAGTTTCGAGTTTCAGGTTTCAAGTTTCGAGTGACCTGAAATCACGACAGTGTTCCAACAACTCGAAACCAGAAACACGAAACTGGAAACTCATTTATGGGTACTACTACAGTGAACATTTCAGCGGCACAAGTGAAAGACCTCCGGGAAAAGACCGGAGCTCCCATGATGGATTGCAAGCAGGCCCTGACCGAAGCCAAGGGCGACCTGGAACAGGCGGTCGTGATTTTGCGCAAGAAGGGTGTTTCAGTCGCGGCCAAGAAGGCGACACGTGTGACCAGCGAAGGCTCGGTGGCCCAGTACATTCACGCCGGCGGCAAGATTGGTGTGCTCGTCGAAGTGAATTGCGAGAGCGATTTCGTGGCGCGCACCGACGACTTCAAGGAACTGGTGCACGATATCGCCATGCACATCGCGGCCAGCGATCCGAAGTACGTGCGCAAGGAAGATGTGACGCCAGCGGACTTCGCGCGCGAGAAGGAAATTTTTCTCGCACAGGCGATCGCCAGCGGCAAGCCGGCGAACATTGCCGAAAAGATGGTCAACGGCAAGATGGAAAAGTTCTATGAAGAGGTCTGCCTGTTAGAGCAACCCTTCATCAAGGACCAGACCATCTCGATCTCGCAGTTGATCGCGGCCAAAGTCGGCAAGCTGGGCGAGAACATCGCGGTCCGCCGCTTCGCGCGCTTCAAGGTGGGCGATGCGGGCGAGACCGTTGCCATCACGAAACCTACAGAGCCGAAAGGCGAATAATTCAGGGCGCCCAGTGGGCGTCCTTTTTTATTGTGCTCTTAGCTTGTTTCTCCCATGAGTTCAGCGAGCGCAATGTGCTCTAACTGGCAACTGGCTACTGATCTATGACGACCCCTGCCTTCAAACGCGTTCTGCTTAAGCTTTCCGGTGAGGCGCTGGCGGCGAACCAGGGCTTTGGCGTCGAGACCGCTCGCATCCACGAGGTCGCGGCGGAGTTGGCCGACGTTCACAAACTTGGCGTACAGTTGGCCATCGTCGTGGGCGGAGGCAACTTTTTCCGCGGTGTGGCGCAGCAGGCCAAGGACATGGACCGCGTTTCCGCCGACCACATGGGCATGCTCGCCACGGTCATCAATGCCCTGGCGTTGCAGGATGCCCTGGAGAAGCAAGGTGTCTACACGCGCGTCCAAACTGCAATCGAGATGAATCAGGTCGCCGAGCCGTTCATCCGCCGCCGTGCGATTCGTCATCTGGAAAAGGGCCGCGTCGTGATTTTTGCCGGCGGCACGGGCAATCCGTATTTCTCCACCGACACCGCGGCGTCTCTGCGCGCCATGGAGATCAAGGCCGAGGTGATTCTCAAAGCCACCAAGGTGGATGGCATCTACGACGCCGATCCGATGAAAGTCGATGGCGCGAAAAAGTTCAACCACATCTCCTACATGGACGTTCTGAAGCTGGGGCTGAAAGTGATGGACTCCACTGCCATCAGCCTGTGCAAGGACAACAACCTGCCCATCATCGTTTTCAACCTGAACCAGCACGGCAACATCCGCCGCGTGGTGTTGGGCGAGAAGATCGGATCGATAGTGAGCGCGTAGAATAGCCGCGGACGAAGGGGACAAAGCAATAACCACGAGGGACACGAAGTATCACGAAGGAAACGCGGAAAAAGAACTCCTTCGTGGTCCTTCGTGTCCTTTTTGGTTTACGATTTTTCGTCGCTGATTCCGCTTCGTTCGTGTTTCCGAGTGAATCAGCGGCGAGAGGACGTTGGGTTTATAATGCGACGTTTTGATCCTGCAATGATTCGGAGCTGACCAATGGCGCAAGCGACAATGGCGAGCATCGCCGGCCTCAAAGAAACGTACGTCCAGCTGAAGACGCGCATGGAGAAGGCGGTGGAAGATTTCCGCAAGGCGATGGCGGCCACGCGCACCGGGCGCGCGTCGGTGCACATGCTCGACGGCGTGACCGTCGATGCGTACGGCGCGCAGATGCCGTTGAACCAGGTGGCGCAAGTGCACGCGCCGGAGGCGCAGTTGATCACAGTGCAGCCGTTCGATCCGTCGCAGCTGGGGGCGATTGAAAAGGCGATCCGCGCGGGGGATCTGGGTCTGAATCCGATGAACGATGGCAAACTAATCCGCGTTCCCGTTCCTCCGCTCACGCAGGAACGCCGCCAGGACATGGTGAAGCACCTGCACAAAGCGCTGGAAGAGCACCGCACGGCCATCCGCAACATTCGCCGTGACGGCAACGAGGCCATAAAAAAGGCGCTCAAGGACAAGAAGATTACCGAAGACGAAGAGAAGCGCTCGCTCGACGAGATTCAGAAGCTGACCGATGACGAGATCAAGAAGATGGAAGAGATGAGCAAGGCCAAAGAAAAAGAAGTGCTGGAATTGAAGTAAACGTTGTGGAGGGGCGGACGCCTCGTCCGCCCTGCGGAGCGAAGCTCCGCATCTGAGTATCCTGGGATTCCCCTACTTCGCCACCGGCGGCCTTAACAGCTTTTGAATCGCCGGCTGGTCCATGTTCTCCGGCGTGACCATTGTGGCCCCAGTGTCGATGCGTTTCGGAACCGGCTTTCCCGCAAGATGGTCGGCGAGGGTTTTCACTCCCAGTTCTCCCATGCGGAAAGGATCCTGCACGACCAATCCGTGAAGCTGTTTGTAGCGCAGCGAGTCCACGTAGACATCGCTGGTATCGAATCCTACGAGAGTAACCTTTCCCGCCTTATTGGCGCTACTGAGCGCCAGCAGCATGCCCGCAGTAGTGGATTCGTTGGGCGTGAAGACGCCGCGCAGGTCGCTTCCTTGCCGCGCGAGCAGCGCCTCTGCCATCCGTCTTGCGCCCTCGCGGGTAGCTCCAGCGTATTCCGGGGAAACAATCAGTTGGAGGTGCGGGTAGGCCTGCCGCAGTCGTTGAGCGAAGCCTTTTTCGCGCTCCTCGGTACTCGCCGATCCTTCCTGGTAGCGCAACAGGAGAACGCTGCCCGGACCGCCGAGCACTTCGCCCATGCGATCCGCCGCCAGGGCGCCGCCCTTCCGGTTGTCGGTGGCGATGAAACTCACGATCTGCGGCGTTTCGAGTGCTGAGTCCACTACGACGGTTGGGACACCCGCACGGGCCGCTGTCTCAACCGGGCTGACAAGAGCGCGAGAATCAAAAGGCGCCAAAACGATCCCCTGCACTCCCTGCCGAACAAATCCATCTACAATTCTGGCTTGTTCCTCACGGTCGTCTTCGCGCACGGGCGCCTTCCATGCAATCTGGACGGCAAACCCTTGCCCGACCAGGTCGGATGCAGCTTTGAGAGCGCCGGCATGGAGCGCTTGCCAGTATCGATGAAAGGAACCCTGAGGAATGACCGCAATGGTTGCAGGTCTCATCGCCATCGGAATCTCCGCAAACTCCGGACTGCAACCGCGTATTGACCAGACCTTAGGCTGCTTCGATAGCCCTTGTCAAGTGCACGCTAAGTTTCAGGGCACGGCCAGGGTCCATTACGAGCGTTGCGTCGTCGATCTCCGGTATCGGAAAACCAACGTATAATCGAACGATGAAACGCGCCGTCCATGCTGCGTGTCCGCACGACTGCCCTGATGCTTGCGGCGTGCTGATTACCGTCGAGGACGGCCGCGCGACCAAGATTCAAGGCGATCCGGAGCATCCGGTCACGCGCGGATTTCTGTGTGCCAAAGTGGCGAAGTATCTCGACCGGGTGTATTCGCCGGATCGAGTGCTGTACCCAATGCGGCGGATTGCAGCGAAGGGGCCCGCGGCTGGCGCCGCGGACGCGGGCAGGAGTACCTGCGCCACACAAGCAGACGCAACGCAGATTTGGCAACGCATTTCCTGGGATGAGGCGCTCGATGAGATCGCATCGCGCTTTCGCACAGTTGCCGCCGAGTTTGGCAGCGAGGCAATCCTGCCTTATTCCTACGGCGGAACTCTTGGGGCGCTGAACGGCGCGTCGATGGACCGCAGATTCTTCCACCGCTTGGGGGCTTCGCAACTCGATCGCACGATTTGCTCGGCGGCGGGCGAGGCCGGGTTGAAGTCCGTGTTGGGCGCAAAGCTCGGCACCGAACCTGAACAGTTCCGCCATTCCAAATACATCATCGCCTGGGCGTCGAACATTCACGGCAACAACGTGCACTTGTGGCCGTTCATCGCTGAGGCGCGGCGGAGCGGCGCGAAGCTGGTGGTGATTGATCCTTACCGCACGCGGACTGCGCAGTGTGCCGACTGGTTCTTGCCGATCAATCCGGGCACGGATGCGGCTTTGGCTCTTGGGATGATGCACGTCATCATCGGCGAAAATCTTCACGACGCCGACTACGTTGCAAAATACACTCTGGGTTTCGAGCAACTGCGCGAGAAGGCGAAAGAGTATCCGCCCGAGCGTGTGGCGCAATGGACCGGAATCGCCGCCGCAGACGTGCGCAAGCTCGCGCACGAATACGCCACGGCAAGACCGTCAGTGATCCGCCTGAACTACGGCGTGCAGCGCTCCGAGCGCGGCGGGATGGCGACCCGCACCGTCGCCATGCTCCCCTGCATCACGGGGTCGTGGAAAGAAGTCGGCGGCGGACTGCAAATGTCGCTGAGCGGCGCGGTCGATCTCAATGCCGCGGCGTTGAAGCGCCCCGACTTGATGGAGAGCGCGTTGGGACGCGAGGCCCGGACCATCAATATGGTCGAACTCGGTCGCGTGCTCAACACGCAAAACGACCCGCCCGTGAAGGCTCTGTTCGTGTACAACTCCAATCCGGCGGCGGTTTGCCCGCAGCACAACGACGTTGTTCGCGGCCTACGGCGGCCTGATCTTTTCACCGTGGTGCACGAGCAGTTTTTCACCGATACGACCGATTATGCCGACATCCTGTTGCCGGCGACGACGTTCTTCGAGCACAAGGACCTACAGAAGGGCTACGGCCACTACTATCTGCAAGTATCGAATCAGGCGATTGCGCCGCTGGGAGAATGCCGCTCGAATGTCGAGGTCTTCCGCGCATTGGCGCTAAGGATGGGATTCGAAGAAGATTGCTTCCGCGAGACGGTCGACCAGATGATCGACACGGCGCTGGAGTCGAAGGATCCCTGGCTTAGTGGCATCACCCGCGAGCGGCTCGAGCAGGGGCAGGTGCGGTTCAACTTTGAGAATTCGGCGTCTGACGCGGACGCCACGGACCTTCGCTCCGTAGGACCGGGTTCCCTCGACTTCGCTCGGGACGGGCGCCGACCCGGTCCCACGCAACCACTCCCGTTTCTACCTTTTGCTCAAGGCAACTTCCGCACGCTTTCGGGCAAAGCCGAGCTTTACAGCGAAGCACTCAAGGCCCAAGGGCTCGATCCCGTGGCCGATTTCACGCCGCCTTCGGAGTCGCGGCACGGCGGGCAAGGGAAAGCGCTTCCGCTGGAATTGCTGGCCCGCAAGGCTGACAACTTCCTGAATTCCACGTTTTCGAACTTACCTTCGGTTCAGGAAATGGAAGAGCCGGGCATGCTGGAAATTTCTGCGGACGACGCCCGGTCGCGCGGCATCGCCGACGGCGACAAGGTTCGCGTTTTCAACCGCCGGGGGGACATTCTGCTGCGGGCGCGGGTGGACGGCAAAGTTCAGCCCGGAGTCGTCTCCGCCAGCCTCAATTGGGCAAAGCTAACCCCTGGTTTCCAGAGCATCAACAGCCTGACTTCAGAAAAACTTACCGACATGGGCAACTCGGCTACGTTTTATTCCGTCTTGGTTGAAGTAGAGTTAGCCAAGCCATCCCCATGAAGCAACCGCGGGTCTTGCCTGGTGGGTTTTGGCCCATAAGGTTTGACCCACAAAGAGTTGCGGCTTGGACGCTTTCCGTTGCTCTACCGTATAATGGCAGTTTTCATACATCCCAGAGGCTGAGGTCGTAGCGATTCCTTTTCGCTTTCATCCGGAGAACCTTGTTGTGTCCAAGCGCGCATGCGCTGCCGGGGCAGTGTCAGTGCCATCTCCTTCATTTCAACGGCCTTGGCCAAGAGTGCGGTGGAGTGTGCGTGTCTTCGGGATGATGTTGGCGATGTTCCTGCTGGCGACCGGAACCCTGGCCTGGGCACAGAACGATATCGTTTCGGAGATCAACGTCAGCGGCAACCGGCGCATCCCCGCCGAGACCATCCGCGCCCGCATCTTCACCAAGCCCGGGGACGTCTACGACCCCGCGGCGCTGGAACGCGACTTCAACTCTCTGTGGAATACGGGGTACTTCGAAGATATTCGCTTCACCCGCGAACAGACTCCCAAGGGCTGGCGCATTATCGTGCAGGTGAAGGAGAAACCGACGATCCGCGAGATCCTCTACTCGGGTCTCAACGCGGTATCGAACAGCGACGTCCTGGATCGCTTCAAGCAGGACAAAGTCGGCCTCGTGGTCGAAAGCCAGTACGATCCCACCCGCATCAAGAAGGCGGAAGTCTCTATCAGGGGCCTGCTCTCCGAGCACGGCCGCCAATTCGCGACCATTCGAACAGAAGTCCGACAGATTCCACCCGCAGCCGTCGGCATCACTTTCGTGATCAAAGAAGGACCGAAGGTGAAGGTCGGCAAGATCAAGTTCGAGGGCAACAAAAACATCAAGACGCGAGTGCTGCGCGCGGCCATGAAGAACCTGCGTCCGGTCGGCATTCCGCACTCTATCTTCCTCGAGAACATTTTCTCCAAGACCTACGACGCCACCAAGCTGGAAGAAGATACCGAACGCGTGCGTGCCGAGTACCAGAATCGCGGCTACTTCAAAATGAACGTCCCGGGCGAAGCCAAGACGGAAATCCACGACACCGGACACAAAGGCGTCCACGTGCCGCTCATGCAAGCGGGCGCGGGCAAGGCCGTTGATATTACGATGCCCATCGAGGAAGGCGATCGGTACCGGCTGGGTAAGATTACCTTCAAGAACAACAAAGCCATCCCCAACTCCCCTGCGCTGCGATCCTTGTTCCCGCTCAAGGACGGAGACATCTTCAGCCGCGAGAAGATCTCCAAGGGCCTGGAGAACCTGCGCAAGGCATACGGCGAGTATGGCTATATCAACTTCACGCCGGTCCCCAACACCACGTTTGACGACGACAAGAAGGTAGCCTTTCTCGACATCGACGTGGACGAGGGCAAGCAGTTTTATGTGCGGCGCATTGAGTTCGTGGGCAACACAACGACGCGCGACAAAGTCATCCGCCGCGAACTGGCGCTTGAAGAAGGCGGTGTCTACAATTCCCGTCTCTGGGAACTGAGCCTGCTTCGCCTGAACCAGTTGTCTTATTTCGATCAGCTCAAGCCAGACGACCCGAATGTTACCGAGAAGAAGCTGGATGAAAAGAATGGACAAGTGGACCTGACGCTTAAGGTCAAAGAGAAAGGCAAGAACAGTATCGGACTCAACGGGGGCGTGAGCGGGCTCGAAGGCGCGTTCATCGGACTGAACTACGCCACGAACAACTTCCTGGGTCGCGGCGAAACGCTGCAGGTCCAGATCAGCCTGGGAAACCTGGCGCGCAGCGCGATGTTCGGTTACACCCAGCCCTACATGTTTGACCGCCCGTTGCAGTTCGGTTTCACCGTCTTCGGCAACAAGGTCAGTTACAACCAGGCCCGCCAGCTTTCCATCTTCAGCGGACAGAATCTGAATCTGCCCAGCGCCGTGCTGCAAAATCTGCAAAACTACTCGCAGTCGAGCGTGGGATTTACTACATCGTTGAGCTACCCGCTCCGCCGCTCCTTCAAACGATTAGGAATGACGTATTCGGTGGACCGATCCACGTTGCTGCCTCTGAGCACGGCCTCCAAAACCCTTTTTGATTTCATCGCGTTCCGGGGCATCTCGGGGCCGAACGCAGTGAACGGAATCATCACCAGCAAGATCTTCCCCAATTTCTCGTTTAACACCCTCGACAGCGGAATCTCCCCGCACAGCGGCCACCAGGTGACGATGGGGATGGAGCTCGCAGGCATCGGTGGCACGGTGCGATCAATTCGTCCGATCATCCAATACAAGAAGTTCATCCCCGTGCAGAACCACCGCAACGCGATCGGCTATAGCCTCAACGGTTCGTTCATCAGCGGCTATGGCGGCCTGGTCGCCCCGCCGTTCCAGCGCTTCTACATGGGTGGCGAAAACGACATTCGCGGTTTCGATATTCGGTCGGTATCGCCCGTGGCGTTCCTGCCCAGCTCGAATGTCATCACCCTGACCAATCCTGACGGTACTCCCGTTCCCAAGAACCCCGCCAATCCGCGGCAGGGGAACTGGACCGTACCGATTCCAGTGGACCAGATCGTGTTTCCTGGCGGCGATCTCAGTGCGTGGACGAATCTGGAGTACCGCATCACGATTGCCGGGCCGGTGGCCATCGCCCCCTTCGTGGATACCGGCCTCGACGCGATTGTCCGGCCCTCGCAATTGCAGATCGCGACCCAGCAATATGACCAGGTAATCAGCACGCTTTTCGGATGCGCCGCGCTCGATGCCGGCTACAATTGCGTGGGCGGAAGCCGTCTCAACCCAGTACCCTCCAATCAGCTGCAGGTGCTCAGTTCGACGAACTGGAAACCCCGCATCTCGACTGGACTCGAATTGCAGATGTTCCTGCCCGTGGTCAATGCGCCCTTCCGAATCTACTGGGCGTACAATCCGTTGCGGCTCAACAGTACGGCTAACCCGCCGATTCCCATTACGCGCGGCCTGTTCCCGGTCGGTGCCGCGGGCGACTACACCTATCATCTGGCAGTGAACACCTACGCCCCGAGTTTCTTGTTACGGGAGCCGCGGAAGACCTTCCGGTTTACCGTGGCGACGACCTTCTAACTTCGTTTGACTGCGCCGGAGCGAGGTCTCTATAATGAATTTGGTCCACGCCATCCAGAAGCTGTGAGGCAGTGGACGGCACGCCCGCAACGTCGGCGTGTGGAACGCTGGCAATCTAGTGCGCCTTTTCCGACGGCGGCCGCTACCGCAGCGGAGACCTCATTCAGTGCGGCCCGGCGTTGACTGAAAAAATCTGAGAACGATCTCGAAAAAAGACATCGACATTCATTCCAGCAACCATGTTCCAAGGAGTTCAACCGATCCAATGACAAGCAAGTTCTTGCGAGTTTTCCTGGCCGCTGCGATTCTCTTCACGATTTCCGCATTGGCCCAAACCGGTAGCGCCGCCACACCGTCCAGCCCAGTCGCCACTCCGGCCGCTTCGGGGACCACGACCACACCCGGAAACACCGGCACCAAGGTGGGAGCCATCAACATTGAAGGGGCCATCTTTGGCAGCAATGAGGGGCGTCGCGACCTCGAAGCGGTCGGCAAGAAGTTCGAGCCCAAGAACACCGAGCTGAAGAACCAGAACGACGAGCTGGAGAGTCTGAAGAAGCAGCTTACCACCCAGCAAGACAAATTGAGCGAAGACGCGCTCGCCGCCCTGAAGAAGCAGATCGAGAGCAAGCAGAAGCTTTTCGATCGCGCTGTGCAGGATGCCCAGGAAGAATTCGGCACCCAGCAGCAGGAAATCGCGAATCGCGTTTTGCAGAAGATGGCGCCCATTGTCGTCAAGTACGCCCAGGACAACGGTTTTGGCATGATCATCGATACCTCCAAGCCCTGGCCTCAGAGCCCGGTACTGATGGCGGGCGACGGCTTGGACATTACCAAAGCGGTGGTCGATATTTATAACGCGCAGTCAGGTGTGCCCGCACCGCCTGCGCCTGGCGCTGGCACAAAGCCGGCAGCTCCGAGGTCCCCGACTGGCGCGGGAGCTGCGAAGCCTGCAGCGCCCAAGACCGACGCACCGAAATAGCTAACCCCGGACACCTCCGGTGTCCAAAAAGTTCCATTGGGCCGCGCGAAAACGCGGCCTTTCTTTTTTGTGCCCACATCACCCGCAGCCATCCTAGCGGTGTCCATAACAGCAAACAGATTTCACGCTGGAGGACACCATGTTTAAACAGGGGATGTTTGCCGATAGCCTGCTGGAAACGTCATGGGCCCAACGCTCCCGCCGCAGCTGGACCACCTTAACTTCGTTTGCACTGGAGGCGCTGGTGATCGGCCTGCTGCTCCTGCTACCACTGTGGAAGACAGTGGGGCTGCCAGCTGTGCGAACCGTCTCGACTCCGGTCAGTCTGGGGCGACCGGAGCCCGCGCCGGTTCAGAGGCCGCGTACCGGAACTACTGTAGCCAATGCCAGCAATTTCAACGGCATCAGGCTGATCGAACCGGGGCGCATTCCGCCCAGCATAAAAATGGGCTCCGACAATGTGACGCCGCAACCGCCTGGCGTTTTCATGCCGGGAATGACGGGGATCGGATCAGGACCAGGACTGCCCACGGGTTTGTGGTCCCCAGGAGGCGGAACCCGGCCCGTGCCGCCGCCGCCCACTCCGGTACCCCCGACACGCGTCATCCGGACCTCGACAATCTTGGAAGGCAATCTGATTCGCAAAGTGCAGCCTGTTTATCCGCCCCTGGCGAGAAGTGTGCGCATCCAGGGTCCGGTCGTTCTGGTTGCGATCATCAGCAAGGCGGGCACCATCGACAACCTGCGAGCTATCTCCGGCCATCCGATGCTGGTGCCGGCCGCGCTCGACGCAGTCAGCCAGTGGCGCTACCGTCCCTACATCCTCAACAACGAACCCATCGAGGTGGAGACGCAAATCACCGTGAACTTCATCTTGTCGGGGAATTAGCCCGGGTGCCCCATATCTCGCGCACTTTGCGAGATGTGGGGCCTTTCGCTTGCGCCCCAGCGCGGGAGTAGCCCCAGCGTAACCTCGGCGCGCAGGCTGCTCCCGCTATAATCGCGAAAGTGGCAACCACAGCAGAAATCCTGAGCCGCGTGGCAACGCGTCCCACCTGGGCCGAAGTTTCTCTCACCACGCTGCGCCAAAATTTCCGCACCGTGCAAAAGCACGTTGGGGCGAAGGTGACGGTGTGTGCCGTGGTGAAAGCGGACGCCTACGGTCACGGCGCTGTCGAGTGCTCACGCGCGCTGGAGTCCGAAGGGGCGCGCTGGCTGGGCGTCACTTCGCTCGACGAAGCCATTCCTCTGCGCGAAGCCAACATTCGCTCGAATATTCTGTTGATGACAGGTTTCTGGCGCGGAGAAGAAACCGAGATCGTCCGCCTGCGCCTGACGCCCACGGTTTGGGAACCGTGGCATATCGAAACGCTGGAAACGGCAGCGGCCACACTGGGCGTGGCGCAGCATCCGGTGCACTTGAAAGTCGATACCGGTATGGGCCGCCTCGGCGTGGCGGTCGATCAGCTTCCCGGAGTGCTGGCCGCGTTGCGTGCGGCCAAACATCTCGTGCTGGAGGGATTCTCGACGCACCTCGCATCTTCCGAAATCATGGACGCGCCTTCCGTGGCCGAGCAGGAACGCAGCTTCGACGCCGCTCGCCGCATGGTGCGTGAGGCTGGCATGGAGCCAACGTTCGTGCACATGGCCAACACCGGCGCCGTGATCTCACGGCGTGAGACGTGGAATACGATGGTGCGTCCCGGAGTTGCGCTCTACGGTTATTACCTCCCCTTTCAGCGCGCCGGACGCGAAGTGAGCGGCGGAACACTGCGTCTCGCGGTGAAGCCCGTTCTTACCTGGAAGACGCGCATCCTCTCCTTGCGCGATTTCGGAGCGAATCATCCCCTGGGCTACGGCGCAACCTACGTCACGCAGGCGCCCGCACACGTTGCGGTGCTGCCCGTGGGCTATGCCGACGGATACAACCGCCAGCTCAGCAACCGCGGCCGCGTGATTGTCCGCGAACACTGCGCCCCGATCGTCGGCCGTATCTCGATGGACTTAACGCTAGTAGATGTTACCGGCATCCCGGGCATTGCGGTGGGTGATGAAGTCATCCTGCTCGGCACCGGCGAAGGCCTCAGCGTCGATGCCTTAGAGCACGCCGAGATGGCGAACAGCACTCCCTACGAAATTCTCTGCAACATTTCTAAGCGCGTCCCGCGAAGGTACAGCAGCAGCTAGAGAAGGTGTTCATGTGGGGACAGCCGCCCTCGGCTGTCCGCCGGGCGAAGCCCGGTGGATGTGTCTGAAGTGCAATCTCACACCGAGCGCTCTTTCCTTGCTTCCATATACTTGCGCAGAACCGCGTTGATCGTGCTCTGATACCCGCGGCCGTGCTTGCGAAAAAAAGTGAGCACGTCGGGATCAAGGCGCAGAGTGATCTGCTTTTTCGGCCCCGGCCAGATTATTGCGTGCGCAAAAAAATCTGGCCCGAGTTTTGGAATATCGGAGTAGTCGATATCCTCATCGCGCATCGCATCAATTCGCTTCCAATCCGTTCTGGATTTCCGTTTCGCAATCTTCGATTTCATAGCGTTCTGTTTTCTACGCTCGAAAGCTGCATTATTGTAACTTTCGCCATTGGCTCCTCCGCCGGGACGGGAACCGTTCTGTTGGGATTGGCCTTCGGATCATAAATCCTAGAACCCCGCTCTGAAGTGTCGTAACATGTGCGGCATGGGTCTGCCGCTGATCTGGCCGCGAATCTCGGATAAGACTTCGGCCAGAAGGGCTGTCAAGGCGGGTTTTTGGATGTGTGCCCTGCTGGCGGTTCTGTATACCGTGATGGGGACTTACCTACTAGTGAGCCGTCGACCCTTCCGCGATTACGATCCCTCCCTTGGCTGGGTTTTCTATGAATTTGGCGCCCTGTCGGGACTCGTTGCGTGGCGCTTGTGGAAGAACTCACGTGTCTGGGCAGTGATTGGCCTCGTCTTAGTGGCCTTGGGGTACCATGACAAGCTCCGAAGCGTACCGGGCGCTGTGATCCCGGTGTTTTTCCTCCTTGTGCTTTTCAATACCGCCAGGGGGACTTTTGCATTTCACAAATATGATGGTCAGCAAGTTTCAACGCCTTTGACGGGCATTGCAGACTCGGTGGCTCAAAGGGAGGGTACAAAAAGCTGAGGCCCGAAGTGACCTCCGGGCCTTCAGGAACAGTTAGCTTGCGTGTGGTATTTGAACTGGTCCGTCCGGATTGCAGCCGTGAGTTTCTTCGTGACTCCAGAGTTCGTTGAGCGCATCAACCAACTCCTGCGCCATGCCCTTTACCTCTCCAAGCTCATAATTAGAATCATTGCTGACTTCTTCCTTAGAGCCCCTAACAAAACCTCGTCGTATAGGGCACACTGCAACGGTCCGACCACTACTCCCCCAACCAGGTTCGAGCTGTGGTGGAACTTCATTGGATTCGGTAGATCACAAGTCTTTGAAGGAGAATCAGTTAGGGGCGGGCACTTGAACGATTGAACTGCATTGAACGAATGCAATAAGCGCCGCAAGAACGTCTACATGTTACTGTGAGGAATCGGCCGTTCTACGAGGGCCCTCCTCTAATCTAGCGCTGGAGCAATTACCAGTCTTTGTATTTAGTTCCGTCCAAGCCTTCACCTCCAGACTTGGTGTACACATCGAAGACGTTCTGACCGCCCCAGGCGTCGGCGTCTGGGTCATCTTGCATCGAACGCAAACCCCATTCCATGTTTCCCGTCATCGGATCTGTAGGCATCCGACGCAGGAAGCGCATCTTCTTTCCTCCTACATCGACGCCTTTAACCAGATCATCCAGCGTTGGTGGATACCCAAATGAATCCGCTTTGATCTGAAAACTGCCCCGATCCGCAGCCTCTTTATACTTGTCGATCGCATCGCGCATCTCCCACAGCGCATGCCGCAATTGCTTCTCTTTCTCTCGCTTGATTGTTACGCGCGCCAATGGTAACGCCATCATGGTGAGAATCGATAGGATCGTCGCTGCAACGATCAACTCGAGGAGAGTAAATCCCCCTTCGCGACCCGCATGCTGTCCGTGCCCGCACTCAAAGATCCTCAATGGTCATATCCTTAATGGTCATATCGTTCCCATCGTCTGGGAACCTGAAGCTCCAAAGATCAAACGCTAAGCTCACCAGTCCGCCTGCTCGTCCTGCTCAGTTCCTGGTCGAACATTTCGTGGTGCTTCTTGAGATGGCGGCCCCATCGCAGCTTGAGCATACGGCACAAGTTGCGGTTCCCGGGCGTCCGCATCCAATAGCCATGCCGTGCGATCGGGCAACAGATTCAATAGCTGCTTATTGTGATCCACTCCCAAGTCTCGGGCCCAAATCACGTGCGAGTGCATGATGTCCGGGTGGTTGTAGACCCACTCGCTGTTGACGTTGTGCCAACGAGAGTACCGCACCAAGACGAGCTGTGGATTCGGCTGCTGCTCCAGCCAATGGTCAAGTTCCGCCCGCCGCATCCCCCAGTCGTGCAGAAAGAGCGTGCCGCGGTCCGGACCGTGAGGGTCGTTGCTCCCACCGTTCAGCCGATTTTCTACGCGCAGCACAAGAGAGATGACGCACAGCACCGGAAGCCCATACACGAGTCCGCGAAGGTTAAACGTGCGTTTTGGGTTCTCCTGCTTTTGGCGGTCCATTCCTCTGCGTTCCGCTCGTGTCAGAGGGCGATTGGGTTCCGCATCAGGTCTCCAAACCCACATTCGTCTCAGACCTTCCGTCTGCAGATACCAAACCAGACATGCCGCAGGCGCAAAGTAATGCGGGAAGGACCATTTTGTAAAGAACAGTTCGCCGAGTAACAAGGCACTTGTACCGATTGCCAGCCGCGACCACCGGTCATCGAAAATGAACCAAAGCACCCCGAATTCAAGCGGAGCCAAGACATCAACCAAAAGCCGCCACCCGATCTTGTGGTCTGAAATCAGACCTACGATCAGGAAGCCCGCAAGCAACAGAATCTGAAATACTCTCGTGCGTCCCTTCTTCCGCAATCCCGGCACAATCAGTGGAATACTTAGCAGGATGCCGCAGTAAAAATTCCACCAAGTGGCAATCTTCCGCCCCACTGCCAGGAACCAGTATTTCGGGATGCGCTGAGAGTCGTAGGCATGCAGTTCGCGGAATTCATAGTAGTAGCGTAGCCAAATGGAGCTGTAGGCCAACTCAGAACGTTGCGACATGAAGATGAACGGCGGGCTCACCTGGTACTGCTGCTCGTGCAGCAAGTACGGAGGTTCGAGAGCCGATCCAGTGATAGCGCGGTTATAGCTTCCCGTTGCCAAAGCACCGAGCGAAAGGACAGCCAGAATCGGTAAGACGAGCCCTACCCAAAATCCAGGTTCCCGCCAGCGCCGATTTTTCACGATGTGGTGAAGGAACAAAACTGGCCCAGGCAAAGCTGCCAACGCTCCTTCGAGCGGGCGGCTGTTCGCCAGAATCACCAGGCCGAGGCCAAGCCAGATCGAGTTTTGCCAAGTGAAGCGATCCCAAAGCCGACGCAACGCGCCGAAGAAGAGTGCGCCGCCCAGCGCCGCGGCCATTCCTCCCCAGTACGTTTGGCTCCAGTAGCTGTAGACTCCGTACTGCACGACGACGATGAATCCGCCGAGCAGCGCCCAACCGGGGCTGATCCAGGCTCGGAGCATCCATACCAGTGCAGCGCAAGCCAGAGCGGAGCTAAGCCAGACTCCAAGTGCCGGATGTCCGGCCAGTTTCTCGCCAAGGGCTAGGAATATTCCTTGAACCGGAAAATATTTGGAGACGTAAGCGGGACGAACCAGGACGTGGAAGGTATCGAAAAACTCGGGCAGGGGCGGCGGAGGATTTGCTACGCGCCCGTGAGCGAGTGTCTCGCCCATCAGAATGTAGCTGAACTCGTCGTGGATACGCGGCACCGGTTGGTGGATAGCGAATGAGAAGAACCAGCATCCAAGTAAGGCCAGGATCGCCAGCAGCCATGAGCCAAGGCGAATTCTGATGGCTTGAGAGTGAATGAGCAATAGTCGACAAACCTCGTTTTCCTTACCCCCGGACATTTCACGCCATAGCCGAACATCTGAAGTGGGTTGACGACTGCTACAGCCCGCTAGGTTTCTTCCTGGGCCGTCATCAGAGGCTCGTCGAAGCGGAAGGAACAAAAGTCATGTCGGCAGCATCGCTACCCGCCCTTGCAAAAAACGCAAGGACGGGCCACCCTCAGCTCAGATGGCGCACACCAACCACCATAGAAGCCTGGGCCACCCGCCTCTCGAGAACTGTCACCATTTTCCATGTCTCACTTTTGGGTGCACTCCACGACTCCACGGGACGTTCACTACTTGCTCCGACCCCACAAAACGGTGCCTCGCTTCAGAACGTCCCGTCTGTCCACGGGTTTCCAGGTATTCCCCAGGTTTCTCCCACGTTTCTAGCGTCGCGTTGTTTGCGGCACTATAGGCTGCCCGGACAAACCAACGTGTCCGCAATCAAATCGTGGAGTGCCACAAAACCCCCTTCAAACCACTCTTATAGGCGTCCCGGTAAAAGCTGTTGTCGACAGCCTTAAATGTGTTTTGGTACTTATTCGCCGCGTTCGCCTCGCACTGCTGGCGCGCAGGTGACTTTGGCTGTTGCGGTTGTTGGGGACCGTTGTTTGCGGCTATGTGGGCCAGACCCCTGTCACCAATTCGGCGGTAGCGCTGCCCCGATGATAGCGGCTGCTGCCGCGCAAAGAAGCATCGATCGAATCGACAGCCTAGGAGGAATCAACTGAGCGCATACGACTCCCAAGGCCAGTCCCAAGCTCATCGCAAGCCTTTGATGCCTGGGCCACAACACCAGGAATAAGCTAAAGGGCAGAATCGCAAGTATACACTTGAGCACCCCCGTGGCAGTCGTGTCTGCCACTCGGCTAGCTTTCCCAATCCCTCGGCCTTTTCTCATCTATTTCCCAGCCAAGCAGTTACGGTAGCCTACTATATATGCACTGTCACTCTGAGCCTTGTTCATCGCGTAAGCGAACCCGAATGCCTGAACTGTGCTCCTAAAAAAGAGCTTGACCCCCCCTCCAGCGCCGAGGTAGTTCCCCAGGTAAGTATTTTTGGCTGCGGCGTTGTACTTAGCTTGAAAATTCTGAGCCTGGTCTTCGCAAATCAGTATCACAACCGGACTTGGAGGACCCGGTGGGATCGGCACTGGCAGACGGCAAGGCCGCGCCACACCCCGGCGCGGCCAGCAAAACGCAGCTAAAGAAAAAATTGCTCCGGGCCTCACAAGCCACTCCCAAACCAGAGCACCTACCTGACACTCACCCGCTCCCTGATCGCTCGCCCTGGCTGCCCAAGAACGCCAACGGTACACACTCTGTTCAGTGACCGGATCGCGGCGCTGCCGGTTTATGGTGCGTGGCCCGGACCGGGATTACCACATGCACGTTCCCGTTCCTCAGGTCCACCGTTTCGCTGGACAGCGTTTCAACTTACTCTTCACAACCTAGCTATGACGACTCCTGCGATAACCGCCAAAAGAAGCACAACCCCTAAGGCCACAGTGGGCTTGCCCCTGGGCGGGATGAGGTATTGGAGAACAATCCCCACGCCTAAGCCGAGTCCAAAGCTTCGCAAGGGATGAGACGTCCACAACCTTTGGAAGGTATAAGCTGAGGCAATCGTGACCGTGTATTTCGCAATCCAGGTCCAGACTCCGATCACCTGTTTGCCATCGACTCTATCAGCCATTGCTCCTCCCAAAAACTGGACCTTGCTCTTATCTGGTTGGGTCGCACTGTTGACTGCTCTGCGCATAGGAACTTGCTAGCGCCCGACGTTCTTGTCCCTCGTCGGTTGCAGCGGCTACACCAGTGTGGATAACAGTAGGGGCGACAAGCCCTATGAACCCTAAGATCCTCTCGTTCATTTTTCCAATCCTGTACGCCATCCCCCAGAGTGAGGGTTGAGTCACTATGGTGGCACCGACTCCTGCGCCAGCGGCCTCCTGCCAGCCAAGCGCATACTTGGCGTTGAGTGCGTTCATATCGGTCACGAATTGGTTATAGACCGCCGAACAGGCCGGTTTCGGCGTAGGTTGATGGGATGGGAGTAGTTGAGGCCCGTTGTTTGCGGCAATAGCACTCATGAGGAGGAATCACTCACGTTCCTACGCCACAGCAGGCCAAGTAATAGCAGGATCTCGACGGCAACGAAGGGCAATGCCAATGCCCAATTTAGTCTAATTGAGTGAGCATCAAGGAATTTCAGAAGTGACAGAACCACAATGCTATGCAAAGCCAATGAGATCGCCAGATCTCCCCACAATCGAAGACGGTGCCACGCCGGTCGAAGTGCCATCGCCAGCAGAACGAAAATGCCCACGGTGTAGGCGGCTGCGCGCATGACGTTTTCATTCCACCCGTGGAAGACAATCAGCCATCCTGCTAGGAGCCCCACCATCAAGGCAACTGCAACCACTATCCAACCTTCAACATCCGGTTCGCGCGACATAGCTTAGTGTCCAGCCTGGCAATTGAGAATTTCTTGGCCTTCCTTGACGAAACCGATTCCGGCATCGACGACAAGCACGATAGTTGCTGCGCCGCTCAATATCTTGCTGCCGACTGTCATCGGCACTCCGGTCTGGGCACGCATCGCATACAAAAAAGCAGTACTACCCGCCGCTGCGTTTAGCCCTTCACTCGTCGCGTGCATCGCAACAGTCTGGCCCCCACTGTTTTCCGCCGTGATGTTATTGATGTCTGCGGTCGGTAGTTGATAGAAGCCCAACGCCGCACCTGTTGGGCTATTCCACAGGTCCCGTGCGATTGTCCCCCCGCCCGGTAGCCAGTCGGCTATAAACTTGGCACGACCCCGTGCCGAGCAGTAGGCGTTGAGGGCGTCGTCATACTCTTGTCCTTTAAGGGGGCGAATGGTCCCGTTGTTTGCGGCAACAGCGGGACCCGACGCGGTTTTTCCGCTCCACTCCGGCAACCCTAAGGCGAGCGTGGACTTAGACCACTCGATGCCCCGATGCAGG
>Ga0316363_10000129_pt1 | contig 115199 bp, 86 predicted proteins | sample Sb_taG_3_FD_200459 | JGI IMG/M metagenome (GOLD analysis project Ga0316363, IMG submission 200459) | Peat soil microbial communities from Weissenstadt, Germany - Sb_50d_a_PC metaG (v2) (version 2) | ecosystem: Environmental > Terrestrial > Soil > Wetlands > Peat | place: Germany: Weissenstadt... | reverse complement strand
ATTTGAGCCCCACGTTGACCATCGTCCCCGGCTTCCAGCCATATTCTGCCGGCGGATTCTGGATCACGTTGAACTCTTGAATGGCGTCGACAGGAAGAATCGTCGCCGAATCGCCCGCAATGCCCGCCCCGTTGATAATGCTCTGCCCGGAGAAGGGCTCGCTGTTGAACAAGCCGTCCACAAGGTAGGCGTTGTCCTCCGCGCGCAAGCCGTTGCTGCTTGTTGTGGAGAAGCCCCCGCCTGGGTATCGGACAACACCGGGGCGAAGCTGCAGCAGGTTTTCGTAATTGCGGCCGTTCAGAGGGAGATCGTTGATTTCACTGTTGCTGAGCGTGCCGCCGAGAGAGTAGGAAGTCGTGTCCAGCATGGGAGCCGCTTCGTCTACTGTGATGACCGTGGTGGAGTCGCCCGTTTTGAGCGTCGCATCCACACGCACGTCTTTACCCACTTCGATGAGAATGCTGGGAGCTTGGAAGCTGTTGAAGCCCTTCGCTTCGATTAAGACTTTATAGGTGCTGGGCTGCAGGTCAGGCACTACGTAGTCGCCACCTTCATCCGTGATCGTCGTGCGCGTGGTATTGCGTTGAGTATCGGTGACGGTGATTTTGGCGCCGCCGACCGTCGCGTCCTGAGAGTCATGAACGCTGCCAAGGATACGGCCTGTCGTTGTTTGGCCGAGAGCCGAAAGCGGCATCCACATAAGGATGGCGAGAAAGGCTGGGGCAACAAGTACAGGCCGGCGAAAACAACCCCCAAGGAACATGGAGCGAAAAAAAGACGTCATCTAAGACTCCTCCCCCTAAAAAGAAGCAAGGACCCAGAAGCGAACAAGAACCGTGGTGCAAAGGTACTACCACCAGATAATTAGGACTGTCAAGAATTATTTTTGATGCATCTGAACGAAATTATGGTATAGATGTCAGACCAGACAGCGCTGGCTTTGCGCGAGCGCGCCTCCTGAATGCTGTAGGCTCGTTTTGTATCCTTGCGGAGCGGAGGCAACTCGGTTCACGCAAGAACGCAGTTTGCGCACAGGTCGCATCAAGCGGCGAACATAGGTGTCGGAAAAGGACTGAGAGAGAGCAGCCATGGCAATCGCATCGATAAACCCGGCGACAGGCGAACTGCTGAAAAGCTTCGACGTCCTCACGGACACGCAAATCGAAGAAAAACTCCGGCTGGCGGCGGAGACCTTTCCAAAATTCCGCGCCCTCACCTTTGCCGAGCGTGGCCGAATGATGTTGCGGGCGGCGGACCTTCTGGAAGCCGAAAAACACGATCTGGCGAGATTAATGACTCTGGAAATGGGGAAAACGTACCGCTCGGCCGTGGATGAGGCCGTGAAGTGCGCCTGGGCTTGCCGGTACTACGCGGAGAATGCTGAAAAATTTCTGGCGGACGAGGTGATCCAGACCCCTGCTCGGAAGAGTTACATCCGCTATCAGCCGATGGGAATCATTCTGGTGATCATGCCGTGGAACTACCCGTTCTGGCAGGTTTTTCGTTTTATCGCTCCAGGACTTATGGCGGGCAATGTTGGATTGTTAAAGCATGCGTCGAATGTGCCGCAATGTTCCTTGAAGGTCGAAGAGTTGCTCCTGCGCGCAGGCTTCCCAAAGGGCGCGTTCCAGTCGCTGTTGATCGGCTCCAACAAAGTAGACGCCATTTTGGCGGATCCGCGCATCGCCGCGGCTACACTGACGGGAAGTGAAGACGCGGGAGCAAAAGTGGGGGCAGGTGCGGCGAGCCGGATCAAGAAGGTTGTGCTGGAACTTGGTGGGAGCGATCCTTTCATCGTGATGCCCAGCGCGAATCTCGAAGATGCCGTTGCCGCGGGTGTGAAGGCCAGGACGCTGAACAATGGACAGTCCTGCATCGCCGCGAAGCGATTTATTGTGGCCGACGAGATTGCCACCAAATTTGAAACGGCGTTCGTAAAGACAATGCGTTCTCTGAAGCTGGGCGATCCCTTCGACGACACGACGGATGTGGGGCCGCTGGCTACGGCGGATGCGGTGCAATCCCTGCACGCAGACGTGCAGAAAAGCGTGGCCGCCGGAGCAAAGGTACTGACGGGTGGAAAGCCCGCGGAGATGCCCGGCAATTTCTATTTGCCGACGGTATTGACGGATATTCCCCCCACTTCGCCCGCCTACTGCGAGGAACTTTTTGGTCCGGTCGCCTCGCTGTTTCGTGTGAAAGATCTGGACCAGGCGATACGAGTGGCGAACGACAGCCGGTTCGGATTAGGCGCAAGTGCCTGGACGAATGACCCCGGCGAACAGGAACGCTTCATCAATGAGCTCGAGGCCGGAATGGTGTTCATCAATCAAATGGTGGCTTCCGACCCACGAGTGCCGTTCGGAGGGGTCAAACGGTCGGGGTACGGGCGGGAATTGAGCGTGTTTGGGATACGGGAGTTTGCCAACGTGAAGACAGTATGGGTGAAGTAAGAAAAGGCTTGAGGGGCCTTTTGGTCTGTTATATGGTGGTCGTACCAGCAGTCCACTGCGGCATGTTTTCGGTGTGGCGTGCCCGGAGGAATCTCCTCCTGTTACGAGTCCCCCGTCAGTCGTGGGGCCAGCACACCCAATGGAGAATGCACCATGTATAAGCTTGTCCAAAGTTCTCGCCTCTACGAACAGATTGTCAAGCAGATTGAAGATACGATCAAACGTGGCGAGCTCAAGCCAGGAGATCAACTCCCCGCCGAGCGAGAATTGGCACTCCAGTTTGGTGTGAGCCGTACGGCGGTGCGTGAAGCGGTAAAGGCTTTACACGAAAAGGGCCTCGTCGAGGCTTATCCGGGCCGCGGCACCTTTGTAACGAGCGAATCTTCAAACTCGATGCGTCTGACGTTCGATCGCATGATCAAGGCGGGACAGCGCGAAGGAACTCTCCACTTAGTGGAGGTACGGGAAATCCTCGAACCTGAAATCGCGACACTCGCGGCGACGCGCGCCGATGAGGAATCCCTGGTCCAGCTCCGCGAAGCTATCGGCATCATGGACAGCGCGAAAAGCGATCCGGAGCAGTTCATCGAGGCGGATCTTGATTTTCACCTGGCTCTGGCGGAAGCGGCGGCCAACCCCCTGATCCTCTCCCTGATTGATTCGATCGTGGGGCTGCTCCGCGAGCAGCGCATGAACATCTTCAAAGTGGATGGCGGACCGGAGCGCGGTCAGTACCATCATAAGCGCATTCTGGAAGCGATTGAGAACCGCGATCCTGCGGGAGCGCGGGAGGCGATGCGCGCTCATCTGCGCCAGGTTCGTCAAGATTCCGGCAACGGGACAACTGAAAACAAATAATCGATTCTACGGAGAGCGAAGATGGCGAATCTGGGTTTTGTCGGGCTAGGAGTGATGGGAGGCGAACTGGTCAATCGTCTCCTGAGCAAGGGCCACACGGTCACGGGCTACAACCGCACGAAGGGAAAAGCGCAGTGGCTATTGAAGGCAGGAATGAAATGGGGCAATAGTCCTCGTGAAGTCGCTGCGGCTGCGGACGTGGTCTTTTCGATGGTGACCAATTCCGCTGCGCTGGAAGCGATTGTCGAGGGTCCGGACGGAATACTGGCGGGGCTTACGCCGGGCAAAATATACGTGGATATCAGCACGGTGAGTCCGGATTACAGCAGAGCGGTGGCCGCAAAGGTTCGGGCGAAGGGCGCCGACATGCTCGACTCGCCTGTTTCAGGCAGCGTTATCACCTTGCAAGAAGGAAAGCTTTCCGTGATGGTTGGCGGGCGGAAAGATACATTTGAAAAAGTGCGGCCGATTCTGCTCGACATCGGGCCGAAGGTGACTCATGTCGGCGACAACGGGCTCGCGCTGGTCTTGAAGATTGCCTCCAATCTGAGCCTAGCCGTGCAAATGCTGGCCTTTTCAGAGGGTGTCTTGCTGGCGGAGAAGAGTGGAATTCCCCGGGAGATCGCGGTCGACGTGCTGACCAATAGCGCGATCGCCTCGCCGATGGTGAAGTACCGCGGGCCGTTCGTGGTCAAACTCCCCGACAAAGCCTGGTTCAACGTGAACATGATGCAGAAGGACATGCTGCTGGCGTTGGACCTCGGGCGGAAGCTGGATGTTCCCATGCCCTCCACCGCGGTTACCAACGAATTCTTGACGGCGGCTCGAGGTTTCGGCTTGGAAAAAGAGGATTTTGCCGTTGTTTTCGACGTGCTGGCCGCGCTGAGCGGAGTAAAACGATGAGCAGGACAGCGGACGCCATACAAGTCCCCGCGGCAGTTTCGAGCGAAAAATGGCTGCGGATGTACCGCCGCATGCAGATGATTCGCCTGTTTGAGGAACAGGTGAACGAACTTTATACTCGTGCGCTGATGCCGGGACTGGCGCACCTTTATGTGGGAGAAGAGGCCGTCGCGGTGGGTATCTGCGAAGCTCTGCGCAACGACGATTACATCACCAGCACGCATCGCGGCCACGGGCACTGCCTCGCAAAGGGTGCTTCACCGGACCGCATGTTCGCGGAATTGCTTGGAAAAGAAGCGGGATATTGCAAAGGCAAGGGCGGCTCGATGCACATTGCCGATCCGGCAACGGGAAATCTGGGCGCAAATGCGATCGTCGCGGGAAGCGCGGGTATTGCCACGGGTGCTGCGTTTTCCGCCAAGCATGCGGGCAAGCAGCAGGTGGCGGTGTGCTTCTTTGGCGAAGGCGCCCTCGGCCAGGGCGTGGTTTATGAGGTGATGAACCTCGCGGCACTCTGGAAATTGCCGGTGATTTACGCTTGCGAGAACAACTACTACAACGAGTACACGCATTACTCGGAGACCACCGCGGGCGACATCCTTGCGCGAGGCCCGGCCTTTGGTGTTCCCTCCGAAAGCGTGGATGGCCAGGACGTACGCGCCGTGTACGCGAGCGCCTCGCGATTGGTGGAACGCGCGCGCCAAGGAGAAGGGCCGGCGTTCCTTCTTTGCAATACCTATCGCTACACGGGCCACCATGTCGGCGACATCAATCGCGAGTATTACCGCTCCAAGCAGGAAGAACAGGAATGGAAGACGAAGCGCGATCCCATCCAACTTTTCTCGAGTTGGCTGATCCACGAGAAAATCGCGGAGGCGGCCGCGCTGTCAACGATTGAATCCGAAGTTCGTGGGGAGATGCAGGCTGCGGTCGATTTCGCCATTGCAGCTCCGTATCCAAAACCGGAAGAAGCGGAGCAAGACGTTTATGCCTGAGGGCCCGGTGCGGGAACTTACGTTTGCGCAAGCCGTCAAGGAAGCGCTTGCCGAAGAAATGCGGCGAGACTCCCGCGTGTGCATCCTGGGGGAAGACGTCGCCGAGGCGGGGACGCCGTTCAAAGTTCTCTCCGGATTGGTGGAGGAATTTGGCAAAGAACGCGTAATTGACACGCCCATCTCGGAAGCAGGGTTCACCGGCGTGGGGGTTGGCGCGGCCATGACCGGCATGCGGCCCGTGATCGACATCATGTTTGGAGATTTCCTCACGTTGACGATGGACCAGATGGTGAACCAGGCGGCCAAAGTTCACTACATGTCCGGCGGAAAATGGAAAGTGCCGATGGTCTTGCGGACGACTCTAGGAGCAACCCGCAGATCGGCAGCCCAGCACTCCCAATCTCTGCATGCTTGGCTGAGCCACGTCCCCGGACTAAAGGTCGTCCTCCCCTCCACGCCATATGACGCGAAAGGACTGCTGAAGAGCGCCATCCGCGACGAGAACCCGGTTGTGTTCTTCGAGGATAAAATGATGTACCGGCAAAAAGGGCCGGTGCCGGCGGAAGACTACACCATTCCCCTGGGTGTTGCGGACATCAAGCGAGCGGGCAAAGATATTACTTTGGTGGCGACGAGCAGCATGGTACAGGTGGCCCTTGGGGCGGCAGCGCTGCTGGAAAAAGACGGCATCAGCGCCGAAGTGATCGATCCGCGGACCACATGGCCGCTGGATGAAGAAACACTCGTGGAGTCGGCTAAGAAAACATCCAGAGCCATCGTGATCGACGAAGGCTACGCCAGGTACGGTGTGACGGCAGAACTCGCCTCCGTAATCGCAGAGGGCGCCTTCTTCAGCCTTGAAGCGCCGGTGAAGAGAATGGGAGCGATGCACGTGCCCATTCCGTTTTCGCCGCCGCTCGAGGACGTGACCGTTCCGACTGACCTGACGGTGTATGAGGCAGCGCGCGCATTGTGCGGGAAGCGCTAACCAGCGCGGAACAGGAGGACCATCGTGGGACTGAAAACGTTTGGACCAATGGCGGTGGACTGGGAAGACCGTATAGATTTTGACAGACTGCGGCGCGAACGCCTCGCCCGCGCCAAGGCTTTGCTGGCAATGTCCGAGATGGGTGCGCTGCTGTGCTTCGACATGAACAATGTCCGGTACATCACGTCCACTCACATTGGAACGTGGGCGCAGGACAAGATCAGCCGCTTCACGCTTCTGCCGCAGAATGACGAACCCATCCTGTGGGACTTCGGATCGGCGGCGCGGCACCACCAACTGCACTGTCCGTGGCTCGGAGAAAGATCGCGCGCGGGAATTTCGCTTTTGCGGGGAGCGATGTCTCCCGAAATGGGCCGCGCGGAAAACGTGGCGCGCAAAATCAAGTTCGAGCTCGAAAAGCGCGGGCTGCACAAGCAACCCCTCGGCGTGGACGTGATCGAGCCTCCCATCCTTTTTGCCCTGCAGAAAGAGGGCATCACGGTTGTCGACGGACAGCAGTTGATGTCCGACGCGCGTGTGATCAAGACGCAGGACGAGATTTCATTATTGAATCACTCCGCGATGATGGTTGATGCGGCGTACGACGAACTGTACCGCGCGATGAAGCCCGGCATGAGCGAAAACCAGGCCGTCGGACTCGCCAGCAAAGTCCTATACGACCTGGGCTCCGAATACGTCGAAGCAGTGAACGCGATTTCGGGCGAACGCTGCAATCCCCACCCGCACGTCTTTTCTGACCGCGTATTGCGGCCCGGCGATCCCGTGTACTACGACATTTTGCATTCCTACATGGGCTACCGAACCTGCTACTACCGCTGCTTCTCGATCGGATATGCGTCGCACGCCATGATCGATGCCTACAAGCGTTGCCGCGAATACCTGGACGCCGCGATCTCTTTGGTGCAGCCGGGAAGAACAACGGCAGAGATCGCCTCCGTCTGGCCGAAGGCGCAGGAGTTTGGGTTTCCAGATGAAGAAGCGGCCTTTGCGCTGCAGTTTGGCCACGGCATCGGACTCGCGATTTGGGAAAAGCCCGTCATCAGCCGCCTGGTCTCGCTGGAACATTCCCACGAAATCAAACCCGGGATGGTATTTGCTCTCGAGACGTTCTGGCCCTCCAAGGATGGCTGGAGCGCAGCCCGAATCGAGGAAGAGATCGTCGTCACCGAAACCGGCCACGAAGTGATCACGCGTTTTCCCGCGGAGCAGCTCATGGTTGCCGGAGCTCACTATTTCACCGTTAACGGCCCGCTTTCCACGACGCGCGAGAACGAACAGCCTCCAAGCAGGCGGGTGGTGGAGATGGTCGAAGCGAGCGCCAAAAAAGAAGGAGTGGGAGCCACGCACTGACGGAACAGGAACCGTCCTAAGACCAAGGAAACTATTATGGCGATAAGTGTTGTCATGCCGGCGCTCGAGATGGCGCAGGAAACCGGCAAGCTGCTGGCTTGGCGGAAAAAAGAAGGCGAGCAAGTCATAAAGGGCGAGCCGCTGCTGGAGATTGAGACCGACAAAGCGGTGGTGGAGATCGAAGCTCCCGGAGACGGCCTGCTTGCCGCGGTAACCGCGAAGGTCGGCGATGAGATTCCCGTGGGTCACACAATTGCTTGGCTGGTGAAGCCGGGGGAAACGCCCCCAGCCGCAGGATCTCAGCAAAAGTCTCCGTCCGCTCGAGCGACAAGCGCACCGGAGCGCGCGGCCAGTGCCGCACCGTATGCTGGAGATTTGCACGCTGCTCCTGCTCCACAGATCTCACCGAAGGCCCGGCGTCTGGCCAAGGAAGTTGGTGTCGACTTCAGCAAAATCAGGGGCACTGGTGCGGGTGGCGTAATCACCGCGGAGGATGTGCAGGCTTTTGCGAAGGCAAAGAGTGGCTCGACCGCAGACGCGGCAATCGAGTCGGAACCGTTGAGCGCGATCGCACGGCTGATGGCCGAACGCACAACGCAAAGCTGGACCAGCGTTCCTCACTTTTTCGTATCGCGCGATGTAGATGCCGCCGCGCTTTCCGATTTTCAGAAGGCGCACGCTGCTCAGATCGAAAAAGCTGGCGCAGGAAAGCTTTCCATCACTGACGTACTTGTCGGGCTGGTGGCGCACGTTCTGGAGAAGCATCCCCGCATCAATTCCTGCTGGGTGGATGGCGCGATCAAGCCTAACAAGGAAATCAGCATTAGCGTGGCGATGGCCGTGAAAGATGGCGTAGTGAGCGCCGTCATCCACAGCGCGCAGAGCAAGACGCTTCAGGAGATTTGCGCAAGGCGGCAGGAATTGACGGACCTCGCCCGCAACAACAAACTGCGCCCAGCGGACATCAGCGGCGGGACATTCACGATCAGCAACCTGGGCATGTTCAAGGTTGACGCGTTTACCGCCATTATTCCCCAGCCGCAAGCCGCGATTCTGGCGGTGGGCGGGATCAGCGATCGAGTCGTCGCGGTGGATGGGAAACCCGCAGTGCGGCCGACGATGACGATCACCCTGTCCAGCGATCACCGCCTAATCGACGGAGCGCGCGCCGCCGAGTTTCTGCGGGATCTGGTCGACGCCATCCTCGAACCCCGGAAATGGCTCAGTCTCTGATGACCACTGCCCCTTCCGCGCGTAAGAAGCCGTTCTACGCAAAACTCTGGGTGCAAGTCCTCATCGCCATTGGTGCTGCCATTGTGTTCGGCTATCTCAGCCCTGCCAAAGCCATCGCCATGAAGCCGCTCGGGGACGGTTTCATTCGCCTCATCACCATGATCATTTCGTTGATCATCTTTTGCACCGTGGTTTCCGGCATCGCCAGCATGCAGGACATGAAAAAAGTTGGCCGAGTCGGCGGCAAGGCGTTGCTGTATTTCGAGGTTGTCTCCACGATCGCGCTGCTCATCGGACTTGTTGTCGGCAACCTCGTGCATCCTGGCACGGGTTTCAACGTGAATGCAGCCAATCTCGACGCTAAAGCCGTTGCGGACTATGCCGGGCAGGCCAAGTCACAAAGCGTTACGGACTTCGTGTTGCATATCATTCCGACCACCGTCGTGGATGCGTTTGCGAAGGGCGATATATTGCAGGTGGTCTTCATTGCAGTCTTATTTGGCATCACGTTCTCCGCACTCGGCGACCGCTGCAAGCCCCTCGTTTCTCTACTCGATGCACTGACACAAGCAATCTTCGGCGTCGTGAACATCCTGATGCGCCTCGCTCCCATCGGCGCCTTTGGCGCGATGGCTTTCACGATCGGAAAGTATGGCCTTGCCTCCCTCGGCCCGCTCGCCAAGCTCATCGGCACTTTCTATCTGACTTCGATTATTTTCGTGTTGGTGGTTCTCGGACTGGTTGCCTGGATCGCCGGCTTCAGCATCATCAAGTTTCTCCTCTATATCAAAGAGGAAGTGCTTCTTGTGTTGGCCATTAGCTCCTCCGAACCTGCCATTCCCACGCTGATGGCCAAACTCGAGAAGCTTGGGTGCTCGAAGGCGCTCGTGGGGCTCGTGGTTCCCACCGGCTATACCTTTAATACCGACGGCTCCAGTATTTATATGACTCTCGTCGCACTTTTTGTGGCGCAAGCGACCAACACACCGCTTACGCTCGGCCAACAGCTAACGATCTTCGCCGTCGCGATCCTCACATCCAAAGGAGCCAGTGGCGTGCAAGGCGCATCCTTCATCGCCCTGGTGGCTACGCTCACGGTGATCCCCACCATTCCGGTTGCGGGCATGGCGCTGGTCCTCGGCATTGACCGCTTTATGAGCATGTTCCGGGCACTCATCAATATGATCGGCAATGGTGTGGCCACCATCGTCGTCTCCCGATGGGAGAACGAACTGACACGTGAAGATTTGCAGAGGAATCTCGCTGAGAACTTCACCGCCGCTGTCGTCTAGGGCACCAAAGCATACGGATTACAGAGCGCCACCACGCCCCTTGGGTACACGCTCCTCAAGATCAACTTGAGCAGGATTTGAAGCGCGTTTGGCAACAAAACCCCGTGGCGCTCATGGAAACGAAGGTACACCAGGGGTACCCGGGGGAAATGGACGGTGTAACTGATGCACACTCAACAGGATATGTTGGAGGCGCGGGTGGGAATCGAACCCACGCATAAAGGTTTTGCAGACCTCTCCCTTACCACTTGGGTACCGCGCCTTTCCCTCTAGTATAGCGAAAATCCGCGAGGCATGTCAGGACTGGCCAGATTGTTGTTTCGGATCACCGGGCTGCGCTTTTACTTCTTCGCGGGCTCTTCAACCTGCGCTTCGCGCAGAAACCTTGCCGATTCTTCGGGTGGGGTGGGGTTGATATAGAACCCCGTGCCCCATTCAAAGCCCGCTACTTTCGTCAGCTTGGGAATGATTTCGATGTGCCAGTGATAGTGGTCGTTGATCTCTTCGCCGATGGGCGACGTATGAATCATAAAGTTGAAAGCCGGGCGGTCCAGCACCGCGTCCATCCGCATCAGCGTGTCCTTCATCATGTTCGCCAGGCTGGCGTACATAGTGCTTTGATTATTCTCGTAGGCCGATCCGTGGGCCTTCGGCAGCAGCCACATCTCAAACGGGAAGCGCGGCGCGTAGGGCGCCAGCGTGATGAAATGATCGTTTTCGCCGATGACGCGCTCGCCGGTATCCCGCTCCTGGCGGATAATGTCGCAGAAGATGCAGCGCTCTTTTTCGTCGTAGTAATGCCAGCAATTGTCCACTTCCTCGCGCACCCGCCGCGGCACAATCGGCAGCGCAATCAGTTGCGAGTGCGGGTGCTCCACGGACGCCCCCGCGGCCTCCCCGTGGTTCTTGAAAATCAGCACGTAGCGGAAGCGTTTGTCGTTCTTCAAGTCCAGCATGCGGTCGCGATAGGCCCACAGCACGTCCTCCACGGCCTTCTGGGGCAACTGCGCCAGGGTCGTCTGGTGCTGGGGCGTTTCGATAATCACCTCGTGCGCCCCGATCCCGTTCATTTTGTCGAACAGCCCTTCGCCTTCGCGATCGAGTTCGCCTTCGATGCCCAGCGCCGGAAAGCGATTTGGCACCACACGTATGTTCCAGCCCGAGGAATTGGCGCTTCCCCCGTTGCGCCCGTAGGCAAGAATCTCCGGCGGTGTCTTCCCTTCATTGCCCGGGCAGAACGGACAGTTTCGCGGCGCGCCCGGGAAAACGCTTTCGCGCAGAAAATCCATCGGCCGCTTTCCGCGGTCGGTTGAAATGATCACCCAACGCCCTGTAATTGGATCCTTGCGTAACTCCGGCAATTCGCCCTCCGAACCTGCTTGCACCCTTCTCCGAAGAAGCACCCACCACAAAGTCGATATTGTACCGCGTCTGGGCCCTGAGGGAAGTACGCAGCGTCACATTGCGCCGTTTCCGTGTAAATCTTACCGTAGTTGCGGCAGGTACTGGGCCTGTCCGGACTCGGATCACGCTTGCGGACTTAGGGCTGCCTTGTGGAGCCGCACGGTGGGCGGCTGGCCGGGAGTGTTGTCAATCGCCACGACGTCAAACCGCAGCGGACATTCATTCAAGTGTCGTTCGCGCAGGAAGTAGTGGGCAGTGCGGACAAGGACAGCGTGCTTTTCCTTCGTGATGCTCAATTCCGGCAGAGCGGGCTTGCCTCTCACGGCGAGGCGCGTGCGCACTTCCACAAAAGCCAATGTTTCGCCATCGAAGCCGATCAGATCAATTTCTCCCTTGGCGTGGGAGGGCGCGTAGTTGCGCGCGATAAAGATGTACCCGAGCCGCCGTAGATACCAGTAGGCATACGTTTCGCCGCGCGCACCGATGCGCTGCGCCGCCAGCCTCTCCGTCGTGGTTTCCGTTGCGCCATCTTGTGGCGGCGAGGAATCCTGGAGGCCGTGCCGCGCCTTCCACTGCACTACCGCAAAGGCGATGCGCGCCAGCATGTTTGGTCTCGTTACCCCCTCGTTAATACAATCTCCAGTATAAACAAAAATCCCGTGGATGGCTGGAATTTCTGCCCCCACGGGATTTTTCCATCGTCGTGGCGTAGTAGGCTAGAGCGATTTCTCTGCTTCCCGGATGCTCTCTTCCATGATTCGGATAGCGCAATCGGCTTGTTCCTCGTCAATGATGAGCGGCGGCGAAATCCGGATGGAATTCTCGCCGGATTCCAAAGTGAGCAAACCCCGGTGGAACGCGCCGACAATCACTTTGTCGCGCAGGGCCGGGGCTTTCTCCTTGGTGCGCTGGTCGCGCACGATCTCCACGCCGATCATCAGGCCTTTGCCGCGCACGTCGCCGACAATCTTGAAGCGGCTGGGCCAGTCATTGATTTTGCCGAAGATGTAGTCGCCCATTTTTTGCGCGTTGGCCATCAAGCCGCCCTCAATCAAATCGAGCGTGGCCATGGCCGAGGCTATACAAACCGGATTGCCTCCATAGGTTGTTCCGTGTGATCCCGGTTTCCATTGCATCACGCTTTCCTTGGCGATGAACGCGCTGATGGGCATGCCGCTGCCAAGACCCTTCGCCGTCAGCACAATGTCCGGCGTGATGCCCGCGTGATCGTAAGCCCACATCTTTCCGGTGCGCCCCACACCGGATTGCACCTCATCGAGGATCAGCATGATGCCGTGCTTGTTGCAAATGCGCTGAAGCTCCTGCAGGAAAAACGCCGGCGCGGGGATGAAGCCGCCTTCGCCCTGAATCGGCTCGACGATGATCGCCGCAACCTCTTCCGGCGCGAACAACCGCTTCAAGATCTGCTCCTCGAGCAGTTCGATAATTTCTCCGCCACAGGTTTCCTTGGTGTGGCCGAGTGCGCAGCGGTACGCGTAGGGGAATGGAATGTGCTCCACGCCGCCCAGCAATGTGCCGAAGTACTTCCGCTGGGTGCTCTTCGAGGCCGTAAGGGAAAGCGAGCCGAGAGTGCGGCCGTGGAAGCAGCCGTAAAACGCAATCAGTTTGTCGCGCCGCGTGGCATAACGCGCCAGCTTGATCGCGCCTTCCACCGCTTCTGTGCCGCTATTGCCGAAAAACACTTTGTAGTGCTCCGACTTCGGCATGGTGGCGACGAGGCGCTCCGCAAGTTGCGGCATGTGCCGGTGATAGAAATCCGTGCCTGCAATGTGAATAAGCTCCGCCGCCTGCTTCTGAATGGCCTGCACCACGTGCGGGTGGCAATGGCCCGTCGAGCAGACTGCGATACCCGCGGCAAAATCCAGGAACGTGTTGCCGTCGGGATCCTCGATAATCGCGCCGTAGCCGCGATGAGCAACGAGCGGATACTCGCGAAAGAGCGATGGCGAAATGAATTTCTTGTCGTATTCGATCACTTCCTTTGCCTTGGGACCTGGCAAAGGCATATTGATTCTGGGGAGTTTTGTTTCCGTGGCCGTAATCATGATGCCTCCAAATTCTGTGCGCACTGGTTAGAGTTGTTGCCGAGGTGCGGAAGAAAGGGCAGGCTTGCACGGGCAGAAATTCGCCGCAACCTGCTGAAGATGAGGGACTTAATCTACGCTAAAGAGGCTGGGACGCAAATTCGCCGGGCGAAACTTCCGCGGCACGCGCGGGCCCACGGCTACTCGATCATGCTTAAGAAAGTGGAAGTACTTCATTTGCGTTTCCAGCGGACGCTGCCGTCTTTGGCATCTTCCAAAAGTATACCACGCTCGGCGAGTTCCTTGCGGATGCGATCGCTGGCGGCAAAATCGCGGCGCTGGCGCGCTGCCTGACGTTCAGCGACGAGTTTCTCGATCGCTGCGTCGTCCAGTCCGCTGGAGGCATCGGCATAGCCAAGCGCCTTCAGCTTTTCCGCGTCGTTGTCCTCGAGCACCGCGAACACGCGATCAAAATTCGCCAGCAAGTCCTGCACGGCCGCGAGTTCGCCCTGGCGGAATTCGCCTTTGTCCATGGCGATGTTGGCTTCGCGCACCAAATCATAGACGGCGGCGAGCGCCTGCGCGGTGTTCAGGTCGTCGGAAAGCCCGGCGTCAAAATCATCCGCGGCCTTGGCGATGCGCTCGGCGATGGCGGGCTGCGAGCCTGCCGGAAACTTCTCCTGTTTCAGGCGCGCGGCGAAGTTGCGCAACCGCTCGACGGAACTCGTGGCCTGCTGCAAGCCGTCGAAGGTGAAATTGAGCTGGCGGCGATAGGGCACGCTGGCCAACGCAAAGCGCAGCGCGGAGGGCTTGTACCCTTTGGCGAACAGGTCGCGCAGCGTAAAGAAGTTGCCCAGCGACTTGGACATCTTCTCGCCTTCCACCAGCAGGTGCTCGGCGTGCAGCCAGTAGCGCACGAACGGCTTTCCCGTGGCCGCTTCGCTCTGCGCGATTTCGTTTTCGTGGTGCGGAAAGGCCAGATCAACGCCGCCGGTGTGAATGTCCAGCGTTTCGCCCAGGTATTTCATGGCCATCGCGGAGCATTCGATGTGCCAGCCGGGGCGCCCCGCGCCGATGGGCGTTTCCCAGAAATGCTCGCCGGGCTTGGGCGCTTTCCACAAGGCAAAATCGCGCGCGCTTTCCTTGTCGTAGCGGTCGTTGTCCACGCGCGCGCCCGCCTGAATGCCCGTCAGGTCGATCTTGGAGAGCTTGCCGTAGTCCTTGAATTTGGCGATGCGGTAGTAGAGCGAGCCTTCGCTCGGATAAGTGTAGGTGTTTTTCTGCAGCCGCTGGATCAGCGCCACCATGTCGTCAATGTGGTCCGTGGCGCGGATCCAGTGCTCCGGCGATTCCACGCTGAGCGTGCGGCAATCGGCGTAGAAGGCTTGAATGAACTTCTCCGTGTAATCGCGGATGGAGACGCCCGCCTTCGCGGCATTGGCGATGATGCGGTCGTCCACGTCGGTCAGGTTCATCACGTGAGTCAGCTTGAAGCCGCGCAATCTCAGGAAGCGCCGCAGGATATCCTGGAAGACGAAGGTGCGGAAATTGCCGATGTGCGCGTAGTCGTACACCGTGGGCCCGCAGGTGTACATGCGGATTTCCCCGGGCTTCAGGGGCACGAAGGGCTCAACCTTGCCGGAGAGCGTGTTGTGGACGCGGATTTCGTGCATGACGCTTCGGATAAGCCTTTCCGGAGTATGGCAAACGAATGATTGTAGCCGAGCCATCGCGCGCGCCGCAATGACGGGAGCCGCAAGAGTAACGGAGCCAGCGAGTTTACAGTTCACAGTGAGGCGAAGACTCGGAAGTGGGACCGAGAATTGGCGCGCCTCGCATCCCGATTCGGGCCGCACGGCTCCACGCCGTCGTTCCGAGCGGAGTCCGCGAAGCGAGAACTCTGCCCCATCGCACGTTTTCATGCGATGAATCTCTCTGCAATTCCAGTTTCCAGTCTCAACCGGCTGGGTTACTCCCTGCCGTCATACCGCCGGTTTTCCCGCTCCTAAGGGACACGATACATCGTGCCCGGTGATTTCAACCGGCTGAAGGAATCCGCGCTGACGATTGAATTCTTAGCCGTGGACTGTGGACGCTAATTTTTAAGTCGTTTGTTAACTACTACATTATATGACAATGTCGGCCCGCCGACATTCCCGAAGGAGGAAGTCAGGTTGCAAATGCAGGTGTTCAGCGCGAAGAGAGAACCTACGGGTTACGGAATGAGGCGTCATCGAAGCGTTTGTCGCCGCGCAGGATGTCGCTGTCGTCCTTGGACCAACCCTCGCTGGTAGCAAGGGAATAACCGACGTTCACGTCCTTATCGGGATGCTCCAGATCGTATTGCACGCTGGATTTGAAAACCGTTTGCCCGGGATGGAAGTCGTCCTTCAGCAAATTCTTTCCGGCGACGTACAGCTTGAAATCCGCGAGTAAAGCCGAACCTCCCGCAGGGACGCTCACATCGTAGGAAACCTTGATGAGGCTGTCTTCCTTTTCAAAGCTGATGTTGTAGAGCGGCGTGATCATGGATTTTTGCACCAGGTCCTTTTTGCGGGATGGGAACGCAAGAGCAAACAGCAATCCCAACCGGGGCCGTTTCTTGCGGGTCACGGATTCTCCTATGATCACAAGAAAGGCACCAGAAGTTCCGGATGGTATAGCAAACACCAGAAGGCGAGTCAATAAAAGATGATGAGCCGATGCACGCATTCCAGGCGGATGAAGCGGCCGGGAGCTCTGGGAATGATGAGCAGGGTGCGGTGCGGGGCGCGGTAAACACGACAAGCGGGGCGGCGTAGAGATCCCTCGACCCCGGCGAAGCGCACGGGGCGCACAAATCGCGCTGCGCAGCCCGACGCGCCAAGAATCAGCGTGGAGGAAAAGGTCGGGCCGCTCCCTCCCGCGGCGGGCCGGCGGATGAGCGGTGGGGGTGGCGTATCGTCCACTTGACGAGGTCTGAGGCTAGCCAAACGAAAAATAGCTTTCTGGAATTGCCTTTGGGCTGTATAGTGTGGGCCTGCCGGGAGCTGAAACGGAGGTTGCGGATCGGCTGCCGCGCATTCGGTCAAGCCTGACTTGCGCGTTCTGTTAGATGTCCCCCGCGGAATCGCAAGGAAGGCTGCAAGTGTGGGTGGTTCCGAACCAGAGACAACCAACAAATCAAGGAGGTCCCATGGGACGTACGGGGTGGTTTGCTTCATTCCTCGCAGCTTTGTTTTTGCTGGGCTTTGCGCAGAGTAGCGCTGCGCAGACGCCGCGCATGAAAATGCACGTGGTGGTCCCCAAATCAAGCGTCGCTCTCCCGGGAGATGCGGGCGTGAACGCGCACACGCACTTGCTGGTGATGATGCCGGAAGCCGGCCCCATCGCCATCGATGCCAACGCGCAGCCCAATGAGTTGCCGCCGGTGGCGGGTCTATTCTTCGAGACGCCAGCCTCGCTCGCGTGCGTTTATCGCCTGGTGAAGCACCCCCAACAGGGCTGCAACCCCGACCAGACAACGCAAACGGTCACGGGAGGTTCTGGCGCGATCGCCCTGGTCGACGCTTTTGATGACCCCAACGCGGCCAGCGACCTCGCACTCTTTTCTTTGATTTTCGGGCTTCCGCCGGCTGACCTTACGGTCGTCTATGCCAGCGGCAGCCAACCGCCCTTGGATCCCTCGGGCGGCTGGGAGTTGGAAGAGTCTCTGGACATCGAATACGCGCACGCCATGGCGCCGGGGGCAAAACTGTTCCTGGTAGAAGCAGCTTCCAACAAGGGCAACGACCTCCTCACCGCCATTAGTGTGGCAAGCACACTCGTGGCTGCTCATGGCGGCGGCGAAGTCAGCATGAGCTTCAGCTTCGGGGAATTTTCCCAGGAAACGCAATTGGATGGGCTCTTCACAACCCCGGGCGTGGTGTATCTCGCCTCCACAGGGGATAACCCCGGAGCAGAGTGGCCGGCAACTTCGCCAAACGTCGTCGCTGCTGGTGGCACGACGATCTCCCGGGATTCCTCTACTGGCCAGTTTCTCCTTGAATCCACTTGGCAGGATGCTGGAGGTGGCCCGAGTCTTTACGAGGCGCGCCCGCACTTCCAGAATAGCATTGCGGGAATCGTTGGTCCGGCTCGCGGCACTCCGGACCTATCCTTCGATGCCAACCCCAACACCGGAGTGTGGCTGGTGGACACCAACCTGTACGCAGGCCAACCCGGTGGGTTTTTCATCGTCGGTGGCACCAGTGTTTCCTCGCCTGCCCTTGCCGGAATCATTAACAATGCCGGCCAGTTCCATTCTTCCAGCCAAGCGGAAAACGCCGATATCTACCGCCACCTCTTCTTTGACAGGGATGATTTTCGCGACATTCTCTATGGCAACTGTGGTGTCAACATCAGCAACTTCGCCTCGCCCGGATGGGATTTCTGCACGGGGGTCGGCAGCAGCATCGGCCTGAGCGGAAAGTGACCCAAGTTCGGTTATTTTTCCACTTGATACCATCTCCGAAATGACTCTCGGGAGAGCACTTCCCGAGAGGCTGCGGAGAAATGCTTAACGACATTTCCCCCTGGGCTACAGCTTATTCAATGCCAAGCACTTAATGCTGAAGCTAGAGCTAAAGCTCTGCCCCCAAAGAGAGGAAGAAAAGGCAAACAGGGCAAGCGGGAGAGGCGTTCGGATTAACAAATATAGTAAAGCATTCTGAATGACCGCAAACATAACTTGACAATATTGGTTAATTAGAGCAACGTGATAGCAGGTCGAGGGTGTCTTCAGGCTTCGAGACCGGGAGCGGCGCCCTGAATCGCTTCCTTGGCCTGGAAAATAAGGAGGGCGCCATGTTTGCACATAAACTGTCGATGTATTTGAAGAACGACGGCGCTCTGGCATTCAAGCACAAGATCGAGGCGGACATTATTCCGTTGCTGCGCAAGCAGAAGGGTTTCCTCGAGGAAATTACCTTTCTCTACTTGAATGGAAGAGAGGTTCACGCCTTCAGTCTGTGGGAGACCGCCGAGCACGCGGAGGCGTACAACCGGGGAACGTACCCGGAAGTGGTAAGAATGCTGGCGTCCGTGATTGAAGGCAGGCCTCTGGTACGGACCTATGAGGTCCTTAATTCGACCATCCGCAATGCCGTCGCTGCCGTTTCCGCCTAGGGGTTTCGCGCCAGTGGCTGGCAAGCGAGTGGCGCACCCCTGAAGCTCTAAGGCAATCTAAGGTGTTCTACCTTTGTGGGGTCGGCAAAGGGTTTCTTGATTCTTCCGCTAGTTGGGCCTTCGTGTTTTGTATCCCCAGCCATTTGCGCCGATCGAGATGGACTGAGGCAGCCACCAAACTCTCCGCAGTTTGTGAGAGTGAGACATCTTATAACCAAACCAATTGACCCCTGTTGCCAAGGCAAAGCCACAGGTGTAATAGGCTGGCCGCGGCAATCTCACGAAGGGCCGCCCCAGCGGATCTGTCTCGGTAGGCCCCGTATAATAGTGAGGGTGTTTGTTAAACCACTCCAAATCGTCAGCGGTCGCGCGCATGTCGAGTGCGGCCGCAGTATAGGTGGCTGCGCTCAAGGACAGCCACATTCCCTTTGGAACCTTCAATGCAGTTTTCTTCTTTACTGGCGGGGCGTCTTCGGTCAGTTTCTGAGCTTTGGTCCCAGCGCTTGTGCTCAACGCCAAAAATGCCAATAGCAGGATCTCGCATTGAATTCTCATTGCGTACTCCGAGGGTTAAATCTTTCGGAGCCGTCAGAGGGAAGGTCTGGCTGGCGAGGGTCGTGAGAGGAGAAAGGTCTGTTCTCCGGAAGGGAGCGACCAGAAAGTCACGTGCAGCTTGAATGCCAATCCTGGAAATGGCGAAAAGCCTTGTAGCAAATCCCTGAACCTTCCACTCCGCTGAAGTCGAGCAATGCGCGACGAGGCAAGGAGAGCCTTAACGTAGAGTTTTTCCTCGCCAATGATCGATAAACCCTCAGCTAGGTATGGCTTGCACCATTCCGGAGATAGCTTCGCGGCGAGCAAATCGAGGATTGCGGCCAGACGTGGGATTCGCTTTACCTGAGGAATATAGGTTTAAGAAAGGCGATTCTGGCTTACTTGCACAGTCCTCCCCAACTGCAGACTGGTCACCTGCTTCCAAAATGGGACGAGTTGATTAGAAGATGCCGATTTGACCGGCGAGCTTAAGGTCAGATATGGCCCTGAACACAGGACATTCAGACATGAGGACATACGTGTACTGGAAACGAACGGGCGGGATGGCGGGAATCCTGTTCGGACCAGTCCTGAAATTCACCTTCGGAGGAGGAAGAGGCGAGAGCGACGCGCGCGCGGTTATACTGGATGCGGATTTTCGATGGGCGGAAGAGTGGCTGAGGAGACCTTCCAGGTGCGCGATTTCTGGATCATTGTCCTGATTGCATTGGCATATTTAGTTGGTTCGCCATCGGTGTTCGCCCAGGACCAGAGCAGCCCGCCATCCACCCCGGACCCCGCAAAAAAGCCGGCCGCGCAAGAAGCGCCCCAAACCCACCACTTCTGGGACAAGGAGAACAACTGGCTATTCGCGGGCGTCGGAGCATCCCGCACGCTGGATTACTTTTCGACGCTGAACTTCCGTCGCCGCGGCGACCATGAGGTGTTGCTGACGAATGATCTGGTGGACAATCATGCGGCGTTTGCGGCCGTCGAAGCCGGCGCCACGGGGCTTTCGGTCGGCGTGTCTTACCTTTTTCACCGCTATGGCCACCATAAGCTGGAGCGCTGGGTCTCGATCCTACACATCAGCGCGGCCACCGTTGGCGCAGCGCACAACTATTCCCTGAAGACGGTTCACAAGGCGACCCCCGCGCCGTAAGTTGCCAGGAGCCCCGGGCAGGCGGAGACGATTTCAACCGCCCGCGAATCAGAGAGAATTCCGGCGGGCGATGTTGCCCAGTATGGCGCCGCTGGGCTTGATGGTTCTGCGTTGCGTGGCCAGATCAACGGCGACGATGCCGAACTTGGGCGTGAAGCCGGACATCCACTCGAAATTGTCGAGAAGCGACCAGGTGACATAGCCGCGGACATCCACGGCATCGTCAATGGCGCGCTTGAGGCCGGCGAGGGCGCGTTGATAATACTCGACGCGGCGCGTGTCATCGGTGGTGGCAATGCCGTTTTCCGTGACGATGAGCGGCACGCCGGTCTCCTTGCTGACGTAGCGAACCACATGCTCAACACATTCGGGGTAAAACTCCCAGCCGACCTGAGTGAGCTCCGCGCCAGGCGGCGCAGGCAAGTCCTTCTTTCCGACGATGGAGCGTGAATAGGTCTGCACGCCGAGATAGTCGCACGTTTTTGCAGCCTCGAGCCAAGGGCCGTAGATGTCTGCGCGTTTCTCGGCCAGATGACTGTCTGAAGGAGCCGGCTGATCGTCCGACAGGGCGAGATTGAATCCGACGGGCATGGCGTTGCGGACCGATTTCATCGCGGCCTTACCCTTATGGTGCGCGGCCAACACACCATCACGGATCTTCATGGGGTCGCCCATAAAGAAACCCGCGAATTCAGGAGCATGGAGCTGCTGGCGAACGTTGGCGAGACTCTGCTGGAAGATGTCGGTCATATTCTTTCCCTGCATCTCTGGCAGGTTGATCCAACTGAGCAATTGTGGAACGTCTGGCTCATTGAATGTGGAGGCGTAATCCACTAGATCTCCCAGGTGCTTGGTGGCCTTTTCGCAGAAACGGGCGTAGAGATCGGCGGCAGAGGGATTCTGCCAGGCACCCTTGTAGGCAAACCAACGCGGGATCGAGAAGTGAGAATAGGTGAGAAGTGTAGTCAGATGGTGTTCGCGGCAGGTGGCCAGCATGCGGCGGTAATGTTCGAGCTCGGCGTTGGAGAAGAAGCCCTCGTCGGGTTCAATGCGCGCCCACTCGAGCGAAAAGCGATAAGTGTTGAAGCCCAGATCGGCCAGCATGCTGATGTCTTGAGGATAGAGATGGTAGTGATCGCAGGCGTCGCCGGAGGGTTCCTTGAAGATGCTCTGGGGCAAATGTTCCAGGGTCCAGAGATCGCTGTTGGTATTGTTGCCCTCGACTTGATGGCCTGCAGTGGCGCAGCCCCAGAGGAACTTATCGGGGAAGGACTTGGATTTATCCGTGGGGCGAGGGGCGGCGTTAGGAGGTGGCACCGCGTTGGCCGTGCTTGCGAGGGATGTGTTTCCGATGATCCCTACAAGTGCGGCAGCAGAGGCGCCCTGCAAAAGGTTTCGGCGGGTAATCGGTTTGCTTGTCGATTCAACCAGCGGCAGTTTTGGCTGATTCATGGATGCGTTCCTCCTGAAGGATTCCAAAGGATTTTTGTTGGCAGGTCGCCAAGTCCGGAAGGAGCGGAGATTCTTCACATGGCGGACGAGAAGAGGATAGCAGTTCAGCATTTAGAGGGGAAGGCATGGAGAGAAAGAGAAGAGGGTGATGTACCCGGCGAGGAGATCACCTCAATATCTTCACCGGAACCAAGAAGACGCGGAAGGCCGCCCGGCAGTCCTATTTCATCTTTGATGGCAATTTGATGAGGCGTCCGGCGACCATGAAAACGCCGCGGCCGCAATGATGAATGGTGCGAGGGTTTTTCTTTGCGCGGTCGATCCAGGCTTTCATGACCTCGAGGATAAACAGACAGTATTTGTCCACCATGCTGGCATCGATGACCTTGCATTCGAGATTGGCGTAGCATTCGGAAATCAACGGCGCGGCCACACGTGCGGCGGGCACAGGTGTGAGGCGAAACTTCTTGAATTTGTCCAGCACGCGGCCCGAGGTATTTCCGCAGGCGACCACTTTCTTTGCCAACTCCACGGTAGGGATGTTGATGACGCATTCCCGCGTTTCTTTCAAGATGTCAAACGTGAAGTTGCGATTGCTGATGACGCACGCAACGGTGGGCGGTTCGAAATCAACCATCATGTGCCACGACATGGTCATCACGTTGGTCCGTCCGCCGCGCGCGGAACTGAGCAACACAACCGGCCCAGGCTCTAACAGCCGGTAGACCTGCGACAACGGAAGGGAACTCTTGTTCATCTCAGCCAGCTCCTGCGGCGCACACGTCCGCTAGCGGCATTATAGTCTTTCGTGCGCGCGCAGCTCCCACGGCGGCGGAGTGCGAAACGCCGGCGATTGTTGCGCGGCGCAATACCGCGCATTACAATGCGCCGGGGGGAGGCACCAACTTATGAATCGTCGCAAGTTCATTGGTTCTGCAGCAGCCTTGACAGCCACAGCCGCCTACGGTTGGGAGGCACCTCTGCCGCGCCGCCGCTACAAGGATGGAATCGACCTTTCGATCATCGCGCTCGGGGGCATCGTGGTTTGCGGACTTTCGCAGGAGCAGGCCTCGCGCCGCGTTGCGGTGGCGTACGATCGAGGCGTGAACTATTTCGACTGCGCCCCGTCGTACTTCAATGGTGAAGCGGAAACGAAACTCGGGGAAGCGTTGAGGCCATATCGCAACAAAGTGTTCCTTGCCGAAAAGACGATGAGTCGCGACGCGAAGGGCGCCCGCGAGGAGTTGGAGCGCAGCCTGCAGCGCTTCCACACGGATCATGTGGATCTCTACCAGTTTCATGCCGTCAGCTCGATGGATGATGTGGACAAGATTCTTGCGGCAGGCGGAGCGGCGGAGATGTTTTTTGCCGCCAAGAAGGAGGGCAAAGTGCGACATGTGGGTTTTTCCGCCCACAATGCGCCGGCCGCGCTGCGCCTGATGGACGCGCTGGAATTGGACAGCGTGCTGTTCCCGGTGAATGTCAATGCCTGGGAAAACGGCGGCTTTGGCCCGCAGATTCTGGCGAAAGCGAAAGCGAAGGGGATGGCCCGGATGGCATTGAAGGCGCTGGCGTTCGGCAAGTGGCCTGCGGGGATGAAGGAAAGCGACCGCAAGTATCCGAAGTGTTGGTATGAACCGATTGACGATCGCGAGATGGCTCGGCTGGCGCTGCGATTTACATTAAACCAGGAGGTGACTGCGGCCGTGCCGCCGGGTGACGAGCGAATCTTTGACCTCGCGCTGGAGCTGGCGTCAGCGCCGCTGCCCGAGTTGAGCGTCGCGGAGCTGACGGGGCTGAAGGCCAAGATAGGTTCCCTTGAGCCGGTTTTTCGTGCGTGATGCAGGTGACGCCCTAAACGTTTTGCTATCCCATCCAAAGAGATGCGGGGGGCATGAGCCGCGCGGTGGAGGAAGATGAGCGGAAGTGAATCGAAAAGGGCGGAAGTGTTCCGGAACGACACGTTTGATATTTCCTAGAAAAATCTAACCTAACAAGTCGTGTGTTTCTTTCAGTGAAAAGCCTTTTTGGCCGATGAATTGGTGTGTCCCTTGCACATTGAGCTATTTGCTAGGGGAGGGGTGTAGTCGTTTTCGAGAAGCGAAACGGACGGACGTGAGAAATGGCCATGGGGGCGAAAGAAGAAGTGCGCCGAGGCCGGAGTGGGGGCCGAGTGAAGCTCCTGACCAGAATAGCGCTGGTTGTGTGTATGGCCTGGGTGTTCCCCGGCGATGTGCTGAGCCAGGTTCTTTCGCAGGAATATCAATTGAAAGCGGTGTACCTGAGGAAGATTCCGAGCTTCGTGGAATGGCCGCCGAGTGCCGCGAAGAGCAGCAAGGCAGCGTTTCAATTGTGCACCGTAGGAAATTACCCGTTTGGTGTTGGACTCGCACTGGAGGTCCGGGGGGTGAGCGTTGGCGGGCGAAGGATCGAACTGCGCTGGGTTCACAATGAGCAGGAATTGCATGGATGCGAGATGGTGTTTTTCAGCCGGTCAGAGGCGAAACACTGCGGGAAAATTCTGGACGGATTGAAAGGAAAAAGCGTGCTGACCGTCGGCGAGACCGAGGGTTTTCTGGAAGCCGGCGGCATGGTGGAACTCAGTTTTGCAAACGACAGGCTACAAATGGAAGTGAATCTGGTGGCGGCCCGCAGCGCGAACTTGAGAGTGGATGCGCGGCTGCTGGCAATGGCGAAACGTGTTGTCACGGAACGCAGCACACCGGGCGGTTAAGCATGAAAGCGTGGCGGAACATCTCATTGAGTCGGCGATTGGTGCTGTTGACGATGGTCAGCAGCAGCGTTGGGCTGGTGTTCGCGCTGTTCATGGGGGTGGCCTATAACGAACACCTTTTCCGCCAACATAAGGTGGAAGAACTGCAATCCGCGGCCGACCTCGTTGGAACGAACAGCGCGGCGGCGCTGGTTTTTGACGACAGTGTGGAAGGGGCGCGCCTGCTGCTGGCCCTCCAAACCAGAAAGCACATCCGCAGGGGCGTCTTGTTCGCGCCGGATGGAAGTGTTTTCGCGGAGTACAAGCGCGCGGATTGTGGAACAGGGGCAAGCGCTGAACTGGCAGGCAGAAGGGAAGGTGTTTACTGGGACGCGGCTTGTTTGGCATTAGTACAGCCCATTCGTCTGGAGGGCCGCGAGATCGGGACATTGTATTTAGAGGCGGGACTGAGCGACCTGAGAAAAGAGAGATGGCAAACCGTGCTGCTGATGATCCCGGTGCTCGGCGCAACGCTTGTGCTGGTGTATTTCCTGACGCTGATCCAGCAGAAATCGATCGTGCAGCCGATTCGGCAGCTTTCGGATATCGCGGGACGCGTCGCGGAGGAAAAAAACTATGCGCTGCGAGCACCGTCCCTGGAGGGGCCGGAGCTCGGACAATTGGGCGGCGCTTTTGATCACATGCTGGAAGTAATCGAAAGCCGCGATCAGGAACTCCGCGAAGCGCACGACCTCCTGGAAGCGCGAGTAGGCGAGCGCACCATGGCCCTGGAACAGGAGATCGCGGAGCGTCACCGGGCCCAGTTGCATTTGCAAGAAAGCGAAGAACTTTTCCGTGCATTGAACGAAGCCGCGCCGGTGGGGATTATTTCCGGGACCAAAGATGGCACCATCCGCCTGAGCAATCCGGCCTTCCAAAAGATGTTTGGTTATACGCAAGAGGAACTCATCGGAGAGTCCCTGTCCGGTCTTCTGCTCACTCCAGCAATGCGCGAGGGCTGGATTTCCGTTAGCGACATGATTGAGACCGGGCATGCCGTGCACCACACGGTGAAACGCAGTAGGAAGGATGGAAAGGAGATCGATGTCGAACTGTTCGGCGCGCCTTTGAAGCTGGAGGGGAGAACACTAGGATTCCTGGCAATTTATGTGGATATCACGGAGCGCATGGAGGCGGAGAAGACCATCCGCGAAAGTGAAGAGCTGTTCCGGTTGCTGAGTTCAGCGGCCCCCATCGGCATCTTCCGCGCGGACCGGGAAGGGCGCTGTGTGTACGTCAACCAAAGATGGAGTGAGATGACCGGACGAGCAGCGGAGACCGCGCTTGGCTACGGATGGCTGCAAGCTATTCATCCAGAGGACCGTGAGGCGACGGAACGCCTCTGGAAGACCGCGGCTGAAATGGGGATGGAGCTAAAAGATGAAACGCGATTCTTGACACCCGATGGGAATACCAACTGGATTTACTGGGCGTCGCGGGCCTTGCACGGGCCCGATGGCAGCTTGATCGGGTATGTTGGCGTGATTGAAGACATCACCAAACGGCGGTTCGCGGAACAGCGCTTGCTGGAAGCCAAACAGACCGCGGAATCGGCCAACGAGGCCAAGAGCCAGTTCCTGGCCAACATGAGCCATGAAATTCGAACCCCGATGAACGGCATTCTGGGGATGACGGAACTCGCACTGGAAACTCCGCTCAGCGGACAGCAACGCGAATACCTGGAGATGGTAAAGGGGTGCTCCGAATCCTTGCTGGAGATCATAGAAGACATATTGGATTTTTCCAAGATCGAGACTGGCAAGGCGGAACTCGAGCATATTCCTTTCTCGATACTGGACTGTGCGGAGGACGCGCTTCAGCCGGTGATTATGCGCGCCCATGAGAAGGGGCTGGAGTTGGAGTGGTCGGTACGCGGCGATCTGCCGGAAAGTGTGCAGGGCGATTCCGTCAGGATGCGGCAGGTACTGATCAACCTGCTCGGGAATGCCGTAAAGTTCACCGACGCGGGGGAAGTATCGCTGGGCATCGAGTGCCTGAAGCGCAGTGAAGAAGAAGCCGAGATACGGTTCGAAGTCCGCGATACCGGCGTGGGGATACCAGCGGAACACCATTCCAAGATCTTCGATGCATTCCAGCAGTCCGACACTTCCGTCACCCGGCAATTCGGTGGAACGGGGCTTGGATTGTCCATCTCGGCGCGGATCGTGCGCATGATGGGCGGAGAAATTCAGGTGGAAAGCACGGCGGGTAAAGGGAGCCGTTTTTTCTTCACGGTAAAGCTGAAGATAACTGAAAACGCGGAGAGAACAGACGAGGAGGAGGGGAAGCTTCCGCGGATGAAAGTCCTTGTTGTGGAAGAAAGGAAACCCACCCAGGAACTGGCGGTCTGGTTGATGACGCGCTGGGGGCTGGAAGTAGAAGTGGCTGGAAGCGTCGAGGAAGCGCGGGCCAGCCTGGCACGGCGGAAGGAAGCGAACGAGCAGTACCGCGTCGTGCTGGTGAACCAAAACCTGCATGGCGCGGATGGATACGATCTGGCAAGGGAAATCCGCGCCTACGCTCCACGGGAAACCACCGCGATTCTGATGATGTCTTCCGCAGCTTCCATCCTGGAGGAAGTCCGCCCCGCTGAATGCGGGGTATTCCGGCGGCTGAGAAAGCCGCTGTGCCGCCGAGTGCTGTGGGAGAGCCTGCGGGCTGCCTTGACCCAGGGAGAGCCCGAAACCGCGCCAATCTTTGAAACGCTGGTGAAGGCATCGGGCGGACATTTCCGGATTCTGCTGGTGGAAGACAACGCGGTGAACCAGAAACTCGCCGTGCGGCTGCTGGAAAAAATGGGGCATCAGGTGGCCCTTGCGAATAATGGCGCGGAGGCTTGCGAGGCATTGTGCGCGGCGACGTATGACATCGTCCTGATGGACCTGCAGATGCCAGTGATGGGCGGACTGGAAGCAACACGTAAAATCCGGGAACGCGAACAGCATTCACGGCAGCACGTGCCCATCCTGGCCATGACGGCACACGCCGCGGCGCAGGACGAAAAGCGGTGTTTGGAGGCTGGCATGGATGGATATCTGACAAAACCAATCCGGAGTGAAGTTCTGCGCAAAGAGATCGATCAAGCCGTCACGCAGAGTGGACCGGCGGAGAACTGTAGTGAGGCACCGACGCACAGAGAGGTTTCGGAAGCCGAATGGAATGTCCGCGAGTTGCTGCAGCGGCTCGAGGGAGACCATGACTTCCTCCGCGAACTTCTGCAGATGTTCCGTGCCGACAGTCAAACGACACTGATGAAAGCGCGAGAAGCCCTGGCCCGGGAGGACTTGAAGGAGGTGTCGCGCGCCGCCCACACTCTGAAGGGCATGCTAAAAAACCTCTCCATGAACGCCACGGCCGAAATAGCAGCTGGTTTGGAAACAGCCGCGCGGAATGGCGCACGGGTAGAGGCAGAAGCGCTTTTTGAGCGGCTGGAGCGCTCGCTTGCCGGACTCATGCCGGACGTGCAGACGCATCTGGCGGAGGTACGCGCATGAAAATTCTGGTGGCGGAAGATGATGCTCTTTCACGGATGCTGTTGCAGAGAACGCTGCAGCGGGCCGGCTATGAAGTGGCGGCGGTGGAAGACGGCAGCCGTGCATTGGCGGAACTAAGCAAGGAGGACCCACCGCGGCTGGCGCTACTGGATTGGATCATGCCAGGAATGGACGGCATCGAAGTGTGCCGCGAAGTACGCCGGCGGAGAGATCATGCGTACACGTACCTGGTGCTACTGTCCTCCCGCGAAACGAAGCAGGACATCGTGCAAGGGCTGGAATCCGGCGCGGACGATTATCTGACGAAGCCCTATGATGCGGAAGAAATGAAGGCCAGACTGCGCGCCGGGGAGCGCATCCTGGAACTGGAGGATCGGCTGGTGGAAGCGCGCGAGAGCATGAGATTTCAGGCGACCCATGACATATTGACGTCGCTGTGGAACCGCGGCGTGATCCTGGAATTGGTGTCGCGCGAGATAGTGCGCGCGCGGCGGGAAAACTGGTGCAACGCGGTGATGATGTGCGACATCGATCATTTCAAGAATGTGAACGACCAGCACGGGCATGCCGCCGGGGATGATGTACTGCGGGAGGTGGCACGGCGGTTGCAAACGTCGGTGCGCTCTTACGACATGGTGGGGCGTTATGGGGGAGAAGAATTTCTGGTGGTGCTCAACAAGTGCGATCCATCAAGCGCAGTGGCGAGGGCTGAGAACTTGCGCAATATCGTGGCCGCAAAGCCGATCCTCCTGGCCACAAAATCACTGGCGGTTACGATCAGCGTGGGGGTGGCACTGACGACGGATTTCCCCAAACGGAATGCCGACGATATCCTGCATGCCGCGGATATGGCGCTCTACGCAGCGAAAGCCGCGGGGCGAAATTGCATACGTTTGGCGCAGCCCGGAACCCTGCCCCCGGCCCCCGAAGCGTCTCATGGGGAAAGCCCGGTACTCATTTCCAATAAGTAGCCGGCTTGCAGGCAGGGCATGACGGGAAAGGCGTCACTTGGTCTTGCCGCGGCTCTGCTCCATCATCTGGCGCATGGCGGCGGTGGAGCCCGGGGCGCGCTTTTCGCGCCAGGCCTCGAGCCTCGCGCAGGCCTCTTCAATCGCGGAGAAAAGGTGCGGGTTCTTGAACGCGGCACGCCACGTAGGGACGATGGAGCGCATGCGGTCCCAGACGACCCAAAGTTCCCCATTGCTTTCAAAAAAGAGTTCGTCGTTGATCAGTCCGCGATTGACGATTCCGGCGACCATATCCCAGTAACTAACGACCATGCGGATATAGGTGTTCTCCTGGCCGCCCTGAGGATATTTCTGCATCAACTCTTCCGGAGTGGAAGCTTGGTAATGCTCGACGAACCAGGCGCGTGCTTCGCGGAGCCGAGGCTCGCGACGAAGATCGTAGAGCTGGAGCATGAGGTTCACTTCGTCATAAGTGATCTGAGCCATGTGAGATTCTCCTTTGCTTCAAGCGGAGTGAGCGGGCGGCGGGGATTCCTGTGAAGCAGCAGGATTCACCAATTCGACGCGTTGGACATTGTACAGGGGGACACCCTGCCGCTGGAACTCCAATTGGATGCGGCGGCGCAGCTCCCGGGCTACATCCTCGTGGCGGGAGGGCGCGGTGCGGACTTGCAAGCGCATGGTGGAGGTCGTCTGATCGAAGGACTGCAGGCCGAGGAGGCGGGGGCCATCCACCAGGGCTTGAGACCACGCGGGATCGTTGCGCAACTCGGCGGCGGCGGCATCGAGAAGTTGTAGCGTCTTTTCCTGAGGGAGGTTGGGAGAGACGGCAACATCCACGAAGGCTTGTGACCAATCGCGGCTGAGGTTGGCGAGGGCGCGAATTTCGCCGTTGGAAAGAGTCACCATGGCACCGCGGGAATCGCGGACGATGGTCCGGCGCAGGGAAAGATGCTCGACGCGGCCCTGCGTGCCGGCGGCCTCGATGGTATCGCCAACGACGAACTGGTCCTCGAGGATGATCTGAAAGCCGGCGATGACGTCCCGGATGAAATTCTGCGCGCCAAGGCCAATGGCCAGGGTGGCGAGGCCTGCGAGCGCGGCCACGGGGAAGACGTTAATGCCGATTTCCTGCGCGGCTGTCAGCAACGCCACCGCCCAGACAATCTTGCTCGCCGCGCTGTAGAGAACCCCGGAGAGCGTGCGCGTTTGCTGTTCTCTTGCTTGAGCAGCGCGGGTTTGCGCCGCTGCCGGTTTGACGATCAGGTTGGTGGCCACGCGCAACAGATGGTTGACGATGAGCGCGACGGCAAAGATGAGTATGAGATGGAACAGATGAGCAAGCGTGAATTCGGGAAGATGCGTCAAGAGACTGGACATAAGGATTGCCGGAGGGCGAGTATAGCATTGGTGGAGATGTGATGCAGTGGGAGCCGGTGCTCAGGTGCTGGCCAGCGGAGGAGGGTTGTTCATGAAAACGCGACGCACGTTTCTGCGTGGCATGCTCTTTGCTGGGGCCGTGACAGGCTTGGGCGGAAGCCTGACCCTGAGCCAGGCGCCGAATCTCCCCCCAAAACCACGACCGGCACAAGAACCCGACGCAGACAATCCCAATCTGCCTTCGCCTGAAAAGCAGATGCTGGAAGACAACAATAAGGATATCCACAAGAAGGTCGAGCGGCTCTATCAATTGGCCACGGAATTGAAGGCGGAAGTTGACAAGACAGATTCGACAAAAGTGCTTTCGTTGAATCTGGTGAAGAAAGCGGAAGAGATTGAAAAGCTGGCCCACGATATTAAGAACCGCTCGAAAGGGTAGAGCAGCGGGGAATCGCGCCGGCGGGCTGTGGAAAGATGGCACGGAGCGGGTCCACTGGCGCATAGCATGAGGACGCGCTAGACTTGAAAAAGTAATACGCCGGCGCGCCCGTAGCTCAGCTGGATAGAGCGCTTGCCTCCGGAGCAAGAGGTCGGGAGTTCGAATCTCCCTGGGCGCGCCACTAAAATTTCCTTGATGATAAGCGGTTTGGTTTTTTTTGTGGACGGCTCCGTCAGCCCGAAAAGGGCTTGGTGTGATAAAAGCGTGATAAAAGTCCGCTGGTTCAATGCCCTAACCCCACCGCCCAAGCCCCGATTACTCGCCTTACCGGAGAAGCTCGTCCCAGTACCCGCCTCGGTGGAATTGATGTTTTCCGGTTTCACAAAGAAAAGTGCTAAAAGCTCTTCCGCTGAGAGGGAAAGCCACCCCTGCGTACGGCTGGTCGGCAGACGGCAAACATGTCGTTCTTTGCGATATGGACTGCTCGTTCCATTCGGTTCCCTAGCGAACCTAACGGCAGTTCGTATAGCACAGTGGCGCGGATGTTTCCCGTGCTTGTGCCCGCCTAGCCTTATCGGACATGTGGCTTCAGTTGCTGACGCTATTGTTTTCGGTGTTGGACCCGGACGCGGAAATCCCCGTTTAGGTCATTAGTCTCTGACGCAACTCGTTTTTCCAGTATCGGGATTTGTATGGAGATGCTCTCCTGACGGACATGATCCGTCCTGACCTTTTCGATCCTTGTGGTCGGCCCGTCTTTGTTCGTCGGCTTGTCTTTGTTCGTCAGCTCGTCTTTGTTCGTCGGCCCGCCTTTGATCTTCTGCCCGGCGCTGATCTGTGTCGCGGCCCGGATCTCCGGTCTGTCCCGTTGCGCCCTGCTGTCCCTGCGGTCCAGGTGGTCCCGGTGTTTGGCTCGCCGTGCATCCGGCGATAGCTAGCACTAGCGAGAACGCACCCACAACTAGCGATGTCTTCAGTTTCATTTGATTTTCCTTTGTGGTGCCGCTCGACTCCGAACGCCGACACCGCAGATGATTGCACACAGCGAGGATCGTACCCATAGTCCACCGGTTGGCGCTGTTCGAATTCGCACAGTGATCAAAAAACGTCGAGCGCGGAACAAGGAGTTTGAGCAGCTAGTTGGGATTCGAGTCTCCAACTGATCCGGACTCCAAGTCCCGATAGGTCGCCTTGCCGTACATCTGGCTACTAGTACTCCACTTCTCCGATTGACGCGATTGTTGCCAGGTTCCCGGCGCTTCACTCTTCACACGGAGGCTCACACGTTTTCAGCACCGCATGCTACTATCACCGCGAACCCATGAAAACCCCACGCGCCATCCTAGCCTTTGTTCTCACGCTTCTCTCCTGCGCGCCACTCGCCGCGCAATCAACGCAGCCGCAACCTGCGCCAAGCGCGCACGCAGTCGTCCTCCACGCTGCGCGCCTGCTCGACGTCGAATCCGGGCACATCGCCAGCCCTGGTGAAATCCTGGTCTATGGCGACGTCATAGCCGAAGTCGGCCCGAAAGTCACACACCCCTCCGGCGCCGAAATCATGGACCTCGGCAACACCACTCTTCTCCCCGGCCTTATCGACGCGCACGTCCACCTATTTCTTCACCCCGGCGCGGAAGACCTCCAAACCGTCCAGGAATCCGTCCCCCAGCGCACCATCATGGCCACTCTTGCTGCTCGCGATGACCTCATGGCCGGATTCACTGCTGAACGCGACATGGGCACCGAAGGCGCAGGCTCCGCCGACACAGCCGTGCGAGACGCCATCAATCAGGGCCAGATTCCCGGCCCGCGCCTGCGCATCAGCGGCAATGCCATCAATATTCTCGGCGGCCACGAAGACGCCATCGGCTACAACCCTGAGCAGCATGTGCTTCCTAACGCTACTTACGCCAACAGCGCCGCTGAACTCGTCACGGTAATCCGCGAGCAAATCAAAGAAGGCGCGGACTTCATCAAGATTTACGAGACCGGTGCTGACTCGGGGGTGAACGGCCGTTTCTCCACTCCATTCCAATTCACTGAGGACGAGCTCATCGCCGCCGTGCGCGAGGCTGCGCGCACTGGCAATCGCGTCGCGGTCCACGCCACCGGTGAACCCGGAACACTCTACGCAGCTCGCGCTGGCGTCGAATCCATCGACCATGCCTATCAACTGAGCGATGAGACCATGCGCATCATGCGCGAAAAGCAAATCTTTGCTGTCCCCACTTTTGCCATTGCCGAATATTTCGCGGACCACGCCGCCACCCCCGAAGCCGCTTCCCGCGAGCGCCGGTTGATTGATCTGCATGCCAGCGAATTCAAGAGGCAACTCGCTGCCGGGGTTCCCATCGCAATGGGTTCTGATGTCGGCCCATTCCCGCACGGCACGCAAGCCCGCGAGTTTGTCTTGATGGTGAAATTCGGAATCTCGCCGCTGGCTGCCGTCCAGGCAGGCACCATCAACGGCGCAAAACTATTGGGCTGGCAAGATAAAATCGGCGTCCTTAAGCCCGGCTACGCCGCCGATGTAGTCGCCGTCCCCGGTAACCCCCTCGAAGACATCGCTGCCCTGCAGAAAGTTTCCTTCGTAATGAAAAACGGCGTCATCTACCGCAAGTAGCCAGCCTCTTTGTCTTCTGCGAACCGCATAGAGCCAGGAGCCCTTATGCTATCCAGGCTCACATCAGGGGGCCCACTCGTCCAAGGAACTCAATCAGAAAGTCGCCTTCAAAAAATGTCGCTTGTTTGGAGCCGCACGAGCGGTTTTGTCAGTTCTTCTTTGATTCTGTACTAACCACGCTTTTCCTCGTCACATTAAAATTCTTTCAGTGCTCCCAGGCTAAATGACCAGCCGGAATTTTTGCACCGGCGGTCATGAGACGGTTTACCCGAGGAGTATCCAGTTAGCAACGGAAGGTACGCCGTTGTTGTCGACGAGAAAGAGCATGTACCAACCGGGAGGAGCGAGGTTGGGGTTTTGCGGGACCGTGGCAGTGACGGTGCCGTTAGCAAGACTCGTCACGTCGAGATCGACGAGGCGCTGGCTGCCATCGTATGAGTGTGTGGTCACGCAGTTTCTCATCAGGCTGGCCCAGCGAATATTGGCCGATTGTGGAGATTTGATTTGAATTGACTGGCCGTAGGTGCATTTCGCCGGGGCCGTGCTAATCACTGGGCGAGGCCCCCTGAAGAGATAAGGCGGGCTGAAGACTTCGAGGCGCATTTCTTCATTGGGATCATCGTCCCAAATGACGTGCGAGCCACCATCGGGATTGCTGCCGGCAGTGACGACCGTGGCATCAGGGAGCAAGAGCGCGGTGGAATGATAGAGGCGCGGCACGGTTGCAGTCGCGGCAGGTGTCCAGGTATCCGTCGAAGGATCGTAGATTTCACCCTGCAAACGCGCCATCGGCGCGTCTTCCTGCTTGAGCGAGCCGCCGCTGACGAACACCGTATGGTCTGGGAGAAGGACGGAGTTGAGGTGGATACGCGGGAAATTGAGCGGCGAGGCCGGCACAAAATGCGGATTCGGGTCGGTAAGATCGACGATATCCACGTTGTCGATGGCGTCGGTCTTGTTCGGTTTTCCGGCGGGACCGCCACCCATGATCATGACTTTCTGATCTTGAGCGGGAGGCAAGACCACGCTGGCGGATTGGTTGCGCATGCCGCCGCCTTCCATGCCGGGAACAGGAGTGAGGTGAACCGGATTGTGAGTGAGATCGATGATGCATGGGTCGACCTGGAGATTGTCATCCATGCGGCCGCCGTCGAACACGACGCGGCCATCGGCCATCAGGAAAAGGTGGGCGTAGAGCGGAAGTCCGGGGAAACCGCCATCGAAGTGGAGCATCTGCCATTTATTGGCGGTGGGATCGTAGATTTCCAGAGTGTTGTTGTGAGGGTTAGTCAAGTCTTCGGTCAGCCCGGTGGCAATGAGAGCGCGGCCATCGCCCAGTGGGATGAGACTGGGATACCAGCGGCCATGGGCCATGGGGGCGGCGAAGGACCACTGTTCCGTGGCGAGATCAAATATGGTGGCATCGTTGCGTCCGGCGAATGGGTTGTAATGGCCGGTGCCGCCCGCCGACAGCAATCGGCCATCGGAGAGGAAGGTGTCGGCGCCGCAGAAGAAGTCGAAGGGGCGGTTGTTGGGGGCGAAAAGAGTCTGCGGGTGGAAGAAGTTGTTTCCCTGAGGAGCGGTCGGGTCCCAGACGACGCTCATGAAAATGCCGTCGGCCATGCTGCCAAAATCAGGCGCGGCAAAGCGGGTGGAGCTGCTGCCGGATCCGGCGAAGAAGAGCACTTTCCCTTGAGGAAGCAATGCGGCGTGAACCGCGAGCACGCCGGAATGGAATGGCAGAACCTGCCATTGGCCATCGCGCCCGGGGTTAGCGTCCAGGGGGATGAAACGGTAATAGCCGGCGTTCTGGCCGACGGGATTATCGACCATCATCGAGATCATCCCGGGCGTTCCATTGAGCGTGGTGGTAGCGATCCCGCCACCTTCGTTTTCCCAGGCGAACCAGGAGGGAACCCCGCGCCACAAACTCCATTGCGCGACGTTTCCATTGATGTCGAGCTGGCTGCCGATCTTGTAGAACGCCTGGTTCTGATCGACCGCGTCATCGATCATGAAGACGATAAGATCAAGCTTGCCGTCACCATCCACATCAGCGACGGCGACGCCCGCGCCTTGATTTTCCCAGGAGAACCAAGTTGGCTGATCGAGGGGAGGCGGAGGCGGGGGTATGGGCCCCACGTCAATCCAAGGTGTCCAGCTGCCGGTGACGTTGGCGTTGGCGTCGAGGTTCCTTCCAATGCGGTATAGGCCGCGGTTCTGCCCCGGCGGATTGTCAACCATTATGACAATCAATTCCGGGTTGCCGTTGCCATCGAGATCGGCAACAGCAATTCCGCCAAATTGGTTCTCAAAAGAGAACCAATCGGGAATGGGTATCCAGGGGCCCCATCCGCCGTTGATGTTTCCGTTCACATCAAGCTGCTTGCCGATGCGATAGAAGCCCTGATTGCCGCCTTGCGGATGATCAATCATGAAGACGAGCAGGTCCTGCTTACCATCCTTGTCGACATCGAAGATGGCTGCACCGACGCCTTGATTCTCGAAGGAGAACCAGTCTGGCACGTCGATCCACGGCGTCCAGCCGCCGGTGACGTTGCCTTGGCCATCCATGGCATGGCCGACGCGGAAAATGCCGCGGTTGGGCTGGCCGCCGGGATGGTCCACGGTAATGACGAGGAGATCTTGTGAGCCCGTGCCCGTCAGATCCGCGATGGCGATGTTGCCTCCCTCGTTGTCGAAGGAGAACCAATCGGGTATTTGCAGCCATCCCGGATGCGCAGCTGCGACGGGCAACGCCGCCAGGTGAGGCGCTGCACCACTCACTGCGACGCGCGGCTCTTTCTTTTTGCGGACAGTTGCTGCACCTGAATGATTCATGTGATCCTCCCCCGAGAACGAATGGACGTTCTCATGGACACCTTACGAGAGGATCCCTGGCAAGGAGCGGAACTCCTGCGGGGAAAAAACGAGGGCAAAGGCTCAACGACCCTAACATAGGGCACCCACGCACGCAAGCGAAAGCGGCGGTAGCGGCTGTCGATGCACCGATCCGCTCTCGAGCTCCAATCCCAGTCACTCGATGCCTTGCGCGGGGCGCTGTCCGATGGGCATGCTACTGGAAATTTCCAGCGCATTGGCGTCGGGCCTAAAGGTTCGCGTCCGGCGCAATGCCGGTTAAACCCTGAGCCACCATCTCGGACAGTGCTGAGATGGTAGCCGTGGGATTTGCCCCGACGGCAGTCGGCACGATCGCGCCGTCCGCGACATACAGATTTCTGTATCCAAATACTTGTCCGAAAGTTGCGGGGTCGGCACTGGTCACCCCTCCCGAAGAATCGTTTGCGAGAGTACAACCGCCGAGTGCATGTACCGTCACATTATTGCGGATCGGCCAATCCCATGTGGGGAGCGGCGTAAAAACGGCGGCCTGTACGGTTCGAGAGAATTGTTTGCCGGCTTCCAGGATGGCGTGATAGAGAGACAGGCTGTCTTTATATGGCCAATCGATCGAGAGTTGATGATCCTCGTCCAATGTCATCACCCCGTTTGATTTGTCGATTCCCATGCAGAGCAACACGCAGGTGCGAAAAGAAACATCTTTGCTCAGCAGGTCATCCAGAGCCCAGCCCAGGGAACCCAGCGATTTACCCGTTGTCAGACGAGAATACAAGTCGCGAAGAAAGCGCCAGAAAGGGTCCAAGCGCAGGAAGCCAGGTTTGGCTCCCTCGACATACCAGGCCAGAATGTCGCCGTAAGCGGCATCCTGCAGCATGAATGCGTGGTCGCGGTCGAAATCTTTGAAGAGATTGTAGTCGGTGCGTTGGGTAATCACGGGGCCGTAATTAGGGTCCGCGGGAAGCTTGCTGCCCAGCACGAAGCTTATAAAATCGCCGTTGCCGGAAAAACCGCGGCCGAGCTTGTCGCTAATTCGGGGAAGAGTACGAAAATGCTCCTTGCAGCGCATGAGTAGTTCGGTCGAACCGAGGGCTCCCGCTGAGACGATGACGCGCTGCGCAAGCGCGGTCTGGACGGCCGCCTGCGTCCCAGAGAGGTCGCGAAAATAGACTCTGTAGCCGTGCGTTCCGTCCGCGCCGGGATCGTCGGCCTGGTTTGTGTCGACGGGCACAATTTTCAAAACGAGATGTTCCGTGCGGATGACGGCCTGGTAGCGGCGTTCCGCGACGAAAAGATAGTTCAGATCCAGGGTATTCTTCGCGTGATAGTTGCAGCCAATATCGCATTCGGCGCAATAAACACAGGAGGTCTGCAGCGCACCATAGCGATTTTTTTCCTGCTCGCCGATCGCCAGCGGCTTTTGGAAATCATTTCCAAAGAAAACATTAATGTCCACCAGCTCGGAATTCCTGCCGTTTTTCCTGGCCGCTTCCGCGAAAAGCCGCTGCCGGATAATGTGCCGGCGCGGATCATCATCCACGGGGATCGTTCTGGAACCGAGGACTTCTTTTGCGACGGCATAATAAGGAAGCAGATTTGATTTCTTACAGGAGTCGGGCCAACGTTCATCGAAGACCTCATCGGGCGGGATCATGAATACGTTGGCATAGATCAGCGAGCCACCGCCCAGACCTGCGCCGACCACTGCATCCATGTGTGGGAAGTTTCGGACATCGAAGATTCCGTGCGACTCTTCCCCGCGTTCGATGAGCCGTCGGACGTGACGCGGGCGACGTGTTCTTTCCCCCGCAAGTGCCCAGAAGTTATGTGCGAAATCGTGCGGTTTCCTTGGAAAAGATCCCATCGGGTATCTTTTGCCGCGCTCAAGAATCAGAACCCTGCCCCGGTCCCATTTCTTGGCCAAGCGGCATCCCGTGATGGCGCCCCCAAAGCCGCTTCCGATTACAAGCGCTTCGTAGCTTTTCTCCATAAGTGAGACCTCCGCAACGAGCGCTACGATGCAGTACGTCTTCCGTCTGCAGTACTTGATCCGTCTGATGATCGCGAGTACGGAGAGCTAAATGCCGGCCGCAACTCGCCGTAGCGTTTTCTATTGCTTGACGAGTGTGGCCACGGAGATGTGCGGCCAATGGATATTGATGAAGTCCAGGATGACGCGTTGCACGTATTGCAGTTGCATAAACGGCTCACCATCCTCGGGCTTTACGGTTTCGATCCAGAAGATCGCGTCCATCTGGGCGGCGTTGGCGTTCTGCTGGACGAACGGGATGTTGACGAGGTTGCCGGGGGGAACGGTCGAGATCGCGATCACCACTGTGCTGACGATGTTCTGGCCCTTGATTTGCGCCCGGAGAACCTCAGTGGGGTCCTTGATTGTTGCGGCCGCATTCAAGCCGTCGGGCATGCATTTCTTGGGAAGCACACCCTGCAAGTACTGCTGCAGATACGCTGGATCAGTTATCGGCTTGACGGGATCTGCATTCAGGCCCGGTATCGCGGGATCCGTGAAGGGAAAAGAATTGACGGGCTTGATAACAGGGCCGCTGTTCACTGTGGTGAAAAACGTGCTCTGCGCCAGCAGCGCATCTCCGTGCGGGATCGTCGCTTGCCGCACGTAGCTCTCGCCGGACGCAGGCGCGGTTGTCGGCGGCACATGGATCCATAGGCCGGGCTCGATGTGGATCCCCGCATGGAGCGCGCAGTCGGTCACTTGCTGCAAGTAGCGAACTCCAAAGAGACTGATGTCCGGCTCTTTCGATCCACGATTGGGGATGTTGCCGCCGACGGCGGTGAATTCGAGGGTTTCATCCGTGCCGTTGAGTTCCAAGAAAAACGGCGGAGTGTTGCCGAAGAAAGGGCGGCCAATGAGGTTGAACCCGTTGCCGACCCATTTGCCGGGAAGTTCTCCCAACAGTCCCAGATTACTGACAACCGTCTTTAATGGACCGCTTGCACGAAAGTGGACAGTCATTGGGTCAACCTCCCTTATTAAGCGACAGAAATAGAGTTTTTCTTCCCATCGAAATGTTATTGGCCAGCCTTGAGACCGGAAACTTTCATCGCGTACGCTGCACTACGTCACAAGGCTTCGCGAGAGCCTAGCACCTATTTTATTCAAGTCAAGTGAATAATAGCTGAATCTTGCCGATTCTCACTTCTCTCTGGTGGGGGACTCTTTATGGGACAAGTCCTTGCACTCTAGCTTAGAGCCGGTGCCTCGTTAAATTTCAACCGGAAGCCAGCTGGCAAGGTTTTTCGCGCTGAAACCTGAACAAGAAGCGCGGTTTGGCTCTTGAATGCCCCTGAGAAGTACGGAGATTCTCTCTAATCAATCTCTTACGCTCTCGTGCGTCTGCACAGCCTCAGGACTTCAGGACGGCATCCGCAGCGGCTTTGCCGGTTACCACTGCTCCCTCCATAAATCCTTGCCACTCCGCAAGATGTTCACCCGCAAAAAAGACATTTCCGTGGGGTTTCTGCAGCGCCGGTCGAACCGTAAACCATTGCCCCGGCCGATAAAAGGCATAAGCCCCGCCCGTAAAGCGATCCTCTTGCCAGGCCTGCTGCTCGATCGCCAGAACGATGCGGCGAAGTTTCTCCTGCGGCCAATGAAACCCGCAGGCGTTGACGACGTCTTCCACAATCCAATCCTTCAGCTTGTCTTGAGGAGACGCAGCAATATCGTCCGCCTTATCGCCGATGGCGTAGCTGCACAGGATTCCCTGGCGGCCTTGCTGTCCGTAAGTGCTGTCAAAACAGAAGTCCGACGCCAAACTGGTGCAGACGGAAAATCCACTCTTTTTGGGCTGGGGCCAGAAGCGCTTTGCGCAGAGGACCGCCGTCTTTGTGATTCGCGCGTATTGCAATTCTTCAGCTGCGGCTCTTTTCTTCGCAGAAATAGCGGGATTCCATATGATGCGCTTCAGCCAATGCGCGGGCACGGCGCAGACACAAGCATCCGCAGCCAAGGGTTTCTGGCCCTTAGCGCGCACGGTGACGCGCCCATTTTTCTGACTAATATGCGTTACCTCCCAATTCCTATGGGTGTTGTTGCGGCCAATGGCGTCCGCCAGCGCATTCACCAACCGGCTGTTCCCGCCAACAACCTTGAAATCCATTTCATCCGTATCGTCAACCTTCTGGTCTTTGCTGCTCAAGTATTCCGAGGCAGCCGTATAGGCGGAATTCATGCGGATGGTTTCTCCGAAATCGGTGCTATCCATCAGATCCCGCTTGAGCAGGTCGTCCCTATCGAAGCCCAGTTGCTCAAGCTGCGTCCACCAGTCCAGCTTGTCCATACGCTGCAGGTCCGGTAGTTTTAATTCAGGGAAGCGCTTCTTGAATTTCTTCCAGATCAACTCGGATTTTTGCGACAAGCACCATGCTCCGGGTGCGCTAAGTCGCACGCGGCTTTTTTGGTTCCAGAACGAGTTCGAGTATTGATGCGGTTCCAATTCAAGACCGAACGTGCCACACAATCTTTTCATCTCGACATGGTCATCGCCGATCCATTCTGCGCCCAACTCGCAAACTAACCCCGGCGCATGCTTAAACTGATGCGATTTCACGCGGCCCCCCAGCCGCCCCGAGGCTTCCACCAAGGTCACCTCCCATCTCATCTGCGTCAGGCGATATGCTGCCGCAAGCCCTGCCAGTCCGCCGCCAATCACTACACATTTTCTTTCCTTCATATGAGATTCCTTTCTATTCCGAAGGATGCGTTGTCTTGTGGTGCCGGTTGATCGTGAACGATGGAGTGGTGCGCGGCTCAGTCCGTCCCGGCCGGGATGGTAGCGACGCAAAAACAACCAGGGCGGAGAAACTCAGCAAGCGTCTGGCAAAGACACACCCCTCCGCAAAGACATTCGAGATGAAATGGGCCCATGGCTGGCCGCGCAAATAGCGGCGAAAGCCTACGCGTTCGCTTTCTTTGCCGAGGGTCCCGGCGAAGGCGGCGCAGCAGATTTCTCCTGAAGCGCCGCGAGCAACTTGGAGCCGTCGATTGAGCCCAGCCCGGTGCACGCATCCCAGCCCGGGCCGGCCTGGAACTCCCCGCCCAGGTCCTTATAGATGTCATTGTTCCCGGACGTTACATCATGAAACACCCCTGCCGAGGTGGACTGCGCGTATAAAAGTGGGTTGATGAAACCCACGGAGTTTCCTCCCTTGCTGGTCAGACTTTGATTGATGCGTGCGATAAGTCCCGCATAAAGTGGAGCCACCGCGCTCGTTCCGCCAATCCCCTGCTGCGTTCCGCCAATCACCACGCTGTAGCCCGTAAAAGGATCGGCGTCGGCTGACACATCCGGCACTCCGCGCCCCCCGGCGCTGTTCGCCGGCGCCGGAACCTTGACGTTGGCTTGGTAAGAAGGCTTTGGGAAGAAGTTGCTGACCCCGCCGCCCGTGGCTCCGCCATTTACTCCGCGGTTCCATACCGTCTCCACCGGCGCACCGGGTCCGGACTTCGCATCGAGCGTAGTACCCCCGCAAGCCAGCGCGAACGGGCTCGAGGCCGGAAAATCCACGTGCGGCTTCTTATCCCAAACCTTCTTCACCATGTCCGCCGAGCCATCATCGCCCGCTGCAACGCTCACCGTGACCCCCAGGGCTGCCGCTTCCTGGAGTATCTGCTGCAGCCCTTGCAGCATCTGCGGCGTCGCCGTTTCTTCCGCTTGCCCCCAACTAATGGAGACGATGCCAGGCTTCCGGACATTGTCGTGCACCGCCGCGGAAACAACCTGGATGAAACCGTCGTCCGTGTTCGTTCCGAAGTACACAGCAAACTTTGCCCCGGGAGCAATCCCCGCTGCCACTTCAATATCCAATGTGACTTCACCGTCGGCATTGGCATCCTTGCCGGGAACGTTGGCGCCGCCATCCACGCCGACGGCGGAGACGCTCGGCATGGGGATACCCAGGCTCTTGAAAAAGGTCTGCAGGTCGGAAACTTCGTAGCCTGCACCCGTTGCATTCCCCTGACTGTCGACGTCGTTCAGTTCGATCAGCGCGACGGTCTGTCCGGTGCCATCCAGTCCCGAAGGAAAGTCGTAGATGCTTGCGAGTTGCACCGGCGTGAAAGTTGTTGAGACGCTTTTCGCCGCGGCTCCCTCCTGCCTGCCTCCCTTGCGTTCGCGCCTGATAAACCGCCCTGCTGGCGAGCTTTGCGCCCCCCTCAAGAACCGGTAGTGCGCTTTCACCGCCGGCCGATCGTCCAGCCCCAGAACTCGTTCGATGATACCTTCCAATTCCGCAGGAATGGTAAGTGATCCCGTGCGCCCGCGATAGGAAATGGCACCCGCCTTGTAGCGCTTGAGCTTCACGCCAAAGGCTGTACTCAGATCCGCGACCCTGCCCGAGAGTTTCATCGTACGCCGCGCAGCGTCCGCCTCTGTCACCGTCAGCCCGTGGTTGTGCGCGAACCATTCAATCTTAGTCATGTCCGCGGGGTCCGCACCCGCCTGGGTGGCAAGTTCGGCCCGCGTCAGGTACTTGCGATCCGCAAGCCCCTGCGAGGCGATTTTGTTGACAGTCGCATCGAGATCCGATCCGGGTCGCCGTCTTAATTGAATCGTGATCTCGATGCGCTGATCAGGGTCCACGGCCCCAATAACCTTTGCACCGGCCAGTGGCCGTCGATTGCTTCCTGGGAGGGCGATTTGCTTTTTCATGATGAGTCACCTCGGTGAAGGACGTTGCTGGGGGTCTTACCATAGGCGCGTGCCATTGAATTGTCAAGAGAGCTAATTAATCGAAGTCGTTTTTAGTCGAGGAAACTCGGACCACCTTCTTCAGAGGCGCCGCAAGCACCCAGTTGTAGCTCAGCGCTTCAAATGGTTCTGATCCAGAAAAGAGCCCGCCACGTGAGCCAAGGACTTATAAGAGATCTAAGGCCGGGGGATTCAGTTGTATGCTGTTGTCCCTGTGGTCGGCCAGCGGTTGGGCAAGGTCGGTTAATTCGTTAATTTGTCGCTTCGGTCGGGTGGCCTCGTGGTCTTGAAGAGGTCTTCGAAGACCTCCCGCAGCTTGTCCGTTGCTTGCTTTGAGAATAGGCCAGCCATGCCGGCGATCGCTGCGATCCCGTATGGGCTTAACGTGTCGGCGCCACTTGTGCCGGCGATTAAGCCTCCACGCACAGCGAAGTACATAATGATTGCCAGGGCGACCCCTATGAAAGGTCTCAGAAGATACCACCAGCCCCAGCTCCCGTACAATTGGCGGTTACCCTGAAAATCCGCGAACGAAGTAGCCAGATGGATGAAGCTGCCAAGCGCTCCCGTCAACGTGACGATCAGGAGATAACGCGTTTCTGGCCATAGGTGAAAATGCAGCGTCCCATAGAAGAGCTGGATATCGCCCTCCAGCCCCCCCGGCACCTTGGCCGGCCAGATTTTCGCCAAGCCGTATATGAGCAGGAGGCTCAAAAGGATCATGTAGATCCCAAAGGCTAGGATCTGCCCTCTCGACATCAGCGTTGGTTGTTCGTTCATTGTAGATTCCTCGCAGAAATCTCATGCGTGTCCCGGCTCTTTTTCTCTCGGTTACGCAAGAGAGATTGTTTCAATGCCCATGCAACGTGCTCGACCACTGTACTCAACCGTTCTCCGGACAGAACTACTCGATCCGCAATGCCTTGCGAGTTGCCTGATCTATGGGATTTCGGCCGCCCTTGAGCTCTGAGATCCAAGCCTCCCGCCTGCGGCTCTGTTCCTTGTACTCAGCCTTTCCTTTGGCCCATTCCACATATTGCTCAAACTCTCGAACGGCCTCAGGATAATGCCCCGTCATCGCGAGCGCCACGCCTCGACTGTCATGAATAAAACCCGCTTGATCCGGTTTTGCCAGCTTGACGGCCTGTTCGCAGGAAGGCAGAACAATTTCGGCAAACCCATCGAGGCTTCCATACCAGCAAACACGGTTGTTGATTTCGGCGTCTTTGGAAAAGGCCGCCGCACTTACAGCTTGGGCAAAAACAGCCGAGGCCTTCTGGTCCTCTCCCCGCATAGCATGAGCATCGGCCTCTCGCACAGCACCGATCGCGCAGGTAACACGGTAAGTTTGCTTTGGGAAGTAGTATTGCCACTCGCTGTCGCTGAAGTTGCGGTTGACAAGATCACAGGCCCGGCGTTGCCAGGACTCATAATCCACATCCCACAGGATGAGCGGCCAGTTGTTTTGATTTTTGGACATGTTACCGCCAGACGCGAGCAGCTTGCCGTCCGGGCTGAATGCCACACTATAAACGGGGGCGTTGGGCTCCTTGAGGGGGGAACCGATGGGCAAGCTGGCGGAGACATCCCAGAGGCGGATTGTACTATCGTCGCCGGCGGACGCCACGGTCGTGGAGTCTGGGCTAAATGCCACACTCCACACGGTGCCTCGATGCCTGCTCAGAAGGGGGCCGAATTGCTTACGGCTGGAAACTTTCCAAAGCTCAATGGAATCTCCGTTGGCGGAGGCAAAGAATTCGCCGTTAGGGCTGAAGGCCACGCTGTAAACAAAATCGTTCGGTTCGTTCACTAGGATCTCAAGCCGCTGGCGATTGGGGACATCCCAAAGAATCACGTTTCTGTCCCAACTGCCCGAAACCAACAGTTTCCCATCGGGGCTGAAAGCAAGGCTGGACACCCTGTCCGTGTGCGACTTGGGCAGTGGCTCCCCTTTGCCTGTTTTGAGATCCCACAGCGTCACGCTGCCGTCGGAGCTCCCGGCCGCCAAGATTGTCGCGTCAGGAAGAGGTGAGAACGCCAGGCTGGAGACCTCACCGGAGACTCCCGAGAGGGTGGCTGGTTCGCTTGGCTTTCCACTCCCTACATCCCACAAGCGGATGTTTTTTTCCATGCCTCCGGAAGCAAGCATCTTTCCGTCCGGGCTGATGGCCACGCTCGTGACCATGCTCGAAACGTTGGCTTTCAAAAGGGTGCTCTGCAATTTCCCCGTAGCCACGTCCCAAAGAAAGAGGCCGACACCACCCGAAGCCAAAATCTTGCCGTCGGGCGTGAATGCCACGCTGCGGACCTGTCTCCTAACCCGTTGCTCGATATCCAGAGGGCGGCCGAGCCACTTCGTTGACGGGATGTCCCACAGTGTCACGGTGCCATCAGCGTTTCCCGAAGCCAGGGTTACACCGTTTGGCGCCCTTAGGAAAGCCAGGCTATACACGCCTTCCGAATGCCCCGAGAGATTCAGATCGTTCATGCGCTTGGCGCTCGACACGTCCCACAACAGGATTTCTTTGTCCGTGCTCCCGGAAGCCAGCATTTTCCCATCGGGGCTGAAGGCCAAACCAAAAATTCTGTCGATGTGCCCTTCCAAAGGTGAGCCAAGCTGTTTGCGCGCGTTGACGTCCCACAGGAAAACCTTCTTGTCGCGGCCGGCAGAAGCGAGAGTTTTTCCATCAGGGCTGAAAACCGCCGTGTAGACCTCGTCGGTGTGGCCGGTAAGAGGAGGATCAAGAGCACGGCGCGACGCGACGTCCCACAGAACAACCGTATGATTGGCGCTCGTCGTTGCCAGTGTCTTGCCATCCGGACTAAAGGTCACCGAGTACACGCTGCCCGGGACGCCATTCGAAAATGAAGCGATCTTTTGCCGCGGGCTCACATCCCAGAGGAAGATGGACCCGTCCAACGCGGAAGACACGAGACTTTTCCCGTCCGGGCTATAAGCTATACAGGAGACTATTTTGTCGAGTTCGGCGAGTTGCGTGATCTTTTGGCCGGTGGCAACATCCCAGATTAGAATGGTCTTGTCGGCGCTGGCGGAGACAACCGTCTTCCCGTCTGGACTGAACGCTACCGAAGTGACCCAGTCACTATGGCCCTTGAGCGGCGGCCCAATCGGGAAGCCCGTGTCCACGTCCCACAAAACAATGGTTTTGTCGAGGCCGCCTGATGCCAGAATCTTGCCGTCCGGACTGACAGCCACGCTTCGCACTGCACCTGTATGCCCGTACTGAAGAAAGATGGGCAGATTAGAGCTGAACGTTAATGCTGTGAGCAGGCTGCCCTTGACCTCAGGACTGCTCGAGACGCGATTGGCCTCCGAGCTTAACAGCAGAGCTAGATCGACTCTCTCCTCGGCAAGGCCGCCGGCTTGGGCGGCCAGCTTGCCCGCCAGACTGATCCTGGTTTGTTTATCCGCGCGGTTGTTCTGCCACCATCCGTAGATGGCCGCGGTGATCGCAAGGCCTGAGACCACCAAAAGACCAGCCGCGAGCCAACTCAAACGCTTCGCCGACCTGGCCTTTTCTTCGGCCCGGCGGCGCTGCTCTTCGGCGCGGCGCTCCGCGTCCGCCCGCGCTTGCTCCTGGAAATATCGCGTCCGCCAGTTCAAGGTTGCGGGAGCCAGCACGTCGTGAAAAATCTCATAACGTTCGGGCGGTGAAATGAGGCGAAGAACGCGCCCGTCCGCCAGCTTTTTCAGCACTGCTTTGACCTGATCGGCGCTGCCTTCCGCAAAAGAAATAAGATCGTCGGTGGCATGTGCGATCTTGGCGCCCTTGGGCGTCACCAGGTATCGAAACATGCTGGCGCAGATTCTTCGCTCCTCAGGCGACAACTTCCCCATCTCTTCGTCCAGATGCGTCTTGACAATCTGGCTGGCCCCTCCTAGCCGGTCCAGCGTCTCGCGGCGGAGGAGCGTCGAACCTGCGCTCATTTCTTCTTCCCAAAGCCGGGTCATCACAAGTTGAAGAAAAGGCGTCTCGATACGGTCGTTTACGCTGCCCGCCTGGGTCTTGCCCAGCCCGGCCGACTCGCTCAAAGAGAGCTGGCCCGTCCGCACTTGTGAGAGCACAGCCTGTACAAGTTCAGCTTCCACCGCGATGGGTGGCGCGGTATCTCGAAAATTGCGGTTGAAGACCTCTAGCGGCTTGCGAATGGCTTCCGCGGCGGTGGCGGCATCCAGATGATCCAGCCGCACTCTGTTGGTCAGCAGATTGGGAATGCGCGCGCTGAAGTGGTCGAGCTTTGAAAGGCCGTCTTCGCGCAGGGCAATCAGAAAGTTTGCTCGCACATCCTCCCGGTTGACCGCGCGCGCGAATTGCGCGTCAAAGGGATTGTCCTCGCAGTCTCCGTGATACAGGAAGTACTCCTCGAACTGATCGAAGAGGATCAGAATGGTTCCTCGCAACTCCTTGGCCGCGGCAATCAACAAATCGTCAAGCGGCATGCTCAAGTCGAGCGCGAGCTCTTTCTCCAGAGCCAGCTCGACTGATTTGACACATTTCGATTTCAGCGCATCCAGAAACGCGGGACTCTGCCAATCGCGGAACACCAAGGCGGCTGTACGCGGCGCAGCGCGCAAGTGCGGCACAACCGCGGCCTGCAAAATGGAACTCTTGCCCACCCCGCTCGCGCCATACAGCACCGTCAAAGGCGCGGCGTAAAGATTCGAGGAGATGATGCGCGCGTCGCCCTCGCGGCCGAAGAAATACTCTTGCTCCACCTCGGTGTAGGGTTGCAATCCGATGTACGGACAAAAGGAAGCGTCAGCAGGCATATTCAATTCCCGCTGCGTTCCCGCAGCTTGGAGATGAACTCGTCAATCGTGAGGTCGTATATCTCCACGTTACGCTTCTCCCACAGTTTCTTTTCCAGTTCGGAAGGCTGGTATTGGATCGCCCAGGAGGGCAGGATTTCATCGTCGCTATCGCCGTTGCCGCCCCGCCGCGTGTAGAGATTGCGGCTGAGATTCTTCAGCACGACGCGAAGATTCCAGTCGCGCAGGCTGTAGCCGAGGAATAAAAAGCTGCGTTCGCGAAAATAAGGATAAAAGAGGGAAGGGACAGCGGCATTCGTGATCATCCGGGAAAGAAAGTCGACGTAATCCTCTTCGGTGATCACGAATTGGTCCATGTCTTGAGTCTCACGCACGACCGTGCCATGCATCTTGTAAATGACGGTTGTTTTGGTGAGATCAATATCGCGGTCTAGTGCGTTCGGGAGTCTGTCTCTTGGTGCAGGCTCGCCGTGTGGCCACCAGAGAATCGCGTTGGCCATGTCCTTGCGTTCGGCGGGGTAGATCACCAGGTCATAAGGCTTGTTTGCGGCTCGAAAAGCTTGCTCGACCAGAGTGTCGTAGTTGGTGACAACAATCACCAGCGGGCCGGGCAATTCCGCCAGGAATTGATGCAGCACACCGCTCTGGTAATCACGGTTAAGCACCTGGCGCAACGCGCCGCGCAGCCTCGAACGGCCGGACACGTCCGAGTAGTAAGAGGAAACCTTGGCCAGGTCTTTGCGCTCAGACGGGTCCTGCGATGGAAACATTGCTTTCTTCGCCAGGAAATCCGCCAGTTCCACGCCGCTCGGAAGAAAGGCCGGATTGTCGCAGTTCCAGCACGCGCCTGCCTCCCGCCCAACAAAGGAAGCCCCCGCGCCCAAAAACGGAACCACCTGCCCGGCTTTCAAGAGATCCCAAATTACGCCATACGGCGGCTCAGCCACGGCACACCTCTCGGCGTATGCATTTCGCCGGCACGCGGATAGATGGACATTCCTTCACACAACGAGAACTGGCAGAACAGTTCTGGGAAACGATCCTGCTGTCTAACTTAAAACTCGAGCGCCGCCCCTGCAGCACGAGGATACCCTCGTCGAGTTTCACGAGAACCTATAACTTTACCCATACTTTGTCAACGATTAACCCACCGCGTGCGGACGAAATCCCGAGCACCGTCCAATTTAATACAGCGATGGCCGCGCTGAGCCTCCCAGTAAACTGGAATTCATGTTAGCGATGGTGTGCGTTCCCTCATTCCCTCCCCAAGAAAATAGCAATGACACCTGTGGGAAGCCCCCCGCACGCAGCGTCAGCCCCGCAGAGAAGCTATGGATCCACGGGTTGGAGCCGAGATCGCCGCGGGTCAAAGCGACCTTCCCCTGATCAGCCACAAGTATGATGCCCAGGGGCAAGTTTCCAATGGAATGTTCAAAATTCTCCCGAATCAGCAGGAGATTTGGCGCACGAAAGCGGTAGTCCTGATAACTGCTCAACGATTGATCGCCGTTAATGCCCGAGCCTCCGAGAGTGGGCTGGAAATAAAACGGCACTACATTTCCCCCCGGGGTCATCGAGGTGGCAAACAGAAAGCGGAAGCCGAAGCTGCCTTGCAGATCCCGGCTGATTGCTTTGCATTCAGGCTTGCTGGAGTTACCGATGCACTCGGGATTCTGCGCGAACTTGTCCACCTTGCATTCCGGGTTCTCCGAATCCCTGTCCACGGAGCACTCGTCGGGTCCATTGGTGTCTCTGGGCAGGAGGATGCGCGTGGTTTTGCGGTAGATCGCGAATTGCTGGGACAAATCCGTCGTCAGCCGCTGAAAGGAGAACGAGTTTCCCGTGGCAACGTACTGCTGATAGGTCATGCTGTAGTCAAGGTGAAGAAAATCGTCCAACAAGACTGGGCGCATGCGGACGCCCTCACCAAGCTGGACCGTGCCGGGCTGGTGGGTGAGCCCCGGAGCGGTGGCCTCCGTATACAGGACCCCGATGGACGGGCTAGGCTGGCCGAGGCTGGGCCGAATATCGACGAACCGGCCGTTAACCTCGCCGAACACCGCGGCACTCAATCTGGCGTAGAACGGCTTGATCACGCTGGTGCCGACGATGGTCTCCCGCATGCCGTAGAAGGAACGGCCCGCTTCGGTTGTGGCAGCGCCCAGACCAAAGTAGGTGATTTGGTTGAGCGAAATCGCTTGCGCGTACAAATTGATGACCGGGCGCTCGGGAATGCTGGTCAAGTTCTGTTTCATCTTGCGCCCGCTGGTTCCGAACTCGACGACCGGCGCACTTTCGTGAGTATTCACGAACTTTACGTAAACTCCCGCGCGCCAGGAGGCATTGCTCGAGGCCACCGCGTCCGAATTCCAAGTAATCCGCCAATTTTCGGTGGTCTTGTGGTCCACGTACGCCAGCCCGGCGCCAAATCCGTTTTGCGGCGCAATGCTTCCGACAGCGATATGCACGGGCTGGCCGGTAAAAAGCTCTTCGGCGCAATCAAGTAGCCCCTTGAAATTGAAACAACTGTTCTGCAGCTTATAGAGCTCGGAAGGGTTATCTGGACCGGAATTCTCAGGCGTCCGCGGCTGTTGCGCCTGGGCGGTTGCTGCCGCAAGCAGGAAAAAGCAGAAGAAAATGTGTCGCACCATGCCTCCTTCACTTTCCTGAGCGCTTCGCTCCCTGCGGATGCAGGATCGCCGTGACCTTCTCGGTGTATTTGCTGACCTCGCCCTCGGTTTTGATCGATCCGGCGTCAACGGCGAGGAGCTCCCTAGCCGCTTTCAACTGCGCCGCCAGTTCGTCCACGTGTTTGCTGAGCGCGTGGTGGAGATGCATGGTCTGCGATCGCAGTAGCGTCCCGGCCGGGCGATTCGGGTTATAGGCGCCGGGGTCCGTTTTGGGGACAAAAATTACTCGAGATGGGGCCATGGGTGTCCTCACAATCACGAAAGATTGTCGAAAACGATGCAGTCGTCGTCCGGCCGCATCTGATCGGTCAGCAGGTCAAGAAATGTTTGGGCGTTCTTTTCACGCGCAGTGCGGTTATCGTAGGTCTTCAAAAAGAAATTCGTTACCGTTGCGGGAATGGAGGCATGCTCGAATATCCTTGCGTTGGCGGGATCCTCGGTGCCCGGGATCACCGTTCCCCGTGGAATCCAAGGCGAGACCAGAATGGCGGGTACGCGGATTCCCAGACGATCGAACGCGAATGTTGCGCCCGTCCCGGTGGCGTCCGCCGAGGCAGTTTTCCCGTCGGGGAAATTGGGATTGCACGCCGGCGGAACGACGTGGTCGTAAATCCCGCCGTGCTCGTCGTAGACAATCAGCAGTGCAGTGCTCATCCAAAGGTCTGGATTTGTTCGGATGGCGTTGAACGTGTTGGCGATGAACTGTTCGCCTTCACGGACGTTGTGGTCCGGGTGTTGGTCGGAAGCCAGAATCTGCCCTCCATCGGGGCCGGGATGGTCGTTGTAGCTCGGCTCGATAAAACTGTATTCGGGAAGCGTTCCAGCCTTGCAGTCGCCGATGAATTGATCGTAGGTGGCGAATATTTGCGGCTGGTTCTTCAGGAGGTTGACGATCTCCATGGTCGAACTCGGCTGATCGTAGTAATAAAGCTTGGCCGTGTGCCCGGCCTGAACCATGCGCTCGTAGACGCTCAGAATGGGGTCGAGTACGTAGAAGATGTCCATGCCCACCTGGCCGAACGAAGTACCGTAGTGAGCGAAGGCCCGGTTGCAAATCGTCGGCCCCGGAATAGAAGAAAACCAGCCGTTAAAAAGAGCAAACTCGGTGGCAAGGTTAGCCAGTACCGGCAGCTTGTCCGGGGTGAAGTAAGACATGATATTGTGCGAGCGATTCACGTCCTTGGTCTGCGAGAAATAATCCTTCACAAATCCCTGCATGTTGGCGACACGTCCCAGCCCTTGAGGCGCGCCGCCGAAAATTTGCAGATCCACACCGGGAAAATGATGATCGGGATCCGGATCGAGCTGGCTCTGAAACTGCGCGTTCGGCTGGACCTTTACGATCGCGCCGTTCGTATCGGGGTTTGACTCGTTACCTGTGAGGCCGTTGATCTTAGGATATTTCTTCCTCCCATTTTCCATTACCAGGCTCAGCCCGCCCAGCATGTGATCAAACGAGCGATTCTCCATCATCAGCACAACGATGTGTTTGAGATTGTCCAATCCGGCCGGCATATACACCCCCATGTATTGCTGGAACGCGCTTGAATCTATCTAAGTACTGACCTCCAGCAGCCGAAACGTTTCATTCTGTGCAATTCAAGATGACGGAGAGTATAATGCCCCGGCTCGTAGGTGCAAGGAAAAACAACCAGCGAGGGCTGATTTCTGCCCATACCTGGCGACCTTGGGCGGCGCAGTTCCACTCGCTGGCAGGAGGTGTGTATGTTCGGATCACAGATTCTTGAGGTCGTTATCGGAGTGACTCTGATTTACCTGGTCCTGAGCATCGGGTGTTCCGGGGTGAAGGAAGTGATTGCCAACCTCTTCTCGCTGCGCTCGAAAACCCTGGAAAGTGCCATCCGCAATATGCTCAAGGCCGATCAGAGTGACATCGCAACAAAGCTGTTCCAGCATCCTCTCATCACGGGAACCGCTCCCGCAGGGGAGAAACCCTCGTACATTTCCGCGCGCCTGTTCGCCGCCGCCTTGTTTGACGTGATCGTTCCGCCGGATCCTGCGCAGCCTCGCAGTTTGCAGTCTGTCCGCGCGGGCATATCGCAAATACCCGACGAGAAACTTCGCGGCACTTTGCTGAATATCGTCGACTCTGCAGGGGGCGATATGGATAAAGCCCGGACAGCGGTGGAAAACTGGTTCAACGACACGATGGATCGCATCAGCGGCTGGTATAAACGCATGGCTCAGAAAATAATTCTAGCGGTGGCGCTGTTGCTGTGTATCGCCGTTAACGCCGACACCCTGATGATCCTCAAGGAATTGTGGAGCGATCAGGCGCTTCGCAGCGCGGTTGTGGCTTCCGCGGAAAGCAGGGTGCGATCGGGAAAGCCGGCCTCTACGGATTCTACTGCGGCCGCAGCCTCATCAACCGATGACCAAACCGCTCAATTATGGAAGGCTGCCAGTGACATTCGAGACATAAACGCACTGCCCATCGGATGGAAATGCGCCGCAGGGGACATTCGCGCCGTTCCAAGCGCGCCTCTTGCCTGGTTTCTGAAAATTCTGGGGATACTACTTTCCGCGTTCGCCGTAAGCATGGGCGCGCCTTTTTGGTTTGACATGCTTAACAAGATTGTGAACTTACGCGTCTCAGGCAATCCGCCCAAAACCCAGTAAGGTGCAGGGCGCAACGCATTTACCGGAGATGTGGATTCTTCTCCGATTAATGTTTGCTGCACCCACGGCTCCCCTAATTCTTTTTGCCCACTTTCTCCGCTGCCGTCTTCTTCGACTTGAACGCCGCCTGAATCTTCGCGGCCCGCGATCCGGGTTTCAGGTGCGTTGTAACTCCCACGAGCACCTGCGACAGGCTGCTCCATAGCGCTTCGCATTGGAACGCCACTGTTCCTCCGCCGCGCTTGCGCTGCGCGATCGTGAAGTTGATGTCGCCCACGCAGACATAGTGATCCAGCTCGCTCCTCGCGGAAATCGCCAGCTTGGCGTGGTCATCCGGTTCCGGCCAGGAAATGTCGATTCCCAGCGGCTGCAGGTTGATCCCCTTCATGTCCACAACCGTATGAATCTTGTCGCTGTCCAACGGAAGCGGCGTGGGATCGTGTTCCCAGGTTTCCACGTCCAAGTCATCGTGCAGCGCGGGTCCCACCAAATCATTGTAGAAATCCAGGCCCCACGACGCGTTCTTCGCCATGCACATGAATTTCGTCCCGCCCTTCGAGAAGAACGGTATGACCGCGCTCAACGGCGTGTTGCCCTGGGCCACGTGGTCTTGCATCAACAGCACGCGAGGATCGTTCGTTTGATTGGTCAAATCCACCGGAATCCGCGAAGCCAAGTACACATTGGGCTGCTGTGCGGCGTACATCTGCTTGGCGAGAGCCTGCGCCACGCTGGCGTCCTGTAGGGTAATGCAAAGCAGCGTCTGCGCGTTGGGTATTCCCGTCGTCGGGAAACTGTAGCTGCCCTCCGGCGGAAATTTCGGCGTGGATTGGATCAGCCAGAACGCCGAGTTCGTTCCTAAGTCGAACGCCAGAACGCCCTTGGTGTGCCCACGTGAGCTGACGACCTGGCCAGTGATGGGATTCTCGTCGTTATAGAAAAACCAACCCACATGCTGCGTGGAGGCTCCCTCGGTTACATACACCTGCTTCAACGTATTCGGCAGCGCGCCATCCTGATCCACATGGTGGCTTGAAAGCGCCAGCTTTCCGTCCGCCGGAGCGTTTGCGTCGAAGTACACGTATTCCGTTCCCGTGACCTTTATCCCGCTGCCGCTGGTGGACTTGCCGGCCACCTTATACATGAACCACCAATCCACCGCATTTCCCGCGTCATCTATTGCGCCAAGTCCCATGGCAACCCTCCCCTCGCCGCCGTATCCTCGCTTCTGAGCCTTTAGCCGCCCCCCTCACCGCCCGTGCCGCTTGCTACCCGCTACCCGCAAGACCCCCGCCAACCCTTCCAGCCATCTCCTGGACAAGTCCCAGCGCTGGGAGTCTACAACATAAGTGGCGTGCAAGTAATCTGCAGTCCAGAGCTGCAAGATCACCCACAGCGACTCACCAGGATCAACTCGACCCGACAGAAGAATCTCCGCAAGCCCTGCAAAAGTGAACGGGGCACACGCTTTCAGGTTCGAGTCGTCAGATTATCGCGCTGGAACGACGTCGGGTGCGGCGCCCGGCCTCATGATCCATGAACCGCAAGAATGCTCTGTCCCACCCGCCAAGTAGCATCAAGGGCCATTGGTGGCGGGGAACAGGAAATACAGCATACTGACGTAGAACAACAACCAACAGAAGGTCGCTAGGGAAGAGACTCTGGGTGCGCGATTTCGGAATACTGCCCAGATGGGGATGGCTATTGCGAGGAACGCGACCATGTTTAGCACCAGAGTCACAGACCAGAGCACACTCTGGTGGCGGTCTGCGGATAGCCCAGATGAGAAGTGTGCAACGAGACCCCAAGCGCCGAGCACGATTAATTGAAACAGACCAGTTCCGTAGCCTCCAATGTAGGGAAACGTCGCCGTAGTGAGAGCAACCGACACGGCAGCAATCAGTAACACTTTATCTGGTGATTTCACGATTTGCTCATCTGGCTTCCCAACCTCTAAATCTCACTTCGTTCTGGTCGACTGACTCCCGCTTAATCGCCAAACCGGACACCTGGCGCGCAGAACTCAAAATGTGCGATTGATTTGTGTAGCAGTCGCCCAACAACGCTATGTGGCGATGGATCCAGTTCCTGTTACTTAACTTCATTCGTGACCATGGTCTATCTTCTTGCTTGTCCTTTTAGGACAATCGCGGTGAAAAGTCGGTCAGGGTCAGGAAAGTGGATTCGATTTTATCGACGAGCTTTCCGTTCGTTTCCGATTTTTCGTGGACGCTCTTCCACTCGGGGTCGTCTTGGAAGGACTTCCAGTTGGCGGCTGCCGCTTCGCGGCTCGAATGCTGAAGGATGTAGATGAGGGTATTGCTTTTCTCCGGCTCGTCGGCGGGCGTCCAATAAGCCACACTTTTCATGCCATGTTTTTCAAATAGTTTTAGAGTGTGCTCGCGGAAGCGCGCCAGCAATTCACCCAACTTTCCCGGAGGCGCGTGATAAACGCGGAGTTCGTAGACTGTCGTCGCAGTGAGCATGGAATTGTCATGCTCTTGCCGGGCAGCGGCCCAGAGGGATGCCGGAAGAAGTGCCGCCACGGGAAACGATTGAAGCAGTGTTCGTCTTTTCATGGGCGGCATTGTAGCAGATGTGGATTGGGATGGCTCGAATCAGTAGGGGCAAAAGGGGAGGAGCGGTTCAGCGGTCAGGGAACAGCTATGGAGAAGGGTTGTTGGCGGGATACCCAGCCGCAAATGCGGCGGCGAGCCGCCGCACTCCAAATTAGGCGCTGAGTCGCATCAGGAGCAGGGCGCCAATTCTCCATCGTGCGCGTGGGCGTCCGTGGCATGTCCCATTTGCTTATGCAGGCAGGCCATTCCCGCGTCGATGGCCTGGCAATCCACATCCAAGAGTTTCGCGTTGCGGACTTTTGCTTTAAGGAGCGCGAGGGCTGTTTCCCGAGGCAGGGTGTGGGTCAATTCCAGCAATGCTCCGAGCATGACCATATTGGTGGCTTTGGTTGTGCCCAGGCCGTCGGCCATCTCCGAAGCGGGCACGCAGTAGATCTTGGCCTCGCAAGGCGGCAATCCTGCGGGCAGCTTGTCACTGTTGTAGAGGATCGTGCCATGCGCCTCGACCATGTTCGCGAATTTGTGCAGGGAGGGCTCGTTCATTGCGATGAGGACATCGGGATGCTCGATCACGGGCGAGCCGACACGTTCATGCGACAGGCACACGTGGCAGTGTGCGCTGCCGCTGCGCATCTCCGGCCCGTAGGAAGGCAGCCAACTCACCTCGCGCCCCTCGTGCATTCCCATTTCCGCCAGGATTTGCCCCAAAAGCAGCACGCCCTGGCCGCCGAATCCTGCAATCTTCACGGTGAGATTAGGGTGAGAGTCCTGTACGGCCACCGGACGCGTCGATTCTTCCTGCGGCTTATCCAGGCCAAGAAGCTGCGTCACCGTGGTTTGCGGCACCGCGTCTGTCATTGGTGCAAGTTTGCGATCGCGGAAGACACCCAGTGGGAAGACCGCGAGCATTTTTTCTTCGATCCACTTGCGCGCTTCCTGGGGCGTCATTTTCCAGATCGTCGGGCAAGGCGACAGAATCTCGATGAAGCTGAAGCCCGCGCCATCGCGCTGCAGTTCCAATGCCTTGCGCACGGCTTTCCGCGATTTCATGATGTTCTTGTTATCGCAGAGGGCCACACGCTCGATGTACACCGGTGCTTCCAGCGTGGCAAGCAGCTCAGACATGTGCAAAGGAAATCCCTCGTTGGAGGGGCGGCGTCCCCAGGGGGAAGTCGTGCTGGTCTGGCCCACCAGAGTCGTCGGAGCCATCTGCCCGCCGGTCATTCCATAGATGGCGTTGTTCACGAAAAAGATGGTGATCTTTTCGCCGCGGTTGGCCGCGTGCACGATTTCCGCCAGGCCGATAGCCGCCAGGTCGCCGTCGCCCTGATATCCAATCACAATGCTTTCCGGATTCGATCGCTTTACGGCGGTGGCCACCGCAGATGCCCGTCCGTGCGCCGCTTGCACATTCCCCATGTCGAAATAGTAGTAGGCAAACACGGAACAACCTACGGGGCTGACAAGAATGGTGCGGTCTTGAACGCCCATATCCGCTATGGCCTCAGCGATGAGCTTGTGCACCACGCCGTGCCCGCAGCCCGGGCAATAGTGCGTTTGGTGCTGCAGCTCCGCCTTGCGCTCGTACTTGTCATAAAAAACCGGTGACTTCGACTCAATCACTTGGTATTCGTCCACAGCGTCACCTCTTCACATTCCAACAGCTCAAACGCCCCATTCGGCGGTCATGCCCATCCGTTCCGTTAATTCTCTGCAAACTTCATCGGCCATGGGCACGTTGCCGCCCGTTCGGCCGTAAAACTCGACGTCCACTCGGCCATCCAGCGCCAAGCGCACGTCTTCGACCATCTGACCAGTGCTCATCTCCACGACCAAGACCATTTGCGCGCGGCGCGCTGCGTGGCGTAGTGCCTCCGCCGGAAAGGGCCACAGTGTGATGGGACGGAACAACCCAGCGCGAACGCCTTCCTTGCGCATCATGTCCACAACGGTGCGCAACACGCGCGAGGTGATTCCGTAGCCCACCAACAGAACTTCGGGATCCTCCGCGCGATACAATTCGTGGCGCGATTCCACTTCCGCGGCTTTCTTGTACTTTTCCTCGAGCTTGCGGACGTGCGCTTCGAGCTCATCGGGTTCCAGATAGATCGAGGCGATGAGATTATTCCGGGTCTCGCGCGTGCCTTTCACAGCCCAAGGCTTCTCCGGCTGGACGCTTTCCGCCGCCTGCAGTTCCAAGGGTTCCATCATCTGGCCGATGAAGCCGTCGGTCAGTACAACGGCAGGATTGCGATAGCGATCCGAGAGTTCAAAAGCGAGCCTGGTCAGGTCCGCCATCTCCTGCACGGAAGCGGGCGCTACCACAAGGTTTCTGTAATTGCCGTGGCCGCCGCCCTTCACGAGGGCGAAATAGTCGCTCTGCTCTGGGGCGATGTTTCCCAGCCCCGGTCCACCGCGCACGACGTCCACAATCACGCAGGGAAGTTCCGAGCCAGCCAGGTACGAGATACCTTCCTGCATCAAACTGATCCCAGGGCCGGAGGAGGCGGTCATAACGCGAAGTCCAGCGGAGGCTGCGCCGTACACCATATTGATGGCGGCAACTTCGCTTTCCGCCTGCAGAAACGTGCCGCCGACCTGCGGCATGTACTCGGCGGCTGCTTCGGCAATTTCACTGGCCGGAGTAATCGGGTAACCGTAATACGACCGGCATCCTGCCAGCAGCGCGCCCTTCACTATCGCGACGTTGCCCTTACAAAGTTGCCGCATGGCTTCCCTCCATAGGCGGCCGCGCCACCTTGGGCACGACCAACCGATACACGGTGATCGCCCCGGGTTCCGGGCACACATAGAAGCAGATTCCGCAGCCGGAGCAGTTTATCCCCGTATAGCGCGCCGGATGCACACCATAGGGATTCAATCCCGGCAAAAGCTCCAGACATTTAGGCGGGCAAGCGTCCACGCAAACGCCGCAGCCTTTGCATTCTTCGGTGTCAATGGTGACTTTGCCTCGTGCCTGTGCCATGGCTCAGTTCTCCTGAAGCGCGGGGCGTTGCAGCCACCGCGTCTTCTCGCAATAAGCGTACAGCTCTTCCCGAAACTTGGGATGGGCAATTTCGATCAGCGCTTCAGCGCGTTGCCGGATGGTGCGGCCGTGCAAGTAGGCCACGCCGAATTCCGTCACCAGGTAGCACACGGAACCGCGGGAAGTCACCACTCCCGCACCGGGATCCAGCATCGGCACGATCCGCGAGAGTGTCCCGTTCTTGGCGGTGGCCGACATGGCGATAATCGGCTTTCCGCCTTTGCAAAACGACGCTCCGCGGATGAAATCCACCTGTCCACCAATGCCGCTGTAGAAGGTGGTGCCCATGGAATCCGCGCACACCTGGCCCGTCATGTCCACCTGCAGCGCCGAGTTGATTGCCGCCATCTTGAAATTTGACGCGATCACGAAAGGATCGTTTGTGTAGCTGCTCGGATGAAATTCAAATTCCGGATTGCCGTTGACGTAATCAAATAGTTTCTTCGTGCCCAGGACGAATCCCAGCACGATTTTGCGCGGATGGACCGTCTTGCGGCTGCCGTTGATGACGCCCGATTCAATCAGCGGGATCGCCTGATCGCTCAGCATCTCCGTGTGAATTCCCAGGTCGCGATGGCCCTTCAGTTCCAACAAAACGGCGTCCGGAATGGCACCGATGCCGAGCTGAAGCGTGGACCCGTCCTCGATCAGCGAGGCCACGTTCCGGCCAATCTGGTGGTGCAGTTCGGTGATTTCCACCGGCTTCAATTCGCAGAGTGCCCGCGAAACCTCCACAACCGCGTCCAAGTCCTTCACGTGGATGAAACAATCGCCAAACGTGCGGGGCATCTGGTCGTTAACCTGCGCGATCACGAGTTTCGCATGGCGCGCCGCGTTCAGCGTTGCCTCCACGCCCACCCCGAAGCAGCAGAAGCCGTGGGCATCCGGTGGCGAAATCTGAATGAGGGCCACGTCGATGGGCATCTGCCCGTTCTCGAACATCTCCTCCACCTGGCTAAGGAAGACCGGCGTGTAATCCGCGCGGCCTTCATTCACGGCCTGCCGCACATTGGCCCCGATGAACATCGCGTTATGGCGGAAGTGCCCTTCCATTTCCGGCGCGATATAGTCCGCCCGCCCCAGCGTCAGCAGGTGCACGATCTCCACATTCTTGACGAAAGGAGCCCGCCCGATAAGGGCCTCTACGAGCGTTTCTGGCTCGGCGCAGCCAGGATGTATATAAACACGCATGCCGGACTGGATGCACTGAACTGCTTCGCGCGGTTGCATCACCTTACGGCGATACTCCTCTTGCCAGGTCATAGCGCCTCTCTGCGGACCGGAGGTTCCGGACTTTGTGCAGCGCTCGAAGCTCTGGCCAGTGAAAGAAACTGGGGGAGCTCCTGTCCCCAAGCTATCCGGACTATATGCAAGGGTTTAGGGGATAGTTCGGAGCTGTGGAATTCTGGGGAGAGCTGAGGAGCGGGAACGAAGCAGTACGCTAGCGACTCCACGGAGGTCGCCTCCAGAATCAAGTCAGCAAGGAGCGTACCAGAACATGGGCGGAGAGCCTTTTCCAGGTGCCTGTAAAGAAAGAACTTATATCCAGACAAAGTTTTGCTTATGGGCCTGGTTGTGGCTTTTGCCCCACTCCCCACCGGCGCTTGCGTTCTTTTGCTCAGACCACCGCCCCTTACGCCGGTGCGGCCAAAGGCGGCCCAGGTGGGCATTTTCCTCTGGTTTTCCACAACCTGCGCCTCGCCGGAAGGATTCCTAAAATGGAACATTTGCCACATATTCTGCTGCCCCGCCGCGAAGCCGGGAGTATGCTCGATTTTGTGCCCGCTTGAGGACAACCAATGAAAAATCTCCGTGTCCTTGTGGCGTTGTTGACCAACGACAATGATTACCAGATTGAACAGGCTAATTCCGCCGCACAGATGGCCAGCAAGCTCGGCGTCGATGCGAAAATTGTTTATGCAGACAACGACGCCATCAATCAAAGCACGCAAATTCTGAAAGCAATTCAGGCTGCTCCCGATGACCGACCCGATGCCGTCGTGTTCGAGCCCGTCGGTGGCACGGCATTTCCGCAGGTCGCCCGTGCGGCTGCAACTGCCGGCATGGGCTGGGTGGTCATGAATCGGGAGACCAACTACATCGCGGAACTCCGCCAGACCTGCAAGGCTCCCGTTTTCATGCTGAGTTCCGATCATCTTGAGACCGGCCGCATCCAGGGGCGGCAGTTTGCGGCGCTTCTCCCCGGCGGTGGAGCTGTTCTGTACATTCAAGGGCCTTCGGAGAGCTTGACAGCCAAAGAACGCTTTTTGGGAATGTTGGAAGTGAAGCCCGCCAACATTCACCTCACGACCTTGAAAGGGCAATGGACCGAAGAGAGTGCGCAGCGCACGGTGCGCTCCTGGCTCAAGCTTTCGACCTCGCAAAAATCCCACATTGATCTGATTGGCTCACAAAATGACGCCATGGCCATCGGAGCCCGCAAGGTATTCCAGGAGTTTCCCAACGAAGCGGAGCGAGATCGCTGGCTGAGTCTCCCCTTCACCGGGTGCGATGGCCTTCCGAAGACGGGCCAGTCCTGGGTGCGCAGCGGCCTCCTGGCGGCCACGATCCGCACGCCTCCGCTGGCGGGGCAAGCCATTGAACTGCTGGTCGACGCGTACCAACATGGCAAAATACCGCCGGAGCGCGTGCTCGTTGCGCCCACGTCAATCCCAGGGCTTGAGGCGCTGCATCCCGCGAAGCACTGATCGAAGAGACAGGCATCCATCAGCGGCCCGCGCCTGAAAAGCAAACGACGGACCTCCGAAGTTTCCCGTGATGTGACATCTCCGGCATGTTCCTGCGCACTTTTTTTGCTGCGGGTGTATTGTAAGGAAGAATCTGCAATCTCGGTGGAGCGATGCCCAAGTCAAAATTCCTTGTCTCTCTCACAACCAATCAAAACGACTATCAGATCGAGCAAGCGCAATCCGCCGAGCAGGCCGCACGAAAGTTTGGTGTGGACGTCGAAGTGGCCTATGCGGACAACGATGCCATCAACCAAAGCACACAAATCCTGAGAGCAATCCAGGCTGCGCCCGAAGATCGTCCGGATGCCATCATCTTCGAGCCGGTGGGAGGTACCGCATTGCCGCAAGTGGCCCGCGCGGCGGTGAGTTCCGGAATTGGCTGGGTGGTGCTGAATCGCGACGCCAACTATATTGCGGAGCTGCGCGCGGCCAACAAGGCGCCGGTTTTCTGCGTTACTTCCGACCACGTGGAAATCGGGCGCATTCAGGGACGCCAGAGCGCCGCCCTTCTCCCCACAGGGGGTTCCGTCCTCTACATCGAGGGACCCTCGGAGAATTCGGCGGCCAAGGAACGCGCACAAGGCATGCAAGAGGCCAAGCCCGCCAACATCCACCTGGTCACGTTGAAGGGGCAGTGGACCGAGGAAAGCGCGCGACGCGCGGTGCGTTCCTGGCTGAAACTCACGACCTCACAGAAAACCAACATCGATCTGGTTGCCGCCCAGGACGATTCCATGGCAATTGGTGTGCGCAAAGCGTTTCAGGAATTGCCCACTGAATTCGAGCGGGAGCGTTGGCTGAGCATCCCGTACCTGGGATGCGACGGTCTTCCGAAAACGGGGCAGGCCTGGGTGCGCAGCGGTCTCCTGACTGCCACCATCTATATTCCGCCCAACGCGGGGCAGGCGATTGAGATGCTCGTAGATGCGCTGCAGAATTCCAAGAAGCCTCCCGAGCGTGCCATAACGGTGGCCGTCTCCGTGCCTCCGCTGGAAACGCTCCGTCCGCGGAAGTGATTTGGCTGCACAATTGTCGCTCTTCAGCGATTCTCCCGGCGTATAATGCCGGTGAAATCTGTTGTATGCATCTCTTGTGACCTTCTGGAGGCCTGCCAATGTCCGTTGAGCAACTTGATCCCCCGAAATCAGAACAGATTCTGGATCGCAGAGAGTTTCTTGCCGCGAGTGGCTCCGGCGTGCTTGCTGCTGCCCTCCCCGCAACGTCTTCGTTCATGGGTGCCGCGTCCCATTTGTCCGCCGAATCTGCGCGCGCTCCGCAGGTTTCTTCCGGGAAAAAGCGCAAGATCCCTATCGGCGTGTTCAATGCGGATGTATACAAAAATCTCTCCATCGACGCCATGCTCGACAAAGTCAGCGCTCTTGGCCTGGAGGCCATGGAAATCGGCACCGGAGGTTATCCAAATTCCTGGCAATGCCCGGTGGATGAACTGCTCGCTGATCCAGCGAAAGCGAAAGCGTGGGCTAAGAAATTTGAAGATCGCGGAATTCCTGTCGTCACGCTGAGTTGCCATGGCAATCCCGTGCACCCGGATCCCAAACACGCCGCAACGGACAGGGAGACCTTTAAGAAGACGGTCCTGCTGGCCGAGCGCATTGGCGTCAAGGTCATCGTCGGCTTTTCCGGCTGCCCGGGTGGTTCGCCAACGGATACTCAGCCGAACTGGATCACGTACCGTTGGCCTCCCGAATACGACGCCATGCTGAAGTGGCAGTGGAACGAAAAGGTCATTCCCTACTGGAAAGAGGCGGCCAAATTCGCGCGTGAACACGGTGTTCATCGCCTGGCTTTCGAGATGCATCCCAACTTCGTCGTTTACAATCCGCGCACTTTGCTGAGGCTTCGCGAAGCCGTCGGCGAGGAGATCGGCGCCAACTGCGACCTGAGCCATCTCTTCTGGCAGGGTTGCGATCCGGTGGAAGTGATCCATTTTTTGGGCAAACAGGGAATCATTTATCACGCGCATATGAAGGACACGGTTCTTTACCCGGAAAACGTCGCGAAATTCGGCATCCTTAACTTTGTCTTTGAAACCGGCGATCTTCCCCTTGCTTCCGATGCCTTTCGCGCCGTGGGCTATGGGCACAGCGCGTCGCTCTGGAAGTCCGTGATTCAGGCGTACATGGACGTCGGCTACGATGGCATTCTCAGCATCGAAAACGAAGATCCCATACTCAGCGGGGAAGTAGGCGTCGAACGCGCTGCGTACGTTCTCAAGAACGTTCGCGACGAGCTCCTCGGAGCGTGAAGTGAATCGGTGCCGATTTGTGACTTCCTGCGGTATACCGGGCTGGGCGCTGCTGTCGGGCGCCCTTTCCGTTTCTTAGGCGGGGCAGTGCTTCCCGATTCGCCTTTTGCCCGCTTCGTTGCCCAATCACTTTAGGCTATGCTGTTCCGCGCCATTCTGAATTGCAAAATAAACCCTCGTGACGAGGAGCCTCGATGGCCCAGGTGATGCGCGCTCCCAAATCCAATGACGTCTGCGTGATCGGCTCCGGCGCGGGCGGCGGTATGGCCGCGAAGATTCTCACGGAAGGCGGCCTCAGCGTGGCCCTGTTGGAAGCGGGGCCTCCGGTGAATCCCGAAAAAGATTACAAGATGTTCGTGTGGCCGTATGAGTTGCCGCATCGCGGCGTCGGGGTCGGAGGAAAAGCCGCGGAGAATTTTGGCGAGTTTCTTGCGCCCAATGGCGCGTGGAATATCGCGGGTGAGCCGTACACTTCCGCGCCCGGATCCAATTTCTAGTGGTTCCGCTCGCGCATCGTCGGCGGGCGAACGAACCACTGGGGGCGCATCGCGCTGCGTTTTGCCCCGGTCGATTTCAAATCAAAGAGCCGCGACGGCCTCGGCGAGGATTGGCCCATCGCGTACGAGGACCTGGCGCCTTACTATGACAAGGTCGAATCTTACATCGGCGTCTTCGGCACAAAAGAGAATGTACGCAGCGCGCCGGACGGCGTCTTCCTTCCACCGCCGAAGCCGCGTTGCAGCGAGTTGCTCATCAAGAAGGCTTGCGACAAGCTCAACATCACCTGCATCCCGGCCCGGCTCGCCATTCTTACCAGGCCGCTCAACGGGCGGCCAGCTTGCCATTACTGCGGCCAGTGCGGGCGGGGGTGCACTACCGCATCCAATTTCAGCTCCAGCCAAGTTCTGATTCCGCCCGCACTGAAAACCGGGCGGCTCACGCTGATCACCGGCGCGATGGCGCGCGAAATTATTGTGACAGCGGACGGCAAGGCCGCGGGCGTCTCCTACATTGATAAAGCGACACACAGCGAAAAGCGCGTGGCGGCGCGCGCGGTTGTGGTGGCGGCCAGTGCGTGCGAATCGGCGCGCTTGCTTCTGAATTCCAGATCGAAACTTTTTCCCGAAGGAATTGCTAACTCTTCGGGGCAAGTAGGGCGCAACCTCACCGATTCCGTGGGGAGCAGCGGCTGGGGCTACATACTGCAAATGGAAAAAATCCCGCCGCACAACCACGACGGCACCGGCAGCATGCACATGTACATCCCCTGGTGGAAATACGATCGCAAAAATGATTTTCCGCGCGGCTATCACATCGAAATTGGGGGGGGCAGGGAATTGCCCGGCGCGGGGATGTTTGACGATGTTTGCGAGGAGTTCGAGGGTTACGGCGCTAAACTGAAGCGCACCTGCCGCAAGCAGTACGGCGCGAGCGTGAATTTTGCCGGCCGCGGCGAGATGCTGGCCAACCCGGATACCTACTGCGAAATAGATCCTGAGGTCGTTGATGAGTTCGGCATTCCGGTGCTGCGATTTCATTTCAAGCAGAGCGAGAACGAAATCCGCCAGGCCAAGGATATGCAGGAGACCTTCCAGACCATCGTGGAAGCCATGGGCGGCGAATACAAAACCAAAACCGATCCGGGCGGCCAGAATCCCTTTGGCATCGAGGCCGGCGGAAGGATCATTCACGAAGTTGGCACGGCGCGCATGGGTGCCGATCCCAAGGCTTCCGTGTTGAACGGCTATTGCCAGGCGCACGATGTGAAGAATCTGTTTATTGCGGATGGCGCGCCACTGGTGACCAATCCGGACAAAAATCCTACGCTGACTATCATGGCGCTTTCCTGGCGCGCTTCGGAGTATCTGTTGAGCGAGGCGAAGAAGGGCAATCTCTGATTTGGATGCGAGCTTACAAGTTGCGGAAAGCGAGCCGACCCGTCATTCCGAACGGAGTCTGCGAAGTGAGGAATCCCTCTTCTCTTGGGTTTCTTCCGAAGAGAGATTCATCGCACGAAAAACGTGCGATGGAAAACCGTACCTCGCTTCGCTGGGAATGACGAACTAGGTCGCTTTTCCGGGAGACTTTTTAGAAGAGGAATCGGGAAGAGCGCGAAACACGAGGGGCAAACGATGCGAGAAATTTCGCGACGCGATGTGCTGAAGAACCTGGCGGTAAGCGCGGCGGGCGGCTCCGTGCTGCAGATGATGCCCGCGGAAGCGGCGGCGTTGGCTCACCAGATGGTGCGCAAGGAGAAAGCCACTTCGGCAGGAAAGTACGCGCCTAAGTATTTTTCGCCGCACCAGTACAAAACCCTTACGGCTCTCTGCGATGCCGTCATTCCCAAGGACGAAAAGTCCTGCGGGGCCGTGGAAGCGGGCGCGCCGGAGTTCATTGATCTGCTGTGCAGCGAAAACGAGGAATTTCAGTTGCAGATCGGCGGCGGACTCCATTGGCTGGACAATACGTGCCGGGACCGCTACGAACACACTTTTCTGGAGTCCACGCCCGCCCAGAAAAAGGAAATTCTCAATCTTATTGCTTACCGGAAGAACGCCAAGAGCGACCCTTCGCTCACCCAGGGGATCGCATTCTTCGCGCGGCTGCGCCAGATGACCTGCGACGCTTTCTACACAAGCAGAATCGGCATCGAGGACCTGCAGTACATCGGCAACACCGCGCTAGCCGAATTTCCCGGTTGCCCCCCATTCCCTAATCCTGAGAGTTGAAGGCCGGACAGAAGGAGCTGGTAATTCAGAACTTCGAGGTGTCAAGGCTTCGGGAGGGCGGATGGCGAGTCAGTTTCTGGGGGGAGACTTTTCACATCACTGGGTATGAATAAAACGTGCCGTAGATGATTGCGTTTGGATTACTTCGCGTTCTTTCCAGCATGTCTTCAACTTCCTCGCTAAATGCGCCGTTGTCCGGCACAGCCTTGGACCGTTCAACATCTAAGAGCTTCCATCCGTAGCTCTTTAACATCCGGGTGCATTTATCACGGAATTCTTCTGGGCTCGCGGCCCAAGTCGTGACTACAGTGAACGCGGGATGGAACACATTCGGCGTCTTCTCATCCGACCAGCTAATTTCAACAGTGCCAATCCAAATAACAGGCTCCGTCACTTGTTCTCCTCCCGTCAGGGTATTACAACTCACGGCGCGCTGTAACTCATAAGCTGCGCGATCGGAAACTGAACTGGCAGCGGAGGGTTAGATCGCTTCCAGCTTGCGGGGAACGGCTCTATCCAACTCGCCTTCCCAGCGGGCGATGACGGCGCTGGCCAGGCAGTTGCCGGTGACGTTGACCGAGGTGCGCGCCATGTCAATCAGCGCATCAACACCGAGAATGATGAAGATCGGTTCGGTGGGCAGATGAAACGTCGCAGCCGTTGCCAAGAGCACAACGAGAACGGCGCGCGGCACGCCGGCCACGCCTTTGCTGGTAAGCATCAACGCGAAAACCATAAAGAGTTGCTGCGTCCAGCTCATGGAAATGCCCGCGGCCTGCGCTACGAATATCGAAGCCATGGCCAGATAAAGTGTCGAGCCGTCCAGGTTGAAGCTGTAGCCCGCGGGAATGACGAACGCGACGATTTCCCGGGGCACGCCAAACTCTTCCATGGATTCCATCGCGCGGGGCAAGGCCGCCTCCGAAGTGCTGGTGGCGAAAGCGATCGTGGCCGGCTCCGCCACGGCTTTCAAAAAACGCCCCAGGGGCAAGCGCGCGATCAGCACAATCGGGAGGAAAACCAGCAACACGAAAGCAAGCAGTGCGCCCCAGGCGGTCAGCAGCAATTTTGCGAGCGGCAGGAGCACCCTCATCCCCATATTCCCAACGGTGTAAGCCATGGCGGCGCCGACGCCGATTGGTGCGTAGTACATCACGATGTTGGTGAAGCGGAACATCGTTTGTGTGAGCGATTCCGCGACGCTCAGGATGGGCTGCCGCGATTTTTCCGGCACCCGCGTCAGCGCAATCCCAAAGAGAATCGCGAACACGGCCACCTGCAGAATCTGGTTATCCCCAATAGCCTTGACGATATTTTCCGGGAAAATGTGCAGCACGAAATCGTCCCACTTCAAAGGTGCAGCCGCTGGTTGAAGTTGTTCCGCCGCCGTGGCCTGCAACGCCAGCCCCTGGCCCGCGCGCGTAAGGTTGATTGCTGCGATCCCGATGAACAACGCGACCGTCGTTACGGCTTCAAAGTAAACCAGGCTTTTCAAGCCAATCCGGCCAACCTTTTTCAGATCACCATGACCCGCGATCCCGGTCACGAGCGTGCCCAGAATCAACGGCGCCACGATCACCTTGATCAAGCGCAGAAAAATGTCGCTGAGAAGGCGCAGGTGCACCGCGAATTGCGGCCGATCCAGGCCAATCTCAAGACCCGCGAGCATGGCGAAAAATATCCAAAATGTGAGCGAACGCCTGCGCAACCCCACAAGCGCCAGACAAAACAGGCCAACCCAGCGGAGGACGATCAACACGGCTTGCCCCGGCATAATCAGGAGCAACAGCGACCCCGCCGCGAAGAGCAACAATCCTGACGGCAAGAACAGGGAATAACTTTTGGATTTTGCTGCGATTGCCAAGAAGCTTCCCCGGTTTGGATTTACTAAGAAGCGAGTGGCGCCATCATAGCGTGAGGCGCGCGAGCGAGAACAGATTTTCTTTTTTGCTACGGCGCGGTGGCTTGCCGTAACGTCGCAGCGGCTGCTATCGTGCCTGCATGTCAAAAATCAGCCATCTGGAATGTTCGCGGTGTCGCGCAAGCCTCACAGCCGACAAGCCACGAACAGTTTGCCCGCAGTGTGCCGGCTCGTTGTACGTGCGCTATGACCTCGCGCCGCTGAAGGGAATTTCCAACCGCAATCAGATTGCCAGGGAATCCTCTCCAACCGGCTGGTCCGGATTGTGGCGCTACCGCTGCGTTCTTCCCGATGCCGAACCGGTCACTTTGGGCGAAGGTTGGACGCCCATGCTGCGCAGCCGGCGCTATCCCAACGCGTTTCTGAAGGAGGAAGGCGCGAATCCCACGGGAAGTTTCAAGGCCAGAGGTCTGGCCCTCGGCGTCACCATGGCGCGCCATTACGGTTTGAAAAAGCTCGCCGTGCCCTCCGCCGGAAACGCCGCGGGAGCGTTGGCGGCCTATGCCGCAGCGGGCGGACTCGAAGCCCACATCTTCATGCCCAAGGATGTGCCGTTTGCCAATTACTTGGAAGCGGTTCTGTATGGCGCGAAGATCACATTGGTGGATGGACTGATATCCGATTGCGGCCGCATGGTGGCTGAGGGCAAAGAGAGAGAAGGCTGGTTCGACATTTCCACACTGAAAGAGCCCTTTCGCGTGGAAGGAAAGAAGACCATGGGCTACGAACTGGTCGAACAACTTGGCTGGCAGTATCCCGCGGCGGTGTTCTATCCCACCGGCGGCGGAGTCGGCTTGATCGGCATGTGGAAAGCTTTTGGTGAATTGGAGGAGCTCGGCTGGGTACGGCCCGGCAAGAGACCACGGATGATCGCGGTGCAGTCGGCGGGATGCGCGCCGGTTGCGCGCGCTTTTGAACGGGGCGAAAAGACGAGTCAGATGTGGCAAAACGCGGCGACCTTCGCTTCCGGCCTGCGCGTGCCCAAGCCCTACGGCGACTACATCATGCTGGAGATTCTGCGCGAATCGGGCGGCGTGGCGCTGGCCATCCCCGATGAACAGATTCTTGCCTCGCTGAAAGATTGGGCCAAGAACGAGGGAATCTTCCTATCTCCGGAAGGCGCGGCGGCCACAGCAGCTTACGACCATCTGATACGAACCGGCTACCTTAAGCCCGAAGAGCGCGTGGTGCTCTTCAACACGGGCGCGGGACTCAAGTACACAGACGTAACCGCGGAAGCCGCGGGCCTACATCGTCCCCCGAGCACTCTGTCTGTTTAACGCCAGAGGTTATCGTGCGGCGTCACGCGCAGCAGGCTCCCACAGTTCGATGGGGTTGCCCTCGGGATCATGCAAGCGCGCGAATCGGCCGTTTGGGTAAACCTGTGCGTCGATCTCGACGTTGATCCCGGCGGAGCGAAGTTGCGCTGCCATGGCATCGAGATTGCCAACGCGAAAATTGATCATCCACACTTTGCCGGCGTCGCCGAAATAGGTAGTGGTCTCCGGGAAAGGCGCGAAGGCCGTTGGCCCGGCCTCCTGCTGCCAGGGAGGCGTGTCGTAATCCGAAGGAACGACTGCCACGCCCAGATGATCGCTGTACCACTCCGCAAGCGCAACAGGGTCACGCGCGCGAAAGAACAGGCCCCCGATGCCTTTTACATTTTCCATGCGAGCCGCGCTCAGAAGCGCAATTTGGAGAGGTAGGCGTAGCTGTTGGTAAGGCTGGCGAGAGCATCCTTCGGCCAATCGTTTTCTACGATGAAGTGCTTTATGCCGGCCTTGTCCGCGTTGGCGAAAATCTTTTTCCAGTCGATCACGCCAGAGCCGACATCGCTCATGTCGTCCTTGAGAGTGTCCAGCTTCGTCAGAACCGTGTTGTCATCCGAGGGTTTCGGGAGCTTCTTCATGTCCTTGACATGAACCAGCGGGAAGCGGCCCGGGTAGCGATTGAAATAGGAGACGGGATCCTGGCCGGCGACTTCAGCCCAGCAAAGGTCCATTTCCATGTTGCAGAGTTTCGGGTCCGTGGAATCGAGTAGAAAATCATAGGGGCGCTTGCCTCCCAGCAGTGGGCTTGGCTCAAATTCCCAGGTGTGATTGTGATAGGCAAATTTGATGCCGGCCTTGTTCGAGGCTTCACCGGCTTTGTTGAATAGCTCGGCGATGCGCTTGTAACCATCCGGCTGCTTGCGCAAATCGTCCGGAATACCCGGGCAAACGATGTAGCTCTGTCCCATGATCTTCGCGGCTTCAATCGTTTCCGGCCAGTGGCTTTCGACGATGTCGTAGCCGACGTGGCAGGAGGGCGCGGTCAGCCCAACCTTGTCCAGGAGGGCGCGAACGTCCTTCGGCGAATGGTTGAAGAGGCCCGCGAACTCGACTTCTTTGTAGCCGATGGCGGCGACTTTGGCGATGGTGCCCTCGAACTCGCTCTTCATGAGCTCGCGGACGGTGTAGAGCTGCACGCCAACTTTTTCGATCTCATGCGTGGCGGCGAAGCTCTTGGCGGGGAGGGAAGTCAGAACTGCAGTGGCGATGGAAGTTTCCAGAAAGGTTCGTCGGTTCATGCGGGGATTGTACACCGAATCGCAGATGGGGTAGCAAAACAAAAGCGCCCCGAGAAAGCCGGGGCGCTTTTGCCGGCCGGAAAGCCACAGCGCGTTCGCTGGGAGGCGCGCCGTGGCCCTAGGGCTGGAAGCGGGCCTTTCAAGCCCGCTTGTCTTGCAGCGAATGGGTCAGAACGTAAACCTCGCCCCAAACTGGAATTGACGCGGTGTGTTGATGGTTTGAGTGATCTGGCCGAAATTCGCAAACGCGTTGCTTAATGTGGACACGTTCGGCGCCCCTAACTGCGCCTTGTTGGCTACGTTATAGGAAGATATATCAAAGCGGAGATTCCGCTTTTCGCCCAGTTTGAGAGTTTTGGAGAGTGTGACATCCAAATCGTTGGCTCCCATCGTGCGGACGTGATCGAGATACGCTGGCGCAGTTCCGGGAACGAACTGGCTGGCGGGCGCCACGAAGCAGGTGGGGTTGAACCACACCGCTGCGGTACGTGGGGCGCCCTTGCTGGGATCGCAGACCATATCGGTCCGCTGATTTCCGATGTAGATATTATTCCCTACAATCGGCGAAGGGATGGGAAGCCCGCTGCTCAGGTAGAAAATCCCGTCGGCCGTCCAGCCGCCCAGGATGGCATTCCCCACTTTGTTCAGATCCAGCCCCCGGCCCTCGCCTATGGGCAGGTCGTAAGATACATGCCATGTGAATTGATACTTCACATCCTGCGGGCTGACGGAATGCTCGTAACTCATGTCCCTCCAGTCCTGAGGCGCGCCGGCATGATACCCGACAAAGCCCAGCGGAGGATTACCGTCGTCCGTGATCAGCTTGGCCCAGGTAAAAGAGGCCAGCGTGGTGAAGTGCTTGGTCATGCGCTTCTGCACTTTCGTCTGCAGGGAACTGTAGTCGGAATCTCCACCCGGATAGCCATGAACCGCGACACCGCCGTTGATACCGCCGGTGGTGAATTGCGGGAAGGGCTGCGCGGCCATGAATACCGCCGGGTCATTGGTAGTGGCGCCGATCTGCTGGATCTGGCTCAGGGTGAGTTGGTTCAAATCTGCGGATCCCAGCGGCAGGAAGAGGCCCCTGCTCCCCACATAGCCGGCGCTGACAACGATCTGGTGTGGCAATTCGTAATCCAGGCCGAAGTTGAAGTTATAGGTTACCGTCGTTCGCTGCGAGTGCAGCATCGTGTTCAGGCTCCCGCCAAGGCCGGTCTGCAATCCGCTCGGTTGCAACTGGGATGGTGGAACCAGACCCGTTGGGAACGGATTGCTCAACGAATAGATGCCCGTCACACTTGGCGCTGGGCTCCCGGGTGCCGCACCTGCGCATTGGTTGGTGCCGTTGAACACTGTATTGCCCAAGCCGCCGGGGGAATTCGCATCTCCGTTGTAACAGGTAGAGGTCCAGTTATTGTAGGTGGAATATCCATCGCTGTTCTCGGCAGCACCGCTGACCATCTGCACACTCGGTCCATAGTAGAAGCCGGCGCCGCCGCGAACAACCAAATGCTTCGCTGCGTTCCATGCCAAGCCCAGGCGCGGTCCAAAGTTCGTCAGATTTGTAGTGAACGGAGAACGGTTGCTGCTGGTGGCGAATACTTCGCCGCCCGTGAAGGGTAATCCGGTGGAGGGATCCGTACCTACGGCCTTCGGATCGAAATATTCCAAGCGGTTATGGCGCTCCGTCTTACCGCCGAAGATGTCCCAGCGAAGTCCCGCGGTGATGGTGAAACTCTTGGTGGCATGGTAGGTGTCTTGGATGAAGGCTGCGTAATACGGACTGGCTACCGCGACGAAGAGATCTTGCGTGAAATTTCCCCCCTCGTAGCCAGGATAACCCCCCATCCCCAGGAGGAACGAAGCGAAGTCGCTGCCTCCCACGGTGGTGGAGCCCGCGGGACCCACCGGTGTCGTGGATTGGTCTGTAGCGGAGACTTCGAAATTGTACGAGCCGGAGGATGCGGGCGGCTGGCCCTGATTCATAAACCGCTTCATAAATTCCGCGCCGAAGCTGAGTTCGTGTTTGCCTACTACCTTAGTAAGAGTTGCGTTGGCGTCGGAATTCTCGCTGGCAAAGATGAAGGTATTGTAGCAGCAGGTGCCGCCAACGCCGCCTCCCACGTCGTCAAAAAACGCGATGGGGAGAGTCTTATACGCCTGAACCGCGGCAAGCGATGCAGGAAATCCCAGCGTCGTGATGTCGAAGCCATTCTGCCGGGGATCGCCCCCCTGATTCTCATAGTGGCGCGTGAAGGAGTAGCGCAGTTGCAATACTGAAGTGGGGCTTATGGTGTAGTCGTATCCAATGAGGATGTTTCGCCCGTTGGTGATGTTCTGGGCGTAATACGGATCCCACATGTTGTTGAAGGCATTGACCGTGGCGTTGGTCAGCCGGTCATAGGAGAAGCGGCCGAAGAGGTGTTGCTTTTCGCTCTGGTAGAAGTCTATGCGAACGTCGAATCTCTGTCCGGTTGTGGGATCCAGACCGGGAAGACGAAAGTTGTTTAATTGGTCCTGCAGGTTTGTGGCTGAATCGCAAGTGGAAGGATTGGGATAGTTGCACTTGGGCATCATGGAGAGCATCTTCAGCGCGATTGGATTGAGGACCAGGTTGGTACCGGTGGCAGGGTCGATATAGTTGGTAAGTTTGTTGCCGGGAAAACTCTGCCGCGTTCCATCGGGATTATCGGGAGCGAGCGGGTTATAGATAACGATAGGAGCGGGAAGGCCGGTGTTAGGATCAACATTGTTCAGAAGGGCTGAGAAGTCTCCATTCCGTTCCGCGGTCGTGGGAACGGGAAAAACGTTAGAAGGATCATACAGTTTCTGTTGCGTGGCCTCATAATCCCCAAAGAAGAAAAGCTTCTTGTGCCGGATGGGGCCGCCGATGGCGCCGCCTTCCTGGTACCGATGAAAGGCGGGCGGCTTGTTGGGCGTACCAGCCAAAAGCTGGTCTGCCTTGTTGAAATATTCGTTGGCGGCAAGGGTATCCGGGCGGAGAACCACGAAGGCATCGCCGTGGAACTCGTCCCCGCCGGATTTGCTGGCCACGCCGATGACGCCCGCGCCGCCGCTCTGATAGGAGGCCGGAGTGTTCTGGGTTTCGACGCGGAGCTCGTCCACGCCATCCTCGGGAATCTCCATTGCCGGGATGATGGCGGCGATGTTGTTTTCGGCAACACCCAGCGGGCTGCCGTCCAGCATAAAGTAAACAGATCCTTGGATGGCGCCGTTGATGGTGTACGAGGAAACATCAACCCCCGGGCGTCCGTTCGAGATGTTGGTGATGGCATACGAGCTGGAGGAGTTGGGCGTGCCATTGGCCGGGGTCACACCGGCGCTCATCTGTACCAAATCGAAGACATTGCGTGTGAGCAACGGGACGCGCTCAATGGTGCTCGACTCAATTAATTGGCCTACGGTGGAATTGTTCGTATCCGCCAGTTCGGCCGTGGCGGTCACCTCAACCCTCTCGGTCACGTTGCCGACTGTCAGAGCGATATTCACCGTTGTGATTTGATCCACAGTTACCGGCACATTGTTCTGAGAGAAGCTTTGAAAGCCCGTTTGACTCGCCGTGATTACATAAAGGCCGGGGTTCAGCGATACAAAGCTGTACAAGCCCGCCTCGTTTGTAACGCTGTGCAGCGTGACTCCCGTCGCATGATTGAGTGCGGTGACTTTGACGCCATTGACGACCGCTCCCGAAGGATCGGAGACCACGCCGCTTATGCTGCCCCTGCCGGCCTGCGCGCTGACGAGAAACGGCATGCAGAGCATCACGAACATGGCGCCAAGCAGAAGCCGCAACGCCCTCGTGCTGCGCAAACCAAGGAAAGGAATAGAGTGTCCCTTCACGGTATTACCTCCACGAAATTTTTATTCGGAAAGATGGACAAGTGAGGGCGCAGAAATAAGCCTCGCAGCGGTACCCCTGAGTTTCCAGCCGGAACTTGGCCATTCATCCGACACAACCCCAACCACTCGATCAGCCCCGAATCGCACCGGGATGCACCTATTAAAACGAGTTAATACTGCATTATTTCGATGATGTCAAGCCCTAAAGTGCAGTGGAAGCAATGGAACACCCAGGTTTGTTACGCCGGGAAAGCTGGTGGCGCTTCCCAAGGCCCACGGCCGCGTTCGATAGATTCTGCGACCGCGAGGAGGCGTTCTTCCTCGAAGGGGCGGCCAACAAGTTGCACGTTGATTGGCAAGCCCTCGGGAGATTTTCCAAACGGCAAGGACAATCCCGGAAATCCCGCTAGATTCAGCCACTGGCAAAAGCGCATGGTGTCCCGGTAATTGTGCGCATCGCCGGCGCGATAATTGCCCGCGCCATGTTTGAAGGCAGGCGCCGTGGAAACAGGCGAGAGAAGGATCGGCACATCGCGCAATTGCCGGAGCAGCTCGGCGCGTACCAGGTCGCGTTCCGTGCACGCAGCCATGAACGATTCCAGAGTGACCGCGGGTTCCTCTGCCGTAAGCGCGAGAAACTCTTGCAACATCGGGCTCAACAAATCTTCCTGACCCTTCGTGCTGTGACGAATCAGGTCGCCGATCACCGGTCCGAAAAAGAACCACCACAATTCCAGCGCGCGGCCGAGTCCCTCCAACTTCACCAACTCGACATGGAAGCCCTGCTCCGTGAGGAGTCGCCCCGCGCGGTGCACAGCGGCCTGCGTTTCGGGCGTGGCGGTACCGAGCGCAGCGCTCTCGAGAATACCAATACGCAGACGGCGCAATTCCTCCGCACCAACAGACCGCAAGGGGACAGGAGCGGAGAGCGCGTCGCCAGCGTCCGGCCCTGCCAGCACCTCGAAGAGCGCGCGAAGATCCGCGACCGTGCGTGCCATCGGCCCCACCACGCCAATCCACGAGAAGGCGCCTGCCCCCGGTGGAAAATGCCCCGTGGCCGGAATCCGGCCTGGCGTGGGTTTGAGTCCGCAAACGCCGGAAAAATGCGCGGGCGTGCGAATCGAACCGCCGCCATCGCTGCCTACTCCGCCCATGGAACAGCCGCTGGCAATTGCCGCCGCTTCGCCACCGCTTGAGCCGCCTGCGGATCTGGAAAGATCCCAGGGATTCGAAGTTTTTCCGGAGACGCGATTGTCCGTTTCGTAGGCCATCAAGAATTCCGGAGTGTTCGTATTGCCCAGCAGGATTGCTCCGGCGGATTCCAGGCGCGCCACGAGCGTCGCGTCGCTCGCCGGCACGTAGTCTTTGCGCAAGAGCGAGCCCGCCGGGCAGGGCCAGCCGGCTACATCTATACACGACTTCACCGTGAGCGGAATTCCCGTCAGCGCCCGCAACGGCTCGCCACGCCGAATAGCAGCTTCCGCTTGGCGAGCCCACGCCAGCGCCGACTCCGCGTCAAGATGCACGAAAGCATTCAGCTTAGGCTGGAGCGCCTGCGCGCGCTGCAGATGTGCCGTAATCACCTCAAACGGAGAAATTTCTTTCCGGCGGAATTTTTCGAGCGTTTCAGCGATAGAAAAATAATTGAAAGTGGCCATGAGGTCCCTCCAGCAAGGTAAAGGCCGGCGTGCTTGTGGTCAAGGAATTCAAGACTGCGCGGGCCGCAACCACAGAAGACCTCCATAAAAACGGTTGACGATGCCCTGCTGAGTCAAGACAATCGAAAGGATAGCGGACGGGGCAAAATTCAGAGTGTGTCGCGCGTCCAGAGAGAACATTCCTTCATGAGTTTCCTACAGGTCAGTTCACGCCGCCGTTTTTTTGTTCTGAGCGCATTGCTTACATTGCTTGCAGCCGGCTCCCTCGTGGTGCTGCGTCTCAAGGCGACCCAAGCGCCCGCGGGTCCAAAACCCGGCGCCGCTGCTGAAGCGGGCATTTCCCCCGAAGCGCTGCGCCTGAATACCCTGGGCGTGGCTTACATGAACCAGCAAAAGGCCCCCGAAGCGCAAAAATATTTCGAGCAAGCCCTGGCGGCAGACCCTCATTTCGCGGCGGCGAAAATGAATCTGGGCATCTCTTTCCTGGGCCAGCAGAAAGTCGATCAAGCCCGCGCCGCTCTCGAAGAAGCTGCTGCGAAACTCCCGCAGGATCCCTATGTCTGGTACAACCTGGGCCTCGCTTACAAGGACGCCAGCGAATCGGAAAAGGCCATCGCGGCCTTCCAGCACGTGGAAAAGATTGTGCCCGAAGAGCCGGATGCCTTCTATTTTGAGGGCTTCATGAATGCGCAGTTGCAACACTATGACGAAGCGATCGCCGCATTTCAAAAAGCTTTGTCTTTGGCCCCCTTTCACGCTTCGGCGCACTTCGGCCTGGCGCGCGCTTACCAGCGGAAAGGCGACACGGTCGCCGCTCGTGAAAGCATGAAGCGGTTTCAGAAAATCACTTCCGAGAAAGTGGGCACGCCATTTGGCGCGGGCTACGGCGACCAGGGCAAATACTCCCTCGCGGAGTTTGTACATGGCACCGTGGCCACAGCCCCACCGGAGATTCCCGTTCATTACACGCAAGAACCTCTTGCCAAGCGCGTCTTGACGGCCGCGACCCTCGGTCCAAGCAACGGCGCGTGCTTCCTCGATTATGACGGGGACGGCAAGCCCGATCTTTTCCTGGTGGGCGCCGGCGCGGGCAAGAGCCGCCTCCTCCACAATTTAGGCGACGGCAAATTTGAGGATGTGACGGAGAAAGCAGGTCTCGGCGGTCTGGGCGCGGGTTTTGGGTGCGCTGCCGGGGATTTCGACAGTGATGGTCACACCGATCTGGCCGTCTGCGAAACGGGCGGTGTGCGTCTGCTTCGCAACGACGGCCACGGCAAATTTCAAGACGTGACCGAAAAGAGCGGGATCCGCCGCGAAAAGAGCTGTGTTGCCGCTACTTTTGTGGATTACGACCACGATGGCGACCTCGATCTCTATCTGACCATGGCCCCCGACAGTGAAACGCGTAAGAACCGGCTCTGGCGCAACAACGGGAATTCCACTTTTACGGACGTTTCCGAGGAATCCGGCATGGACTTGGATGCCACGGGCGCGGGCGTGGCCATGACGGACTTCAACAACGATCGCGCGATCGATTTTGTCGTAGCCGGCGGGCCGCAGGGTGCGACCATCTTGCTGAATCCACGCGAAGGAAAGTTCAAGGCGCTCCCGGGGATCGATTTTGCAAAAGAGAATTTGCCACCCGCTGTTGGCGTCATTGCCTTTGATTTCGACAAAGATGGCTGGATGGATCTGGCGTTTACGCACGCCGGTCCGCCGGGACTCACCCTGTGGCGAAACGTCCAGGGCAAGAAGCTCGAACGCGTGCCACTCCCCGATCTCGGCTGGAAGCGGGGCTGGGGCCTCACATCACTCGATTTCGATAATGACGGCTGGCTCGATCTTGCGGCCGTGGGCGAATCCGCGAATGGTGGAGAGATTCGGTTGTTGCGAAATTTGGGCGAGGCGGGCTGGGCCGATGTCACGAAAAAGACGCAACTCGATGCCGTCAAGTTAAACAGGCCGGCAACCCTGGTGGTAGCCGATTTGAGAACCAATGGAAGCCCCGACCTGATTGTGACCCAAGCGGGAGGCGCTCCTATTCTGCTCGAAAATGTGGGCGCCAACAAAAACAATTGGATGCAGATCGACCTCAAGGGCCTGGATGACAACAAAAACGGAATCGGCACTAAAGTTGAAATCTTCGCCGGAGGGCTTTACCAGAAATGGGAAATTGCCGGCGCTTCCGGCTACCTCAGCCAGAATTCTCCCATGCTGATCGCGGGCCTGGGCAGCGAAAAATCCACGGACGTGGTGCGCCTCCTGTGGCCGAAGGGTGTGCCGCAGGACGAAGTAAACCTTCAGGCCGGGAAAGTCCATCTCATAAACGAACTCGACCGCCGCGGGAGTTCCTGCCCCGTGCTCTTTTCTTGGAATGGCAAGGAATACGAATTCATTGCCGACATGATCGGCCCCGCGGTTGTGGGGCACTGGGTAGCTCCTGGCGAACGCGATGTTCCCGATTCCGACGAATATCTGAAAGTCCCGGCGGCAAGTGCCCACCCCAAAAATGGCCTGCTCAGTTTCCGCTTCATGGAGCCGATGGAAGAGACCGTTTATCTCGACCAGGTGCGCCTGCTGGCCATCGATCATCCCGCCGAGGTCGAGGTCAATCCGAACGAGCGCTTTGTCAGTGCGCCGCCCTTCCCCGAATTTCGCGTGATTGCCACCGAGCATCCACGACTGCCGGTTGGGGCGTGGGACGACCGGGGCAACGATGTGCTGCCGCTGCTCGCCAAGCGCGATCGCAAATATGTCACACAGTTCGAGGGCCTGCCCTACACCGGATTCGCCAAATTGCACTGGATCGAGCTTGATCTCGGCCAGTGGGACGCGGCAAAGCCGCTGCGTCTGATCCTGGATGGTTACACCGACTATTTCACAGCGAATTCCATGTACGCTGCGGATCAGGCGGGCATCAAGGTCATCGCCCCCTACGTGGAAGCGCAAGACGCGCAGGACAAATGGGTGCGCGTCGTCGAGGATATGGGATTCCCCGCCGGCCTCGAACGAACCATGGTCGCGGATCTTAGCGGCAAGATTCCCGCCGCCACGCGTCGCATCCGCATCGTCACAAACCTGAAGATTTATTGGGACGCCGTGCGCATTGATCAGACGCCCGAATCGAAAAACCTCCGCGTCAGCGAAGTTCCGCTGGCCACTGCGGCCCTGGAGTTTCTTGGCTACCCGGAGGAGATTCGCCTGCAGCCCGCGAGCGACACGGTGTATTCCTACACGCGGCGCAGCGCCACCGGGCCGTATGCGCGCGCGGCGGGAAACTATACGCGCTATGGCGACGTTAAAACACTGCTCAGCGCTTCCGACGACAAGTTCGCCGTTTTCGGTTCTGGCGAAGGCGTCAAGCTCGAATTCGATCCGCAGCATCTCCCAAATCTGCCCGCGGGGTGGGTGCGCGACTATTTCTTCTATGCCGACGGCTTTGAGAAAGACATGGATTTTTACGCGGCCAACGCCTTCACGGTCGAGCCACTGCCCAGGCATGGACTGCTTTCGTACCCTTACCCCGAGGGCAAGGAGTATCCGCTCGACGACGAACATCTCGGGTACAAATTGGAGTACAACACACGCACGCGCTCGGATCGGCTGCCGGCCAACTTGCGCTACGAATATCCTGCACAGAAATGAGGGAACCAACATGGGGAGAAGCGGCGTCGTCACGGTCCGCGATGGAGCAGGAGAAATCGGCTAGAAGTCATCTCATACACGGCTCCCGGGAGGGCACGGCTTCAGCCGTGCCGAAGAGGCCCGCGATTTCAGGGGTTTTAACCCCTGAGGTGGGCAAGAAGGCAGCTCAAGCGTTTCATGAAATCGGCGCCAGCCGAGGGACTCGTCACCCGTGAATTCACCTGGGCCCCTAAATACAACGGCAACTTCTCACGCTCCGACAGAGACCCAGCTTCGCTTCTGTGCGCTTTCCGCGATCGCTTCGCACAGCAGGAGTTCGTCGTGACCCGTCTCAAAGGTTGGAAATGTTCTTGGTGCGCGAAAATCTCCGGCAGCGATGTAGCCGTAGAAATCCTTGAATAGTTGCACGAAAGTGTCCGGGTAACCCTCGGCGTGCCCGCCGGGATAAGCGGCATAACCACGTGATTCCGGCGATTGCAGTCCGGGATCCTTCGGGAGCACTTCGCTGGCGCGGTCGCGCCGGCCAATCCACAGCGAATTGGGCGATTCGGAATCGAATGCCAGCGAAGCTTCGGAGCCGTCAATCTCAAACCACAAACGCGCCTTGCGCCCGGCGCTGACTTGCGAAACGGTCATCACACCGTGAGCATCGTTTTCAAAGCGCAGCAGCACGGAGGCGTAATCGTCGGTCGTCATCAGCACTTCCTCGGTCTCTGCCGTGCTGGCTTTCTGAAAAGTCTCCACGCGCCCTTTGGGCTTTCGCCGCGTCGGCAGAACCGTGGCCAGATCGGAACAAAGTTCGGACACCTTGCTATCGGTGAGCCAGGTCACCAAGTCGAGCCAGTGCGTGCCAATGTCGGAGACGGCGCGCATTTCGCCGCCCGACTTTGCTTCCAGCCGCCAGTTCCAATCCGTGGGATACAGCAGCCAATCCTGCAAAAAGCTGCCATGCACGAGCCGCACCTGCCCGATCGCGCCTTTGTGGATCAACGCGCGAGCTTCCTGACACAGAGGGTAGTAGCGCAGGTTGTACGCCACGCCGCCCACCCTTCCTGTTTCTTTCGCCAGGGAAACCAGCGCCGCGGATTCCCGCGAATCCAGCGTCAGCGGCTTTTCGCACAAGACATTCTTCCCTGCGCGGAGGAGCTGGCTGGCCTCCTGAAAATGCTCATTGTTTGGCGTGCACAAATGCACCACCTGAACGGAGGAATCGGCGGCGAGTTCCTCAATCGAAGCGTACGCTCGCGGCAATCCCAGCGCATCCCGCGAAGCTTTGGTGCGCTCCGGCGTGCTCCCCAGCACTCCCTGGACGGAAATGCCGAGGCGCCGTAGCGCGTCCAGGTGTGCTCGCCCGACGAATCCTAATCCAACAATGGCCGCGTTGATTTTCTGCATAAGCACTCCTTAGGGAAGGACCAGACCATTACAAACCATCTCATGAATGCTTCATAGGGGGTCGGAGCTTCAGCTCCGACATCAAATTGCCTGACAAACCGGGCTTTAGCCCCTGAGGATACTCCTTCCTTCTCGTTGAATCCATTTACACAACAAGCTGTAACGGAAATCGCAAATGCCAAGCAGATACGAAATGCATACACTGGTATTGGAGATTAGGAGGACCAGGGAATGCAAACCAAGCATGCCGTAATGGCAGGACTCGCGTTGCTTGCTGCTTCGGCCGGGACGTATGCGGGGCCGAGTGGAGGCACGGTCAGCGGCAAAGTGACCTACGAGGGCACACCGGCCAAGATGAAGCCGATTGACATGTCCGGGGAACCATCCTGCGCCAAGATGTACGCGACGCCGCAGCTCGCGGAAGCCGTCGTGACGGGCGCCGATAACAGCCTGGAAAATGTGGTCGTCTACGTTTCCGCGGGAGCGCCAGTCGACGCGGCTCCTTCCAATGCCGTGACTTTCACGCAGAAGGGTTGCCGGTACATCCCTCACCTGTTGGCCTTCCAGGTCAATCAGGAATTAAAGATCACCAACGAGGATCAGGCCTCCCACAACATCCATCCACTGGCGAAGTTGAATCGCGAGTGGAATAAATCGCAGCCGCCGGGAGCGCCGCCGATTCGCGAGAGCTACGAGCAGGCGGAATTCATCCCTGTGAAGTGCAACGTGCATCCCTGGATGCATGGCACCTTTGCGGTGATGCCGAACTCTCACTACGCCGTGACCGGCGCGGGCGGTTCGTTCTCACTGGCCAACTTGCCTCCGGGCAAGTACACCATTACCGCCTGGCACGAATCCTACGGCGAACAGTCGCAGGAAGTCACCATCAGCGGCAGCGAGACCCACGCCCTCAACTTCGTCTTCAAGGCCAAGCCGAATTAGTCAGCGCAGCAAAATCAAGCCACCCCAAGCGGGTTCACCAGGTGGCCTCGTGTATAATCTTCACGGCGCGCCAGCCAACCTTATGATCCCCTTTCTTCACATAGGCCCCTTATCGATCCCCACGTACGGTCTGATGGTGGCGCTGGGATTGATATGCGCCGCCTACATTCTTCAAGCCGATTTCGACCGCCGTGGCGTAAAGGCCGACGCGTTCACCATGATCACGATCGCCGGATTGGCGGGTATCTTTGGTTCAAAGCTGTATAGCGCGCTGGAATCGCCGGCGGAATTCATTGCCCATCCGCTCGCCCAAATCTTCAATCGCTATGGCTTCACCTGGTTTGGGGGATTCCTCGGCGGTTTTTTTGCCATGCTCATTCTGGGCAGGCGGGCCAAAATTCCTCTGCTGGAGTTTCTGGACGCCTGCACGCCCGCAGCCTCGGTTGGCTATGCCATCGGGCGAATGGGCTGCCTCCTCTCAGGTGACGGCGATTATGGGACGCCGACCACCTTGCCGTGGGGTATGAGCTTTCCGAACGGAGTTGTTCCCACGACGGACCGTGTTCACCCGACGCCCGTGTATGAATTCCTGGTGTGGTGCGCGATTGGCGCGTTCCTCTGGTATTTGGGCAGCAAGGCGTTGCGCCGCCCTCAGGGCAAAGGGCTAGTTTTCTGTGCTTATTTGATCTTGACGGGAATCGCCCGCTATCTGGTGGAAATCATCCGCATCAATCCACGCGTCTTCCTGGGCTTGACCAACGCGCAAATCGTCAGCATTCTCTCCGTGCTGGCTGGAATTGCGCTTTTCCTGTGGATTAAGAGCCGGGATGCGGCACCCGAAAAAAGAATATCCCCTCGCTGACCAGGCGTTATTCCCACCGGTTCCCGCGAAGACATCCTTAAGCCCGGATATCGTTGCCCCACTTCAGCTATTCCAAGTTTCGGACGCGATGGCAGAAATTCTTCGCGACTTTTCGTGGCAAATCCGGTTCAGGCGAGACGCGCGATTCCGGGAAAACCGTCGAAACCGGAACCCAATCAGTCTGATTCACACAAGATCACTGCTTCCGTACCCCATTTCAATTTCACCCTGCAGCTCCTCGATGTCGCTCACGGGGAATTCGTACCTTGCCGCTGTGCGGATGGCTTCGAGTTTCTTACCAAGGCTCTTCGAGGGCTCCCGCCGGAGCGCCAGGTCCAGCGCCTGCCGCACCCATTCAGTGACGGACATGCGCCGCGCCCGCGCCGCACGCTGGATTTCTCTGTATTCCCGGTCCGGGAGACTGATCTGCAGTCGTTTCGCCATAGCATGAGCCCCAGGGGATGATTTCAATGAGCCACGTCTACTCCAGCATCTGCCGCAAAACATACTGCAAAATGCCGCCATGCTTGTAGTACGCCACCTCTTCCGGCGTATCCACGCGCACCGTTGCGGTGAAGGTTTTCTCCGTTCCGTCCGCCGACTTGGCGCGAACAGTGACTTGCTTCCGTGGCGCTAGCGCAGCCACGCCGTCAATCGAGAACACCTCATGCCCCGTCAGGCCAAGGGACTCGCGAGTTTCGCCGGGCTTGAATTCCAGCGGGAGCACGCCCATGCCCACCAGGTTGCTGCGGTGAATGCGCTCGTAACTCTCCGCGATGACGGCGCGCACGCCGAGCAGCCGTGTGCCTTTGGCGGCCCAGTCGCGCGAGGACCCGGAGCCGTACTCCTTGCCCGCGATCACGATCAGGCGAACGCCCTCTTCGCGGTATTTCACCGCGGCGTCGTAGATAAACATCTTTTCGCCATCGGGCAGATGCAGCGTCCAACTTCCTTCCGTGCCCGGAGCAAGCTGATTGCGCAGACGGATGTTCGCAAACGTGCCGCGCATCATCACCTCATGATTGCCGCGGCGCGCGCCGTAGGAATTGAATTCGTGAGGCTTCACGCCATGAGCGATCAGGTATTTCCCGGCCGGAGAATCCACGGCGATGGAACCCGCGGGGGAAATGTGATCGGTGGTCACGCTATCGCCGAGCACCGCGAGAACACGCGCGTCATGGATATCGGCAAGCGGGGCGGGCGTCCTCGGCATGTTCTCGAAATAGGGAGGCAGCTTGATGTAGGTGGAGTTCGCATCCCACTTGTACAGATCCCCTTCGGGAATGGGCATCGCTTTCCAGCGCGCGTCGCCCTCGAACACTTCGCTGTATACCTTGCGGTATTGCGCGGTGGAAACCGCGGCGCGGACGGTGGACTCCACTTCCTGCGCGCTAGGCCAAATCTCACGCAAATAGACGGGCTTGCCGGCGGAGTCAGTTCCTAGCGGCTCGGTCGTCAAGTCCATGTCCATGCGGCCCGCGAGCGCGTAGGCCACCACGAGCGGCGGGGAAGCGAGATAGTTCGCGCGCACCAGTGGGTGCACCCGCCCTTCAAAATTGCGGTTGCCGCTCAGCACGGCCACGGCAATGAGATTGTTTTCCTTGATGGCAGCGCTGATGGGATCGGACAGAGGTCCGCTGTTGCCGATGCAGGTTGTGCAGCCGTAGCCCACCAGGTGGAACTTCAGTTTCTCGAGGTACGCCATCAGGCCCGAGGCTTGCAGATAGTCCGTCACCACTTTCGAGCCCGGCGCGAGGCTGGTCTTCACCCATGGCTTCACCTGCAATCCGCGCTCGAAGGCTTTCTTGGCCACTAGTCCCGCGCCGAGCATCAGCGAAGGATTGGAGGTGTTCGTGCAACTCGTAATAGCGGCGATCACGACCGCACCGCTGGAAAGTTCGAAGGCGTCGCCATTGTTCTTAACGGGCACTTGTGTTGCGGGCGCGCCTTCCAGCACTTTCGTGAAGGAGGCTTTGGCATTTTTGAGCGCGACGCGGTCTTGCGGGCGTTTGGGTCCGGCCACCGTGGGCTCAACGCTGCCGAGATCGAGTTCCAGCGAGTCGCTGAACGCGGGGTCGGGGGTTGCGTCGGTCCGGAAGAGATACTGCTCCTTGCAGTAGGCTTCGACCAGCGCGATGTGTTCGTGTGACCGCCCGGTGAATTCCAGGTAGGCCAGAGTTTCCTTGTCCACGGGGAAAAAGCCCATGGTCGCGCCGTATTCGGGAGCCATGTTGGCAATGGTGGCGCGGTCCGGCACGCTTAACGTGGAAAGGCCGGAGCCGTAGAACTCCACGAACTTCCCGACGACACCTTTCTTTCGGAGCATCTCTGTGACTGTAAGAACCAGGTCCGTCGCAGTGGCTCCTTCGCGCAGCCGGCCATGGAGCTTGAAGCCGACGACTTCCGGAACGAGCATCGAGAGAGGCTGGCCCAGCATGGCTGCCTCCGCTTCAATTCCGCCGACGCCCCAACCGAACACGCCCAGCGAATTCACCATGGTGGTGTGCGAATCCGTGCCGACCAGCGAGTCTGGATACGCTTCGATGCGGCTGCCGCTTGGAACGGAGCAGACCACCCGCGCGAGGTACTCGATATTGATCTGGTGGCAGATGCCCGTATCGGGCGGCACGACCTTGAAATTGCGGAAGGCGGTTTGTCCCCAGCGCAGGAAGGCATAGCGCTCGACGTTGCGCTGGAATTCAAGTTCCGCGTTCATGCCGAAGGCGTTCACGTTGCCGAAACTGTCCACCTGCACCGAGTGATCGATTACAAGCTCCGCGGGGAAAAGGGGATTGATGCGCCTGGGATTGCCGCCCATTTTTTGAACCGCTTCGCGCATCGTGGCCAAATCCACGATGGCGGGGACGCCGGTAAAATCCTGCAACAGGACGCGTGCGGGCATAAAGGCAATTTCTGTTTGTTCGGCGCCGGGTTTCCAGGTTGCGAGCGCGCGAATATCCTCGGCGCGAACGGAGCGTCCGTCCTCGCAGCGCAGCAGGTTTTCCAGCAGAATGCGGAGGGAAAAAGGAAGAGCGGTGAATTGACCGAGACCCTGCTTTTCCAGCTTTTCGAGGCGCTGGATTTCAAAAATCTGCGCGCCAACGTTCAGATTGTCTCGCGTTCCGAAGGAATTTGCTGCGGAGATGGGCATTCTAGCGGTCCTTTCGCGGAATGGTTGGGCTTCTATGATAACCGAAAACTTGCGGTGGCGCGGGAACGCTATAATGGAAAAGCCGTGAAAATTGTCCTGATCTCGACGTACGAACTGGGGCGGCAGCCGTTTGGGCTGGCCTCGCCTGCGGCCTGGCTGCGAGGGCGCGGGCATGCGGTAACTTGCCTGGATCTATCGCGAGAACCTTTGAACGACCAGGCCGTGCGAGAGGCGCGGCTGATCGCGTTCTACGTGCCGATGCATACCGCGACACGCCTCACGCTGGAACTGCTGGAACCTGTTCACCGCATTCAGCCCGAGGCGCATTTGTGTGCCTACGGGCTGTACGCCTCCCTTTCCGCGGAGAGTTTTCGCTCCCACGGTGTGAACAGTTTATTGGGGGGCGAATTTGAGCAGTCCCTGGTGGATCTCGCGGAGCACCTGGAAGCCCTGTCGGCTTCGCCGCAGATTCATCCGTTGGACACAAGTGTTTCGCTGGCGCGGCTGCGTTTCCAAAAGCCGGATCGCGAGGGTTTGCCGCCGCTCCGTTCGTACGCGCACCTGGTGCTGCCGACCGGCGAGCATCGCACGGTGGGATATACGGAGGCGAGCCGCGGCTGCAAACATTTGTGCCGGCATTGTCCGATTGTGCCGGTTTACAACGGTGTTTTCCGCATCGTCGACCGGGAGATCGTGCTTGCGGACATCCGGCAGCAGGTGGCCGCCGGCGCGCAGCACATCACCTTTGGCGATCCGGATTTCTTCAATGGAGTGGGACACGCCATTCCGCTGGTGGAGGCCCTGCATCGCGAATTTCCCACGCTCACGTATGACGTGACGATCAAGGTGGAGCATCTTCTGCAAAATGTCGAACTGCTGCGGACGCTGCGGCAAACGGGTTGCTTGTTCATTATTTCCGCGGTCGAGTCGCTGGAGGACGATATTTTGCAGAAACTGCAGAAGGGCCACACGCGTGCGGACTTCTTTCGTGTCGTTGAGGAATGCCAGCGCGCGGGCATCACTCTTCAGCCGACCTTTGTTCCCTTCACTCCCTGGACGACATTTGAAAACTATCTCGATCTATTTGAAAACCTGCGGCGGCTTAATCTGGTCGAAGCTGTCGCACCCATTCAACTAGCCATTCGCCTGCTGATCCCAGCGGGATCGCGATTGCTGGAATTGCCGGAAGTGCGCGAAATGGTTGGACCGTTCGATGCCAAGGCGCTCGTCTATACCTGGAAAAATCCTAATCCGGCGCTGGATCGGCTGGCCGAGGAGACTCAGGAAATCGTTGCCGCGAGCGAAAAGACAAAACGCAGCCGGACGGCCACGTTCGAGCAGCTTTGGCGAGCCGCAAATCACGCCGCCGGACGCAAGGCGGTAGAATCAGCAATGCCGGTTCTGGCCGCACGGGCGACGGTGCCCTATCTCAACGAGCCCTGGTACTGTTGAGCGGAGCCGACACGGGACCAGTTGGTCCCGATCGCCAAGGCTAAGGAAGCAGTGCGGCAGGCGGAGACGTTTCTTTAGGAGGCCGGGGCTTCAGCCCCTGAAGACAGCAGTTATGAGATAGGCGCGAGCGACTCCGAAACCGCCCGCGTGCCTGCGTGAGAACTATTGCCGACGAGAAATAGGATCGCCCTTTGATGAATCCACGAAAACGACTGCTGCTGTTTGCCACTAAGCTCGGGTACCAGACGCATACATTCAACGCAGCGGCAGAAAAGCTTGGCGTGGAGCTTGCTTTTGTCACCGACCGCTGCGGCAGGATGGACGATCCTTGGAACGACGACGCGCTCCCGGCGCATTTTGAACTGCCGGAAACCGCGGCGCGAGCCGTCCTGGAAGCGCAGCGAGGACTTCGCGTCGACGGCATCCTGGCATTAGGCGATCGTCCGGGGCCCACGGCGGCGTATGTGGCGCGGGGTCTTGGGCTACTCCACAATCATCCAGCGAGCGTGGACGCTTGCCGGAACAAACTGCGCACGCGGGAAGTATTTCGTGAAGCCGGAATTCCGGTGCCGTGGTTTCGCGGCGTTTCGTTAAATGTTGTGCCCGAGCCCGCACTTCTGGGAATCAACTATCCGTGCGTACTCAAGCCGCTTTCGCTTTCGGCCAGCCAGGGGGTGGTGCGCGCCAATAATCGCGACGAGTTTGCAGCGGGCGCAGCCCGATTGAAAAGACTTCTGGAATCACCGGAGATACGAGCGACACGCGAAGCTCACCTGGATCAAATGCTGGTTGAAGGCTATCTGCCGGGCAGGGAAGTGGCCGTCGAGGCGTTGCTGACCGAGGGGACGCTGAGAATACTGGCAATATTCGATAAGCCCGATCCGCTGGAAGGGCCATATTTCGAGGAGACGATTTATGTGACGCCCTCGCGGTTGCCGGATTCCGAGCAGCGCGATATCGGAAGCTCTTTGCAATCCGCCGTTCGAGCCTTGGGATTGACGCACGGCCCGGTGCACGCTGAGTTTCGCCTAAATGAACAGGGAGTCTGGCCCATCGAAGTGGCACCGCGGCCCATCGGCGGATTATGCGCCAGGGCCTTGCGATTTTGCCTTGCGAGAAGCCATTTCATCAATAGCTCTTGGGAGGGCGCGGCTTCAGCCGTGCCGAACAACTGCGCAAATTCTGGGGTTTTAACTCCTGAAGTGAGCGCAGCTAGGTTGCCCAGCATTCATGAGATAGGCTCCGATGCACAAGAAGAGATCGGCCTGGAAGAACTGCTCTTGCGCCACGCACTTGGTTTGGTGGGGAGCGATGCGGTTCGCGAGACAGCCGCTTCGGGAGTCATGATGATTCCTGTGCCCCAGAGCGGCGTTCTCGAGAATGTCGCAGGAGAAGAAGCAGCGCGGCAAATCCCCGGGATCGCCAGTCTGGAAATCACTGCGCGCGTGCATGATTACATCGCGGCCTGGCCGGAAGGATCGAGTTATCTAGGTTTCCTGTTTGCGAGGTGCGATACCCCGGCCGCGGTGGAAGCCGCGCTCCGGGCTGCCCATGCCCAACTGAAATTTACATTGACGCCACGCCTGCCCGTGGAACACCCTCTCACCCATTCAACTCCACGCGCCGATGGCCCTAAGGAAACTCAAAAATAGGTCCGGGCCTTACTTCGGCGCTCCGCGAAGCAGCTAGTGGACCGGCTTATCTCGTGCGTGGACTCTGTTAACTTAGAACTGATAACTTAAAACTTAAAACTTCTCTCAGCCTTTCGCCTTGGGTGGCACGTAGCCCTCAGGCAATTTCGCGCCTTCGCCAAAGAAAAACTGTTCCATCTGCTCTTCCATGATTTTCTGCGAGTTTGGGTCGAGGGGATTGAGGCGGTATTCGTTCATCACCATCTTGGAATATTCCAGCCACAGCTTCCAGGCGTCCTTGGAAACGTTTTCGTAGACGCGCTTGCCCAGTTCACCCTTCCAGGGGATGCGGTCCAACCCGGGCATTTCCTTGCCGAACTTCACACAATGCACCATGCGCGTCCCCGGCTTGATGGGCTCGCTGGGCGTGGGTGTGGATTCACATGAGTCGTTGGCCATGCGCTCCTCCTGGCAGACTCCATTCTCGGATAGAGAAAGAGATGTTGCAAGCCAGTGCAGTTCTCGCTACTCTTTTCTGACTTGAAAGTGCCAAGGCTAGACTTTTTGTACGACTCCATGTTCGTACTGTTTGTTCTGAACGGCACTGGGCCTCTGTTTCCAACTGGCTTTTCCAATTCCGCAAGCCTGCGATGGCATCGTAGGCAGTGAACGAGGGCCCATGGCGATTCCCGCGCAATCAGTCGTTGCCGGCTGTCTGCAAACTACATTTCACCGAGAGCTCGAGTACTTTCTTAAGAACCGCGTACTGGGGCGGCTGTGGGAGAAAGACGCTACGCTTTGGCCGGAGGAGGAGTTCGAGCAATCCCACATTCTCTCCAATCTGGAATGGCTGAACCTGCCTGGCTCGCTTGAGCCGTTTCTCAAAGGCATAAAAAACGAGGAGTCAGCGGCCTCAGCTGATAGGCTCGATTGCCGTGTGCTGATTGCATTCGAGGCCGCCAGCCTGGCGGCGAGGACGGTTCTTACTTTTGTTCGACCTGGAGATGACCGTAGGATGGTGGTCCTCGATAGCGCGTCTCCTGGCGCCATTTCGCACGCGGAAAAGCGACTCAATCTTGAGCGCACCCTCTTCATCTTTGCGAGCAAGGCAGGCTACCGGCTGGAAGACCATGCGCTGTTCCTGTATTTCCGGGAAAAACTGCAAGCTGCTGGGGTGCCGCAACCTTTGCAGCATTTCGTGGCCGAGACGGAGCCGGGTTCTTACCTTGCCACCATATGCCGGGAATACAAGTTCCGGGCTACCTTCGCTGATCCCCCGGGCATTCTCGCCACATTTAATTCCGTAAGGCATCTCGGTGCTCTGTTCGTTTCGCAATTGGCACAGGAGCCGGAAGGAATTGTGGCGGCGGCGAAAGAGATGCACCATGCCTGTTCGAGCGTCGCGATCCCAGCCGAAAACGCAGCTTTACAACTAGCGGCATTTCTCTCCGGTGCTGCGCTGGCGAAGCGCCAGTATGTGGCGTTTCTGGCCACCCCTTCACTCGTTCCATACACCTACTGCCTGAGCCAGTTGATCGGGGGAAGCCTGGCGAAGGAGGGGCCCGGTCTGATCCCCATCGACGGAGAGGTCCCGCGCGATACCAGCGCGCTGGAGGAAAAGGCAGTCTTCGCCGTATTGACGTACGCCGGCGACACGGACCCCGAACTTTCCGATATGATGAGCCGATTTCGCGTCTCTCGCGTTCCGTTTGTTCATGTGCAGATTGTTGAGCCTCTTGACCTGCTCCCGGTGACATTCAGTTGGGAGGTAGCCACAGTCATGGCGTGTGCCCGATTAGGATTTGATCCCTTCGATGAATCTGAAGCTCGGCTGCCTCGTGCCATCGCCATGGAATACCTCAACAAGTACTCGCCGGCGAACGACACATTGAGCCGTCGGCCTCGCCTCGCTGACAGAGGCCTGCAACTCTACGCTGAGGGCAAGACACGGCGGGAGATCTCCACGTTGAACCTCGAGGAGTCCCTTGGGTCCTTCTTCCAGTTGTTGCAGCCGGAAAGCTTCTTCGCGGTTTTGGTTTTCCTTCCCCAAACCCCCAGAGTGCTGGAGGCATTCCAGGCCATCCGGAAAAAACTTGCGGAAACGCTTCAGGTTCCGGTGCTCCTGGCCTACGGCCCGCATTCTCTCCACCACTACAGCCATCTGCATCGCAAGGGACTGCCGCACGGACAGTTCCTGGTGTTCACGGCCGATCCCTCGATCGACCTTGCCATCCCGGGAGCCTCCTATAGTTTTGGGCAGTTGTATCGCGCGCTGGCTTTGGGTGAATTTGAAAGCTTAGTGCAAAGCGATCGCTTCGTGGTCCGGGTCCACCTCACCGGGGAGGCCCCGGTGGCGCTGGAGAATCTGGTGCACGTTGTTAGCCACGCGCTGGCCCGAAAGCAATAGGAGTGACTGCGCTTTTACCCTTTTCCCCGGCATGCACATCTGATATGTCTCGGGATTCTTGAGCGGAGGTTGCTTGTGCCGGAAATTACCACCATCTTTTTCGATATTGGCGGCGTCATTCTCACCAACGGTTGGGACCGCGACGGCCGGCGCGAAGCTGCTCGGGCATTCGGCCTCGATTGGGAAGAGTTCCAGGATCGCCACGATCTTTCCTTCCCCGCCTTTGATGCCGGCCAGATCAGTCTCAATCAATACCTTGACCGAACGCTGTTTTACCGCTCGCGGACTTTCACGCGGGAAGAGTTCACGGCATTCATGTTTGCGCAGTCGAAGGAGCATCCGGAAACACGCGCCATCCTGTCTGTTCTGGCACGTTCGGGGAAATATCTGATCGCAGCAATCAACAATGAGCCGCTGGAACTCAACCAATACCGCATTGCAGCATTCCACTTGCGACGGGATTTCCAGGCATTCTTCAGCTCCTGCTATCTGAATGCCCGCAAGCCCGAAGAGACGATCTACCGGATTGCGCTGGAAGTGACGCAGCGCCCGCCGGAGAATTGTGTTTTCATTGACGACCGGGCGCTAAACCTGGAAAACCCGCGGCGGCTGGGGATGAATGTTATTCACCATCAGAACGCACCTCAATTACGCAAGGACCTGCAAGCACTCGGGATTGCGGTATAGTCGCTGGGCGGCGTTTAGGCCTATTCTTAATCTTATTGTCCGGAGGAAGTGGATGTCCGAGGAAACCAAAATTTCTGGTCCCGTCTATGGTGGTACCGCCGATCCCTGTGCTGTGATCCTGTTCGGGGCTTCGGGAGACCTGGCGAAGCGCAAGGTCATTCCCGCGATGTACGACATGGCGCAATCCAAATCGCTGGGGGAGCGCTATGCCATCGTCGGATTCGCGCGAACGCCGATGACCGACGACTCCTTCCGGACCATGACTGGTGAAGCGGCGAAGACGATTTCCGAGGTAGGCCCCATCGATTCCGCGAAGTGGGATGAGTTTGCCGCGAATCTTCATTACTTACCCGGGGACTACGCCGACCAGGACTCTTTCGCGCAATTGGTCAAGCGCCTGGCGGAGATCGATGCGGAGAAGAAGCTCGGCGGGAATCGGCTGTTTTACCTCTCCACTCCGCCGGAGGTTTATCCGCACATTGTGGAACAATTGGGGCGTGCGGGGCTGGCGCGGCCGAGCAATCCGGGCTCGTGGGTGCGCATCATCATCGAGAAGCCGTTTGGGAGAGACCTGGCGACAGCGCACGCGCTCAACGAGGCTGTGCTAAAAGTCTTTGAAGAAAAGCAGGTCTACCGCATCGACCACTATCTCGGCAAAGACACCGTGCAGAATCTGCTGGTGCTGCGCTTTGGCAACGGCATATTCGAGCCGCTATGGAACCGCAATTACGTCGATCACGTGCAGATCACCGCTTCGGAAACGCTGGGCGTGGAGCGCCGCGGCGGTTTCTACGAGACAGCGGGCGCGCTGCGCGACATGATCCAGAGCCACGTGCTGCAGCTTACGTCGCTGGTGGCCGTGGAACCGCCGGCTTCGTTTGACGCCACCGCCGTGCGCAACGAAAAACTGAAAGTGCTGCAGTCCATCCGGCCGTTCAATCTGGAAATGGTTGCGCAGTCCGTGGTGCGCGGGCAGTACGCTCCGGGCAAGGCGGGCGAAAAGGCCTTCGCTGGATACCGCGCAGAGCCGGGCGTGAATCCGAATTCGCGCACGGAGACATTTGTGGCCATGCGGCTGCAGATCGACAACTGGCGCTGGGCGGGCGTCCCGTTTTATCTGCGCACCGGAAAACGCCTGGCCAAACGTAGCACGGAAATCATGATTCAATTCAAGCGCGCGCCGCACATCGTCTTCAGGGAACGGGAAGTGGAGCCGAACCGCCTGGTATTGAATATTCAGCCGGACGAAGGAATTTCGATATCGTTTGGAGCCAAGAAACCCGGCACGGAAATGAGTATCGGCAACGTGACCATGAATTTCACTTACTGCGAGGGATTTGGCGGAGTGTCGCGAAGCGCGTACGCCACCTTGTTGAACGACTGTCTGCGCGGCGACCCGACGCTGTTTGATCGTGGGGATTCGGTGGAGGCGGCGTGGTCGCTGGTGGAACCGATCCTGGATGTTTGGAGCGCGGCGAAAAGCGTAAGCGTGCCGCAATACGCTTCGGGTACCTGGGGCCCGCGCGAATCCGATCAATTGCTCGAACGCGAAGCGCGGCAGTGGTACAACCCATAACAGGGAAATGATGGGGACGGCGGGAAGCGCAAGAAAAACTTGCAATTTTCATTGGCTTCATATTAAATCGGTTTAACTCCAAGGTTTGACGGGAGGCCCCGTGATTCTCGCCGGTGATGTCGGCGGTACCAAGTGCAACCTGGCCCTGTTCACCGAAAATTCTGGGAAGTTGCAGGTGGTCTACCGGCAGCGCTTCCCCAGCAAGGGGTTCGCGCAGTTTGATCTTCTGGTGAAGGAGTTTGCCCGGCAGGCCGAGCCTTACCTGCGCCACGAAAAGGTGCGTGCCGCTGGTTTCGGCGTGGCCGGGCCGGTAATCAACAACCGCATCCATGCCACCAATCTCCCCTGGGTTGTCGATGCTGAACATCTATCGCAGGAGCTGAATGTAAAGCGCATCGTGCTGATGAACGACCTCGGTGCGACGGGGCACAGCCTGCAGCATCTTCCTCCCGCAGATTTTTGCGTGCTGAATGAGGGCGCAGCAGTGCCCGATGCCACCCGCGCGCTGCTCGCTGCCGGGACAGGACTCGGCGAGTCAATCCTATTCTGGGATGACTCGCGGTATAAAGTGGTGCCCTCGGAAGGCGGACATTCCGATTTTGCGCCGCACACGGAGCGCCAGGTTGAACTGTTGCGCTTCATGCTTCGCCGCTATCCGCAAGTCAGCGGGGAGTTGATTCTTTCCGGCCGGGGTTTCCGCACGCTGCACGAGTTCATTGCGTCGGACGTAAAGCACCCGATCTTTGATGATCCAGATGCGGATCCCGCTCCGTTCATCAGCAAGAGCGGGCTGGATAAAAGCTGTCCCGTATGCGTGGATGCGCTCGATCTGTGGACCGCGGTTTACGGCGCGGAGGCGGGCAACCTTGCGCTGAAGGTGCTGGCGCTGGGTGGGGTTTACGTTGCCGGCGGAATCGCGGTGAAGATTATCGAGAAAATGAAGGACGGAACGTTCTTCAACGCATTTAAGGACAAGTGGCAGTTCACCGAGGTATTGGCCAAGATTCCCGTGTCCATTGTGCTGAATGAATCCGCGCCGCTAATAGGCGCGGCATACGAAGCCTACGCAGCGGCCAAGTAGCATCTTGCGGGTGCCGCGCCGCGTCGATTCGCCGCGAAGACGCTTCCGTTGGTTCCCTCCGATTCGGGAGCGGGTCAGTTTCCGATTTCGCGAGGCTTGAATCGAACATATAGGTCCCAGTACGAACATCTCCGGTTTGCCGACTAACCAGGAGTTGCCACTGCATGTCCACTTCTATAAGAGTTGCGTGAAAGGCAGGTTTGGGCGTGACGAGAGCGGTCAGCAGGACGAGCGGGAGACGCTATTTCACTTCGTCGAATCGGTGTGCTTCTGTATTCCAGCGAAAGGTCCGCTTCTTAATCTCTGGCAGCCATTTCTCGTTCTCCGTACAACGGGTCTCTGTGCCGATGCTTTCCACGTTACCCGCTCCGTCACGCAGATAGCTAATCTTGCCTTCGCAGACGGTTTCAGTGTCTCCATTCTCATCATCATGGCTATAAACTTCGGTTCTCTCGTCCACCGCGAGAGCCTGTCTTCCCCTGGACAAGTCCAAAGTCATCATCCGGTCTCCGCTCGTCTCGACGCCTCCGCCGCAGCAAGGGTTATCGGTCGAGTGATGGACGCGTAGTTCCGCCAAACGGGCTCCTACGGCTGAATAGGCCTGAGAGAATTCCAGGTGAAAAAGGGGACCGTTGTCGGACTTCTCCGCCAAGGGAATCAGATTCAGCCAAGCCGATTGCGGGGTCAGCGCGACGACTGCGGGGCGCTCATCGTAGTAGAATGGTTGGGCACCGTCAGAGGCTGAAGCGCACCGGAACGCCAGAACCGCTTCCATTCCCTCCGAATGCCGCAAGGAGAACAATACCCGCACTGTCCACTTGGGCGTGCGCTCCGCATACTGTCCCCATCCGGCCATCATTGCGTCGCAGGAATCTCGGAACTCCTGAGGCAAGTTGTCCAAGAGTGGGGCAGCGGACTCATCATGAAGCACTAGTGGGCTGCTGCCCGCGGCCGCAGAGAGCGCCGCTTCTATTGTCGTCCGAGCTGCTTTCTGCAACACGACGTGGTCGTCAGCCTGCACCAAATTCAGTCGGTCACCCACCTCAAGCACTTTGGGTCCATTCGCGTTCGTTGTTGCTTCCGTAGTGGATGCTGCAGCCGAATCAACGAAAGCGGGCGTGGTCTTCTGAGTAGTGGTCGGTGCACTGCTCAGGTTTACTGGAGCAGTCGAGTGGGTCGCACCATGTGCGTCAGCGGGCATTGTCTGCTGAGACTGTTTCTGGCAGCCTGTAACCACAAAAGAGATTAACGCCGCAAACGCGGCCAGGATTCCGACAGCTTTCATATGAAATCTTTAAGGGGTCTCCTTCTTCACAATCTTTACCCTCCAAGTGGCAGATGGCGATGGTACTTCGCGTTTTTCGTTCTCAAATGAACAACCCAGAAGCCGGGACCAAGTGGCCTGGCCTGACACAGGCTCATCGGACATTTAGTGAAGTCTATGGCCTTGCTGACAATCTCTGCGATACTCAAGTCCCGGCAGCCGTAACCGGAAACTGACCCACTACCGAGATTCACGCAACCTAGCCCAGATTTGGTAAACTGGCACCTCGTCGCATCGGTCTTTCTGACCGCCAACCTTCATATGGCAAGCCCTGCCGGATCGCCTCCGGAGGCACGGAGCAACACTCATGAGCAGTAGCGTCACCTCGCAGACCATTGAAGTCCCCAACTATTTTGGCGGGACGTGGCATAAGTCTTCCGCCGCGGAATATCTCGATGTCACGAATCCCGCAACCGGCGAGCGGATCGCGCGGACGCCGCTCTCCACAAAAGCCGAGGTGGACGCGGCCGTGCAAGCCGCCGCTGAGGCCTTTCCTGCGTGGCGCCGCACTCCTCCGGGAGAGCGCATTCAATATTTGTTCAAGCTGAAATTCCTGCTCGAAGATCATATTGACGAAATCGCCAGATTGATCACCCTGGAAAACGGCAAAACCTTTTCCGAAGCGAAGGCGGAAATCCGGCGCGGCATCGAGAATGTCGAGGTGGCCTGCGGCATTCCGATGATGATGCAGGGATACAACCTCGAGGACATCACACCGGGAGTGGACGAGACGCTGATACGGCAGCCGCTTGGCGTCGTCGCGGCAATCGCGCCATTTAATTTTCCGGCGATGATCCCGTTTTGGTTCCTGCCCTACGCCATCGCTTGCGGGAATACCATCGTCCTGAAGCCCAGCGAGCGTGTCCCGCTCACGCTGCGGCGGATCATCGAGTTGATCGAGAAAACGGGGATTCCCAAGGGCGTGGTGAATCAGATCAACGGCGGCAGGGAAGTGGTTGATGCGCTTTGCGATCATCCGGCGATCCGCGCGATAAGTTTTGTGGGCTCGACTCCGGTGGCCAAACATGTGTACCAGCGCTCCGCGGCCGGCGGTAAGCGCATGCAGTGCCAGGGCGGCGCGAAAAATCACGTGATCGTTCTGCCGGATGCGGACATGGATCTGGCCAGGCAGATCATCAGCGATTCGGCCTTCGGCTGTGCCGGGCAACGTTGCCTGGCTGTTTCGGTTGCGGTGACGATAGGCGAGGCGCAGAAAACCTTCCGCGACGCAATCGCCGAGGCCGCGTCCTCGATTCGAGTGGGAAACGGTCTCGACGCCGGTGTGCAGATGGGGCCGGTGATCACGCGAGAGAGCAAACAGCGTATCGAAGCGCTGATTGCCACGGGCGTGAGCGATGGCGCCAAGCCAATCGTGGATGGCAGGAATCTGAAAATCACGGGTTATGAAAATGGGAATTTTCTGAAACCCACAATTCTGGATGGTGTTCCGGCGGCAAGTTCGCTTGCCAACACGGAAATTTTCGGTCCTGTGCTTAGCCTCATTCACGCCGGCAACATCGATGAGGCCATCGAGTTCATTCGCAAGAGTCCTTACGGGAATCAGGCGTCGCTTTTCACCACGAGCGGGGCGGCGGCGCGCAAATTCCGGTACGAAGCGCCCGCGGGCAATATCGGCATCAATATCGGCGTGGCCGCGCCGATGGCCTATTTCCCGTTCAGCGGCTGGAAGGAAAGTTTCTTCGGGATTCTGCACGCCCAGGGAAAGGACGCCGTGGAGTTTTATACGGAATCGAAAATCGTGATCGAGCGGTGGTCACGGCAAGAAACCCGCAAGTTCTAATGCGCGTTTTGTCGTGCGGCGTAGGTTTGTCCGCTACTCCAACTCGATAACACGATGTCATCCTGAGTGGCGCGCCGTTTGCGCCGCGAAGGATATCAACCCAAACAGCATGCACAATCCCACGGGTGAGATCCTTCGGCGATCCTCACGGATGGGCGGGCGCGGGTGCCGGGTTTTGCGCCGGTGCCGGCTTGTTGAAATCGAAATTGACCTTGGGTGCTTGCCGCGCGCCTTCTTCGGTTTTGAAGTAAGCATCGTTGCGCGCAAAGCCACCGATGCTAGCCACCAAATTGTTGGGGAACAGTGAGATATAGGTGTTGTAGTCCTGTATCGCGTCGTTGTAACGGCGGCGTTCCACGGCGATGCGATTCTCCGTGCCCGCCAATTCATCCTGTAAGCGCATGAAATTCTCGTTGGATTTCAGTTGCGGGTAGTTTTCCACGACTACCAGCAAGCGGCCCAGCGCGGAATCCAATTGGCCGTTCGCGGCGATCTTATCGGATGGCGTTTTTGCACCGATCAAGGCCGCGCGCGCCGCCGCGATTGCGCCGAACACCGTCTGTTCCTGGACTGCGTAGCCCTTCACCGTTTCAACCAAATTGGGGATGAGGTCGGCGCGGCGCTGCAGCACGACGTCAACCTGGGCCCACGCGGCGTTCACGGCTTCGCGTTTGATAGCCATCTGGTTGCGGCGGCCCACATAAGCCCCGCCAACGACCAGCGCCAGAATCAACAGCACCACCAGAATCAGGATTGCGGCTTTCATAAGCACCTCGATGATTGAAGTTCCATAAAATCTAGCGTCCCGCTCGCTGCCATTCGTGCTTCGGCACCATTCCGTCGAGCGCCACGATCACTTTCTCCAGCGCGTGCATGTAGGCATCGTACGCCGCCAGCGAGTCTCCCTCAATCGCGCCGGTCTCCCGGTGGCTGTAAATTCGGGCGAAAGCCTCCGCCTTGGCCCCGGTCAGCTCCTCGATGCGCGCAAAAATATTCGGCGCACTCTGGGAAGGTTCCTCGCCAAAGGCCAGCAGTGTGTGACGAAGCAGCGTTACAGCGCTGGAGATGGAGCGCTTCAGTACCACCAGGAGTTCAAGTTCATTTCTGCCCGCGTGCAGCAGATGCTGCCGCAGGCGAAGCAACAGCAGGCGCAAGTCATGCTCCACCTGCACGCGGTGCAGGTTCATGGGAATCTGCAAATCCGTGACGACGTCTCTTCCGAAAAGCACGCGGTGCGAGCGCTTCAAATCCAGGCTTTCGATCGCGAACACATCAGTCGAGCGCTGCAATTCCTCCGTCAGGAAAAACAATGGCGCCGGCTCTTTCATTTCCTGAATCCACCAACCCACCGCCGGGGCCAGCCGATGCATCTCGTTGACGTCAATGCGCACGAGCGTGCACAGAACATTTAGATCCGAGGTGCCGGGGCGGAATTCGCCGCGCGCCGCGGATCCGTAGAGGATCACGGACTCCAGGTTCTTGCCCGCCGCTTCTTTCAGCCTGCTCACCAGCTCTGCCAGCTTTGCTTCCATAGCCATCACCCACAATCAGAGAATCTCGCTTACCAGCTTCCGCCCGCGCCGCCGCCGCCGCTCGCCCCGCCGCCCCAGCCGCCACCTCCACCCCAACCGCCGCCGGAGTTACCCCACCCGCCGCGGCCTCCGCCAGTCATGCTGCCAAGGATTGAGCCGATCAAGAGGCCGGTGCCCATTCCTCCGCCGCGCCGGCCGGAACTGGAGCCCCCGCGGCTTGCAAGTACGAAAAAAACGATGACGCCAATGATGAGCCAGACCCAAATGCCGCTGGAGTTATCCTCTTCGTGGCGCACCTGCCGGAGTTGCGGCATTCCTGTCAGCGTCACTCCTTTATCATCGGCGATATATTTTGCCAATTGCCATGCGGTCGCTGCTATGCCACTGCTATAGTCGCCTTGCCGGAAATAGGGAACCAGCAAGCGTCCGGCATCTCCCGCGCGCGCATCGTTGATCACGGGTTCGAGGCCGTAGCCAACCTCCGTCCAGTACTTCCGCTCGTTCGGCGCTACGAGTAGCATCACACCGTTGTCTTGCTTCTTCTGGCCAATGCCGAGCTGTTTGAATAAATCGTTCGCGTAGGTCTGGATGTCATTGCCATCGAGCGACTTCACCGTCACGATGGCCATCTGCGCGCCGGTCTTCTTTTCAAGTTCCGTGCCGAGGGCTTCGAGTTGGGATTTTGTTTGTGGCTTAATGATGCCCGCGAGGTCGGTCACGTAGCCGGTGGCGTGAATCTGTTTGACATTCTCGGCGCACGCGATCCCGCTCGCGATGAGCAGGAGCCACACCACCAAGCTAATTCCTTTTGCGAAGTGTTTCTTCATCTGCGAGGATTCGCGATGCGACTTAGCCTTTTCTCCGCTGCGTGCTGGCGGGCAAACTTTCCCCTCTACGGTTTTTCAGCTACACGATTCCTCATCCGAAAAAGGAAACCAGCGGTCACTCGGAGCGAAGAGGCCGAACAGGTGCGGCTCAAGGCTCAGCCACTGGGCGAATTCTCTCATAACTGCGGCCAAAAAATCCGCTCTGATTTCTTCTGCTCACGACTGCCATTGACCGGCTGAAAGCCAGGCCCTACTCTTTAGCCTGTACAATTTTGTCTCAAACAGAGGTCCCCATGCGCCCGTGGAGGAAAGTGCCGCGTCCGCTCCTGTATCTGCTCGCCGCGCTCTTCTGTGCAGCCGCGACCCTCTATGCATGCGTCTGGATGTACGACGCGCGCCGGCTGGCTCACCCCGTCGAGCTTGGATTTAACCTCGGTCGCGACACCGCTTTTGACGCGGGGACGAAGTCGATCCCGGTCTACAATGTCGCGCCGGGGAGTCCCGCGGAGCGCGCCGGACTGCGTCCCGGCGATGAAATTGTCGGGCTCAATGGCGAGGCGGTCACCTCGTACCAGCAATTCGACGACATCTGGACGCACTCTTCTCCGGGCGACCACGTGAGACTTGCGATCCGCCGCGCGGGGCGGGCCGACCCGCTGATCCTGGAAGGGATTTATCAGGCGACACGCCTCACGCTTCCCGCGGAGGGATTTGGCCGCGCCGCCGCGAAACAGATTATGGGCCTGTTCCCGGTGCTCTTCCTGATCGTGGGCTTTAGCGTGCTCTTCTTGCGCATTGAGGACCCCTACGCATGGCTGCTGGCGCTGCTCTTCACCTGCTTCATTGCGAGTCCGTCGTTCAACAATTTGGGCCTGTATGCGGCCTGGGTGCGGAGCGCGGTGGAGATTTTCCACGCTGCCTTCGCGGGGACGCTTCCGGCGATGGTGTACCTATTTTTCGCTGTGTTTCCGGAAAAATCGCCGCTGGAGCGGCGCGCGCCATGGCTGAAGTGGGCGGCGATCCTTTTCGGAATCAGCCAGTTTGTGCGCGTTTTGGAAACAAGCAATCCGCCCTGGCCGGAATGGCTCTCCGGGCCGCTCGCTTCCATGAACGCGCACTATTTGCGGCTGACGATTGCTTACATCTTTATGGGCCTGGGATTTCTCTCGCTGTTTCTGACCTCCATCAACCGGCAGGGATCGTTGGAAGCCCGCCGAAAGGCGCGCGTGCTGCTTTGGGGCACTCTGTTGGGCATTCTGCCCGTGGTACTGGAGCGTTTCGCGGTTGACTTCTGGAACATTCATCATGTGCCGTTCTGGCTGGACACGCTCACCATTCTCACGGTCGTGGTGTATCCGCTCTCGTTCGCCTATGCCATCGTGAAGTATCGTGTGCTGGAAATCCCCGCGCTGCTGCGGCGGAGCGCGCGCTACGTGCTGGTGCAGCGCGGTTTTTTCATGCTCCTGCTGCTAGGCGCTTCGCTGGCCATCTTCTTTTTTTCGCGATACTTTTCCGCGGTATTTGCGGCACATTCCCAGGAGGGCATGGCGCTCAGCGCTTTCTTCGGCGTCGCCTTGGTGTGGGCTTCCGCGCCGTTCGTGAAGCGCGGCTCGCAGCGCATTGATCGCGCCTTTTTCCGCAGTTCCTATGACGCCCGCATCATTCTGCAGGACCTTGCGGAGAAGACGCGCTCCGTTACCGATCGTGGCGAACTCGCGGCGCTGCTCGACCGCCATCTCACGCAGGCGCTTCATCCCAAATCCCTGGTTATTTATGCCGCGGGAGCCGATGGAATGCTCCACGCCGTTGGCCGCGAAATACCTGCTGGTTTGGAGTCGCTCCAACCGGACGCGCCCTTACTCCAGAAATTGGCGGCGTATGGCCGGGCGTGGGATGTGCCTCCTCCGGATTCCCGGGATGCGCTGGAGAATTTCCCGTATGAGCCGCTCGCCCCGGAGTGTCTCGTGCCGCTTCTGGGGCACGCCGCGCAACTTGTCGGGCTTATTGTGCTCGGCCAGCCTCTCTCGGAAGAGCCTTACTCCCGCGAGGACAAACGCTTGCTGGATTCCGTGGCCGGCCAGGCGGCCGTTGCGCTCGAAAACATCCGCCTCGCCGAACACATCGCCGGCCGCATGGAGATCGAGCGGCGCGCCGCGCATGAAATCGAGATTGCCCGCGACGTCCAATCCCGTCTCTTTCCCCAGGTCATGCCGCCGCTGGCCACGCTGGACTATACGGGCAGTTGCATTCAGGCGCGGCAGGTGGGCGGCGATTACTACGACTTTCTCGATCTCGGCTCATCGCATCGCCTGGATCGCGGAGCGACGCGGGACCTCGCTGCCGCAAATTGGCATCTCGCCTTTGTCCTGGCCGACATTTCTGGGAAGGGCATTGCCGGTGCTCTTCTGATGGCCAACTTGCAGGCCAACCTGCGCAGCCGTTACGCGATTGCGCTCGATGATCTCCCACGCCTCCTGAAATCCGTCAATCAACTTTTTTACGAAAACACGCCCGATGACCGCTATGCCACCCTGCTCTTCGCTGTCTACGACGACCATTCGCGCGAATTTGAATACGCCAATTGCGGTCACAATGCCCCGCTGCTCTTCCGCGCCAACGGCTCCCTCGAACGGCTCACGTCCACGTCCACGGTGATCGGCCTGTTTCCCGATTGGCAGTGCGTCACCCGGCGCATCACCCTCGCGCCCGGCGACCTGCTGGTGATTTACACCGATGGAGTCACCGAAGCCAATGATGCCGCGGGCGAAGAGTTCGGCGAAGCCCGCCTGATCGAAACGGTGCGCACTTGCCGCAGTCTGGCGCCAGGGGATTTAGTCACCGCCATCCAGAACGCCGTCCAAAAATTCACCTTTGGCGAACAATCCGATGACCTAACAATGGTCATCGCCCGCGCCCGATAGAACCTCTCGTGTTTCGTGCCCCGTGTTCCGTGACCAGTGCCCCGTAATTTGTCATCCCGACCGGAGCGGCCCGATTTTCTCTTGCGCGCCGAATTGTGGCGCGTCGGGCCGCGCAGTGGAGGGATCTCTCTTTGCTTGGGGTGGTTTCCCCTCTTCCGTTGAACTCTTAAACTCTTCAACTCTTACACTCTTTAACTCTTAAACTTTTGAACTCTTCCACTCTTCCACTCTTGAACGCCGACAATCTTCTTGACACCGACCGCCGCTTCCTATGTCCTATGCCCGTGCGCACCAAACGCATAAAGGAAATTGCCCTGCAGGTCTTGATGGCGCTCTTCCTGGCGATTCTCCTCGTGTCCTTCCTCGTTCATCGTCTCTACCATCCTCGGTGATTTTGGAGTGCGGGAGCTTGCTCCCGCTTTTGCGATGCCATTCGCACCTCTCAAACAATTCATGTGCCGCCACTGTATCGACTGTAAAAAGCGGCGGCGAGCCGCCGCACTCCAAAATTGTCGGCGCGCCGACATTGATACGTGATGTAGTGGTACATATTGGAGCTGGTACAACTCGTAGGGCAGCAGTTGCCCGTGGCGCCGGAGAGAGTGTGTCTTTTGCCCCCCCACCCCTGGGGAAGGGCAGTTCACAGTTGTCAGTCGACAGTTCACAGTCCAAGCGTTTTCCTTGTGCCGTCCCGGCAAAGGCCGGGATCCCCAACTCCACGGGAACGAGGTCTCCGAGTTCCGACGTCCGGAACTGGAGAGAATGTTGGAGGAGGATCCGGCGGGGAGGATTTCCGAAATGGAACGATTGGTCATACCAGAGGGAGGGGGGTACCCCCCTGTTTTTGCGTATGTAGGGGAAACAAAGGGGTTGCGGGAGAATGGCTTGCATCAAGGGGAAACAAAGGAGTTAGCGCGCGCAGAAGCGAAGAAAAAACAAAAGGATGAGGAAAAAGTGGTCTGGGATTTGGACCGGGAAGGGTTTTCCGGGGAGCACACGCAAGTTTATGCCGAAACCTCACAACCCATCATATCACAGGAAAGTTACCTTGTCAATAACTAATGTAATGGTACTGCATTCGAATACTGCGTGCATGGAGGGAGGAACGGGGCGGAGAAAAGCGGACCCACCCTTTGCAAAGAGCGCAAAGGGTAGGCCACCCGAATTCGTTCGGGAACTAAGGCTGCGCCAGCCACCGAAATCCCACGGCTTCACAGTGTAAGAAAGTATACTTGGACGGGAGGGGCACTCTCTGATGTACCCGGTCGAGGTCATTCAGGCACTCAAGGAAGCTTTACGCTCAATCTATTGGTATAAGGATGACCTACGGCTGTTTTTACTCGCGCTAGATTTGCCGGGCAACCTGGTAATCAAACAAGGGTGGCATGACGACAAAGAATACAAAGTTCGGATCGTCAGCAAGATTCTGGATGAGTTGTTGGCTAAGGGTGCTGATGGCCTCGGTCCGATGCGGAGGATCATCCAAGCTGTATTGGATATACCCAGCTTTGACCACCTTAGCCAGCTTGAGGGTGGGGCGGCGAAGATTCAGGCTGCAAGGCGAAGCGTTGAGATGCTTCGAGGACTGGTGCTAAGTCACGACGAATCGTTTAAGGTGAAATCCGCTGACAGGGGAAAAGACGCTATCAAGGTTGGTAATGCTACGAAGCGAATGAACGATGAAATTGGAGGGTTACAGATTCGTTTCAATGAATTGGCCATGGTTGGCGATCCACGACAGCGCGGTTTCTTTTTCGAAAGCTTCCTGCGCGATCTTTTTACGGCGTTCGACTTAAATCCAAGGGGATCCTTTAGGATAGTAGGGGAGCAGATCGACGGGGCCTTTGAATTTCAGAACACTCAATTCTTGCTCGAAGCAAGGTGGCAAAAGGAGCGCCAGAGTGCAGCCGCCCTTGATGCTTTTTCAAAGAAGGTGGAACGCAAGCTGGACAACACGCTTGGGCTGTTCATCTCGCTTAACGGGTACACGGAAGATGGGTTAGAGGCCTTTAGGAAGGGGCGGCCAGCAATAGTTCTGATGGACGGAGAGGATCTCGCTCTCGCATTGCAGGGCTTGGTTGACTTCCGGGAGTTGCTAAGACGCAAGGTCCGACATGCGTCGCAAACAGGAGACCCTTACCTTAGGGCTCGTGACGCATATGGCTAAGGCGCTTGGTGCACAAGCAGGGCAAGTAGCCCATATTCGCTTCGGAAGTTAAGGCTTCGCCACCCGCCATAGTTTGAGGGTCGTCCTTAAAGAAGTTCGATCATCGTATCTCTTAAAATAACCGATCAGGGAGGTTCTTTGGCACAAAGTAAAGCTGGGCGACCATCCAAATGGGGTGGAAGCGATGAGTTCCCATCAGGGCGTATGCATTGCGTTGAGCGTCGCTGAATTTAGTCTGCATGGCATGTTTGAGAACCTCGACGGCGTTTTCAGCCGAGCCGTACGTTTTTCTGAAGTTGCGGAATGCCTCCATATATTCCCAGCCGATGAGTGATGAGTCGTGCGTTTTGCAATTGGGATTATTCTTGCAGCGGAAGGTAAGCCGCATCTCAATCGGGAGTTGCTCGAGTGGCTTTCGATCTTCATAGAGCAGGAACTGCTTGATGTAGGATTTATCTTCCTCCCAGTTTTTCGTCTGCGTCTGTGCATAGAACTTGACAAGTTCTATTTCGATGACGCCTATGCTCGTCCAATTTTCGCGGTAGAGCTGTTCCAATGATTCCCTGTCCTTGACAATCGCCTTCTTGAGAAACGCGAACTTCTCTGACCAGTCTTCCGATTGGCTTAGAATGCGAATGGAACCTTTTTTTACCTTGTAACTTTCTTTTCGCTTGTCACTGGGATCTTTGGCAATTTCAAATTCAGCCCAGGTCCATTGCCTGTAGCGCTCTTCCTCTTCAAGGTAGCGCCAGGGTATCGGATACAGTCTGACGACTTCGCCGTTCTCTGTGACTCCCCCTGTACAGACGGTCTCCAGGTGCTTCTTGCTGGGTTCGGGCGAAGCTCTCCCTATGATTAGGACTTTCTCCTTGCGCCATTCTAATGCAGATGGATCGGTTGGCATCCAGTCATCTCTGTTAGCAGTTGTGCAATTATACTACGATGACATGCCTTATGGTCAGCCTCTAGGCAAAGAAGGCAAAAGCGCTCGGACTTTACTTCGCGGAGTAAGGCCTCCAGCCATTGCTTGCGAGCACGCAGGTGCTTCTCGTATCTAAGGAGCGCCTCTTTGACATTTCCGGAGGTCGCGTAGATTTTCCGGATCGGAGGCGGGGTACCTAGTTCCGGGCAATGGAGGTAGGTGATGCCGGAGTTTGAAACGATTTTCTCCAGTTGGTTTCGAGAGAACCCCCTTTTTCGACTGATCGGATTTTGCCGCACGTCAACAAGCATACTGACATTGTTGCTTGCGAGAAGGCTGACCAGCGTCAGAGATGTATGGGATTGGTACCCGAGCGTGTAAAAGTTTATGGGCGGCGCGGTTTTGGGCATCGGTTGCTCTACCGGGATTAGACCAAGGGCACTGGCTCTCCTTCAAGTCTAGGCTTGGTCTATGTCGCCTACTGGATAAGAATAGCACTAATAACATCCTGGGCTTTTGCCTTTCCCCGGGGGTGGCGCAAACTTTCACTCTCGGCTATCCTTAGATGTACACACGCCGTTGTACGCGGAAGTCCCCCGAATACAGGAACATGCCTATGAGTGAAACCAAAATTATTGCGCCTGACACAAACAAAGTTACGCCCGAAACCAAAACCGCCCGCCCAACCTGGAAGGATGCGGGCAAAGTGCACGCCGGCGAGCAGCCGTTCACGTACCCGCTGAAACGCGAGTTCGTGGAGCCGGACTGGCGGCGATTGCCGGGCTACCGCAATGTCACGCGGGAGGAATGGGAGACGGCGCTGTGGCAACGGCGGCACACGGTGAAGAACCTGAAGGAACTCAAACAGGTTTTCGGCGGCCTGCTACCGGAAACGCTGATGGCCAGCCTCGAGCGCGACATCAAAGAGCGCGCCACGATGTCCATCCTGGTGCCGCCGCAGATGCTCAACACCATGGATGAGAAGGATTTGTGGAACGATCCGGTGCGGCGCTACATGCTCCCCGCGTTTGACGACCGGCATCCCGAGTGGCCGAGCCATCCCAAAGCCAGCCGCGATTCCTTGCATGAAACGGATATGTGGGCCGTGGAGGGTCTGACGCACCGCTACCCGACAAAAGTGTTGGCGGAACTGCTCTCGACTTGCTCGCAATACTGCGGACATTGCACGCGCATGGATCTGGTGGGGAACGATGTGCCGCTGGTTGTGAAGCTGAAGTTTCAGATCCCGCAGAAGGATCGTTACCAGCAGATGCTGGATTATTTGCGCGTGACGCCTTCCGTCCGCGACGTTGTGGTGAGCGGCGGCGACATTGCCAACACTCCCATCGCCACGCTGGAGGAGTTCTGCTCCAAGCTGATGGATCTCCCGAACATCAAGGACATCCGCCTGGCCACGAAAGGCTTGATCGCAATCCCGCAGCATTTTCTGCAAGCGGACGTGCAGGCGGGACTCGATCGTATGGCGAAAAAAGCGCGCGAACGCGGCGTGGACATCTCCGTGCACACGCACGTGAACAGCGCGCGCCAAGTGACGCCGCTGGTGGCCAAAGCCGTGCAGTCGTTGCTGGACATGGGCTATCGCGACGTGCGCAACCAGGGCGTGCTGCTGCGCGGCGTGAACAACACGCCGAAAGAATTACTGGATTTGTGTTTCACGCTGCTGGATCACGGCAAGATCATGCCGTACTACTTCTATCAGTGCGACATGATTCCCAATGCCGAGCACTGGCGCCTGGCCGTGCATGAAGCACAGAAACTGCAACACGACATCATGGGATATCTCCCCGGATTTGCCACGCCGCGCATGGTTTGCGACGTGCCGTTCGTGGGCAAGCGGTGGGTAAACCAGGTGAAGGAGTACGACCGCCACCTGGGCATTTCCTACTGGACGAAAAATTACCGCACGGGCATTGAAGCCGATGATCCGGAAGCGCTCACCCGCCGCTATGAGTATTACGATCCCGTCTACACCTTGCCGCAGCAGGGCCAGGAATGGTGGCGCAACAAGCCCGTTCCCCCCAACCTCTCAAAATAATTTTCAAACCGCTTCCGTTTTGCGGCCCAGATAGAAGTTGATGATCGGCGTCAGAATCAGAGAAAGAACGATGGAACTGAGCAGACCGCCGATTACCGCGATCGCCAGCGGCTGCAACATCTGCGAGCCGGAACCGATCGCGAGCGCGAGAGGCAGCATTCCGGCAATTGTTGCGAGCGCTGTCATGGTGATCGGCCGAAGCCGCCGCCGTCCCGCCTGAATCAAGGATTCTTCGGGGGTGAAACCCAGTGCGCGGAAACGCTGGTCGGCATCGAGGAGCAGGATGCCGTTCTTTGCCACGATCCCTACCACCATAATCATGCCCATGAAGGAGGCGACGTTAAACGTCGTTCGAGTTACGAGGAGCGCCAGAAAACCTCCGAACGTCGAGAGCAGAGCGGAAGCGAGAATCGCCACAGGCGCGGAGAAAGTACGGAATTCAAAGAGGAGCACCACGAACAGCAGCACGAGCGCCAGCAGAAAAACCGTAAGAAGATCCCGGAAGGATTTCTGTTGCTCCTCATACAAGCCGCCATACTCGACGCGGATGGACGGAGGTAAGTGCAGGCCTGCCACGCCCTTCTTCACCGCCTTCATGCCCGAGCCCAGTCCGATGCCTTCAAATCTTCCCTTGATCTGAACCAGGCGCTGCAGATCCTCGCGGCGAATTTCGGTCTGGCCGGGATCGCGAGTGACCGTGGCAAGGGAACCGAGCGTGGCGGTGTGGCCGGAAGGACTGGTGAGGAGTGTGTTGCTCATCTGATCGAGCGAGCTGCGGTTTTGCGCGGGGAAGCGCACGCGGATGGTGTAGGCGCGGTCGTTGAGGACTACGGGAGTGGCAGCCGGCTGACCTTCCAGAACTGCCGCTGCGTCCACGGCGATCTCCTCCGGTGTGAAACCCGCGCGAGCGGCAACCACCGGATCGACCTGATAGCTGACCGCTGGGCCGCTGATGGTGTTCTGGATGCCGTCAGTGACGTCTACGACGTGGGGTAGCTTTTGTATGGCTTCTGCAACCTGGGGTGCTGTGGCTGCCAAGAGTTTGGCGTCCGGAGAGAAGAGTTTGATGACGACGGGCTCTGGAGCACTGGTGAGGTCGCCGATCATGTCTTGAAGAACCTGCACGAATTCCACGGCAGTAGCAGGCTCGGTTTTCTCGATGTCGGCGCGTATGCCGGACATGATCTCGTCGATATCGCGCTTGCGGTCCTTCTTGAGCTTGACCGTGAAATCGCCGCGATTCGCTTCCGTAACCGCAGAAAGACCGAGCTCCAGGCCCGTGCGGCGCGAGGTGTTTTCCACTTCGGGCTGAGAGCGCAGGATTTTCTCGATGTGCTGCAGGATACGGTCGGACTCGGCAAGAGAGCTTCCGGGCGGCGTCCAGTAATCGAGAATGAAGCTGCCCTCATCCATGGAGGGCAACAAATCGGAATCAAGAGACAAGTAGCAAACGACGGAAAGCGCCAAAACGAGGGCTGAACCCACGGTCAGAAGAACGGGCTTGTGAAGCAGCGCCTGCATGCCGCGCGCATAAAAGGACACGACATTTCCGAAGAAACCGGAAAGATGGGCTTCCTCGGCGGCGAGAAGCGAATCGACTGTTTGCGTGCCGACAGGCTCTGTGACTGCGGTCTCCTTTCGGCGGACAAAGTATTGACTTAGCGTGGGCGTCCAGGAGAGCGCGAGCAGAAGCGAGCTCAGCAGGGAAACGGTCATGGTGATCGCGAGGGCACGAAAGAAACTGCCCGTGACGCCGGTGGTGGAGATGAGCGGCAGGAAGACCACGATTGGCGTGATCGTGGAGCCGATGAGTGGGATGGTGATTTCGCGGAGAGCACTCTCGATGGCCTGGAAGCGGGATTCGCCGGCGTCGCGATGCAGGACGATGTTTTCGAGGACGACGATGGCATCGTCAATGACCAGACCTACAGCAGCGGCGAGTCCCCCGAGGGTCATCAGGTTGAAACTTTGGCCGGTGAGTTTCAAAACGATGAGCGTGAAAAGCAGTGTTACGGGAATGACGAGAGCGGCGACGAACGACGAACCCCAGTCGCGGAGAAAGAGCACGAGAACCGCCGCTGAAAGAATGATGCCGAGAAGGACAGCGTCGCGGACGCTGGCAATCGAATCGCTCACAATCGTGGATTGATCGTAAAAGACTTCCAAATGAACGCCCGGAGGAAGCGCGGAGCGAAGTTCGACAATTCGCTGATGGACTTCGTTGGCCACCTGGAGGGTGTTGCTCTCGGGCTGGCGATTCACGCTAATAAGCACGGCGGGCTTTCCGTTAGCGGTGACCATGGTATAGACCGGCGCCTCCGAGGGGGCGACCTTGGCGATGTCGCCGAGGCGAATGGGAACGCCATTGTTGGGGGTCTTAACGACGATTTGCGCGATTTGCTCGGGCGTGCGCACCTGACCGCTGATGAGGCCGAGCACAAGCTGATGATCGTGTTCGAGCAGGCCGGGCGAATCGATGAGATTGGTGCGGCGAATGGCCTCCAGAATGTCCGTAACAGTGACGCCTGCCGCTTGCAACCGCGCGGGATCCGGTGTGACCTGGAATTCGGGGACGCGGCCCCCCTGCACGAGCACGGAAGCGACTCCATCGAGGCGATTGATCCGCGGCTTCAGATCGTAGGTGGCAATTTCCCAGAGCTTGCTTTGCGGGACGTTCTCCGAGGTCAGGCTGTAGCCCAGAATTGGAAATGTGGCGAACGTCAGGCGATGCGTCTCAATCTTCGCGCTCGCGGGAAGCTCCGGCTGCAAGCGCGCGACGACCGCATCCACACGTTGCAAGGTCAGAATCATGTCCGAGTTCCAGTCGAAGAAGAGATCGACTTCGGCGGAGCCGCGACTGGTGATGGACTGAACCTTCTGCAGGCCTGGCACGCTGTTGACCGCTTCCTCGATGGGGCGCGTGATGGTGACGAGCATCTGGTCGATGGGCATGACGCCGTTGTCCACGCCGATGACAATGCGCGGGAAATCGGTGTTCGGGAAAACCGCAACCGGAATACTGAACGCAAGATAAGCGCCCACCAGTGCGAGGCTGATGGTAAGAAAGAGAATAGGGCGGGAGAGTTGGCGGAACCATGGCTGCCGCGGCCCCGTGGAACCGGTGTCGGGACCAAGATCGGAATTCGATTGCCCGGGCTGGCGAACCATGCGGCGCTACTCCTTGGCCTTTGCCGGAGCAACGGAGTTGGGCGGTTTCTGGCCGGGGTTTCCTCCCGGCTTGTCGCCTTGGCCTACGGATTCCTTTTCGCCACCGGCGGCAGGCCCCGCCTCGATCTTGATTTGCGTCCCATCCGGGAGCGCGTAGCCGCCGGCAGTGATCACGGAGTCGTTTTCCTTGATGCCGGATGCGATTTCGGCAAGCTCTTTGTTGCGGATGCCGATTTTGACTTTTGCAAGATGCGCTTTGTTGTCGGGACCGGCGAGCAGTACGTAATCGTCGCCTTCGGGCGTCTTGTAGACCGCGGATGCCGGAACGACCAGCGCTTTCTCAACGCTCTTTGCCACGACGGCGACCTCGACGTTCATTCCAGGCTTCAGTTCTGGCCCCGGCTTGAGCGCTTCAATCCAGACTTCGATGGTGGTGCTGCTGGGATCGAGAGCCGGGCTGACGAGCATGACGCGTCCTTTTATCGGCTGTTCGACGCCCGCCAATTGCAGCTCGGCGGGGTCGCCCACCTTCAAAAGGACAGCCTCGCTCTGCGGGATGTGCACCTTGGCAATGAGCTTGGAGATATTCATCACGGTAAGAATCGGCTGATTGGCTGTCGCCAACTCGCCCTGGAACAACGGGCGATCGGTGACCACGCCGTCAATGGGGCTGCGGATTTCGGAGTAGCTGAGCTGCGCTCTGGCGTTGAGATATTTTCCTTTGGCCGCCGATAGCTGGCCAGTTGCGGATTTCAGTGCCTGTTCCTTGCCGAGGCGCAAAAGATCGGCGCGTTGTTTTTGCGCCTGCTCGTTCTGGCTGCGTGCTTGCGCCAGCGCAACCTCTGCGGAATCAAGATCCCTGCGGGGGATGGCTCCCTGGTTGAAAAGGTCCTTGCGCGCGTCGTAAACCTTTTGTTGGGCGTCGAATGCAAATTTGGCAGTGGCGGCATCGAACTCAGCCTTTTGAATTTGTTGTGGGAGGCTCGCGCCCGTGGTGGTCGCATAGCCTGCTTCGGCTTGCTCAAATTCGCCCTTGCTTTGCTCGGCGGCGCCGGCGAGATCTGCGTTCTCAAGGAGCGCCAGGAGTTGGCCCTGTTTCACGCGGCTGCCGCGCTGCACGTAAAACTTGCTGATGGTTGAGCTGATTTTGGGTGTGAGAACGGCCTGCTGGAGCGGAGAGACCACGGCCTCGGCAGAAACAGTCAGGGCGATGGGGCTGCGTTTTGCCGGCGTAACCTGCACGGCAACGATTGGTTGAGGCTCTTTTTCCGTCGTGCTACATCCGGAAAGAAGCGCGGCGATACCAATCAACAGAGAACTGGCGAGCCTGCATTGCGGGCGAGAATAGAAAAGATCTGGGTTTCGTTTGATCATGGAGTTGTGAGCACTCCCGTCAGGGTCTGGAGATTCGCGAGGGCGACGCGGTAGCGAAGCGCGCCGTCCTGGTAAGCGGCATTGGCTTGCGAGAATGTGGTTTGCGCGTCGACTACTTCCAGGACCGTGGCTTCTCCGTTCTTGTAGCGGAGCGTGGTCAGACGCAAGCTGTCGGCGGCCAGCCCGGCGGAACGCTGCAGGCCAGCCAACTCGTTCAGGGAAGTCTCCGCTTCGGAGTAGCGCGAGCGCATCTCGGCGAGAAGCTTGCGCTGGGTGAAAGAAAGTTCCAGTTTGGCCTGATCACGCTTCAGTTCCGCCTGACGCACGCGGCTCTGCGTCGCACCCCAATTCCAGATGGGGAGATTCAGCGTGGCCATGGCAGAAGCCCCAAGATTCTTGAGCTTGCTATCCCCTGTGGCCGTATATGTGGCGTAGCGCTCGGCATCGATTCCATACCAGTAATCCAGGCTGACAGAGGGCAGATAACCGGCGCGCGCTGAGTTCACATCTTGGCCGGCAGCCTGCACGGCAGAGAGAGCCGCGCGAATGTCTGGATTCTGGTGAGCCGCCTGCGCCTCGAATTCCCCACGTGGAGGAAGTGGAACGTTGGCGTGAAGGTCGTCAGCCAACTCGAAATTGTCATTGAAGTCTGGGAAGAGGAGGACGGCGAGGTCGAGCCGCGCGTTCAGGAAGGCGAGTTGCGCTTCCTGTAACTGTCGCCTGCGATCCTGGACCTGGAGTTCGGCTTTGATAACATCCGAGTGCGCCACTTCGCCGCCCTTTTCCAGGTTTTGCGTAAGCTCAAAGAACTTCTCACCTTCCTCGGCCGTGCGCCGCGCAGCGGAGAGCTTCTGCTCAGCGGCGGCGACCGCGAAATAGTTCTGCACAACGGTGACAACCAAGCCGCGGCTAGCCACCTCAGCGCGAGCTTTTGCGGCAGCCGCAAGCGCGGCGGAGCGGCGATAGGAAGAGAAAGAAGCCAGATCGAAAACCTGGTGCACGTTACCCTGGCTTACATATTCGTGCGCGGCATTGTTGGCGATAAAGCGCGCGCCAAGCGCATTGGTCTGCGTATAAAGCGAGGAAGTGGTGAAATTTACGCCGGGGAGGAGTGCGTCGCGGGATTGTGCGCGGTCTTCGCGTGCTATGCCCGCCTCGGTGACCGCAGCGTGATACGTGGGATCGTTCTTGCGCGCAAGGTTTAAAGCGTCCCGCAGCGTCAGCCGCACGGGCGCGCCCGGAGCGGGAGTCGTTTGCGGGGATGGCTGTGACTGGCGGGAAACGGCTTCCGGCTGCGGCGCGGGCGCATCGGGCTGCTGCCCGGCACGCAGGACAGCGGGAGCCGTGAGGGCGGCTGCCACGGTGATCAAGAGGATGTTTCCTAGAGACTTGCTGATCAATGGCACTCTCGCATGGATTGCTTGGGACTGAGATTTGTCCATGATGCTTCTCCGCCGATCCATCGGGCACGGCGGCGGCGGGCCGAGGTCCGGCAAGAACGCAGGTTAGCGAAGGCGAGATAAACGCAGGATTAATCGCTGGCGCTCAGATGGGGCTAGAGCCTATCTCATAAATACTTCGAGCGAGCAACATGCGCACCTCAGGGGTTAAAACCCCTGAATTTCCGCAGCTTTTCGGCACGGCTGAAGCCGTGCCCTCCCGGGAGCCGTTTAAGAGA